>BNJU01003893.1_pt1 | contig 358773 bp, 381 predicted proteins | sample 8539281 | NCBI WGS metagenome assembly BNJU01 (sample SAMD00202456, study PRJDB9452) | human saliva metagenome | isolation source: human saliva | place: Japan
CGGTATTCACCTACCAGATTGGCGTACATCCGAGGTTCTCAGTCGCGCCAACAATCCGGCACGTGGTGGTGCAAAATCTCAGATGGATATAGTCATAATTAAGATACCTGGTTTATCAAGCACTACGCATACTTAAGGACGTGCTTTTTAGGCTTTTCAACTATTGTTCGCAGCACTCTTTTCTCTGGTGTGAATATTCGCGAAACCCCGGAGGTCAAGCCGCCGGTCTGAGACAAAGTTCTTTCTTTTCCGCGTATTTTACGGCTCACTCATTGTGAAGTGACCTATTTACGGCAAATATTCACTCCGGGTTTCAGTTGGTGGCGTGGTACTAGCCGCTACCCAGAACTGTAGGCGCAGGTGGTCTGAGGCGTTTCATGACCTTTCACACGCCACAAAGAAGTAATTTCATCAAAGCACTTTGGTGGATGCGCACCATGTATGAGAGGTGATTGAGGTGGTTTATCCACACTTTTTCGAAAATAGATAAAAAAATTAAAAAAATAATGAACACTTTTAGTTTACACAGACAATTTATTGAGCTTTAACAAGCTAATGTTTTCTGAGGGTATGACCTCTCTTCTCGACCACCACAACACCACACCGACGCGCCTCTTCTACCCCGCATCTGACTCGACGGCGAGGCGGCACCCACCGGAACAGTGCCAGCCACTCCTGACAGTGTACACCAGTGCTCTAGAGCAGGCACTCAACGAAGCTCTACATCACCCCGGCACCGGCGCGTGCCTCAGGCACAGGAGACGACGTTCCGTGCCACTTCCTCGCGCACGATAAGAACTTTGGCTGGCCCTTGAATGCGCCAAACAGCCACATCCCAATCTATCTCAACCATGCGCCCGCCGCCGCCCCTGCATATTCTTGCGCGTGACCTCGACGCGGGCGCAACCTTTCCCGATCAGCCGCGGCCGCACCAGCCTCGGCAGGGCGGCGCTACCTGTACCCGTGGAGGAGAACAGCCGGCACCATCTTCAATGCAAGACCCTTCCCTGCCGGCACGGCGTTTCTACGCCGATAGCCCGGCATCCGCTGGATCGAAATGCCCGCCGCAAGCGGAGGTAGCGTAGAAGGTGCAGAGCAGTATGAAAGAATAGGGCGGGCAAGAAGGCATGCTGAGCTGCGCATCCTGCGCTGAACGAGCCTTTTCCGCCTCGCTCTTCTTTCACTGCATGCTCACTACCCGGTGCTGACGGCGAACGCACCGCCGAGGCGAGTGTCACCGGCGCTACCCCTGACTTCCTCTGCGAGCCCGCGCACGCTTCGCTCCCTGGCGATGCTTGTTAACCCTTCGAGCCGTGGTGGTGAACCCCGGCGCTGCGTAAGCTCAAGCAGATTCTGTTGAGCGTGTTCGCCCATCAGGAAGTCTGATGGCTGCCCTGGTGACTGCGGGCGTGGTTCCTTCTTCGGTTGATGTTCCGGCGTCTTTGCCGCTGGATGTTTCCTGCATTTCTTGGTGTCGGGCGGAGAACCGCCGCATCGCGCCAGACCACTGGTATGGCGCCAGAGAGCGGAACGCACCTCGCCCCTACCGACTGGGCGGGCGATCACATTTCGCCCTGCCCCGTGCATGATGCCGTCTACCCGGCCATTGTGCCTGGGTGCGGTCCTCGCTAACCATACCTCCCGGTGCGCGGCCGCAAACCTCCTGCTGGGCACGCCGGAGAAGCCAGGAATGCACCCCACTCATCTACCGCTTCCCCACCCCTGGCCTCGGTCACTATCTGAAGTCGAGGAGGCGCATCTGCGCGCCCACTGGTGCGCCCAGGCTGGCTATCCGGGTTCGGCACGTTCTGCTGGCTGACGCTGATAGCGCTGATCAGCAACGAATCAATCGCGTTCGGTGAGACCGCCGTGGTGCTCGCGTGAGCGCGGCATTGTCTGCCGGGCGTGCAAAGAGGAGAAGATTCTGCAGGCGTTACAGAGCAGCCTTGCAGTTCAGGAGCTTCCCATCTGTGCCCGCTGCTGGTTTCATGCCCTTCGCAGGCGAGGCTTACTACGTTCCGCCGCTGACCGCACTGGTCTCTGGGGCGGTCAGGAGTCTCGCACTCCGTGCGCCTCCCGCGTGAGCAGAAGATGAACGCCCGGCGCTCTGTGTTGGCAGTGCTAGGTGATAAACCCGCCATGCGCCCGGCGCGCTTTTTGGTGCCGTCGCTGAGTGCGCGCGGTGGCCAACGTCAGAGTGGTATCCGATACCGTGCGCAGGGTTGCGCGTGGCGCCTGCGGTGTTCAATGGCGGTGTCTACCAGGTGCGGCCTCTGCGTGAGGGTTCAGTCAGCACGCCGATGTAACCAGCGCGTTGAGGCGTTCCAGCCGCCTGGAGAACCTGTACGTCACCGCGAGCAGTGATAGGGCGCCCAGTGAGGCAGGTGCACCGCTGGCGCATTCTCTTCTCGTCTCCAGGTTCCTTCCCTTCCAGGCGCAGAGCAGGCGGCAGATGAACCGCACCGATGACATGGCGGTGGAGTTCTGTTCATGCTGTCCGCTCAGCGCGCCTCCGATACCGTCGCTACTCATGTTTCTTCGGCGGCCATTGTTGGTTTGTCTGAGCACGGCCCGCACTGGTCGCCGGCGGCACGACCGAAAAGCGGCAACTGCAACCGCCGCGTCTGCTGGCGCTCGTACGCGCTACGTTGGTTTCGTATTCTGAGCGCTCTCAAGCTTCCGATTCTGGTGGATTTCTGGCACCGGCGGTTTATCCTTGTTCAACTGGCCGCATGCGCTCGCTGTGCTGAGCAATTTTGATGTCCGCGGTGGAGTTGCGTTTTGAATTTTTGCGCGCCGATATTACCGCCGCGAGGTGGATCTTGCAGGCCTCGGCGTGAACTCCCTACCGCGACTACCTGGCGTTTGCTGCGGCGGCGGTACCACCGGCGCCACCCTGGAGCTACTGATTGCGGTGATGAGTTCCACGCTCATCGATCTGGCGCCGGATGCCATGGATGATGGATGCGTACCACCATTGGTCGCCTCGCTGGCCCCGCACCTGCGTCATGACCAGCGTCCGCAGGGTGCGCGAGCTTGCAGGATATTCTTTGCGCTGGAATATTAAGATGAGGCATTTGCTCGGCGTGGCGAGCGCAGGATTCCCATAACCTGCTGGAGCATGAGTCTGCGGCGCATATTCGGCGGTGGTATGCACCCGTGCCGGTATGTGCGGGTTCGCCACGGATGGCCGTTCCATGCCGTTCCGTGCCCTGAATTGCGGATGCGGTCCTCGAGTGCCGACATCGCCCAGCAGGTGCGGTCTTGAGGAGGGCGGCTGGTGAGCTGACCGCCGTTTTGCGGTTCAGACGTTACGGTAACGAGGATGATATATCTGTTCGGCGCAAAGAGATCTTCGTGTACCATGAAGCGTGAGTATGGAGTCGAAGACTTTCAGAAGAATGCGGCGGTTCAGGATGAGTATTGCCCGATTCTGCCGGAGTTTCGAGAACACCCGCCGCCTGCGGTGCAGCGCCGGTGAGCAAACCGGTGCGCACGGCAGTGACCCGGCATACCTGCGGAACCTGCTGACTCCATGCCACATCCGAGGGGTACCTGCTGGCGAGCTGAGATTGTCACATGGTGCAGCCGCCCGATCAGCTGGTTGGTCAGCAGGTGCTGTATTGCTGGCGCAGGAGGCCGAACGGCCTGATGCTCACGGGTTTAGCTCAGGTGTTCGCCGCTCCCGCACGCCGGTTGTTCCCGCGACCTTCGACGGTGCGCCTACCGCGACCCGGGAAACCCTACGCCGGTGCCTTTGAGTGCTCGGGGGCAGTACCGCACCGCGGTTCTGCTCGACAACTGCGCACCCTGAACCTGGGTACTGAGGTCAACGGCCTGCCTGCTGCCGTCGTGGACGGCCCGACAGCGGCTGGAGGCGCACCCGCTGAACCCGATACGGAGAATTTGCTCACGATCGTTTCCCAGGGGTGCCGTCGCGGCGGTTCGGTGGTGTTCACCTCCGCGTTGAACCTGCGTGTCGTTTTGCTGCCGCGGCGCATTCCACGCTGTTGAGCCGCCGCTTCCGGATGCCGACCCCTATGCGTCTAACGAGCAAGGACTACCCCACCCGGCGCAGAGCCACCACGTGGAGGCCATCAATGAGTGGCTGATTGGGACCAGCCACTGAGCGCTTTGATTCTGCCCTGCGTTGCGGGCTCTTGCGGAACTGGTCTAGTTCCCGCGGGGCACGCTGCGAGCGTTTTTGTATGCGACCGGCACTGCCCGGCACTTTCGGTGGCAGCCTCGAATACATCGCATGCCGACCGAGCACACATGACTATGGGCCCACGTGCCACCTGGGCAACCGCAGGGCGCTAAGTTTTGTCGCGTTTGACCGCCAGCAGATGCCAGTGGTTGAGCGCCCCAGCGGCGCGTAGTTCGGTAGGCTCCGGTCGGCGGGCACCTGTTGGTGAGCACTGGGTTTCAGCCCCAACCTGCGCCTGGATACCCCGTTTGCGGGTTCTATGGCGCTACGGTGAGCCGCCGGAGCGAGCGGTACCCGCATGCTCTGATTCCTCGGCGAAGTGAGCCCGCGCGTATCGCTCGTGTTCGTCGATGACCCACAGCATCTTCCGCCGTTCAGCGTACCCTTCTGAGCTGCTCGCGCAGTCTCCGCGCCGCGCTGGTCGCTCACACGCCTGGCCGAGGCGCGCCTCGCCCAGCACGCGGCCTGCGGGATGCTCGCGTGCGCTTCAGCCTCGCACCCGCATCCCGGCGGAGGCCGACAGTATCGGCAGACCACGCCGCTGATCGATTCACGCAGAGCAAACCGCCGGTCGCCTTCGCTGGTGGTGGTGGATGGCGTCGTGCGTGGGGCGCAGGTTCCCCTGATGCTGACCGACCACGGCGACAGGCTGTAACAGCTACGGTGAGCAGCGAGAAGGCCCAGCTGAGCGTTCAGACCGAGCGCCCCAGAACCGGTTTTTGCCAGGGTTTTACGCGCTTAGAGCTCAGCGGCGCCGACGGCTGTACTTCCGCCTTTCGCCCGATGCCCCTGGTGACCGCCTCAATATAGTGCGCCGCTGGGTATGAGCACGGAAGATGAAGGTGCCCGGCCGCGCCAATAACACCCGCGAACGTGATGCATCAGCCAATGTTCAGCTTTTCGCCGCGCTCACGTTCATGACGTGAGAAGCTTGCGGTGACCCACAGGGGGTGCAGAGGTGGACCAGGACTGGCAAGGTATGCGAACTGGTGGCGGCCGCGGCAAAACGCAGGTCGAAGTAGGCTGCCCGCGGCAATGAGTACCTGGAGTAATACGCCCATAATCAGTTTCGGGCGGTGACAATAAGCCGACGATGAAGGGGTAGAGGACACCGCGAATCAGAATGCATGCTGAAGGGTTTCGGTCAGAACGAATGCGGATGACGTCGGAAACGGGCGGACGGCACGGTGGGGCTCTCAGGAGTAGTGTTGGCGGCGTGACCGGGGTGTATTCGATCCGATGCGCTGGTGGCTGTTTCATGTGCTGGTGCGTTAGCGGGTGGGTGCCCTCTGTCTGGTGCACTTGCCGTCATCGGCGCGGTGTTTCAGGTGAAATGCTTTTTTGTACAGCTGAGGCGCCGCTCACCCAGCCGCCCACGTCTGCCTATGAGACGCAACGTGAAGACAAAGTCACATGATTCTTGACCACCCAATTGGACAAAGGTTTACCTATGATATAGATGCCTGCGGTGCACAATTAAAGCTTTTAGATAGTGCACTGTCGGCATCCGCCCAATACGAAAGCGATAAGTCAATTTTCACCCTAACGCAGCAGCATCAGTGGATGTGGTTGACACGCACACAGGAGAAATATGTTCCCGCCACCGCGTGAGACCAGATCGCGAAGGAGGTCCATCGTGGATTGGCGGTCGCACTGCTTTGGACAAGGATCCGGAGCTGTCTTCTTCCCGTGGTGGTGCGCCACCGACCCGTCCCGTTGCAAATTGAAGAGGCTAAGACTGTCTGCTGCCTTGGTGAGGCCAGACGCCTGCTCGAAGTGGGCCACCGAGACCGGCCAGACTCAAGCGCTGGGTGGCACCAGTGAAGACGAGCGTCGTGCGATGAAGCGTCGCGCGCGCGCCTCGCGCCCGCCGTGCATCCCACCCCGAGACCACATTGGCGCGTGGTAGCGATTCAATATCACTGCACCAATGCTTTCGCCATAGCGGCCAGAACCTATCTAGGATAGAATCATGTCACAATTTCGGTGCTCGGGGCGGCGGCAGTTCTACGTCATACGGTATGGGCTGAGACGAGCACCGTGGTGATGACCGACAGTGGCACCGTGGTTTGCCTGTTAGCCTCCAGCGGATTTCGAGCTGTTCAGCCTGCTTGCTACCAGGGCACGCACACCTGGCATGCTCTGCGTTTCCTTTTGCCGGTCACCGGGCGGTAGGCGTGTCAGTCGGATCAACTTTCTTATCGCCCACGCCCTCACTCGTCATCGGTAATCACGACGTGGCGAGGACATTCTCGCCCTCGTCGTTGGCGGGCACCGCGAATACCGAGGTCACGGTGCTGGTCCTTGCCATCCAGGCCGTGCTCCACGGCGTTCGCGTGACAGTTCAATGCAGACCAGCGCCAGAGGGTGAAGGAACTTAGCCCGGCAGTGCGTCAGCGGTCAATCAGCTTGCGGACACGTGCGGCCGGGAGGTTGAGCCTTCCAGCGTGGCAAGGCGGAACTGACGCTCAACCAGCTCATCAAAGTCGGCGTTCCGGTCCAGACCCTCGCGAGAGGGTGCCTCGCGCACGGTAGCAATCGTTGGGCCCACCGCAGCGCATCGCCTGTTCGAGGTCCTGACGCGCCCTCCTCCGTGGTCGCGCGGCGCGACTGTAGGCGAAACGCAGAGCGGACATCGGGTCCTGCAGGTTGTTCACGCGTGGTGAATTTCACGGATGGTCGCATCGCTTCGTCATAGAGCTCCAACTCGCAGGCGGCGCGGCATCCGGTCACGTCACGGCACTAGAATCACGGCGCCCTCACTCTGCAGGCGTGGGCGCGCTCTGCACCAGTAGCGGGATGGAGCGCATGGTCACGCGAGCGCGGGCACTAACGGTGCCCGGTGCGCAGGTCACTACGACCGGCCAGGACCAGCGCGTGGTTTCATCCGCCTGCTCACCGGCAGAAGCTACCGCGCGGGTGACATCGGCGAGGTTTCGCTTTCGAGGCAGCCAGTCGCTGCCCGTGCGCGTTGCAGCGCGGAGTTCGCGCGTTCGATGCGACGACCACACGGCCGGAGCGGTCGAGCACAATAATGCCAGTTCAATCACGCGGCTGCCCTGCGTTGTTCCCGCGCGCGAGCCGGGCCACTGGCCGGAGTGCACCATGGAGAGCATGGTGGTCAGCCCGCTGCGAATCGTCGACCTCGTCGCTGATGGAGGGGTAACCGCTGTAGCGGATCTGTGGCTGGATCAGCAACGCAACGCGCGGTTATTTGCGCACGATGAGTCACGAAGGTGACGCGTTCACCGCGCGGGCGGGCGCCAACGCCTCACCGCCTTCCTCCGTCGGTGTAGGTGCTGATGTTCCGGCTGATCCAGACGCGGTAGGCTTCGTCACGGCGCGCGGATGCCGTCTCCATGTCGTGGTCGGCGATGTCGGGTGAAGAGGGCACGGACGTTGGAGGGAGCGCACGTGCGCGAAGGGCGCGAAAGTGCACCGGTTTCGCTGGGGCCGGAGACGCGGGCATCTCGGAGACTCGCCACGTCGGCAACGATGTACCCCGGTGGGGAACCATGAAACCAGATCGCTCTGAGCGATATCAGAATGACCTGCCGTCACGGCGATGAGGCAGGTAGATGCGTTCAGGCGTCGCTGACCGAGGTCGCAGGCGCTCGCAATTCCTTCTGCAAAAGACGACTTATGTTTGTGTGCCGCTTCCCAGGAGTTCGGGTAGGTTCAACTGTTTTACGGTTTGCTCGCTTGCACTCCCATTCACAAACGTGCACTACCTGGACTAGTTTACAGAGCATTTCTTGAAGCATTGCTTTTGTTCCTAAATATGACGCTGTGAGGTGAGATAAACCTCAATTTTTGAAGTGAAATATCTCGCACTACTCCCTGCCCTAAACTCACTTGCGCCTGAAAACCCGATTCCGCCGGAGCTATGAACGGGACACTGAACAAAGCCGCCGGTCTTTGATGCGGCCGCTGGTATCCGCAGGCTCACGCGCCGGAGCTTATCGGCTGATGCGCACATCGGGCGTGCCTGCATACTACATGCCTTCAAGCTACTCGCCTCCGGGGATCGCGGCAGGCACCGCGTGCGTGGGCGCTACTCCAGCCAGGCTTCACCGTTGCGGCGCAAACGATCCATGACCTTACGCTCATGCCGGAATCACGCCGGTGAGCGGAAACTTGCAGGTATTAGCGCGCCCGGTAGTCGCGCATCTTCGCCTCGAGGTTGAACCCGGCGGCTTCGCGGCAGTCGCGCGCGCTGGAGCCAGTACTGCACACATCTGCCTCGGGGGCGAAAAGATCGAGGCGACTGCACCTCGCGGGCAGGTTAATCGAGGCAGCGGCAGGCCGATGACGTCCCGCTTCACGGAGCGCACCCGCGATCGGCGCAGGCGAGCGCGGTGAGGGTCGCGGCGTTACGGCGCCGGTGCGGGGCCGTCAAGCGTCGCTCTCGTCGACTTCGATGGGGCGGCAACGTCGCAATGACCAGGTCAGGAAGCCGTTGCTTGAGCCACTGGAGGCCCTCAGAGAAGGCTGGGCGCGAACCTCAGGCCAACGCGGTGATGCGGGCGTGACGCTGCCCGTCGATATGTGCCGTTTTTGAGCACGCGCTCCATGATGGCGCCAGCTTTTTCTCGTCGAGCTGGGCGCGGCTCGGCGTCCGAGCAGAGAATCGCCAGGCGGATCCGGTGTCCTCGAGCGCCGCCAGGCGCAACTCGCGGCTGGGCGCGTGTGTGTGCGGTCGATGGAGGCGAGACCTGCTGACCCTCTGGGGCTGCCGCGAGGGCGGCGAGCTTGTGCTACAATGCGAGTGCTTCGACCGGGCGCGCCGTGGGTGCTTCGATCGGTCACAATCTTGCCGAGGCGGTGGCCGGGCTGGTAGCGGGAGGGCGCCTCAGGGTCCTGGTCGATGCGGGTGCTGAGCGCAGGGTGCCGTCGTTGTTCTCGTTCGGTACCGCATTGAGTGCGTAGCTACTGCGGGGCGAAAGAGTCGACGATGGCAGGCGGCCTGGCATGAGCGACTGACTCCTCGTTGCTGGGCACAACGGAGGAGCAGTTTCTGCCAGGTCGTGCGCGCTGTGCACTGGTGCGTTTCCGGCGGCGCCGCGGGGTCGATTCCAGTAACTCCGCCGTCAGCGCTGTAGAGCGAGCCGGTGTTTGAGGCGGCGCCCTACGGCGGGTCGTACCCGTACGCTTTGCCGCGCCATAGCCGCCTGCACCACAGCCAGCGAGCTGCCGTAATCCTGACTGGCGCGTGTCCACTGGTCGCAGCGTGCAGCATCCTTGACCGTAGGCGGCCTCGGGTGCGGCAACAGGCTGAACGGGCGCGGCTGAGCCGGAATCGCGCGTGGCATCGCCGCGTAGCGCCGGGTCGTCATGAGCGCCGCATCCACAGCCTGTTCGAGCGAGCCCAGGATCTCCTCGGAGGGCGGCTTCAGCGGATGCGAGTGCGCCGCGATGACGCGGCAGGTTGTCCGGGCGACAACCGCCAGAGCACGCCGGAGGGCGGCGAGCGCATCCACGGTGGATGCGCGTTTCTGGCGGGCAGGCATGGGCGCAAGCGACACGCAGGCGATGCCGGTATGCTCCAGCCGACGGCTTTCCGCTGGACCACCGCACGGTGCGCGCCACGGAGACGCGACCGCGCTGACCTGATGCGTGTCTCGAGGCGAGCCGTCATCGCCGTGAGGATGACGGGATACACTGGCCCTCCCCGTAGCGCGGGATGAGGCCGATCTTGGAGTCGCTATTGCTTTCCTCTTGACCAGCGCGGCGAGGGCTCTCGGACGTGAGCCTGCCGCACGAAGCGCTCGCCGTTGGCGCCGAGCACGCCCTCGCCGACCGCAACGGCGACGATTTCGGCGTTGGTGACGATGGCGCGGCGGGCACCGATCTCTCGAGAATGCGGTTATCGCTCTTGGTGTCGGGATCGCGCGGGCCGGAGGATCGCACGCATCCACGCTGCCTCGCCTCGCCTTCAGCGCGGAGGCGGCGGTGCGGCTCACGCTGACGGTGGCGTGTGAGGCGGCGACCGAGGGTTTCGGTGCGCTACAGTATTCTTTCGGCTGATGAGCTGCTAGGCGATGCGCTGCGCGGCGATTTTGCCGTTCATCCGTGCGGCTTCGGCACGGTGTAAATGCTGTGTTCTGCGGAGCCGATGTTCGCTTCCGACTCGGGTGAGGTTAATGTTCGGTAATCTTACTCGCCGAGCGTGATTCCTGCGCTTTTGGCGGTGTGGTACTCGGTTTTGCTGTTGGCTGGTCGGGCCGCAGAGGCCGCACACCGCGATGAGTACTGCTTGCTATAGCACACCGAGGATGAATCCGCCAGTCTGATGGTGGGCCTTTTGAGAGCGTTTCGGCGTGCTCCGGTGCGAGGGAGATCGTAACTTCGGTCGCGCGTTCTGTCGTGCTGCATGATGTGCTGTGCCTTTCAGTTGCGGAAAGCCAGGCGGTGGTCCCAAAGGTTCAAACTGACCGATGAGCGAGTGGTGTGTTTGTCGATAGGTTTGTGCGAGTCTGACACTGTTTTAACCCTAACAGCATGTCATTGTACTCTCTCTCAGCAAAGAGTCGTGTGGCGGAAATATTTTTGAGGCCCTTTGCCCGCGGAAGGGGTGGATTGAGATAACCTTTTCGGCTCATATAAGACTTTTTGCAAGCATTCCACGGTGATGACATATACTGAAAAGTACCCAATAGATGTTCATTTCGATCTCATGGCTAGGTCGCTAACGGCAGCTAGGGCCCAGGATCCCACTCACGGAAAGGAACAAATCGATGACCGCACCTTCGTTTCCTCACTCTGAGCGACGTTGCCGAGGAGCCACGGTTTCACTTTCGCTTGGGTGCAAGGTGCTCTGGTGCGTAGCGGGCGGAACCTCCCGCCATTCAGATCGGTGGACGTATTCCAGTGGCGCGTATTGAGCGCTCTCGTTTTGAAGAGGTGCACGAGCGCCACGAGCAGACCCTGGAGGCGATTGCTCCCGGGCAAAGTCTCACCGCAAAGGGCTAAGGCTGATTTAGTATTTCAACATGCACCTCGCTGGGCGTAATGCTCGGAGGTGCTACAGGTCCGCTTTCCTCTTCGTTGACTTCGGACGGAGAGGGAACGGACCTTACGTGTCTGTTTCATTGTTGCTTTCATCAGGGTACGGCGTATTGTCGAGGTTGTTAAGGCGGGCGTTCCCACGAATGGTCATTGCCCGCGCTGTTTGCCTGCGCCCCGCGTGAAAGTACGGGCGATGACTGCGCTTGGCTGTGCGTGCTGGGATGGTGCGAACGCCAACACGGCCAGGTGCATCAAGGAGCAGTACGCATGGCGGCGCCCGCCCGTAACCAGCCAGGCCTGCGTATCCCTGCCCAGCACCGTAGGTCGTGCACGCGCGTGCTGGTCGCGTTGTTCGTAGACGGGCGGATGCCTGGCCACGTGAGCAGTCGCGCGCGATGCGCGGTCGGCGCCGACCCCGCTCGATCACTGCCGTCGTAGCTGACGGCAGCCACCTGCGCGAGGAGGCGGACGGGTTCGCGCCATGGCGAGGGAGCGCAGGGCGAGCTGTTTCGTAGCGGTAGCGTTTCAGCGACCATCGGCGCGCCCGTGATGCGGCCGCCTTCCGCAGCAGTATCCTGCGCAGGATGATGATGCTCGCCGCGCGCTTCGATGCTGACCCATTCTTCCGGACCATTTCGAGCTTGCGTCACGTAGGTTTGCATGTCGGTGGCGCAGGTACGGCGGATGCCGCCATGACGTGCAAAGGAGGCGGTCGGCAAGGGTGATGGTGGAGTGCACTGGGACGCGGGCGACTCGGCGGGCGTCACTGTCTCCATATCCAGGCAAGCGTTCGGAGGCGAGTCAGCGCCTCAATGTCTCGTGGAACTCCTTTCATGCTCGTCTATGACCCTACCCGAGTGAGGGGTGCGGATACGAACCGGGGCTTTTCTGGTCAGACAGTGACTCTCAGCCCTGATTCTGAAGCAAATCTCCACCTCAAATTACATGTTTTTCTGTCATGTTTTGGTCTTGTGCTTCATTTTGGCGCATGACTTCCTGTATAAATGAAGCACACTCAAAAAGCTATCAAAACACACACACACACGCGTTTGGAGGTCGTAATGAGACCATCTTCCACTCCAGGCTCAGCTGAAGCTTCGCTCACGCCGAACCCACCGCGCCTCGTGCTGTCGGTGGTGCAGGGCAGCCAGCACCGGGGTAGCCGCCGCTAACGGCTCTCGCAACCGGGAGTCCGGCGCTGAGCAGCCACCAGGATCGCACCGCTCTTTCATCGCCCCTCCCCTGCTTTCGGCGGCGGTCTTGGGCGCAGTTGAGCGATGAACCTGCACCGCATCCCTTCGGCGCATCCTCGTGCTGACGCCTCGTCGCTCTGCGCTGCGCGGCGGCAAATCGCCAATATTACCGCCTGCGGTTCGTCAGCTTATCTACGCGCTCTTTCTGCGCGCTCTTTGCGATCTTTTGCGCTGCCGCAACGCTGACCGCTCGGCTGGTACTGAAGAAGAGTTCCGGCAGTTTTCCGTCGCGCTTTATGCGCTGCATTGTTCATGACACTCGGCGGCACGTGCTGGGTAGGCGGTCTTGGCTCCCGCGCAGGCGCAGTAGGTGATTGCCCGGCAACGCCGCAAACGGCACGGGAGGGTCTGCCGCGGACAACCATTTCGGCGGTCACGTGGCTGGTGGTGACTCCTTGACGGCACGCGGCGGCAGACACCAGCTCGACTCGCCCTCCACCTCCCGGCTCTCTCTGCTGAGATTCTGATATTCATGGCTGCACTCAACCCACGGAGGCGGCAGGCTCACTGGATGCGTGACTGTTCTTCTCCCCTCCCGCGCTGAGGCGTGCCACCTACTCTTGCACACGGTCCAGGTAGCGGGCGATGCAGCTCTCGGTCCGGCGCCCGCGCGAGCGGCTGGGTGAAAGGCACCGATGCTCCACCTCTACAGCAATTGTTACAACTCACTCTCGATATTTACGAGGCGAATCAGCGACGTGCTCTGGGGCCCAGAACGCCGGTGACGCTTTACGAGGCGGGTTTCTGCCAGATTCCCGATCCGGCCTGTTCATTAGCCTCCCTCACTATCTCTCTATTCCGCCATCTCAAACTGTCAGCGCCTCGGTTCTCTCTGCCTCGCCGTTAGCTTTTCATTCTCCGCTCCAGTCTCATCTCGCCCAACTCCACCGCTCACATCTTTCTGGTGCCGAGCGTCATGAGCTCGCGAGCCATAACCTTTCTCCCGCGCCCCATGGACGCCGCCGCATTCCCGGCCACCCAGCATTCTCAGCCTGTCAGCCCGTACTCAGCGTCAGGAGGCATCGCGCCTCCCCAGCTTTGCCGGCTCAGCCTGCGGTCGCCGAGCAGGCCGCTCTGCCGCTGGAGCGACAGTGCACGATGGCTCCTGGTGCAGAGGCGAAACAACGCTCGGTCTATTCAGCTGGCGCCGCGCGCCCGCGTTGCCGGGCAGCATTCGGCCGCGTGCTGCTTCCGCCGGTGGCGAGGAGCCGCCCGTTGCGTCCTGCGTGATGCGCTGGCCTCGCCAGCTGGAGTGGTCGTTGCGCAGTGGTGTGGCACCCGCTCACCTGGAGATCATGTCGGCTCGTCGTTCGCGCTGGGCGGCGGCGCAGTGGGTGTCGGCAGATTGTCCACCCGCCTGTTGCCGTTGTTCCCGAAGAACCCGCGTCGCAGGTGCAAAGAGGAGATGCTGTTGACTCTTCCGCCGGGTCTCTTGCTGCGGTGCGCGAGCTGCAGAGGGTGCACGAGAGCCGATGCAGGGTGGCGTCAACATGCTGCGTTGTGCGGATAAGGTCTCGCGTGGTGACGCGCAGATGCGCCTGATTCACGGCATGTGGCTGATTGCTCGCATCGAGCGCCCGCAGGGCCGCGTGGACGAGGACCAAGGCTTCTACACAACGCGCCCAGGCACCGCAGACGTGCCCGAGACGCCTCAGACATGCAAGACGCGCAGTAGAGGGTGCGAGCTCGGTCTGGATTCGCACACTCAGCGCGTCTATAGCGTTCCGCTTTTAAGCTGAGACCACTTGCGCACTGTTCGAACGCTCCACGTGAACCTGCTCGTGGCACAAGCCCTCATCGAGGGCGGGTAGCCTGCCAGGAACTTCGGGCGCGAAAGGCTCAGCGTGGCGCACGGCGGAAAGCCTGAGTGCGTTGCTTGGACAGGTCCAGGTTGAACAGGTGGTCTGCTCTTCACGAATCGCGCCAGCATCGCCCGGTACATGTCGTAGCCTTCACGCTGGTGCTGCTCGACTCAGGCGGGTCACGCTGAGCCATTGCACGCAGGCCGATACGCTTGCAGGTATTCCATCTCATCGAGGTGCTCGGGCCAGCGCTCACCAATGACGTGACAGCATGACGCGGGCGTCTAATTTCGCGCATGCTCCTTCCGCCGACACTCTTTTCACGCCCATCGTAGATGAGGTGTGCATCCGCTGAACTTCCTTCACGATCTGGTCGCGACGAGTGATCTTGGTGGTCGTAAGCGTCTTCAGCCAGGGTCAGTCCACGTTTGTGATGGAGATGGCGTGCACCTGCTTGAGTGCGTCCCCAGAGCTCGTCAGGAAGTCGGTCCCTCGGCGTGGCCTTCAGAGACGCGGCGTCACCGATGGTGGTCAGTACCTGCGTCCACGAAGCCGGAAACGTGTTCCTTCAGGTCGTCACCGTGCAGTGATGCGGCCGCGGTCATATCGTAAACGCTTCGCGCTGGCGGTTGAGCACGTCGTCATACGAGGCATCGCTCCCACGGCCGCCAGCGTTACGGGCCCTCAACGTCGCCTCGTGCGGGTGCGCTGATAGCGCGGCCAACGATCTCTGGAATCGAGTGCGGAGTCCTCGGTGCGCCAGCCGCGAGGGCAGCTGCCATGGCGCGGTGTTGAACAGGCGCATCAGTCGTCGGCCTTCGGCGACTGGTAGAAGCGGGACTCGCCCGTCGCAGACGGCCGGAAAACGACCGCGCGACTGGTTGTCGAGGCGGCGGGACTTCGCCAGGACGCTCCAGTGCCGAGCAGCACGGCTGCAGGCCACCGAGCTCGGTGACTTCCTCGTGTACTTCCTTAGCGGCGTCTCGCAGGCCTTCGGGACCTCGGGCCAGCGTGCCTCGTGCGCCTCGGAGCCAGGCAGTTCGTCCAGGCCGAGCTCACGCATCTTCCTCGACGGCCTCAAATTGGGGTTACCGCCGAGCATGATCGTCGGTACCGCGACCAGCCATGTCGTAGCCACGGTGACGGCGCCCTGCATTGGCCCGCCACCTGCGCAACGACCGTCGCCTCTCGCCTCGTTGTTCTTTCGCGTCTCGCACCTCGTAGGCGGCACGCCCGCCTCTCCGCCAGCTGGCGGAAAAGGTGCTCGGAGTCTCCACGCTCGGCGGTACCGCAGAATCGGCTGGTTGCCCGTGGTCGTTCCTCATCGTCCTTGACCACGGCCTTGAACTTGGCATGACGGTCGCGGGTACACCTTATCGGGCTGTCGACAGCGCGCACACTTGTTGCGGATGGGCACCACGCCGAGCTCGTGAAGCGTTCGGCGAACTCTGCCGCCTTCGAGCCTGGTCGCAGTACCGGTCACCGGACGAGGCCGGTCGTAGCGATGCGGAAGGAAGTGCAGGGTCACGGTCGCGCGGTCTGGTTCTCGACGCTTGATTTCGACGTCCTTCTGTCGCCTCAATCGCCTGGCAGTGGATGCCGATGCGCCAGCTGTGCGCCCGCGAGGCTGACCGGCGTGCTCGTCAGCACAATCAGGACTTACGCCGTCAATGACCACGGCGGTCCTTGTTGCTGCTGAACGCCCTTCGCCTTAATGGAGCTTGTTCGGGAAGCCAATGAGCTAGGGGTTCTTGGATTCTCGTGAGGTTCTTCACACCCGTTGGTCTTCCACCTTGTCAATGCCGGTTCAGGATGCCGACGGTGCGCTTCTTCATCTGCCTAGTTCTTCACCGCGCTTGGAGCAGGGTCGCGGCGATGCGCGCGAACTCTGCGTACCAGTGGTCGCCTCACCGGCTCAGGGGCCGGAAATGATCAGAGGGGTACGCGCCTCATCAATCGGATGGAGTCCACCTCATCAATAATGGCGATTAGCGATCGCTGAACCTGCTCCTCCACGGTCCACGCCAGTGTTGTCACGCCAGGTAGTCAGCTGACCTCGCTGTTCGCACTGTAGGTGATGTCTGCGGCGTACTGCTTACGACGCTCGTCAGGTTCCAGCTGGAGGAGGAGAATCACCCGCACCCATGCCGAGGGAAAGCGTACGCGACCCATGAGGTTCGCCTGGTACTCAGCCGGTAGTGTCTGACAGTCACAATGTGAACGCCCGTTGCGCTCAGCGCCGTTCAGGTACGCAAGCGGGTCGCGACGAGGTCTACCCTCACCGGTCTTCACTTTCGGCAATGTTGCCCGGTGCAGTGGACGCCACCCATCACGCACCGTCGTAGTGGCGCTTCGCCCAGGGTACGCTTGAGCTTCGCGACTACCGCGGTAGGCCTCGGCGCAGAATATCGAGGATTCGCCAATCCTGACGCGCGCTTCAGCGAACTTGTCGGTCTCTGCTCGCAGTTCCTCATCGGTCATAGATGCAAGCTGTCTCGAGCTGAGAGTTCTACCGCCCTTGGTGTACGCTTCGAGCTGTCGCAGAACCCTCTTATCGCCGGTTCGGAGGATTTTCTCCAAGAAAGATGCCACTGAGCTTCACTCCTTTGCTGTTTCCAATACCCTCACTGCGGCGCGCGAAAGTGCGCGCGGTGAGGCCTTCCTACATACGGGTATGGCGAGAGCCGCCCTAATTCGCCCGTCCGAGCTCTTTTACGCTGCTGTCACGAGGTGACATTTTGCGACGTCGAATCTTTCACCCTTCCGCTTGGGGCAGGCCGCCCCATCCAGCTGGAAGGAACGAAATGTGAGCTACAGGAACGGGCACGTAGAAGGCACTGAAAACCCTGGGTACCTCAACAGCACATACTGTGAGTACTGTCGGAGCACCTGGTCTTGAGCTGCTCACTGAGCATGCCGCCTGGGAGAGTCAGCGCACCCTCAGCATCAGCGGGACGCTGGTTTTGGTTTTACCTGTCCAGAGTGATGATGCCGTAGCTCCAGCCCTTACGACGGTATGCCGTACCGGTGCGCCGGTCCCGCTGTCAATGTACGGAGTAAGTCGTGACCAACCAGTTCCATAGGTACGGTCCAACAGCTTCTTGCGGGAGTCAAACGCTGCTTGAAGCTCTTGTGGCGAATCTCGATGGGGAGATGTCCTCATCGGCAAGGGTGACCTCGCTGTTATCGAACGTCGCTTCTTCCACCGGAACATCCGGCAACAGAATCTCGGTAATTGCTTCGGTGACCACGGGAATCGAGCGGTAGCGTCCGCCACGGAATGGTGCTTGCCACCGCGCTTTGTGCAGACTTGCGGCGGTCACGTGCCACGGCGCAGACGCTCCAGGAGCTTGCTGTAGGTTTCATCGGAAGACCGCGAACTTGTCGTGACCCCTAGCTTCGAACGGAGGACAGGGCCGGTACCAACAACTTTGGCTAATCTCAACGCGATGGACTCGCCACCCAGATGACCGTCCTGCTGAACTTGACGTCAATGTCCTTCACGTTATCGCCGAGCTGAGCGAACTTCGAACCTCTCGCTCACGTATTCTTCCAGGCGTTCGCGACTCGGATATTGCGGCCGTAGATGCGGACTTCCACGATCATTCCTCCAGGTTAGCTTATACCGCGGTCGGCTGGACCGGTATGGGGATCGACCCAATGCTGTTCCCTTGTATATATTCTAGTACGGAACATGGTTTATATCACCAGATATGACAAATATTTAGCTCAAATAATAGCTATTCGTCCGTCTCGCGGAACTTTATTCGCCAAAAATCGTGTATCTCTTGCAACTAACTACAAGAAACGCTAGGTCTGAGCTTTTCGGTAGCCCGCCGCCACGGCGCACACGCCCAGCACCCACGAACCTGATTCTGCAACACGCGTACCATCTCAGAGGCGGTCGCGCCGGTAGTCACTACATCATCACAAAGTCATCGCTCACCCGCCCCGCACACAGGGCGGGTTCCATGACGCGAAGGCACCGTGCATCCGCTCGGCACGGCCCAGTTTCGCCTGGCTCTTCTGCGCTGCCTTTTGGCCTCCGAAACGCCCAAAGAGGAGACACGAGGAAGACACCATACGAGAAGATGAGGAGGTGCCGCTCGCGTCGGCGGGCGAGGGGCATAACCGATAACATCCACGGCGCGCACCTGCACCGATGCGTGACGCTGACTGAGCTGATGCACTGCCTCCTGCACCAGAAGATTCGCTTTACGACGCATAGCGGCGCGCACACTTGCGCCGAGGACGGTGCGGAATCAGCAGACGACTCAACCGGTGCGGCGGAGGTACCACAGAAGAGATAGAAGACCCCGGCGCGTTCTGAAGCTCCTCCCGGTGCGCCCGAAGCATCATACACGCTACGCGCCAACACCTCACCCAGCAGGGGCAGCAAGTCAGTGCGGCCCGCGTTCTTCAACGCCAATAGGGGACGCGGCATGATCCCCTCATAGCGGGATGCCGCACGCACCTCAGGAACACGACCAGCAACGCTGTCGCCAGAAGATAGGGGCTGCAGAACCTGCACTCGCTCCACACGCGCCACATCGCCGCGTGCAGCATGGCAGACACGTTACACAGCGGCGAGCCGGAATGCAGGCGACCGGCACCGCACAGCACGGGCGAGGTGCGGCATCAGAACCTCCGCAAAGACTCCGCCAGCGCTCCTGAGAGCGCCAGCAAGCCGGGTGAGGGACCCATTCACGGGCTTGTTCAAACCACGCTGTCCTGAACTCACCGAAAGCAACCTTTCCGCGCGCTATACCCGGTGCCCCCAGGCTAACCGGCGTAACTAATCTCGTGCAGAGTCGTATCCAGACGGATCCAGCCGCGCTCCTCCATCAGGTAGCACGAACCGTCAGAACGATGGGCAATAATATTCGACGTATTATCCGCCGTCGAAATGGTCATCACACCATCCAAACGGTCCAGCTTCGCCTCTTCACCGCTGAGGAAATCACCTCAGATCTCACCCATTCTTCACGTTCACCACCACGACGCTCTGGTCGCCAGCCCAACGGGCATTACGCGGAGTCACCGAAGAGCTTCAGGCGCACCATCTCCGTCAGACGCAGAGGCCTGATGGCATCACGCACAATGCCGGAAATAATCACAGCCGACGCACCCTCAGTAGAGGCTACAATCGCTATGCGGGCACCATCGTGAGAAACGTTCACGCTCGCAAAGCTCAAATTACGCCGCCAGGACAGGCCACTATCCGCTGCGCTCACGCTCGATCGCGTCCCTCGGAATCGGGCTTTGAAGGCACGAACAATGCCCCCACCATCAGCGACCCACACCAGCCGTACGCATCAAAGCTGGGGGCAGTCAGCGCGGTACTCTTGCCGCACGCGGCGGGCAGTACCCGATACACCGTCGCAGCAGGCTCGCAGCATCATTCGCCAAGCAGGCGTAGACATCAGCCGAATAGCCCATCGCCGGGAGCTCAACTGGTCACGCCACGCAGAAGCAACTCGCTCACCCGCATTGCTCGCATATAGTCATCGCGCGCCACCATCCGCCGTTCGAATTAATAGCAACCGTGCGGGCAGGAACACCCGGGTTCAGCTTCACCGCAGAAAAGCGCTCGGTGCATTCTCAGGAATCAAAGTGCCGTTGTAGAACACCTCGGTCTTGCCCAGGCCGGAGAAGTTCTCCAGACCGTGCATAATCTGCTCACGCACACGCGCCAAACGGTTATCGTCCAGGCGCTCACCTGACAGGCGAACCAGCACATCCTGGTTATCGCTCATGCTCGCGGTCCCAAGGCTCATCGACTCGTTCAACGCCGAGAACGCGACGTCCTCAGGTAGGACGCCGGACCAACTGCGAGGGTACGCACCAACAGCTTCAAAATAGCGGTCCGTATGGGAACCAACGGATAGGTCGGTACAGCATACCGGAAGGCACGATCATAGAAATACAGGCGGCACGGGCTAAACACATCGCTCAAACTCAGTGCCAGTCCAGCCACAAACCATCCGGGCACGAGTTAATGCGCCACTGGTTATCCTCCCATGACCATCGTGAAATCATGAGTCTCAGTCTGAGCCTCCGGGAAGGTGCTCGTAATACCCTGACTATTCACAGTCGCCGTCTGCTGAAACGCACATGATACATGCCCTCAGCATGGCTGCCATCGTCACTACGCGCCTGCACCGTATTACGGTACACACGAGTCGTACCCATAGGATTCCAACGGCCCGCAAAGGAAGAGCTCAACACTGGCGCGCCACCGCATAGTTCTCGATGCTATCCACACCGAGCACGCACGAAAACCCTCAATACTGCCTCGGGGTAGCACCGGCCAGCGGACTCGGCGCACGCGCCGGAGAAGACATCGCTCTACATCCAGACCGCTACTGTGCTGAGTCACTCGGTCGTTCGAGGAAGACCCGCGCAAGAGCTCACGAGCGTCGCCAAAGAGACCGCACCCCAAGACAGCACGGCGCGTCGAGAAACAATAGCCCTGTGAGACATGGAGGTCTTTGAACCTTCCTCTACGAACAAAGACAAACAATCACCAGCTAAGGTTGCAGGCCGTCGCAGTTCGGGTGAAAAAGATAACCACAGCGAAATAACAACACTGTGAAAATACATCTGCATTGATTGTACTGGGTAAACAGTGCAAATACGCTGATAAGCATAAATACAATCGCACCGCCCCCAATCCCCTGCTCTATGACTAGAGATCGGAGCTCGCTCTATCCGGCCTTTTAGAGGTCAGCCTCAATGTTCGTACGAGGAGCGATACTAGGGCGACGTATCCTTCGCGGTTGTCGAACGATGCGCACTCACCTCAGGCTCACCCGTCACCAGGACCGGCGACTCACCCAAAGGCGCACCGTGCACCAGCGGCAGGTTTATCGTGAAGCAGGCACCGCGGCCCTTCTCGCCCCACGCCTCAATCGTGCCGCCGTGCAGACGCACATCCTCAGCGCAGCAATTGACAAGCCCAGACCGGTACCGCCCAGGGTGCGCTTACGCGAAGTATCAGCACGCCAGAAAACGGTTGAACACCCGAACGGCCTCATCCTCAGACGAGACCGATACCGTGGTCACGCACCGCAACGCCCAGGTTCGTGGCGTTCGCACCCGACGTACACGTCAATCGGTCGGGATTCGCCGTGCTCAATCGCGTTAGGCTGGCAGGTTACGCAAAGACACGCTCAATACGCACGACGGTCCATATCCACCATGATGCTCTCTCATGGCTCGTGCTGCACGTTCAGCTTCGCGTTCGTGCGCTCCAGGTGCGGCAGAGCCTCTTGCAGAATATTCGACAGCACACGCATGAAGTCTTCGGTATCGATGGTCAGCATTGCACTACCGGCATCGAAACGAGAAATTTCCAGCAGATCAGCAAGCATCGATTGGAAACGATCCACCTGATCGTGCAGAAGCTCCACAGTGCGGCTCAGCGGCCGGTCCATATCCTCACGCGAATCGTACAGAAGCTCAGTACCCAAACGCACCGTCGCCAATGGAGTACGCAACTCATGCGACACGTCAGACACAAAGCGTCGCAGAGTCGACAGGCGCTCCAGCTGAACAATCTTCTCTGCAACGAATCAGCCATCAGGTTGAACGAATAACCCAGACGCGCCGCCTGATGCTCACCATTCACCGACACACGCTGATCCAGGTCACCGGCGTGACCAGCTCTCCGCCGTAATAGCGGTCTGCGTAATCGGGCGGACCACAAAACGAGTCACAATCCACACCACAGAAAGCACCACAGTAAGCAAGCGCACAGAAACCACCAAAAAGAACAAAGTTAATATGCGCAATCGTGGCGGAAGAATCCGTCATATCGTACACAAGGAACAAACCGTAATTAGGGTTCTGTGCAACAGAAATATGTGTACCAACAATAAGCACCGGATAGGTACGCTCACGATTATTTTCGATAGTCGTCACCGTAGACGTCCGCCAGAAAATACCGTCTTTATCAGCGAACAGTTGTTTTGAAATCATTCGAATACTCGAAGAATTCAAAGAATTATCTACTCTGCTCGAATAAAGCCCCTGCTTACCTTGGACCTTCCAAAGGCACAAGAATCCAATTGCGCTTACCCGAACTACCCGCATCCAAGACGGTCAGGGTACGGCCGTCACGTTACGGCGAATCTCGCTGTCACTACGAGCCTCAGAGGAGTCCAGCACACTCTGAACGTTGCGGAAAAACCACCTCCGATTCCGCCAGCGCCTGAGACTTCTGATTCTCAAAAGACTCGACGCAATCTGGCTCGACAAGGACCAACCCACCATCAAGAAGCTCAGAACATCATGATGCCCGCAGTAGCCAAGCACGGAACTGCAGAGATTCCTTCCACAGACGCTGAGCGCGTCGCATCAGGCTCCTACGCGGCTTCTGCGCCTTACGCGGCTTGGAAGTGCGGGTAGCGAAGAGGCGGAGGCTACCGCCCTGCCGTCAAAGCGCCGTGCTCATGGCTCGACTTCGCAACAGACAATCAGGTTATCCCTTCGCCTATGAATAGGTTCCGCTTAGCTACCGGAAGATCCCACCAGCTCGGCCGGAATTCATGAAGCCAACACCACGGACCGTCTGAATGAAACGATCCGCACCCAGCTCATCAAACTTAGCGCGCAAACGCTGGACATGCACGTTTACCAGCGAATCACTCACATCAGTGTAACCCCAGACCATATCCAGCAGTTCCTGGCGGCTCAACGCCTGACCCGGTGACGCACCAGCGCAACCAGCAGGTCAAACTCCAGAGGAGTCATCGGAACCTCAGTGCTGTGGTACTTGACGGTACGGCCGTCCATATCCATGACAATATCGTCCAATGGACACGACCAGCTGGCGGCCTCACGCGGACGCAGACGAGTACGGATACGCGCCAACAATTCAGCATGCTTAAAGCGCTTCGCAATGTAATCATCAGCGCCAGCCTCAAGACCCTTAACAACGTCTTCAGTGTCGCTTTTAGCGGTCAACATAATAATCGGCACATTAGAAGAGCGGCGAATTTGCTGGCACACTTCAATACCGTTCATGCCAGGAAGCATCAAATCCAAAAGCACCAAATCGGGAGTGGAGCGCATAAAAAGTTTCAAAGCGCGGCCGCCATTTTTCGCAGAAAACAGCGTTGAAAGCCTCTTTGCGCGAGCACGAGGCCAATCATTTCCGCCAGAGCATCATCGTCATCAACCACCAAAATGGTAAAGTGCGTCGCTTGCGCTCACAGTACCTCCCTATAGAAAATGTCTAAAATACTTTACATAAAAATGCTGATTATCTAATCATACCGCGCACTCAGCCAATGCACGGGCACATTCTGTCACACGAGCCAGCGAAGCCGTGCATCCAGCACACTCACCGTACCCGAGGTGGATGCAGAAGGCATAAAACCCGCTTTTGCGGGCGCTCATCAGCCATCAAACCCACTGCATTCAACTGCGTCGGTTCAAGACCGACCTCGCGCCACAGGCTGTACAGTCGGCGCGCCTGATCGGGAACCCGCGCAGAAGTCACCACCGGCGACCACAGCTGAGCATTCGCTTCCAGAAGTTGCGCCACGGGTTCCCCAGGAACGAGGGTCGCTCAGCGGCGGAACCCTGGCAAAGATGCCCGGCCCCTTGAGGCGAGCACGGTCAGGATGCAGACAGCAAAGCGACAGGAGCGGCGCCTCAACCTGCATAGCTTTCAACAGCGCCAAAGCGTCAAGCGGCGGGACCGGCTCAGTAGCTCTGCCCCTGCACCGGCTTGAGTGCGAGTGCCGTCAATATCGAGGATGAGCTGCAGGTTGAGTTCGGCAAACGCTCCGCCACCTGACGGCACACCTGCTGATAGTAGTGAGGTTGCAACGCCGACAGGAACGGAAACCACTCACGGTAGGAATGGCCCCTCCATCAGAGGCTGAAACTCCGACTCGTCCAGTGCAGACGGCAATCAGCGCCCGGGGAGCCTGCAGAGCCTCACGCAGAGACTCCGCCCAACGCTCCAGGCCTTCCAGGAACGATTCCAGCAGGTCACGGCTCGCCCCTGCATCACTGATAACGCGCTCGCCGCCGGGTAGTAGATGCCCGCGGCAAGAGTCAGCGGTCCGACCAGCTGAATCTTATACACCGCCTGTCCTGAGCCGAACGTTTCTTCTGCGCGCCCACGCGATCAGCGCTAGAAGATTGATATCCGAGAGCAACCGGTCCTGAGCCAGGGCAGACTCGCGCTCCCTGTCGCCGCTATGCACCATGCGCCAGCCAAACGAGGCGCCGTCAGCGCAAGTCCCTCGCACACCGCCAGGGTGCGTGCAAAGCGAGGTACTCCGCCAGCCCAGCGCAGCAGATGCGGCAGGAACGGCGGGTGCGGGCACCCAGCCGCCTTCGCTACCGGGACATCGCTTCAGCCAAATCATCGCCGGGAAAATCGCCTGCCGCTGGCAGCGCGCCAGCGGACGCTCAGTAGCGAGCGCGGCAAGGTCCTGCTCGGTCGTCTGTCCCCTTCGGGCGCGGTACCACCGGGCAGTAGCAGGCGCTCTGGCGTCGGTCTGCGTACGGCCTGGCGGCTGGAAGATTGAGTGGGCATGAGGGAGGTGTCCAGAGGGGTCAGATGACGTACAGATTCAAACGCAATGATGCGAGAGTAGCGCGGTACTATCCTTCGGACTTTCGGCTTCAGATGCCTCGTCGTCCTGGTCAGACATGCTCGTTCGCGATACGCACGTGGTGGCGAATCACCTCAGAGATGATGAAGTTCAGGAACTTCTCCGCGAATTCCGGGTCCAGGCTGGATTCCTTCGCCATGGCACGCAGGCGAGCAATCTGCGCCTCTTCACGGCCGGGGTCGCCGGCGGGCAGGTTGTGCTCAGCCTTCAGGATGCCCACGCGCTTGGTTGCCTGGAAAATGCCCGCGAGGATGCACCAGCGCGCGCATCGAAGTTGTCGATGGAGCGGCGCATGGCGAAGAGCTCCGTCAAAACCTCCGGCGCGACTTCATCACCCATGGAGGTGGCGTGCCAAATCTGCAGGAAGTGTTTCGGCGTCATCGGTCTCTCCTCAGTCCGGTTGTGGTCTTCGTGGGTTGCGCTCAGCAGGCTGTTGCGGCAACAGCTGGGAATAGCGGGGTACGCGGCTATTTCGGTACGGCTAGTCGGCGCGGCTATTCTGTGCGACTAGTCAGCGCCGGTAGAGGCGCCAGCCGACAGGGTTTCCTGAATGTCTTCGCGGTCCAGCGAGTAGGCGCGGGCGATGGTGGACTGACCCAGTACGCGGGTGCCCTGGCAGAGCACCATGGTCTGTCCCGGTGCCACGCCGGAGAGCGGGATCCAGGAGGCGCACTCATGGTTTCCGGCGCAGTGCGCCTCTTCTTCAGCTTCGGGGTCGGTGCCCAGGTCATGTACGCCTTGGCGCGGACTGGTCAGCGTGCGCGCGCACCCGTGCGGTCACCTCGAACTCTTTTGCGCAGAGCGCCCAGCCGTGCGGGCTCTTCCAGGAAGCGTGCCGCCTGTTCCACGGGTACGCCCGCCCAGGTGGCGCGGATACCGCGGATTTCGTGCACGGCAAGCAGCCACGCGGAGCCGACGATAACCTCGTTTTCCTTGGGGCGCACCTCCAGCACGAAGCGGGGCTTGCTGTCGGCGGCAGGGCGGCCAAGTGCTAGGGCCCTTGCGCTGGCCTACGGTGTATGCCTGCGCGCCGGGGTGCTCGCCGAGCACCTCGCCGTGGGTGTCCTTGATGAGGCCGGGGCGCATTGTGATGTGGTCGCCCAGCCAGGCGCGGGTATCGCCTTCGGGGATGAAGCAGATGTCGTAGGAGTCCGGCTTCTTTGCCACGGAGAAGCCGCGTTCTGCCGCTTCCGCGCGTACCTGTGCCTTGGAGGGGGTGTCCGCCAGGGGGAACCAGGCGTGCTTGAGCTGTTCGTGGGTGAGCACACCGAGCACGTAGGACTGATCCTTGGCCCAGTCGGCGGCGCGGTGCAGTTCGCGGTTGCCGTCTTCGGTGGTGATGACGCGGGCGTAGTGGCCGGTCACTACGGCGTCGAAGCCGAGTGCGAGGGCGCGTTCGAGGAGCGCGGCGAACTTGATCTTTTCGTTGCAGCGCATGCAGGGGTTGGGAGTTCGTCCGGCTTCGTATTCGGAGATGAAGTCGTCGACGACGTCTTCCTTGAAGCGTTCGGAGAAGTCCCAGACGAAGAAGGGGATGCCCAGTTGGGAGCAGACGCGGCGGGCGTCCATGGAGTCTTCGAGGGTGCAGCACTGCGGGAGCCGGGTGCGCAGGGTGCCGGGCATGCGGGATAGGGCGAGGTGAACGCCGACTACTTCGTGTCCCGCTTCTACGGCGCGGGTCGCGGCGACTGCGGAGTCAACGCCGCCACTCATAGTCGCAAGAATTTTCACTGCCTATCCTTCTGTTCTGTTGAGCCTCTAGAAAGGTCACGCCCTGTGTGTGCGGGCGGACTTTCCGTTACTGTAGCTACCCATTGTACCGCAGGCTCGGCGGGATATTGGGCAGTGCACTCAGCCAGCCCCTCAGCGAACGCTGAGATTGCAGGCTGAGGGCGGTTCAGCATCTTCTCTCTGGTGTTCTAGTGCCAGCGGGAGGCGTCCGGCAGCTGCGAGGACAGTCCCGCCTTTGTCAGCCTGTTCGTAGGCGGCGGGTAGTGCCGCGATGAGGCGTGCAATATCGGCTCCGGGTGGTGGAGTGGCCGAGGGTGAAGCGCTGGGCGCCGCGGGCGGTGTCTTCGTCCATTCCCACTGCCATGAGCACGTGGGAGGGCGGGTCACCCCTGGCGCGTTGCAGGCGGAGCCGGTGGAGCTGCTGATGCCCCTGCATGTCCAGCAGGAAGAGCAGGGTGTCGCCTTCTGCGTTTTCGAAGGTGAAGCGGGCGTTGCCGGGCAGTCGCTTCTGGCCGGTGATTCTTCGGTGAGCGGGTTTTCGCCGCTCAGGTGTGCTTCGGGATGAGCGCGCACTGCCGCAACGAGTTCGTTACGTAGCGCGGCGATGCGGGCGGATTCTTCGTCGAGGTGCTGTATCGAGGTACGGCGGCCTCCGCGAAACCCGCGATGGCGGGTGCGTCGATGGTGCCGGGAGCGTACGGAGCGTTCCCTGGCCGCCTCCGTGTAGGACGGGGGTCATCTGCACGGCGCGGGTTGCAACCAGCGCCGATGCCCATGGGTCCACCGATTTTGTGGCCGGAGATTGCGAGGGTCGCCACCCCGCTGGCGTGGAAGTCAATGGGGACCGCACCAAATGCCTGCACCGCGTCCGAGTGCACGGGAATACCGTATTCTGCGGCGATAGCGGCAATCTCGGGAATCGGGCTGCACGGTACCGACCTCGTTGTTCGCCCACATGACGGTGACGAGCGCGACGTCTTCGGGGTTCTTTTCGATGAGTTCGCGGACGGTCTGCGGGCTGACGCTGCCGTGCCTCGTCTACGGGATCCATTCGAGTCGCGCGCCTTCTGCCTTTTCGAGCCATTCGCAGGTTTCTTCCACGGCGTGGTGCTCGATGGAGGAGACGAGAATTCGGGTGCGCTGCGGGTCTTCTGCGGCGCTTCCAGTAGATGCCTTTGACGGCGAGGTTGTCCGCTTCGGTGCCGCCGGAGGTGAAAAATAACCTCGGCGGGTCGGCTCCGATGGCGCGGGCGATGCGTTCGCGGGCGTATTCGACGGTGGCGCGGGCGTCGCGTCCTACGGCGTGCAGGGGAGGAGGGGTTGCCGCCGTTGCGCATCTGTTCGACCATGGCGTCGATGGCGGCGGGCAGTCACGTCGGTGGTGGCGGCGTGGTCGAGGTAGACGCGACCGTTCTGACGGTTGGTTTCTGCGCTCATGGTTCCTCCTGCTGGGTTGTTGGGCGGTTTTCCGCCTCGCTTATTTTATCGCGCTCTATCCACGCTCTTCTAGGCGTGTTCACCTGCGGCCGGGTTGGCGAGCGCTACTCCCCGGGATGTCGGGGCTGTTCGAGGGCTGTTTATAGGGTGCGCAGTACACTTAGGAGCGTGTTCAAGATTCTTTTCTATACCCCTGAGATTCCCGGCAACACCGGCAACGCTATCCGTTTGGCGGCGATTACTGGCGCTGAGTCGCACCTGGTGAAGCCGCTGGTTTTAACTTTGATGATGCGCATCTGCGCCGCGCGGGTCTGGATTATCACGACCTGGCGGTGGTGACGGTGCATGAGACCCTTGAGGATGCGTGGGAGGCTCTGGCCCGGAGCGTGTTTTTGCGTTTACGACCACCGCGTCGACCTCATACGCGGATATTGAGTACCGTCCCGGTGACGTGTTCATGTTTGGCCCGAGTCGGTGGGTCTGCCCGCTGAGGTTCGTAGCAGGACCCGCACGTAACCGAGCGTGTGAAGATTCCGATGAAGCGGGCCGCCGTTCGCTGAACCTTGCCAACTCTGCATCCATTGCGATTTTTGAGGCGTGGCGTCAGAACGGTTTTGAGGGAGGCGCCATCTAGCATGGCTAGCAGCACCATAATCTGTCAGGGATCTCTGGTTCAGCAGATTCTGGAGACAACCCTCCCCTGGCCGAGCAGATTCGTTTGGATCCGCAGAATAGGAGTTCACGGAGCAGGGCTGGGAGCCGGTCTATTCGGCGTCCCCTCATGCCCGTATTGTGGTGATTGGTCAGGCGCCTGGACGCGCCGCTCAGGAGAGCCGCATCCCGTGGAATGACCCGAGCGGCGTGAAGTTGCGCGAGTGGATGGGCGTGACGGATGAGCAGTTCTACAATCCCGAGCTGATTTCGCTGCTACCGATGGATTTCTACTATCCCGGTTAGGGCGCGCACGGCGATAACCCGCCGCGTAAGGATTTCGCACCCGAGTGGCATCCGCAGCTGCTGGAGCTCATGCCGGATGTTCAGCTGATTCTGCTGGTGGGCGGCATACTCGCAGAAGCACTATCTGGATGGTGTGCATGCCCCGAAGGCGCAGAAGAATCCCGACGGAGACGGTTCGTGCGTGGGAGTCCATCTCGAGTTCCTGCCGCTGGTGCATCCTTCACCGCTGAATTTTAGGTGGCGGGCAAAGAACCCGTGGTTCGAGCAGGAGGTCATCCCGGCTTTGCAGAAGCGGTGGGAGAGGTTCTCAAGGACGCTTAGCCCGCCCGTTCTGCAGTATCGCTATAGTTTTGCCTCGCTCATGCAAGATGCTCCCACCCCGCGTATGGGGTGGGAGCATCTTTCGATCTGTGCGCGTTGTTTAGACTGACCGAACAGTCTCTGTCTGAGCGGGATGCTTCTCAGTCGCGCTGCACCGCTACTTCAGGATTACAGGTGTTTACTGGCCGTCGGCGTCGCCCAGGGTCACGGTGATGTCATGCGGTGGAAGAGCCGCGCTTAATCTTCAGCTTCAGATCAGAGCCTGCCGCCGCGGCACGCACGGTACCGTTGAGCTCGTCGCTCTTGGTCACGGCGTGGCCGTCGGCTTCAATCACGACGTCGCCGGATCGCAGGCCTGCTCTTCGCGGCGGGGCTGTTAGATTCTACCGAGGTACTCTCAACGCCACCGGGGATGAGCTTGGACGAGCCCGAACCGGTGTCTGCGGGGCTGTTCTTCACGCTCGCGCCCAGGTAGCCGTGGGTTGCCTTGCCCATGGCAATGATCTCGGAGGAGATGCGCTGGCGTAGTTGGAGGTACTGGAGAACGCCATACCGTCGGCGGTGCCGCCGTCCCGGCTTGCCTGGCCCTGCGCGTTAATGCCGACCAGCTCGCCCTTGAGGTTCACCAGCGGGCCGCCGGAGTTACCGTGGTTGATGGGCACATCAACCCGAATCATGGGGATGTAGTTCTGGCTCTTCGCGTCAGCAGGCTGCACGCGGTTGACGTTCGAGACTACGCTGGACGGGTCACCGATTCGCTACGACGATACGGGTGCACCGAGGGCAACCACAGCCTCGCCGGAGACCAGCTTGGAGGAGTCGCCCCAGGTGATGGGCTGCAGGTCCAGACCGGAGGGGCTGATCTTCAGAACCGCCAGGTCAGCGGCAGAGTCCAGGCCCACTACGGATGCGGTGCGCACGGTGCCGTCGCTCAGGCGCACCTCAATGGTGGATGCGCGTTCGAAGATGCAAGGGCGACCACGTGGTTGTTGGGTGAGGATGTGGCCATCCTTATCGAGGATAACGCCACTACCGCCACCGGTGCTGGAGCCGTTTGACGCCATGATGGTCACGGTGGAGGGCAGGACCTTCTTCGCGGTTTCTGCTACGCCTGCCACGGTGGAGGAGTTGCTGATGTTGGAGCTGACGGAGCCACGCGAGGAAGCGCTGGAGGAGCTGTTGTTCGATGCTGCGATGCCGCCTCCGACGCCCGCACCGACGCCGCCGCCGACGAGGGCTGCGAGCAGAGCTGCGGTGAGCACAACACCGGCGCCGTAGCGCTTGTTGTTATCGGTGGCCTGGGGTGCAGGCGTGCCGAAGTAGCCTGGGCGGTAGCCGCCTGGGGTAGGTGTATCCGGGCGAAGCGTATGCCTGCGGGTATGCGTTCTGACCCTGCTGGTAGTTTGCCCGTCCGTTCACATTCTGCAGGGGGCGGGTTGCATCCGTGACGCCGTCGTTGCCACCGTAAGACCATCCGTTGTTCTGAGTCATAAGTTCTCCTAGAGTCGCGCGTGTGCGTCGCCCTGGGCGCACGCTATCTTTCTACTGTAGAGGGTGTTTTATGGTGTTCTATATCTTTGCTGTTGGTTATCGGGGAGTTCCTGGAATTTTCTCCCATTTTTCATTCAGTGCAGATTGGCTGGCGTGGGGCGCCCTGTCGTTCCCGCGAAAGTTAGCTTTATTTCTCATACTTTGTCCGCTATTTTTCGTCGCTCTCAGGCTTCTCTTTTAAAGCACTCGGTTTTTCTTCACGGTTTACACAGCCCTGACGCGCCTCGCATACACAGCTTGAGCACAGGGGTCAGTCCGTAATGTTGAAGGCACGTAGAGCCGACGACAAAGGCAAAAGGACAAAAGGCAAAGGAGAAACCCATGATGATCGGAACCCTGATTTTTCTGTGCGATCTTGGCAAGCTCCATCGGTATCGGTGCAGGTATTGTGGCGTGTTGCTCGGGAATGGTGTACCGCCGTCATCGTGCGGAGAAAGCCGCCGAGTTGGCGCGAGCTCTAGCTACCCAGGCGTTGACCGCCGGTAGGTAGCGCATAAAGTTTGATAGTTTTTCGAGTTTGATAGTTTTCCGAGGCGGAGATGAGAGCCCTGCGCCGGAAGGGGCGAGAATCCCAGTATGTCCCGGAAGGGCCAGTGTGAGGACCGGCCCGGGTGTGATAGTGAGTTGAGTGATGATTGATGCGGCGTGAGCCCTGTATGAGGGGCTTACGCCGCATCGTCTTTTAACCGTGATGCGGGCGCGGGAGGCACTGTATGAGGGCTTACGCCGCATCGTCTTTTTAACCGTGATGCGGGCGGGAGGCACTGGTGGAAAAGTACCGGCAGAAAGAACCGGTGGAAGCACCCGGCGCCCCGGCTACTTCCCTTTTAGTATGCGGTAAGGCGAGGTGCTATGAGCGGCGGGAGATTAGCTAGGGTTATGGTGAAGTTGAGGATTATTTCTGCTGTTTTCGCTCTTGCTGGCGCGTTGCAGGTTATGCCTGCGGCGGTGGCGTCTTTGGACGGCGCAACCCGCCTGTACGCGTTGCTTATATTTGTTCTGATCTGCGCGGTGGTAGCATTTTTTGCGTCGTTGAGCCCCTCACGCCGTCGTGCGCGTGAGATTAGGCGGCAGGTGCTACAACAACAGCAGAACCAGGCGATGAATCAGCAGGTACCGCCCCAGCAGGTACCGCCCCAGCAGGCGCCTCACAGCCTGCGCCGCGGCAGGTACCTCGCATGCGAGGTTCAGGGCGCAGTGAGCACCCGATGCACTATCAGCCGAAGCAGGGCTCAACAGGTTCAGCAGACTCAGCAGGTTCAGGTGCCCTCGCCTCAGCCTCCTCAGCCGGTGGCGGCACCTTCCCCTCTGGAGCCGATGCAGGTAGGTGGTGAGTCTAGTTCTTCTACAGCCCAGAACTATTCAGCAGAAAGCCCTTCAGCAGAGAACAAGGAGCAGCAGAGCATGCCCCAGAACACCCCGGTACAGGGTGAGGAGCGAGCGCAGCCTGAAGAGCGCCCGCAGCAACAGGCTCCTCAGCAGGCGCCTGAGAGCAAGCCCTCCAATCCTTTCTCTTTGAGTACCAACCACAAGCTCATTTCTCCCGCTCGAGAACGCGCAGCTGCAGCCGCTACCCCATGGTTCTTTCGGTCGGTACGTCTGAGGATGAGGTCTTTGCCCTACCTGTCAATCAACGGTGCCGCAGCGATCTGCTGGTCGGGCACGCAAGAGAATCATGTTCCGCTGAATCAGCGTCAGCGATGGCAGCAGATCGAGATTCTCGAGAACTACCTCATGCGTGCGGTCATGAACCTGCAGACGCTGGAGCGTGCGCAGGTTTCTCCGCTGCACAGTTTCAAGGAGACTGCCCAGGCTGACCGCACGGTGCTTGCCGCCGAGCTGGAAGAAACCATCCGGGTGTCTCGGCTGAAGCTGAGCGGGGCGTTGGAGTTCTATGCATCGTTGCCGCGTTTGGCGGAGACGCCGGGCTCTTTCACTTTTGCCCGTGATCATGCGTTCTCCCTGAGTGCCACCGTCATTAGCCTGACGGAGCAGTGCTTTGAGCGTACCTTCCGTTGGCGCCTGTTGGAGAATACCCTCCCCGGATTCTTTGAACGACCGCCTCTACGCGGTGCGTTATCTGCGTGAGCGCGCAGAAGCTGGCGGCTTTTGTGGAGCTGAGCGAATTTTGATCGCGCCATGCGCACTTGCCGAGACCTGAAGAAGACTGCTCGTAAGGACTCGAAGATTGATGAGGCCAAGGTCTGGAATGAGATGACGGAAGTTGCCTTTTGACGTTCTGCCCCGAGTTGCGAGAGCGGGCGTTGAAGGGCGTTCAGTCTACGTTGGAGTTTAGCGAGCTTTTTCTACCGTTCCAGCGAGGACGGTATGCACCGTATGCTCCGCCCGGAGCAGCCTGAGCGAGTTTGAGCTCAAGGGCGTGCAGTCCACGCTGGAGAGCGCCTGGAGAAGGTGCGTCTTGAGCTTCAGGATGCGGAGTTCTGCGCCGCTGTTCTGACCCTTGCAGGCGCGCGCTGTCATTGAGCTTCTGGAGGAGCTTCTTCAGATCGAGCAGGACGGCGTTCTGGCGGAGGTCGTGACCGATTTGCGGGCGCTTGCTCACCACTCGCCCGACCTTGCCGAGCAGCCCCATCCAGACGTTGATGTTCAGCCGCGAACAGTACGCCCCGGACGGGGAGGACCTTCACGACCATTGGCGAGCGCATCCGCGCCCTCTCGAGTGTTCCCGAGGTTCTGGCGTTCGTTCACTACGAGGGACCGGCGCTTCTGACGGGCGTCGCGGATCCGTATAAGGCGTTTTCCGGGAAGGTTCCTCCGAGGGTCTGCTTTCGGAGGAGAAGAGGCTTCTTCCATGCCGCTGTCGATGTTGCGCACTCATTCGCGGCTTCTAGCGGCAGGTGCTTCGCCTGCAGAATCTGCGGTTGAAGCTGGCGTGGGTGAGCGACTGTAGCGGCTATATGCCTTGGTCCCTGGTTGATCGGTATTTACGTCGGCCCCTCTGCCGCTGATGAGGATTTGAAGGAGCTGACCGAAAATATAGAGGCGCTCGCTGAGCTTCTGGACGCCCGTTCTAACTCCCAGGTGTATAAGGGTCGCGGCGTGCCGACTACGCCCTTTTCCTGTGGTCGCAGATGCGGGAAGCAGGCAGATCGCAGTTCTAGGGTTGCTGAATCATGTGCAGTTCTTGGGCTGGATGTACGCCTCGTCTTCACGGGTTCAGGTGGTGGACGGCATGGTACAGAGTATCCACGATGTTGATGCCGCGGAGGTAGTGGAGCATCTGATGAGCAATCTGGAGATTGCGCGTCGGCGCTAACTGACTGAATATCCGGTGAGCCGGGGTCTCAGCATGAGCTCAGACTCCGGTTTTCCTGTATACCGGCTCTCCTGCATATCGGCTTTCCTGCATAAAGCCCGGGAAGTCGGTAAACGGGTGGCAAACAGCGGCGCAATATTCTCGTATCTGTGCGTCTGTGTGGCTATGCCACCGCTACACTAATAATGTGACCGGCACTAAGGTGTGCGATGTTCAAGCACACCGTGAAGTGCAGGTCCGTTCATACTTCACGACAACGGAGGAAAGACCATGACCGAGCACGCCTTTGCGCGTCAGATTCGTCCCGCACGCCCTCGCCTGCGCACTATCTTGGGTGCCACAGTGCTGGCGGCAGGTCTTTCTTGTGCCCCGGCGGTTCTACCGGCTGGTTCTGCATTTTTGAGCACGTCGGCGCAGGCTGCTGCCCCGATGCAGATTACGGGCACCACCGTGTACGATTCCACGAACTCTTTGGGTGATACCTCTACCCTGAAGTCTAAGATTTCGGCTCTGTCGAAGAAGCACAACGTGGATTTGCACGTGGTGGTCATCGATAAGTTTGAGAACCCGTCTACTTCTTCGAGCTGGACGAAGGCGCTTGCCACGAAGAACAATTGGGGTTCTGCCGATGTGGTGCTGGTGATTGCTACCGAGTCCCGCCAGGCGTATTTCTTGGCCGGTAGCACCAAGACCCTGTCGAGCGATCAGCAGACGAAGGTGTATCAGAACTACATTAAGCCGAAGCTGCAGAACAGCGACTATTCGGGTGCGGCGCTGGCTGCGGTTGAGGGTATCGAGGCTCAGAAGGGCGGTAGCTCTTCGGCGTGGTGACCGGCGTGCTCGGTGTGGGTGCGGCGGCGACCGTGGGTGCTGGTGGTTACGCGATGTACCGCCGCCGCAAGAAGAAGAACGCTCAGCAGCAGCCTCAGCGTTCCTACGGTGCGCCTCGTAATTACTCCCCCATCCCGGAGGTTCCGCTGGAGGAGCTGCGCACTCGCGCCGGTAGCGCCCTGCTTCAGGCTGATACGACGATGAGCCACGCGAAGCAGGAACTGGATTTTGCGCGTGCACAGTACAGCGACCAGCAGGTCGCCGAGTTTGCTCAGGAGATTGCGCGCGCTGAGGATCTGATGCGTAAGTCCTTCCAGCGTCAGCAGCTTCTGACCGATAGCATCCCGGATACCGAGGCTGAGCAGCGTGCCTGGTTGACTGAGATTATTGATAACTCTCAGGAAGTCACCCGTATTGCTCAGGAGCAGGACGCTAAGCTGGCTCAGCTGCGCAACCTGGAGCAGGAGGCACCTGCCGCTATTGAGGCGCTGGCTCAGCGTCTGCCGCAGCTGCGCGCCTCGGTGGAAGAGATTGCCGCCCAGTACCGCGCGTTGAAGGAACGTTACCTGCCCAGCGCTCTGGAGCCCATCTCCAAGACTCCTACCCTGTTGGAGTCGAACATGGTGCTGTGCGCCGCTGAGGTTGAGAAGGCTCAGGCGACCGTTGCTACGGCACGTTCGGAGGCGGTCGCTCACCTGCGCACCGCCGAGGAAGCCGCCTCGCAGATTCAGGCGCTGGGTGCGGCTGTGCATACCCGTTCGCAGGAACTGGAGCAGGCTCAGCTGGGTCTGAGCACCGATCTGCTGAGCATTCAGCGTGACGTGGCGGAGGCGAAGAGCCCTCGCGGCCTCTCAGCGTCGCGATGATTTGGGCGCGGTCGCCGCCGGTATGGAGGCGGTGCTCAACCAGGTCAACCAGAGTGCTTCGGCTCGCCCGAATGACCCGCTGACTCTGGCGAACCAGCCGCGTCAGCTCTCCGCTGAGCTGGATAAGGCAATGACGAATATGCGTGCTACCCGCGAGCGTTCTCGTGCGGCTTCGCAGAACCTGGATCGTACGATGCGTTCTGCCTCACGCTGCGGTAAACGGTGCGCGTAGCTACATCAATAACCGCCGCGCGCGGTGGGCCCGATGACCCTGACCGCTGTTTCTGAGGCGGAGCGTCACCTGGGTCAGGCTCAGCGCCTGGCTTCTTCGGATCCGCTGAACGCTACGAAGGAAGCCAATATGGCTATCCAGAAGGCGACCGACGCACAGAACCGCGCGCAGAGCGAGGTCGGCAACTACTACAACAACCAGAACAACGCGCGGCGGTAGCGGCTTCGGCGGCGACCTGGCGAAGGGTCTGTTGCTGGGCGCTCTGATGACCGCAATGAACTCCGGCACCAGCAGCTGGGGTAGCAGCGGCGGCCACAGCAGTGGCGGTAGTAGCGGCGGCAGCTGGGGCGGCGGCTTCAGCGGCGGTGGCGACTGGGGTAGCGGCGGCGGTGACGGCGGCAGCTTCTAACCGCCTCCGCACTGGCTGTCCTGCCGGTGCTGGCGATCCTGCCGGTCGGTTTCTGCAGATTTTTCTACAGTCTGACCGGCGGGCACGTAGCTTACCTCACCGGTTTTTTTCCCCAGTCGGAAAACACCCGAGGCAATTTACCAAAAGTTTAGGTAACAGAAATCAGGCGTGCATCATTTTCTACAGCATGCACCCAGAAATCTGCCACATAATTAGTTATACGGGCACGGCTCACGAGGAGCGTAGTGCTCCCCCGCAGCCCGTGAACAGAAAGTAGGAGATTATGGCTAAGCAGACCATCTTCGGCCGTATTGCACAGCTCACTAAGGCAAACATCAACGCTCTGATTGATGCAGCTGAGGACCCGGAGAAGATGCTGGACCAGATGGTTCGTGACTACACCAACAACATCCGCGAGGCGGAAGCTGCAGTAGCACAGACCATCGGCAACCTGCGTCTGCTCGAGAAGGACCACGCAGAGGACGTCAAGGCCGCTCAGGAATGGGGCACCAAGGCTCTGGCAGCTTCTAACAAGGCTGATGAATTCCGCGCAGCTGGCGACGTTGCCAACGCTGACAAGTTCGACAACCTCGCTAAGATCGCTCTGAACAAGCAGCTGCTGGCTGAGAAGGCTGCACAGGCTGTTGAGCCTCAGCTGGCTTCCCAGACTCAGGTTGTCAACCAGCTCAAGGACGGCCTGGAGAAGATGCGCTCCAAGCTTGAAGAGGTCAAGTACAAGCGCGATGAGCTGACCGCACGTCAGAAGACTGCAGCAGCTCAGACCCAGGTGAACGACGCTCTGAAGGCGTTCGACGTTCTGGACCCGACCAGCGAGATGAGCCGCTTCGAAGAGAAGGTTCGCCGCGAAGAGGCACGCGTCATCGGTCAGCAGGAGCTGGCAGCTTCCTCCCTGGATGCACAGTTCAACACCCTGGACCAGATGGAGCGCGAGACCGAGCTGGACGCTCGCCTGGCCGCCCTGAAGGCAAAGAACGCCCCGGCTGCTCCGGCTCCCCTGGCTGTGGAAGCTCCCACCCAGACTCTCTAAGCCCGGTCTAGCCTAAGCCCGGTCTAGCGCCTAGCTTCTTGAGCTAAACCTCAAAAGATCCGCCCCGTTCCTGAACTCATCAGGAACGGGGCGGATCTTTATGCGTTAAGGGATGCGAGCCTTAGTTCGCGTAGATGTACAGGTAACCTGCCATCGCGGAGCGGGTGACCGCAGCGTTGGAGGTAGAACCGGTACCAATACCGTTGGAGGCAGCCCACGCCAGAGCCTGGGACGCGTAGCCGCCCTGGTCCTGTGCCGGGGAGCCAGCTGCACGGTACATGAACTCAGCCATGGTGGACTCGGTGACGGCCTCCAGGGGGCGGAAGTCGCTACCGCTGATGCCCTGCTGGCTCAGCCAGAAAATTTCCTTGTACGCGGGGTGGTTCGCAGGAACGTCGCTGAACGGCGAAACAGCCGGTGCGTTCACGGCGGGGCGACCAGCCACGCGGTACAGGTAGGTTGCCAGCTGCGCGCGGTTGACCGATGCGTTCGGGCGGAAGGTGCCGTCCGCGAAGCCGAGCATGATGCGCTTATCAGAGTTCCAGCTGATCTCGTTGTAGTTCGGGTCCGAGTCGGACAGGTCGCGGTAGCCCAGCGCGGGGGTCTTACCGGCGAAGTCCAGGGAGGACGCCAGGATGTGCGGCAGGTCGTAGTCGTGGTGGCTGAAGCCGTCGATCAGCTTCACGCGGGCGTTAGAGAAGCCTGCGCTCAGGTATGCGTTGTAGCCGGACTCGACTGCGCCTCGTGCGCTCCAGGTGACGGGGTTGGTGTTACCGGAAGTGTCATTCGCGCCAACCCACCAGTACATAGGCAGGCCCTTGGTGGTTGCGTCAGCGTCCACGGAGCCGTCCGAGTCGCCGCCGGCGACCATGATGGAACCGCCACCGTTACGCCATGCGGTGTTGTGGTCGGTCAGCTCGTAGGTGATGAACTCAGCGCCACCGGAGTAGCCCATGGTCCACACCTGAGAAGCGTCCAGGTTGTTCTGGTTGATGAAGGACTTCGCGAAGGAGCGGAAGAACTCACCGTTGGTGTTCATGTCTTCCCACCAGGTGATGCCGTCACCGGATGCGTTGGTGTCCGGGGAGATGATCGGAACGAAGACCATGTTGCGGGCGTTAGCGATCTTGCCCATTGCCGCGAGCATGCCCTCGTCGGGGGTGTAGACCTGACTCGTTACAGCCGCCAGTAGTCGCCGTCGAAGTAGAAGACCACGCCAACAGGCTTGGAGTAGTCCAGGTTGTTCGCGTACACGTGATACTGGGAGGTGGTACCCGCCGGGGAGGTGTAGCTCTGGTAGGTTGCGGAGCTCATGGTGCGGGCACGCTGAGTGTTCTGCTGCTTCTGCTCAGACTTCTGCTCGGCCTTGGGAGCGGCGGTTGCCTTACCCTTGGTGAGCGAGTTGCTCAGAATCTCGAGAAGTTGTAATCGAAGTGGCCCTGAGCCGTTCAGAACGGTCGCGGAAGCGTTCGTGTAGCTCGACGTTGCGGTAGGCGTTGTAGCCGCCCTCAACGGCGCCTCGTGCGCTCCAGGTCTGCGGGTAGGGTCTCGCCGGTGCCGTCGTTCGAGTTTGCGTACCAGAACATGGGCTGGGACTTCAGCGTAGCCGAGGGGGTGCCCTCGTCCAGACCACCGCCAGCGACCATGATGGAGCCGCCGCCGTTGCGCCAGGTCTGGGGCTTGGTGTTCAGCTCGTAGGTGATGAACTCGGCGCCACCGGAGTAACCCATGGTCCACACGTTGGAGGAGTCCACGCCGTTAGCCGCGATGAAGGAAGACGCGAAGGAGCGGAAGAACTCGCCGTTACGCTCCATGTCTTCCCACCAGGTCACGCCAGCATCGTAACGGTTAGCATCCGGGGAGATGACGGGCACGAACAGCATGTTCTGTGCAGCGGCGGAGGCAGCCATCTGAGCCAGCTCACCGGAGGGGTCGTAGACCTTGGACTGGTCGTTGCGCCAGTAGTCGCCGTCGAAGTAGAAGACCACGCCAACGGGCTTGGAGAAGTCCACGCCCTCAGCGTAGACGTGGTACTGCGAGGTGGTACCAGCAGGGAGGTGTAGGGACAGGAAAGTCTGGTTGGTGCGGGTTGCCGCACACCGGATGCTGCCTGAGTAGCCTGTGCGGTCTGCGCGGGCTGAGCGGAAGGGCTGAGCCGCCTGGGTCAGCCTGCGCGGATGCCTGAGACAGCCTGTGCGGACTGGAAGGTAGCCGAGGGGTTGCCTGGGCGGTGTAGGTCTTCTGGATGGGCTGAACCGCGGTCGTTGCGGGAGCCTGCTGAGTCTGCTTTGCCTGTTCTGCCTGCTGGCGGATCTGCACAGCAACCTGCGAGAGGGTGGGCTGCACAGTGGAGGTGAACAGGGACTTGGGGGCCTGGGTAGCTGCGCCGGGGATGTCCTGAACGACGGGTGCGAAAGCCGAAGCGGGTGCTACCAGGGTGCTACCGAGCACGGAGGGTACAGCGATGACTGCGAGAGAGCCAGCCTAACAGTGCGGGGGCGAAGTGCCATGGGTTGTCCTCGTTGTTGGTGTTTCGTGGGGCGCGGACGCCCGAGAGTGGTTGAGTGATAGGTGGTCTATAGGTGAGAAGCCTATAGGCGGTCGGCCTGCGAATGTGATGCCGCATGGAGCAAGTCCAGTAACCGTCCCGTGTGTGTTGCGGGGACGTCCTCATGTGATGGAGGGCTGCAGTATTCATTTCGGAGAGCTACGCGGCGGACCGCGGTGACCACGTACTCAAAGCTACCAGGTCAAAAAGCCTTTTCCAGCGGTTTTTTGGGGCTATTTTTGGGTATCGAACAAGATTCAATCTTAACAAGAGCTTTTTCTAAGCTTCTAGTTTAACTTGAATCACCCTCAAGTAGAGGTTGAATGGGCTATTTTTCCTTGATTTTCCGGGGTTTTTGAGCGTTTTTTGAAAGAGTTTCAAAAAACTCTACAATTAACTTGAATGTTTCGTATGTGATTACAATCACTTTCAGAGTGAATTGTTGCACTCGAAGCCCAATTTTTGCCAAAAACCGCGGAATTCCGGGGCAAAACGGGTGATTTCCAAGCCCGGAATATAGGCACCTTTCGCATATTCCACTTTGAGAATGCACTTTGAGGCAAAAACAGCCCCCTCGCCACTCCCCCACCCAGGCATCCTATCGGACCCCTCATCACGCTCTTGAGACCCGCCCCAGAGCCCCTTCAGGACCCCTTTCAGATCCCCTTTCAAGGAGCTCAAAAGCGCTGTCTCAAGAAGGCGTAACCACCCTCCAGCAACCGCTCGGAAGTGACTCCACCACCCCCATGGGCACACCCGCTTGAAGCCCCGATAGACGGACTGAGGAATACCTCGAAAGACGCATCGGGAGACGTTCCGAAACCAGTCCAGGGTACTTTCACGACGGTTCTATGAAATTCCGTGAGGAGGTTTCAAGAGGGGTTTCGAGAGGCCGAAAGATCCACCTCAAGCACCCTCGGAAGGGGCGACAGGTCGCCCCCATCAGTCTCCCCCGAAGCACCGCCCCGACAAGGTTCAGAAGACCCCTCCGCAGATTACAGAAGGCAGGAGATACGGAGAGGCAGGAGATATAGAAAGCCGCCCAGCAGGCGGCAGAAAGGTAGCACAAGAAGAAGAAAAGTAGGCGGCAAATGAAGACAGGTCGCCGACAGGAAAGGTGCAGGAAGGTGGCGAAAGAAGGCAGACCGGCGGTCGGAAGGTGACGGGAGGACAGCAGAAGGAGACAGGTCGGCGGGAGTACGGGTTTTAGGGAATAAAAAAAACTCCCGATAGCTAAGCTATCGGGAGTTATCCGTTGCGGGGACAGGATTTGAACCTGCGACCTCACCGATCTTGTTTGCTGTCGTTCCCACGACTTGGATTTTAAAAGGCGCCACCTTTGGCTCCTATATATTTTCTACCGGGTTTCTGTTGGTCGCGATAAGTTCGGGGTTTTTTACTAACGTCGGTGAAACGTGCATAGCTATACTTCACTTGGAAAAAGCGTATGTGAGGATAGTCGCACTTCCAACGGATAGGTTTCAAGTGACGGCAAAGCGAAGTCAGCGTTTGCTAAACTGTTCTATCGAATCCCAGTTTGAGATCGGTCCTTGCAAGTTCCACACCTTCGTTTTATTCCGCTATCACGAAGGCTATTTCCGGCTCTTCCGAGTTGAGTGTGGGTGACCAGGTATTGGTCGGGGGTTGTGGGTAGAGGTCGAGGTCCTTGATGATGAGCGGACTTCTACCACCGCGATCTTCAAAGGACCTCCTGTTGACTTCTTACCGTGACGGATCATGGGCGCACCACACAGAGCACGATGCAGTATTCACAGGAACGAGGCAAACACGACCAACTGAAAGAGTGACTTTCCCGCACCAGAAAGCCGAAAAGTCACCCAACCAGCAACACGTAGTGTCCTATAACCCAGAAAGAAAGCTCTCCCTGGAAGCCACTGAGGCTTCCAGGGAGAGCAGTCAGAGAGTGCGAAAGACGAATACACCGCTATCAAGCGTGAGGCGGCCGATGGGGGAGTCGTAGGTGGCGAGCGCCGGATCAGAATTGCTCGGGGTGATCGCGGTAGGCATACGCCCACACTGTCACGGCGACAGTCACAGCGCGAGTCCACGCGTCACGGACAGCGTCCAGTTCTGCGCCCTCGAAGCCCTCCGCCAGGAGACGGTGCCCGACCTCCACAGTCGGCGCGATGAAGGCGAGCACGTAGCGCAGAGGCACGAATGGCGTCGAGTCCGCCCCATCCGCCGCGTTCTTCGCCGCGGTCATGTGTCGAGCTCCGATCAGGTACTGGTAGTCCAACCACGCCTGATCCCGCTCGCGCGTGCACATGTCGATGATCCACTGGGCGAATCGGGGCTTTGACGCCTGCGCGTACTCGGGGTTCGGCTGTCCATCCGGATGCGCGGAATGTGCTGCCAGGTAGGTCTTTTTGAGCCAAAAATCCCGCGCCACGTGTCGACCATTTCCATGGCATGCGGCGCCAGGATGGGTTCTGCTCGCGCGAGCGCTCTGCGTCACCGGGCTGGACGTGCGCGGCGGCCTCAATCTGGCGTAGATCCTCGAGTGTGAGCGGAGACGTGGGGACGGCATCGGTGCCGTAGGTGTACCCCGACGAGTGGTCGTAAGCGGTCATGCGAACCTCCTTGAACTTATGCGTCATTGTAGAACGTGCTCTTGCTCAGGTCAAGTCCTGTGGAGTGGTGTAATCGTTTTTGTGTCCTTCGGGTTGGGTTATGCGCTGAGTTGGAGTGGGGTGTCCTCCTGCCCGGTGGGTTGTGGTGTGAGTCGTGATTTGGTGAGGATGTCGAGGCTGAGGTAGCGTCGGCCTTCGGCCCATTCGTCGTTTTGTTCGGCGAGGACGGCTCCGACTAGGCGGATGATTGCTTGTCGGTTGGGGAAGATTCCCACGGTGTCGGTGCGGCGGCGGATTTCGCGGTTGAGGCGTTCATTGGGGTTATTGGACCAGATCTGGGTCCACACCCCGGTGGGGAAAGACGCGAACGCGAGGACGTCTGCCCTGGCTTGATCGAGGTGATCACACACGGCGGGGAGCTTGTCGTGGACGTAGTCCAAGAGCCGGTCGTATTGAGCGTTGACCGATGCCGCGTCGGGCTGGTCATACACCGAGTGCAGCATCGCTTTGACGGCGGGCCATAGTGCTTTGGGGGTGACCGACATGAGATTAGCGGCGTAGTGGGTACGGCATCGTTGCCAAGTGGCTCCGGGCAGGTTGGCGGCGATGGCCTCAACCAGGCCCAGATGGGCATCACTGGTGACCAGGCGCACGCCGGTCAGGCCCCGGGCGACCAGGTCAGAGAAGAACTCCTTCCAGGCTGGAGCGGTCTCACTGGTAGATACGCGCACCCCCAGCACTTCGCGATGTCCGTCATTGTTGACTCCGGTGGCAACCAGAACCGCGCACGAGACGACGCGTCCTCCTTCGCGCACTTTCATGGTGAGCGCATCAGCGGCGACGAAGGTGAAAGGCCCGGCATCGTGGAGGGGCCGGTTGCGGAACTGATCCACGTGCTCGTCCAGGTCTGTTGCCATCCGTGAGACCTGGGACTTGGACAGTCCTGTGATCCCCAGGGTTTTGACGAGCTTGTCCATACGGCGTGTAGACACTCCTGCCAGGTAGCAGTCAGCGACCACTGTGATCAAGGCGCTTTCGGAGCGTTTGCGGCGTTGAAGCAACCACTCTGGAAAGTAGGTACCTGAGCGCAGCTTGGGGATCGCCACGTCGATGGTGCCGACCCTGGTGTCCAGGGGCCGGTAGCGATACCCGTTGCGCCTGGTGTGACGCTGCGGATCTTGTTGACCCCACTGGGCCCCGCACACCGCATCAGCGTCCGCTGATAGCAACGCGTTAATGACGTGCTGGAGCAAGGAACGCATCAAATCTGGGGATGCCTGGGACAACGCCTCGCCAAGCATGCCAGCAGGGTCGATAATATGAGGAGCGGTCATCGTTGTGCCTCCAAATCATTTCGAGTCAGAAGTAGAAGAGCTTTCTCGAAGGATCACACGGTGACCGCACCCATCACAAGCAACGGGCCGATCACCACACGGTTACACCACTATGCGGGACGCTACTCTTTCACCGCTTAGTTACCGCCTGTTTGAGGCTAAGCGGTATATCGAAAACGTTGGTATATCAGTCAAAACATGGTGTGTTGCCGCCTCTACCGCCTAATTTCTAAAAAAAGTGTACACGCGAGTGTTCATCTTCCTACATATGCGTGTGTATATATAAAAGTTTTCGGTTTTTAGGCGGTGAAGGCGGTAAAGGGTTGGGATTCGGTTGAGATACGAGGGAAAATGCTATACCGCTTTTTGCATTTTCAGGCGGTAAACAGCCGGTATCAACGCCGATTAGGCGGTGAAAATCCTCCTCTGCAACCTCCCTCCCACGAGATCATGCACGAGCGAAGATAGTCATACGCCCCGAAGGGGCGTTGGATGATAGTCCTCGATGTTGGGTGATAGTCCCCCCTCCCCCCACCTCGACGACGGGCCTGAGTTTGGCTGAAAGGTAGGGAATAACATAGGGATTCGGTCTCGTCAGGGCAAAACAAAACCCGGTATCTCAGCGACTTTTCGTTGAGATACCGGGTTTTTCTGGTTGCGGGGACAGGATTTGAACCTGCGACCTCCGGGTTATGAGCCCGGCGAGCTACCGAACTGCTCCACCCCGCGGCGACTCATATAACTATACAGACCCGAAACCGGGCATGCAAGCCAAAAACGCGATTTGTAACCAAGCACACAAAAATAGAGGCTGTGGGTCAATAATAGGGGCTACGGGGCAGTACCAGGGGTAGAACGTACAGGAACGGGGTGGAAGCGATTGCTTCCACCCCGTTCCGCCAGAGACCGCTAGAGGTAGCCAGTAGGAGCCATACCCAGCGCAGGCTCCGGTTCTAGAGCGAGGACGCTAGACCCGGGCCCCAAGCGCCTAGTGGGTGTACTCCCCCACTACCTCAGCACCTTGTACTTCCACGGCACCTTGTACTTCACAGCACCTTAGCGAGAAGCCGAGGCGCTGGCGCTAGGCTTAGCGCTAGACGCTGCGCTCGGAGCCGCAGAGGCACTGGGCGCTGCCGATGCAGAAGCCTTAGCAGAAGCCGCGCTCTGCGCCTCCTCAGCCTCCAGAGCCTTCTTCACGGCTGCCTCCAGACGCTTCTGAGCCTCACCGTAGGCAGCCCAGTCGCCCTTCTTCATCGCCGCATCAGCATCGGTCATCGCCTTCGAGGCATCCGTCAGAGCCTGCTTCAGCTCCGAAGACTGCGAAGCAGAAGAACCTCCGGTCGAAGCGCCCGAAGTACCCGAGGAGCCAGAAGCCGAAGGCGAGGGGCTAGCCGACGCCGAACCGTCCAGCTTCGCACCCGAAGAGCCACCGAACACCTGGTTCAGCGCCTCCTCCAGAGTCGGAGCGAAACCGACCTTATCGCCGAAGCTCACCAGCACACGCTGCAGACGCGGGTACTTAGCGTCACCGCTCGACTGCACGTACACCGGCTGAACGTACAGCATGCCGCCGCCCACCGGCAGAGTCAGCATATTGCCGTTAATAACCTCAGACGAACCGCGGCGCAGCAGGTTCAGCTGGTTCGACACCTCAGCATCAGAGTTGAAAATGTTCTGAGCCTGGCCGGGGCCGGGAACCACCGAAGAACGCGGCAACTCCAGCAGGCGTAGCTTGCCGTAATCAGCACTACGCTCGCCGTCCTTACCGGTACCGGCATCACCATTAGCGGCAAGGAAGCCGTACATCACGTTACGAGAGTTCGAATCGCTCTGCTGAGGAATGAACGTGGTCGTCAACGAGAAGTGCGCACGAGAATCCCCGGGCATCTGCAAGGACAGGTAGTAGGGCGAAATCGGCTGGTTACGATCATTGGTCGGGTCGTTCGGAATCGACCAGACATCGTCACCGGCGTAGAAGCTATTCGCGTTCGTCACGTGGTACTTATTCAGCATGGTGCGCTGAATATTGAACATGTCAGTCGGGTAACGCACGTGGCTCATCAGCGAAGCGTTCATCTCACGGTAGCTCTTCACCGTGCCAGGGAAAACACCCTGCCACGCCTTCAGCACCGGATCCTCCTCATCCCACGCGTACAGGGTCACCGAACCGTCGTACGCGTCCACGGTAGCCTTCACCGAGTTACGGATGTAGTTCACCGAGTTAGAACGCTGAGCGCCCGCAGCGGTTGCCGCATCCTGGGAGCTACCCTGCGCGTAAGGGAACTGGTCACTCGTGGTGTAAGCATCCACGATCCACTGCACGCGGTTATTCACAATCGCCGGGTACGGCTTAGAATCCACGCTCAGGTACGGCGCCACCTTACGCACACGATCCAGCGGGTTGCGTTCGTACAGAATCTGCGAACCCTCACGCACCGCGTCCGAAAGCAGAATGTCAGAGGACTGGAACTTAATCGCGTAGGACAGACGAGCCAGCAGCGAATCAACGCGAGGACCACCGTAACCGGTGAAAGTGTACTTCGCATCGGAGGCGTTGGTTTCCTCAGCAGAGAGCGGACGGTCCAGCTCCAGGGTGTCGCCCTTACCGCCCACAATCGAATACTCCGGCGAGCTCGTGCCAAAGTAAATACGCGGCTCGTAATCCTCGCTCAGGGTACCGGTCGCCTTAATACCGGACTGCAGGAACTTCGGGTTACCCGCAGAATCCACCTGATTACCGTAGGCGGCAATCACGCCGTAACCGTGGGTGTACACCACGTGGCGGTTATACCAAGAATCACCGCTGGTCTGCGCCGGGTTCAGCTCACGAGCCGCCAGCACAGTATCCTGCGTGGTATTACCCACCGAATAGCGGTCCACCGCCAGCTGCGAATCAAAACGGTAGTACGGACGGAACTGCTGCATCTGAGCAAACGCCGAAGACACAACATTCGGATCCAACAGACGAATATTCGCAATGGTCGCGCTCGAAGAGCTCAACGCACCGGCACGGGTATCAATCGTCGCGTCATACGGGGTGGTCTCAATCTTGTCCAGACCGTACGCGTAACGGGTCGCATCAATATTGCGCTGAATGAACTTCGACTGAGCACCCTGCTCATTCGGAACCACCTGGAAACGCTGAACAATCCACGGGTACAGGCCGCCAGCAACCACAGCAACAATCACCAGCATCGCGGTGCTAATCAGCGGCAGACGCCAACGATTCATCGAAGCCGCCATCACAAACATGACAGCCACCAACAGAGCAGAAATCGCCAAAATAGCGTTCACCGGGATTGACGAGTTCACATCCGTGTACATCGCGCCAGCCCAACGGCCCACCTGCTGCTGAGTCGACGAATAGCGGTCCAACCAGAAGCTCACCGCACGAGTCAGCAAAAACACAGCCACCACAATCGCAGCGTGACGGCGGAATGCCGACGTGGTACTCACACCACCGGGCTGCACCTAATACCGCCGTAGAAGTAGTGCATGAACAGACCCGCGAGCGCCGACAGCACCACAGCGGAGGTCACCAGAGTCACCACCATGCGGAAGAACGGCAACGCAAACAGGAAGAAGCCGTAATCCAGACCGAACTCCGGGTCAGTCTTACCGAAGGACTGCTGGTTGAAGAACAGCGCAACGGTGCTCCACTGAGTCATCGTCGCCGAAGCAATAAACAGACCCAACAGTAGCGGAACCACAATCAGCAGAACCTTACGCGCCTTATCCACGCTCTCGTGGTAGCGGCGCATGCTCTCCTCAGCACGCTGCTGACCAAACACGTCACGCAGCATCTGCTCGGCAGCATCCGTGCCGCTCGTCGGCACGCTCTGATTCGGGTTCGGCGCCTCCTGCGGCTTCTTCTCGGACGCCGGCGCCACATCAGCATGACGGACCGCGTAGGACATCGAAGCCCACAGCGGCACAGCAATCACCACGGCAGCCACCACAAAAACGGCTGCCTTCAACAAAATCTGGGTAGTGAACACGGTGCTATAACCCAGCTGATCAAACCACAGCCAGTCCGTGTACACCTGGGACGCACCCACAAAAGCAGCAATGAGCACCGCCACCACAGCAATCGTCACCTTCAGGGGGCTACGACGCTTAGGCGTTGACTTCTTCGGCTTGGGATACGCGGTGTTATTGGTCGACTCAGACACAATTCCTCGCTCATCATACGTTCAGAGAAAATAACTGCCTTTAAGTATCTCAGAGGTACAGCAGAAGGGCAGAACCTCGTAGAAGCTCGGGGCGAAATACAGCAGATAAAGAGGTAGGTAGGGCACAGAACAGCCCCGGTACCGCATGTACCGGGGCTGACTTCTACGCTATACGGTGAGAACCTTGCGGAGAGAAACGTTATGTTAGGAACCGCAGCGGGGCAGGGAATCATCCGGGGTGCCGGACTTAATCGCCTCCACCGTCTTCACCGCCTCATCCAGGGTTGAGACAGGGATTACCACCATCTCGCCCTTGACCTGGCCTGCGTGATAGTAGTTGAACAGTGCCGGGTCCTCAGCCTGCATCTTCACAATCGAATCGCAGTTCTCCTTCGGTGCCAAGAAGTAGCGCGCACCGTAACGGCCCGTCGCAAGAATCTTGTACTTAATGCCGCCAATCGCGCCGACCTTACCGTTCGCATCAATCGTGCCGGTACCCGAAATGTAGCTGCGGTACGGGTCGCCTCCAGCGTCCTCATCGGCGAGCAGGGTACCCTCGCTGAGCTTATCGACCGTGCCCAGCGCCAGCATCAGACCGGCACTCGGGCCGCCCACACCGTCCAGGTTGTACTGCACGTGTGCCGGCAGGTCATAGCTCTGCTTCAGGCCAGCGCCCAGAATCCAGCGGCTATCATCACTCGAACGGACCGGGGTCAGCTTAAACGTCTGCTGCTTGCCGTCACGCTCCACGGTCACCTCAATCGGCGAACCGTTCGACGCATTCACAGCCTTCGGAACATCGGTGAGGGTCTCAATCTGCTTCTCCCCCCACCTTCACGATGCGGTCATCAGCCTTCAGCGCACTCGCCGCCGGGGAACCCTCCACCGTGGAAAGCACCTGAACCTTCTCAGTCACCGGCATCTTCAGCTGGCGCATCGCCGCAACCTTCGCCTGAGTCTGCGAATCAGCCATCTGCGCGCCGGTCGCCGCCGTCGCCTGCTCATGGCTCACGTGCGGGTACAGGGCATCAGTCGGCACCACGAGGCTACGGTTACCGTCAAACGCCAACCAGCCGTAGAACGCCTCCGCGCCGGACAGCTCAGTGTAGGGGCCGCCCGAAACCGACACCGTGGTCATGTTCATCTTGCCGAACGTCTTATAGCTGGGCGCACCCGAGACCTCAATGACGTCCTTCTCCTGGTAGGTTCCGAGCACATCAAAGAGCGGGCCGGGGCCCTCCTTCACATAGGAACTGGGCAGAACAAAAGCACCAGCCAGCAGGCGCAGGTCGCCACAGCGCTCACCGAACGCAGGTTCACGCGGCGCGGCGCAAAACGCGAACGGCGCTTAGCCGCCTTCTCATTACTCTTCACGCTCGCGGAGGCGGCGTTCGGCTGCTGCTCAGCATCGGGGGTGGACTTAGTCATGGTTTCTACAGTACCGGATAAACCTGCTTTTCAACACGCGCGCGGGCACCGTCACCCCGCTAAAAGTAGAGCAACCACGGGGCGTTTACTCTCTTGCCCCCGCTCTTGCCCACGCCGCGCTGTGTCAGCACCCGACGGTGACAGCGGCACGAAAAAGCTCCCAAACCCCGGCGACAGAGACAAGCTTGTGAGCCCTCAGCTGATTAAGCCGCATCCACAGCGGTGGCGCGGGAAATTCTCAGCAAAAATCGGTAGGCTGGACAGCGAGCGGGCCAGCTACGCCCACCCCCGGATTACGAAAGGCTTCACATGTCTGAGAACCCCACCGGCGGCGCCTCCAACGAGCGCGACCCCCCTCGAAGAATTCATTAAGAAGATGCAGGAGCAGGGCTTCGACCCCTCCGCAGGGGCAACCGGCCAGGGCGGCAAGGGCGCCTCCTCCAACGCACAGAACCCCTTCGGCGCGCTCTTCGGCGAAGGCGGTCAGAACCCCTTCGGCATCAGCATCGACCCCGAAGACCTGAAGAACATGGGCATGGGCTTCGACCCCGCCATGATGCAGAGCATGTTCGCGCAGGTACAGGCAATGTTCTCCGGCGCGGGCGCATCCGACAGCCCCAGCGGCGTGAACTGGGATAACGTGAAGAACCAGACCCGCCAGATGCTCGCATCCATGGGTGAAGACCCCCTCCGTACCCGAAAACCTCAAGCGCGCCGTAGAAGACGCGGCGAACCTCGCAGACCTCTGGCTGGATGCGGTGACCACCGTTGAGCGCCACAACCACCCGGTACAGGCATGGTCCAAGGCGGAATGGGTTGAGCATTCCTTCGACTCCTGGCGCGAAATGGTCGAGCCGGTCGCAGCCGAAGTCACCCAGTCCATGGTCATGCCCGGCGCACCCGAAGACGTACCCGAAGAGATCTCTCAGATTCTCAACAGCGGTTTCTTGAACAACATTGGTTCCGTGATTTTTGGTGCGCAGATGGCGCAGGCGCTCGCGCAGCTCGCCGGTGAAGTGTACTCCTCAACCGACGTGGGCTTCCCGCTCGCGCCCGGCTCCTCCGCGCTGCTGCCCAACGGCTACCAGCAGCTCGCCGACAGTATCGAGGTGCCCCCGCAGGAGGTCCTGCTCTACCTTGCTGTGCGTGAATCCGCGCTGATCCGCCTGCACAAGGCAAACCCCTGGCTGCGTGAAGACCTGGTCCAGCTCGTGGCGCGCTACGCCCGCGGCATCCGCGTGGACATGAACCGCATGCAGGACGCCGCCTCCCAGGTGGACATGAGCAACCCCGACGCCGTACAGGAAGCATTCGAAGGCGGCATGTTCAGCCCCCAGCGCACCGAAGACCAGGAACTGGCGGTACAGCGCCTGGAGGGTCTGCTCGCCCTCATCGAAGGCTGGGTATCCGTCGTAACCGAGGACGCGACCCGCAACCCTGCCCAAGGCACCGCAGCTGACCGAAATCATGGCGCGCCGCCGCATCGACGGCGGCCCCAGCGAGCAGGTCTTCGAGAACCTGGTCGGCCTGGAACTGCGCCCGCGCCTGGTACGTGAAGCACAGCAGTTCTGGCGCTGGTACGAAAACTCCCACGGCATTGAGGCCCGCGACGGCCTCTGGGACACCCCGGAGACCCTGCCCACCCCCGCCGAACTGGAAGACTTCACCGCATACGATGCGCGCATGAACGAAATCAGCCTGGACGACGTGGACTTCGACTCGGAGCTGCAGAAGCTGCTGGACGGCGGCTTCGGCGACGCGCCCGAAGAAAAGTAACGCTGAGCGAAGTAAAGCTGAGCGGCGAAAGTAAATAGCTGATACCTCGAGCGGGGATGGCTTGTGAATGTACAAGCCACCCCCGCTCGAGTGTTTTGGTTGAGTGTTCGGTTGGTTTTTGCTTCCTTGATTTTCGGGAAGCGCTTTAGCCGGCGAGATTTTAGCCGGCGCTGTTTTCGCCGCGCTCACCCTCAGTACGCTCGCCCTCAGCCCGCGAGCGCCCCAACTCGTACCCCTCCAGGTAGGCCTGCGCCCGCAGCAGCTGCGGGTAGCGCGCCTCCAGAGCACGGAACGCCGCCGAATGGTTCGGTTGCAACAGGTGGCAGAGCTCGTGGTGAATCACCGAATCCAGCACGTACTCGGGCACACCCTGCAGCTCCGAGGAGATGCGGATCTGCGTGTTCGCGTAGGTAGCCGAGCCCCAGCGCTGACGTTGATTCGTCACCCAACGAATCGACAGCTTCTCCAGCCTGCCCGAGGCGACCAGCTCCGGCAGGTGCTTCTGCGCCAGGTGCAGGGCGCGGGAGCGCAGGTACTCGTCCGTGACCGTCAGCTGCGTGGCACGTTCACGGCGCGCGGCACGACGCTGAATACGCGGCAGCAGGCGGGCAATATGCTCGTCAATCTCCTCACTCGTGCTCGCGGCGGGAATCAACAGGCTGTAGGCGGGGTTGCCGTGCTCGTCCACGCCGTCGCGTTGCATGCTGATGGTGCGGGTGCGGCGCGCCGAGCGGACCAGCTCAATCTGCGGTCGATCCTCGGTGGCGGGCAGAATCTCACGTTAAAACGCTGAGCCATAGTCTCCTCTTCCCTTCGACGAACGGCGAGCCTGTGTTGCACGGGGCTGAGTCGAACGAGCCTGTGCCGAGCGGGGCTGGCTATACGAGGAGCCGCGGCGCTCTCAGCCCTGCGGCGGCGCTTCGCCGGATCAATATCGTCCAGGAAACGCGAACGCTTACGCTGACCGCGACCACCCACGGTGCGGGTCATGGTCCAGGTCAGCCACAGGTACTTGCGGGCGCGCGTAATACCCACGTACAGCAGGCGGCGCTCCTCGTCCACCTCATCCGGGGTGGTCGCGAAAGTAATCGGCATGAGGCCCTCGTTCAGACCGCACAGGAATACGGCGTCCCATTCCAGGCCCTTTGCCGCGTGCAGGGAGGCGAGGGTTACGCCGTTGACCTGCGGCGCGTCGTTGAATTCGCTGCGGTGGTTCAGGGTCGCCACGACCTCGTGCATGGTCAAAGGTAGCGGCTCGGGCACGCCCGGGCGCGGGTTCGCGCGGTGCTCTTCCAACTGCTCCTGGCGATTCTGCGCCATCATGTCCACCATGTGCACCAGGGCGGCGAGGGACTCCCACTTCTGGCGGGTGGCGCCTCCGGAAAGGGGGCCCTCCTCCTTGTAGCCGAGGCCGCCGAGCACATCGCGGGTGTAGCGGGTGACGTCCTCGGTGCCGTCCGTGGACTTCGCCGAACCGCGCAGGGCGAGCATCGCCTGCTTAACCTCGGGACGTTCAAAGAAACGCTCCGCGCCGCGCAACTGGTACGGAATATGGGCGGTAGCCAGCGCCGACTCAATCGCCGCCGATTGCGCGTTCGTGCGGAAGAGCACCGCAATCTCCGCAGGCGGCACACCGTCCTTCTCAATCAGGTCGCGGATATCCTCGGCAATACCGGCCGCCTCCTGTTCATCATCCGCGTAGCCGAACCACTCCACGTCCACGCCGGGGCCGCGCTGAGACATCAGCTCCAGCGGCGGCGCCCACGAATGCGGGCTCGAATCCGGATGCGGACGACGCGCCGCCAACAGGCGGTTCGCCAACTCCACCACCTGCGAATGGGAGCGGTAGTCGCGGGTCAACTTCACCGTATGCGCGCCACGGTACCGGCGCGCAAAATCCAGCAGGTAACGGCTGGTCGCGCCGGTAAAAGAGTAAATTGTCTGGGAGGCGTCGCCCACCACGCAAATATCGTCGCGGCCGCCCAGCCACACATCCAGCAGACGCTGCTGCAGTGGGGACACGTCCTGGTACTCGTCCACCACAAAATGGCGGTACTGGTTGCGGACGGTCGCGGCGAGCTTCTCATCCTCCTCCAGCATGGCGATGGTCAGCAGCAGCACGTCCTCAAAATCGATGAGGTTACGCTCATCCTTCAAATCCTCATACGCCTGGAAAATACGCTGCATATTCTGCGGGGTAACCGCCGAAGGCAGCTGCTTCTCGCTCAGACGCTGCATGATGGTATCCGGGGTGAGCAGCTGAACCTTCGCCCACTCAATCAGCGACGCCAAATCACGCAACAGGGAACGGTCCGTGCTGATGCGCAGACGGTTCGCCGCCTCCGTAATGAGCGCTGCCTTATTCTGCACGATGGACGGGAACGTACCGCCCACCACCTGCGGCCAGAAATACGCCAGCTGACGCAGCGCCGCCGAGTGGAAGGTACGCGCCTGCACGCCGTGCGCACCCAGCTGGTGCAGGCGGGTACGCATCTCCTCCGCCGCGCGCAGGGTGAAGGTCAGGGCGAGTACGCGCGGGCCCTGGTAGCGACCGATCGCAATACCGTAGGCGATGCGGTGCGTAATCGCGCGGGTCTTACCGGTACCGGCACCCGCCAGCACGCGCATGGGGCCGTCCAGCTCGGTGGCGACCGCACGCTGATCAGGGTCAAGCCCGGCGAGGATATCGTCTGCGGAGATCATATGCTGAGGCTGCTGAGGTGTGGCGGTCATAATGCTCCATCAGTAAGGCGGGCGGTACGGGCAGGCGGCATGCGCTCGCGCGGGCATACGGACGTGCGTGTATGCGGGTGCGTGAGGCGGTAATAGCCGGTCTTCCATTGTATTCTCCCAGGCTGTGTTCTCCAGACCCGCCGCGGCTTCTTAGCTGTTGCTTTCATTCAGGGCGTGAGGAACCAGCCTCTTTTGGAGTGGGCAAGTAGAAGCTCAACAGGCAGCGCAGGCGAGCGCGTTTAGGCTTGTCCACATGTATCTTCACCACTTGGCATAAAGATCCTAAAAACTACTAAACGGCACACATTGGTTTGGTAACCTAACCCGTGACTTTATCTCCCCTTCAGCTAGCAGCCATTGTCTCCGCCGGAGTGCCCGGGATTTACCCCGTCGGCGCCGAACCGGTCCGCGAAGACAGCGACGACTTCGACTCGGCAATCATCGCCGACTCCACCGGTCGCCGCTGGCGAGTGCGCGCCCCGCGCCGCCCCGACGCCAGCATGCGCCTGGAAGCTGAACACCTCATCCTGCAGTCGTTCAGCCCCGGCCTGCGCGCACGACTGCCCTTCGCCGTACCCACCGTCGCCGGCACCGTGCCCTACGCGGGCGGCAACGTGTTCGTGTACACGCACATCCCCGGCACCATCTACGACGTGGACCAGCTCGCCGAGCTGAGCCGCCGCGAAGTTGCGGCGAACCGCCCCTCCCTGGCGTCCATCATCGCCAAGGACATTGCGACCCTGCACGTGATGCCCGAAGACATTATTTACGAAGCTGATCTGCCCTCCTACTCTTCGGAGCAGATTCGTCTGCGCAAGAACGCCGAGCTGGAGCGTGCCGCCGCAACCGGTAAGGTGCCCTCCGACCTGCTCGCGCACTGGCGTGCTGTGCTCTCCCCCCGGACCCATGTGGCAGTTCCGTCCGCGTGTGGTCCACGGCGACATGGGCGCAGAGAACCTCGTACTGCACGTGACTCCTACGGAGGCGCGCATCGTGGAGGTCACCGGCTGGTCCGAGGTGCACGTGGGCGACCCCGCACAGGACTTCGCGTGGCTGTACTCCTGCCAGGACATCGACTTCACCGACGAGGCCATCGAGGTGTACCGCCAGCAGATGCCTCAGCTACCCGACGCCTACCTGGCGCAGCGCGCGAACTTCTATGCAGAGTTCGCAATCGCCCAGTGGCTCACCCACACCGTGGAGGTCGGCGACCGCGACGGCGCAACCCACGCCGTGTCCATGCTCCTGGACATTCAGGACGACCTGCGTGCCTCCGGCGAACTGCTCGGACAGGAGGAGGTCGGCCCGCTGGTCGGCCCCGCCGAGTAGCTCATAAGGTAAGTAGCCGCCAGGTTGTTGCCAGCCAGGGTGTCACCTGCCGCATAGGTTTTCAGTTCAGCCCCGCAGTACTGCACTGCGGGGCTGAACTGTATCTACTGGGCTGTATATCCGCTAGGTTGTAATCCGTTGCCTCGCGCCCGGTGAAACCAGCTCTCCTGACTGTCTGTCACTGACTGTCTGCCAAACCGACGGGATGATGCCTATAAGGGTTAGTGGAAGGGCTTTAGTGGCCTTTTTGACAAAATTTCTTTAAGTGTTTCCCCTCACCTTTTGAGCACTAGTTTTGCATTTTTGTGCATGAATGACTCAGATTAAGGCTGAGACTTGAAGGTGCGCTAAAGGTGTCATTCACAATATTTCCCGGACGCAAATACGCCATAAACTCACATAAACCAACTTTTGATTTCAAGAGTCCACAGAGCATCAACTTCACCTTGAACCATGCTCAAAATAGTGCATTTTAGGGTAAAAACTTACCCTGTAGATTTTTTCAAAAACTCCTGGAATACTTTTGCTGTGCCGCGAGAAAACCAGCGGACACACTCCCCATAGCGCACTGACCAGCGCTGATATCGTGGCAGCGATAAAGTGGGGAGACAGATTGGACGGGACCCTGACCGGTCATGTCAGACCCGAGCCGGATTCATGCACCGCGCAACCAATCACCGATGGCAGAAATCTATAGAGTTACTTTCGAGGTTGTGTTTGAGAGTAAAGACGCACGCAAACCCCACGGGGCGCCGGCGGCGTGAGTGAGGCCGCGAGAGCGGCAGTCGTTCGGCGCGATTCTTTCCCGGAGCGTGCGAGGGCACGAAGTACCTCTATAGTTCTTCAGCGGCTGAGGACGCCTCATCACCCTAATGCAGTGGGGTGAAGAGGCGTTCTCTGCCATTAACCGCAGAAGTCCACACAGAAAAGCAGCTCACGAGGCGCAATGCCTCCGTGAGCTGCTTTTCTGTATTCAGTTACGGCGGGCGCTCGCACTGCACTGGCACTGGCCTGTGCAAACTGGCACTGTGCAGGCTAGTACGCGAGCGCATGTCTCCGCCGCCTAGCCTTGTTGCCTAGCCCTTGCGCGCCTCACGAATCACCTTCGCCAGCTGCGCCTCCGTGGGCAGGCCGCCGCGGATCTGGTGATCCCACACCTCCGCAACGCCCTTGCCGCCCAGGTACACGAACACGGTGCTGATACGCTCAGGGTCCACGCCCATAATGCGGGAGAACGCGATACGGTACAGACCCAGCTGGAAGCGTCGAGACTGCATGGTCGCCATCTTCGGGCGGGAACCGCTCTTCCAATCCACCAGAACCCAGCGTTCGCCGTCCTCGTCCTCGGTACGGAACACCGCGTCGATACGGCCGCGCAGGCTTACACCCTCGATGTGGGTTTCGACCGGGTACTCGACCGCCCAGATGCGCTCCTTCCACTCATCGCTGCCCCACTCGCTATTGGCGAAGCGCTCCCAGAGGCGCTGAACGGAGGCGTCCAGTTCGCTCTCGGATTCCTCGAAGTCGTCCTCGAAGGTGAACTCGTCCTGTTCCTGCAGGTCAGCCGAATCTGCAGAACCAGAGGAATCTGCAAGCTCAGAGGAATCTGCAGACTCAGCGAGCGCGGCGGAGGCGGCAGCGGAACCAGGCAGGTCAACGCCCACTGTGTCCTCCGCATCGGGTGCCTCCAGCGGGTCGGCGCTCGGCGCCACCCCGAAATGCTCCTCAATCAGCGCGTGCACCGCAGTACCAATCGTTGCCGCACGCGAGGGACGCTGAGGCACCGGGCGCATCAGCTGATGCACCGTGCCCTGCGGGTCCTCACTCAGGCGAATGAACGTGGACGCGGACAGGTGCCCCGGCAGCTGATCGCTCAGCACCGGGTCGGTCTGCCCCATCATGAGCAGCAGCAGGTCGGCTTCGCGTTCCCAGTCCACCGCCTGCTGGCGCAGGGATTCGGGAATGGCGGACTCGCCGTGTACAGCGGGTGCGGCAGTTGCAGGATGGCTTGCGCTCTCCCCCGCGACATCCCCGCTCTGGTGCAGGTTATCTTCCCCCGCGCCGACGGCGAACTCCACCGCCAGGGCGGCACGCTCCACCGCCTCGCGACGGCTCGAGGAGTTAATCGCAATCTCACGCTCCAGCTGCTCATGCTGGCCGCGGCGAAGCACCGCCTCCGTGCCCCGGTTGAGGGCATCATCAGATGCCCAACGCCAAATCACGGGGCGCTCCAGCGGGTCAAAAGGCCACATAGCGGTCAGCACCGCACCCAGGTTCGGGTTCCTGTCCTCGTAGTTCTTCTGGGCGAACTGGCCGCGCACCTCAATCGGTAGCGCCGCCGCCACCGTGGGCGAGAAACCGGGCTGAGGCGGTTGCGCCTCACGCCATTTCTCCCGTTCGGTGGCTTCGATAATCCATTCGGGCACCGGCAGGTTCAGGCGGGTACAGTTCTCCGCCACCGTGCGTGCTCGTACGGAAGGAGCCGCCAGCTGCCAATCCTGTGCGAGGGCGGGGGCCATGACCTCAACCAGCGCCCACGCGTAGCGTTGCACCTGCTCGACGTAGGTTGCCTGGGCGTTCGCGCGCGCCTCCGCCTGTACGGGAGTGAGCTCGTCAGCGTCTACGGGATAGAGTTCCAGAGCCTTCAGCAGCGCCGCCTCATCGGGGGCGGGCGGCAGGTTCGAGGGGTCCACAACCGTACCGTGCACCAGGGTCACCGGCTCCACCAGGCGGTACTTCGACTCCGCCAGCTGCTCAGCCCAGCGGCGCACATGGTTCAGGTGCACCTTCTTGCGCTTATCGGCGGGGTTCGGCATCGTGTACGACAGGCCCATGCCCACCAGCTGCGGTGCCGCCCAGGGGGGTATCCATTGTCTCTTCGAAACGCACAGAGGGCGCATCCACCATGGGCGTATTCGGGCCGAAGAGCGACTTGAAAAGCATCTCCATCAGCTCCTCCCAGAAGGGCTGCACCGGCAGGGGGAGCATAGCGGCGCTCTTCCAGCGGTAGGCGCTCAACGCCAGCAGGTTACGGGCACGGGTCATCGCCACGTACATGAGGCGGCGGTCCTCCATGCCGGCATGCTCGGCGGCATCATCCTTGTGCTCGGCCAGGTAGTCTTCCAGGTCCTTCGCCTTCTCGAAGGCGGTAATCTCCTCCGGGGTCTCAAGAATCGACGGAAGGTACTCGCGGTCGCCACGCAGCGGCCAGGGCAGAGCCGCATTAGCCGACATCTGCCACAGGTTCGGGGTCTGCCCGCCGGTCGCACTACCGCACAGGCCCGGCAGAAGCACGTGATCCCACTCCAGGCCCTTCGCCGCGTGCATGGTCATCAGCTGCACCGCGTTCGGGTCAGGTTCGACGGCGCCCAGCGCCAGGCCCTTCTCCTCGTCATCGGCACGTTCAAGCCACGCGAGGAAGCCCATCACGTAGCTCACGCCGCCCGAAGACAGCAGGAAGCGGCGCGCACCCGGGTCGCCCTCCTCCGCGCTCACGCCGTCAGAGCCGGCGTAAATCATCGCGTTAATACGCGGCGCCGACATACCGTAGGCGGCGGCAACCTCGTGGAAAGCGTCCAGGTTCGCGCGCGAACCCAGCGGGTCGGTACCCGGGCGGACCGCCAGCTCAATATCGAGCAGCATGGTGCGCTCAATCTCGTACAGCAGCGTGCCCAAATCCTCGCTCAAACCGGCACGCAGCACACGCATCTGCTCCGCGAAAGCACGCAGACGCTCCAGCGCCGCCGGGGAGAAACGGCGACCGCGGTACTGCTCACCGTAGAGGGGTTCGCCATCCGCGCCGTCCTGCGGCAGGTTCTCCACTGCCTCAATCAGGGAGGCGTAGCCGGAGGAGTCCTCCACCGCGCCCTTGAGGGTTTCGTCCAGGCGTTCCTGGGCGGCGCGAAGGTGCTCTGCTTCCAAGCGGATGTCTTCAGCGTTGTCGGCGTCTTCAGCCTCCGCGAGCATACGCAACGCCATCTGCTCGCGCAGGGCACGCTCACGCTCACGCACCAGCGACTGCGCCCAATCACCCAGCGCCAACATATCCGCCGCACCCAGGCGCCACCGTGCACCCGTCAGCAGGCGCGCCAGGGCATCCGAACGGTTCGGATCAGCCAGCACACGCAGTGCCGACACCAAATCAACCACTTCAGGTTGCGAAAGCAGACCACCCAGACCCACCTGCTGCACCGGAATACCCAGGCGCTCGCACTCAACACGAATCGGGTCCAACTGACCGTGCACACGCGCCAGCACCGCAATCTCAGGCATCTTCAAGCGCGGACGCACCGAACCGTCACCGGAACGATGCGCCGCGTAGGCGCGCTCATACTCACGCACCGCCTGCGCGCGCATCGCTACAATACGCTCGGCAATAGCCACAGCCTCCTCGCGGTCAGAGTCGTGGTAGGTCAAATCCACGCGACCCACCATGCCCGCGGCAGCCTGCTCGAAGGCGGGCGAACCGGGCTCCCCCACCAGGGCGCAGCGCGGGCGCAGGTCAGGCACCTGAGCGGCGGTAATATCGCCGTCGGCGGCACGCACCCATTCGGGTACTTCCTTCAGCTTCTCCGCCACGTGGTTCGCCGCGTTCAACACCGAAATGTCGTTACGCCACGCAATGGACAGGAACAGCGGCTGCGCGTGCTCGGTCGGGAAATGACGATAGAAGCTGAACATCTGGCCGTCCGAAGCGCCACGGAAACCGTAAATCGACTGCTTCGGGTCGCCCACAGCCATCACCGGATGCGCCGGAATACCCGCTGCCTCATCGGCACCGTAAATCGAGGAGAACAAGCTCATCTGCGCGTGCGAAGTGTCCTGGAACTCGTCCAGCAGAACCACCTTGAAGCGGGCACGCTCACCCTCGCGGATCGCCGGGTCAGCCTCCGCAATGCGGGCGGCAAAACGCATCAGGTCACCAAAATCCAGCACCTGCATGCGCGCCTTCACGCGGGCGTAGCTCATCGCCATGCGCGCGTACACTCGGCGGTTCCGCAGCAGACGCTGAACCTTCAGGATGTCCCTCTCAGTCTTCGTCGCACGGCGAGGCTCGGGCACCGCCGCGTACGCCGCCAGTTGCTCGGTGCAGAAGTCAATAACCTGTTGCGGCTCCACCAGGTGCTCCGCGCACTCGTCAGAAAGCTGCAGCATCTGGTTAATCATGGTCGCCGCAGAGACCGGCACGCCGTCCTTATCGAGAGGAAGCTCCCCCTCCCAGTACTGCACAATCTGCGCGGCAAGCTGCCACTTCTGCGCATCGCCAAGCATCTGCGCGTCCTGCTCCACGCCCAGGCGCAGACCGTACTCCTTGACGAGATTATTCGCGTAAGAGTGGTAGGTGAGCACGGTCGGGTCAGCGATGCCCTCACGCAGCTCCTCATCGCTCGGGGCGACGCGGCGGCTACGGCGCAGCGTGTTCAGGCCCGCACGCATACGGCTTCGCAACTCGGTTGCCGCCTTGCGGGTGAAGGTCACGCCAAGCACCTCTTCAGGGCGCACAAAACCGTTATCGACCAGCCAAATCACGCGGTCAACCATGGTCGCGGTCTTACCCGAACCGGCACCGGCGATGACGAGGGTCGGGGCGGGGCCCGCCTCAATCATGCGGACCTGCTCGGGGGTCGGCTTCTTACCGTCGGCGCCGTTGAGCATCTCGGCAATGTCGAGGGCGCTGCGGTAGTCGGCAGGCTTCAGCGCGGGGTCATTCGGGGCGGCTTCAGCAGAGAAGAGCGTGCCGTTGGGTAGCTGCCAGCTATTGTGCTCGCACCACTGGGCGGGGGTGAGCATGCCGGTGCCAGAACCGGGGTGCGCGCCCGGGTTAGTAGCGCCCTGCATATCAGCGCCGTATGCGCCAGAGTCAGTCATGATTCCTCTTCCTCATGGATCATTCTCATGGGAGGTTCGGGGTGAGTGATATCGAAAGTAAACGTAGGGTACGCGGCTACTAGGGCTGCGTCACCTGACGGCCGCGCGTACAAATCGGGCAAATCTCCGGCAGACGGCACCCATAGCCGCCCTCACGGTGACGAGCCTGCACCTGCGAGCCAGCAATCAGCTCCGCGGCGTGCTGCACCAGCTCAGCCGCCCACGAATCGTGCTCCGTCAGAGCCGGCTGAACCTGCAGGCGAGTCTTACTCTCGTCGTTCACGCCCGAGGCGCCCAACTGCACGAGCGCCGCGCCGCCGGAACGACCCGTATAGCCGGTGTACTCCAGCTCCTGGGGGCGGGCATCCGGTAGCGGTTCGCCCGCCTCCAGGGCAGCGGCTTCGGCACGGTAGCGCTCCTCCAGCTGCTCACCCGCGCCAGCCTCCACCGCAATCTGGTAGGCGGCAAGCTGCGGATGCGTCTCCATCTCCGACCCGCTCGGCTTAGACTTGCCGGTTTTCAGGTCGACAATGGCGTAGCGGCGGGTGCCGTCCTCCGCCGGGGCGGTACCCTCGAGGCGGTCCACACGACCGGTGAGCAGCGCATCCAGCTCGCCAACCTCACCGGCGGGGTCGAAGGGCACGGGCACACGCACCGCGAAGGAGCCTTCAACACCGAGGTTCTGCCAACCGGCATCCCCCATGTGCTGACGGTAGTAGTAGCTCAGGCGCAGAATCATGCGCTTGGCGCGTCGTAGAGGGCGTAGGATTCCCAGGGCACGCGTTCGCGGTACTCTTCGTCGGTTTCGTCCTCCTTGCGGGCGGGCACGCCGAGGGAGCTAATGCGCTCGTCGAGGGCGGTTTGGAGCTCTTCCAGGGTGCCGGTCGGGTACTCCTCGGCGATGGCGTGAATGAGCGTACCGAGGGAGCGGGACAGGTCGGTTTGGGCTTCCGCGCGGGCGGCGGAAACCAGCCAGTCTAGCGGGGAGCTGTGGATGGTTTCCAGGCGCGAGGGCGAGAGCGTAATCGTGCGGCGGCCGGGGTTGTCAGCAGGGCTTTCAGCCTGTTCTTCGCCGTGGTTTTCGTCCAACTCAGCGTGGTCTGCCGGGCGGTGCGCAAAGAGCAGCTCCGTGCTAGAAAGCGGCAAGCAGGCCCCACCACTCGTCGGGTGCGGCACCGGGCGCCTGCGCATTCGCCAGGCGCGCCAGAGTGCGGGAGGCGGCATCGAGTCGGTATGCGGAAGCCTCCGGGGTGAGCGCATCTTCCTCCGGTGCGTTGTGCATCTGCGCGTCGCGCTGAGCGTCTTCGGCACGCATCGCGTTCATCGATTCCTCAACGAGGGTGCGGCGAAGCTCCGCCACCAGGGAACGCAGGGTGGCGGGGCGGCGCACGCGGGTGATGGGTACGTCCGTGGAGTCGCCGACCGCGTCGGTGGGCAGCACGAAGTCGAAGAACTCGCCGGGTGCCTGGTCGTCGTTGCGTACGGCGGTGAGCACGAGGCGGGTGCTGGCTCGGGTGGCGGCGACGGCGAACATGCGCAGCTCGTCGTGGCGGGTGTCGCGCACGCGTTCGGGGTAGCTGCGGATGCGGGCGGGCGGTACCGGCTGCTCGCTCTCGCCCACCTGTTGTTCTGCCTGCTGGGCGCGCTGGCGGAGGCGTGCATCGCATAGGTCCACGAGGTCGCCGGTGCTCAGCAGGGAGCCGCGCACGGTGGTGTTGGGCCAGGTGCCTTCCTGCAGACCGCATACATATACGGTGCGCCAGGACTGACCGGCGGCGAGTGCGGGGGTGAGAATCTCGACCGCGTCTTGGCGGACGCCACGGGCGGCGAGGGTATCCATGGGCAGGTCCTGCGCGTCGATGAAGTCGAGGAACTGCTCGGCACCGGCGCCGCGCATCTGCTCATCAAAGCGGTCGGCGGCTTCGAAGAGACCGATCATGGCGTCGAGGTTACGGTGGGCGGCATCGGCGTCGGGGCCTGCGCCGCGCGACTGGGCGACCCAGGTCTTTTCGAGGCCGCTGGCTTCCCAGAGCGCCCAGAGCACTTCGGTACTGGTGGATTCGGGGCGCGCGAGTGCTTTACGTCCGGCGGAGAGCACAGCTGCGATGCGGTGCACGGCGCGTCCTACACCCTCTTCGGGGAGGGTTTCGGGGTGCAGCAGGGCGCCGAGGAGCAGGTCGTCGCTGGGGCGGTGGCCGCCGCTTTGCAGTTCGATGGATCGTAGCTGCTGGCGGAGTCGTCGCACGTCCATGCTGGATGCGCCACCGAGCCGGGAGGTGAGCAGGGTGATGGCGCTCTGCGCGCCGCCGAGGGGGTTGGCGCGGCTTTCTTCGGCGATGACGTCATCGAGGCTTCGGCGCATGAGCTCTTCAGCTTCGGATGCGCTGAGGGCCTCGTAGCCACCGCGCTCCCCCCGCCTCCGCACCTTCTGTCGCGGGCATGTGCACGGCGGGGTTGAGCGCCTTCTCGCCACGCTTGCGGGCGTAAACGAGCAGGCTGAGCGCGTCCAGGAAGGGGCGTACGGCAGGCTCGTCGCGCACCGGCACGAGCGCCGCGGAGGTACGCGACGGAATACCGTTCGAGGAGAGCACACGGCGAATGCGCGCCACGTCCGCGCTACTACGCACGATGATGGCGGACTCGCGGTAGGGGTGGTTGCCGTAGATGCGTTCTTCGAGCAGCATTTGGGCGATGAGGTTCGCTTCGTCCTGCGAGCTGGAGAGCGCATACTTATACACGCCGGCGGGTGCGGTGCGGTAGTGCGCGGGGTCGAGGATTTTGCCGTCGGCGCCCAGGTGCAGCAGCGGTTCGTCTGCGGCGCCCCAGGTGAGGGCTTCGTCGGCGGGGGTGGTGTTGATGCGTCCAAAGGTTGCGGGCGCACTGTTCTTTGCGCCTCCCTGCACACCATTCTTCGCCCTATCCTGTTCAGCGGTGAGCGGCACAAACCGGGTGTAGCGTGGCAGGCGGCGGCGAATGTCTGCCACGAGCGGCATCATGAGAGCGGGCAGGCGGTACGAGGTGGTGAGCGTGCGGGTGCGCATGCTGGGGAAGCTTGCCTGCAGGGTGGTGACGAGGTCGGGGCGGGCGCCTCGGAAGCCCTGGACGACGGCTTCGTCGCTGTAGGTCATGACAACCTGGGGGCCTTCAGCGAAGAGGTCGGGGTGGGTTTCGGTCAGGTGCGCGGCGTCTGCGGGGGCGACTTCTGCGGCGATGAGGCGCAGCAGTCGGTAGATGGAGGGGCTGAGTTCCTGCACGTCGTCGATGAGGATCAGGTCGTAGCGGCGGCGTTCTTCGGCGAGGAATTCGGGGGCGCGCAGTAGCAGCCGGCAGGCGTCGTTGATGAGTACTGCCGGGTCGTAGGCGTTTTTGGCGCGGAGGGCTCGCACGGCACGGTATTCGGTGTGCAGTTGGGCGAGGGCGTGCCAGGCGGGCTGGTTGTGTTCGGTGGCGAGGGCGTGTACGTCTTCGGCGGTGAGGTCGTATTCTGCCATGCGGTCGAAGAAGTCGCGGATTTCGTGGCGGAATCCGCGGGTTGCGAGGGCGTCGCGGAGTACGTCGGGCCAGGCGGGTCCGGGGGCGATGCCTTCGGCGTGGTTGGCGAGTAGTTCGCCGATGATGACGTCTTGTTCGGGGCCGGAGAGGAGTTTGAGGTTGCCTTCTACGCCGCTGAGTAGCCCGCGGGTTTGGGCTCGTTTGAGCAGGTCGAAGGCGTATGCGGCCCAGGCGCGGGTGGGTGCTACGGAGAGGCTGCGGTCGCTGGATGCGGCGATGGTGTCTCGCATGCGGGTTGCGGCGGTGCGGGTGGGTGCGAGGATGAGCAGGCGGGCGGGGTCGTTTCCGTCGGCGAGGTAGCGCAGGGCGCGTTCGGTGAGGTGGTGGGTTTTACCGGTTCCGGGGATGCCGGTGAGAAGTTGGGTTGTCATGGTTTCAGTCTATCGGGTGGGCGGCGGGTCCGCCCCGCCGCCCGTCATTATTCTCCCGGTTAGGAGTTCCCTATGTTCTATCCGTATAAAACCTTATTCCAATAAATCTGCATATGTCCGGTTTTATTATTCTGCACAATATCTCCAGGGCCAAATTTTGCAAAATTATCTGGAGTATTTTCAACTATCGCTTTAGATTTAATATTCTCATTTAAGGGAGGAATAACTCTTCGCTTAGGTGACCCCGCCGACTTTTTACTCGCTAAGCTTTCTTCACTCCCTAAACCATATATACACACATAGCGAATCTTATATTTGTGAGATTCATATGTTTGCTTGCACCACTCGCAAGGACAAACACACCTCCTAACATCCCCACTTTCAGCGAAAGCTTAATAACAGCTTCGCAATATTTTAAAAAAGCTTCTCCTCCTTTTAACTGATTAACTATATCAACCCTACGCTTCCTTATGCTCCCACCCTTCAACTCAATAACACAGGCAATAGAATTCTCAGGGTCAACAATCAGATAATCAGGACGCTTTGCCTCGGAGTGACTTCCATTAAATATATGTTCCACACTAAAATTATTATCTAGGTCAATCATATAGGCACTTCTTGGAAGCCCCGCTACATTAAGAATATATCCAGCATAGTCTTCACGCCTCTGTTCACCCAAAATGAAGGTTTGACCTTCATTGTTTGAGAATTTAATTACATCGTTATTAAAAAGGTTTTCAAAAAGCGTAATCACTCTACTCCCCAATAGATATAATCTTCCAATTCATTCATTTCATCTATTACATCGTTAAATGAATCCAGCTTAATTCCATACTCATTAGTTTCAACCTTGGATAGAGTATTAACTCTAGTCTTTCTCTTATTCCCTGGAACAAGGACACTGTTACTACCCGTAACACAAACGTTCACTTCTTCATAATTAAGTAGCATGGAGTCGCTATACCCTGCAACAAGATTATTACCATGCTCCACTTTGCCCCATACAGAATACAGGCGAATTAGGTAGTTCAACTCTCGAAGAATATACTCACTATGCGTTGTAATAAGAATTTTAATACCGGCTCGCGAAATCATAGCTAGCAGGCGAGCCATAAAACGCTGATTCCTGGGATGCAAATTCAATTCTGGCTCGTCAATTATGAGCAAATCACCCTCTTGGGCATAGTATCGGAGATAGAACCACAAATCCGCCAGAGCCCTGACCGAGCTGGAAACTTCATCAAGATCAAACTTTTTCTTTTTATTCCGTCCCTTAGACAAAAAATAGCCAATTGATGAATCGGAATATTTATACTCACCTTCACTGATTTTCAAAAAATATTCAAGAATGTGTTTATGTTCTTGCTGAAGATAACTATTCCTCCTGACCACAGCTTCAATTTTTGTCATAAAATCAATATTAGCTTGGACTGCAGAAGCATATTCAAAATCATATTTAGGATCAACCGATTCATCATCTCTAAAGAGCGAGTCAAACATAACCCTATTTCTAGTATCCCCGCTATTTTTCATCCTTGATACTATTGATGTAACAAACTTCTGTCGAGCAAATGCCAAATCACCCCTAAAAGTCACAACGCCAGTCCTCTCAGCGCTTGAAATATATGGCCGAGGAAACAGTGATTGGAGAAGATGTCGAGCAATCATATATGACATGCTTCTATTAAATGCATCAATTAATTCTTTTTCATAATTAGAGAGAATTGACAACCCAACACCTGCAATATCTCCAAATTTAAAATAAACAAAGGAATCATTATTTTTCTTCTCAATGGAGACGGGTAGATATTGAAAACCATCCTCTTCATTATTCAGAGAGGTAGGAATATTGACAGCAAAACTCCACTCCGAATCAAATATTTTCTTAACATCCGTTTCATCCAATTTAATAGATAGAGAACTGTTGGTAAATTTTGATTCCTCTGCCGCAAATATAGCTCCCAAGTTTTTTGAATAAACATCACATAGATTATTCACGAGATCCTGCAGAATTGACAACCCATCCGAAAACTCCCCCCAGTAGAGATTCAAATCAATTTTTGATTCTTCAGATTTTATAAGGTCACTTAAATCAATTGGATTTTTCTCCACTTCAGGATGATACAGTATGGATTCAAAAATCCCTTCCCATCCGCTCAGGAAACCAAACAAACAATATGTAATATACGTTTTTCCCGTATTATTCATTCCACACACAACATTGAATGAGTCAAGAGAATATTCAGCATACCGAACCGGACCCATATTCTCAATAAAACACTTCACAACTTTCCTCCTTGAACGATTAATGTAAGTACATATCAAAAAAATATAGAAAATTGAAGATTCACTACCGCAGCAGAGATGGAACCTCCATGTTCCAGATTATGACCTACCTAAAAGGTTATAACACCCATATGCTACATGATATTTCACTATTATCCCCTTGTACTCGCTTTCTACCGTTGTCTTCCAGCCTCAAAGTGAATACAAATATTTTATGGGTTCCACCGAGAATCTGTTCTGCTTCAGCTTCGCTACATCTAAATACGTAGCCGATATCTACGACGACAGCCCTTCCCACTAACTATGGTTTAGCATCATGACCTGCGGGCGCGCGCCTCCTTCTCCGCTGGGTTAGTCTTATAGCATGACCTGGATGAACGGCCTGCGCGCCACCTTTGACCTTGAGACCACTGGTGTGGACGTCACCACCGCCCGCATCGTGACTGCTTCCCTGATCCTGCTGGACCCTCAGGGTAATGTGGTGCGCCGTGGCGAGTGGCTTGCTGACCCCGGCGTTGAGATTCCCGCCGGTGCCGCCGCCGTGCACGGCATTACGACCGAGTACGCGCGTGAGCACGGCCGCCCCGCCCGCGAGGTCGTGTGGGAGCTTGCCGGCGCGATTGGTGCGCTGAACCTTGACGGTGTGCCGATTATTGCGTTCAATGCCGCCTACGATTTTTCGGTGCTGCACCACGAGATGCTGCGCCACAATATCGCCAACGGTGAGCTGCCGCCGGGTGTGGTGCTCGACCCGTACGTTCTGCATAAGCACGTGATTCCGCGTAAGCGCGGCAAGCGCACCCTGGAGGTTCTTGCCGCCGAGTACGGTGTCTCCCTGGAAAACGCGCACACTTCCGCTGATGACGCCCTGGCGGCGGAGCGTCTGTTGGTGAAGCTAACCGAACAGTTCCCCGAGGTCCTCAACGTGGATGCGCGCCAGCTGCACGAGCAGCAGATTCAGTGGGCGGCGGAGCAGGCGGCAAGCTTCCAGGCGTGGTTGCGTACGCAGCCGGGTAAGGAATCTGAGGTCATTGACGGCCGCTGGCCGGTACGCCGCTAAAACTGCGCCGCTAAACTCGCTCTCGCTCCTCCCCAGCCGCCCGACAAATCTCCCTCTTTACTGACGGGCTGACACTATCCCCTCCGGGGCTTCTCCCCTATGCTAGAAGGTGACCGCACCTGCAACGAATAGCATGTGAATAGCACGACCCGGAAGGCCTCTCATGGATGATCAGCCCCGCACTACCGAGCCGTACCCTGACACTAATACGCGCAGTATTTATTTGGGTTCTACCCGCCTGGCGCATGAGCATTTGGTGGCGCAGTCTCAGGTGGTGCTCCGCCTGGGCCGCATCCTGATGAAGTCGGGTGCGAGCGCCTACCGTATCAAGGCGTCGATGGCGCGTTTGGCGAAGGCTGTGGGGTTGAAGGAGCATCACGCGCAGGTGACCTTCACCGAGATTTCGACGTCTTCGTACACGGACGGTAATTTCCGTACTGAGGTGGCTGAGCAGCGCACGATGGGCATTAACGCTCATAAGCTGGATCAGTTGGGTAAGTTCATTTCTGAGCTTCCCGAGAAGATTACCCCGGCTGAGGCGGAGGCTGAGCTGGACCGTATCGATTCGGCGAAGCCGCTGTACACCCGCTGGATGCTGGCGTTGGCGTCGGCTGTTGCCTGTGCCGGGTTCGCGTTCTTGAACCGTGGCGGTCCGGTGGAGTGCTCGGTCGTGTTCTTAGCGGCGGGTGCTGGCCAGTATCTGCGTTCGACTCTGCTCAAGCGCGGGGTGAGCCACATGGCGACGTGGATGGCGTGTGGTTTCCTGGCGGCGGGCCTGTACATTGCGGTTGTTAATGTGCTGGTTGCGGCGGGTTGGGTTAGCCCGAACCATATGATTGGTTTTATTTCGTCGGTGCTGTTCTTGGTGCCGGGGTTCCCCATGGTGACGGGCATGCTCGACATTTCTCGTATGGACTTTTTGGCGGGTATTTCGCGTCTGACCTATGTGGGTTTGCTGCTGATTAGCGCGTCGTTTGCAGTGTGGGTTTTGGGTTCGCTGTTCCATTTGCCGCTGGATTCTCCGGTACCTCTTAGCTGGATCCGACCCTGTACTTAGTGTTGCAGGTGCTTTCTTCGGGTGTTGCAGCGGCTGGCTTCGCGATGCTTTTTGCCGCCTCCCCGGTGGCGTGCCTGTGGGGTGGCGTGATTGCCGCGGTGGCGAACCCCGCCCGTATTCACATGGTGGAGGCGGGTATGCCCGCGCATATGGCGGCGACGATTGCCGTGTTTGGTGTGGGTATTATGGCTGAGATTGTGGCGCCGCTGCATCAGCGTAAGTACACGCGTATTTCCCTGTCGGTGCCGGCGGTGGTGACGATGGTTCCGGGCGTGCCGTTCTACCGTTCCATGTCGCATTTTGCCAGTGGTGACATGTATTCGGCGGCGAGCGGTTTTGTGCAGTCCCTGCTGATTTTCATGGCGTTGGGTCTGGGCTTGGCGTTTGTGCGTCTGCTCTTTGATAAGAACTGGCTGTTTGATCAGGACACTCAGGTGTTGAACCGTCTGGATACCGACCGGCACCTGCGTTAGCCGCCCTATTCTTCTTTCTGTTACCTAATCTGTCTGTTGTGTTTTATCGTCACCTTTCGGTACGTTCAGGTGCTTGTCACCTGCGGTTCATCTGTAGCGCCTATGATGGTTAGGTACGGGACGCTCATAGCGTGCAGGCTCTGTCGCCTGGCGCGCGTCGTCCCTTGTAATTCTTTAGTTCGCCGTCTCTGTTGAAAGGCACCGATACGATGACTCCTTCCTCTACCCACCCGCTGCACCACGAAGCCAGCGAGAAGCTGTTTGAGCGTTCTCGCGCGGTGATTCCCGGCGGTGTGAATTCCCCGGTGCGTGCTTTCAATTCTGTGGGCGGCACCCCTGCGTTTGCGGCGAAGGCTAAGGGCGCGTACCTGTACGATGCGGACGGCAACGAGTACGTTGACCTGGTCTGCTCGTGGGGCCCGTCGATTCTGGGTCACGCGCATCCGCAGGTTGTTGAGGCGGTTCAGCAGGCGGCTGAGCGCGGCCTGTCTTTTGGTGCGGCGAGCGCGCCGGAGGCTGAGCTGGCTGAGCTGGTGGTCAACCGTATTAACGCGGCGATTCCGGGGGCGATTGATCAGGTGCGTATGGTGTCTACCGGTACTGAGGCGACCATGACTGCGATTCGTCTGGCGCGTGGTGTGACCGGTCGCGACAAGATTATTAAGTTCGCGGGCTGCTACCACGGTCACGTGGATGCGCTGCTTTCCGAGGCGGGTTCGGGTGTGGCGACCCTGGCGTTGCCGGGTTCTGCTGGCGTGACTGCCGCAACCGCCGCGGAGACTATCGTTCTGCCCTATAACGACCTGGACGCTGTACGTGAGGCGTTCGCGAACCACGAGGGTCAGATTGCCGCAATTATTACTGAGGCGGCGCCCTGCAACATGGGTGTGGTGACCCCCGAGCCCGGTTTCAACCGTGGCCTGCACGAGATTGCTCACGCGAACGGTGCGCTCGTCATTTTTGATGAGGTGCTGACCGGTTTCCGTGTGTCTTCGGCTGGTTACTGGGGTTACGCTGCTCCCGAGGATGGCGGCTGGGTTCCCGATATTTTCACGTTCGGCAAGGTCATTGGTGGCGGTATGCCCATCGCGGCGCTGGCCGGTAAGCGTGAGGTCATGGAGTACCTGGCGCCGGTCGGCCCCGTCTACCAGGCGGGTACTCTCTCCGGTAACCCGCTGTCGGTTGCGGCGGGTATTACGACCCTGACCCTGGCTGATGCCGCCGTCTACGCGCACCTGGATTCGCGTAGCGCCCAGCTGCAGCAGGCTCTGACCGAGGCGTTCAACGCCGCCGGTGTGGACCACTCCATCCAGAGCGCCGGTAACCTCTTCTCGGTCGCGTTCGGCACCTCTCAGGAGGGCGTGCACAACTACGCCGACGTCAAGGCCTCGGCAACCAGCCGCTACAACGCGTTCTTCCACTCCATGCTCGAATCCGGCGTGTACCTGCCGCCGAGCGCATTCGAGGCGTGGTTCGTTTCTGCCGCCCACAATGATGAGGCGATGGACCGTATCATCTCGGCTCTTCCGGCTGCCGCAGCTGCTGCCGCATCCGCTTAAGGGTTCGAGAGACGTAAGGAGGTGAGCCGCTCATGGATTTGAGCGCTCTGGGACTGCCTATGGAGCAGCTACGCGACGTGTGGCTGATCGCCTTCATGGTGTACCTGGGCTTGTGCCTGCTGGTGGATATCGCCTACCCGGTGCCGATTAAGCAGGAAAAAGCTCAGGAACTGTACCTTGAGGTGTCCGGTTCGCCCGTTGATGAGGCGCGCCGCGCCACCGCAGAACGCACCGCGATGGGTGCGCCGCTGAGCTCCTCCCGCAAGGGTAGCGCCACGAAGAAGGCGAAGAAGAAGCTGGATTCTATTGAGGGCGCCGGCGTGTTTAGTGGCTGGTTCCACACGGTCATGTACCTGTGGGGCTGGATTGTGGCGGTCTCTATCTTCACCCTGTACTGGGATATCGTGTACGACGGTGTTGTACTACCGGCGCTGATTCTGCCGTTCCTCATGGTGTACCTGGGTGCGCGTATTGGCCGCCGTCAGTGGCGTGCAGTTCGCGGATACAGCAAGGACGACCGTGTGCTGGGCATGCCGCGCATCTACTCGGCGACGCTGGGTAAGCTGAGCGCACCGTTCCGTGTGCGCGGCACGGTGCCGGGTGTAGAGCCGATCCGTGACGACCGCACCGCCTACTGGATCCTCGGCGGTATTGCGTTCCTGCTCGCCTCGGTCTTCCTGGTTTCGTTGGCGGGCTGGAGCATCGACGAGGATTGGGAAGCGATCTATATCGGTCACGCATCCTGGTTCTTGCTGGCGGCGGGCGTTCTGCTGATTATCATATTGCTGATGCGTAGCCGCGATTACGTGCTGTACAACCCGGATTCGTTCCAGGCTGGGCGTCTGCTCCTTCCGGCGAAGTCCCGCCCCTACTCTGAGGTTCGCGCATTCCGTGTGTACCCGAAGAACCCGGACGCTATCAAGCTGAACCCGAAGGACGCGAGCCAGTGGACGCTGGAGATTCTGCTCCCCGGCGGCCGCAAGCACGACTATTCGCTGAATGAGCACCAGATTGATTGTTTGGTGGCGCAGATTGCGTTCAATATTGAGCAGGGACGCTGGGCGCAGCTGGATTCGCCGGCGGACCGCGAAATGTTGGCGAAGTACTTCGTGGACGGCCGCGTAATCTGCACGACCATGGGGTACAAGCCTGCCGGTAAGCATGCGGAGGAGGCGGCACGCCGCGCATCCTTCCAGAAGGCGCAGTACAAGTAGGCGGACTGCTCTTATACCGTTCTTATACCGCGAGAAGCCACATGTGTTTCGAGAAGCCACGTTTTATGTTGCTTTTCGAAACTCATGTGGCTTCTCAGCATCGTAGACACACCATCACCGATACCCGTAGAGAGGACAATTCATGGACCTTGCAGCCCTGGGCCTGCCCATGGAGCAGGTGCGCAACGTGTGGCTGGTGGCGTTCTTCATCTACCTCGCGTGCTGCCTGCTGGTGGAGGTCGCCTACCCGACGCTCATTAGCGCCTCGCGAGCGCGCGAAGTCTACACCTCGGTGATGGGTTCCCCCGTCGAGGATGTGAAGGAGGCAATTACAGAGCTCGCGGATGCTGGCACTCACCTCACGCCCGAGCAGGAAGAAGCAGCATTCCGCAGGGCTGACGCCCAGCTGGAAAGCATCAAGGGCTCGAACATCATTATGGATTTCGGGCATATCCTCGTGTACGGCTGGGCGTGTGTCATCGTCTATTCGACGTTCGTTCTGTACTGGGATATTGCGTACGACGGGATCCTAATTCCGGGGCTGCTTCTGCCGTTCCTCATGGTGTATTGGGCGGCGCGCTGGGGTCGCCGCGGCTGGCGCGTCGCACGTGGTTTCAGCCCCAATGAACGTCACCTGGGCATGCCCACTATTTACACCAGGACGCTGGGTCGGCTCAGTGCCCCGTTCCGTGGCACGGTCGCCATGCCCAGTAGTGAGCCCATTCAAGTTGATTGGAAGGGGGCAGGGAATCTTCCTCTTTGTGGCTCTTCCTGTCGGTGGTTTCTTCCTGCTCTGCTACCTTCATTCGCTCGCGAACATCGAGCTGCTCGAGTATGTACCCACCTACATCGGTAAGACCTCAATAGCGTTTCTTGTTGTCTACGCGCTAGCCATTCCGTACCTGTGGTGTACGGTGCGTTCGTACTACCAGTTCACGCCGACCGTGGTGAAGCGTGGGCGGTTTTTCCGTTCGCCTAAGGTCTACCAGTACTCCGATATTGAGCGGTTCAAGGTTTACCCGTGGTACACGGGCGATCCCGAGGATATAGACCCTGATCAGCAGATGCCCAGTGATTGGCGTCTTGCCGTCACCTTCTCCAATGGTTCCCAACAGACTTATGGGTTCGGGGATTACCGCATCGATTGTTTGGTGGCGCATATTGCGTTCAAGCTGGAGCAGGAACGCTGGGCAGATGTGGATTCCCCGGCGGACCGTGAGAAACTGCCCCTGTATTTTGTGGAGGGGCGCGCTATATGCCTGACGCTGGGCTACAAGCCGGCGAATGAGCTGACGAAGAAGGCGGCGCGTATCGCATCCTTCCGTGCAGTGGATTAGCGGCTGGCGCGAGGCCACACACCATCACCGACACCGTAGAGAGGACAACTCATGGAGCTAAGCGCTTTGGGGATATCCCTAGAGCCGTTGCGCTACATATGGCTCATCGCCTTCTTGCTGTACCTGGTGGTGTGCGTAGCAGTCGATATCGCCTACTCCTCAACCATGAGCAAGGAAGAAGCGAGGCGGCTGCACGTTTTCTACAAGGGCTCCCCCGTAGACAAAGCGATGAGGTACGCCGAACGCCGCTCCCTGGACGGCGACCCGCTCCCCAAACATAAGCTGCGTTCCAACCTCACCCGCGCCAGGAAAGAACTCGATAGCATTTCTGGTGTATCTAAGTTTGAGGCATGGATGCACGCCGTCATGTACGTGTGGGCTTGCATTATCGCGCGGTCCATCTTTCTGCTGTACAAGGACATTGCCCGTGACGGCATCCTGCTACCGGCACTAGTCCTGCCGTTCTACATGGTCTACCTGGGTGCGTGCTGGAGCCGCTTCATTTGGCGTAGTTCCCGCTACTTCAACCTCGATAACCACACCGCGGGTATGCCCCAAGTCCTGGGCGAAATGCTGAACCGTATTGACGCGTTCTTTGCTCCGCAGGATGCACATCCCCAAGCCAAACCGGTGCGTTCGACGCCTAGACTCTACCTGGGGCTCTGCGTGACCGTGGTGGTGGCGCTGGTGCTGGCGATCATCGTTTTACTCTACTCGCTGGTCGGTGTAGAGATTCTGTACACCCCGCCAATGCCTATTGGTAGCGCCTCAATCATGCTGGCGGTTACTGCCTCAGCGGCGTTAGCGTTGCGTTGGCATTATTTGAAGGTCTACTTGCTGTTCAACCCCGATTCGTTCTACGTCGGGCGGCTCTTCCTGCCAGCGAAGAAGTACAGTTACCCCGATATTGAGGAGTTCTGCGTCTTCCCGAAGAACCCCGAACAGATCAAGCCGACCTTCTACGAGCCCTCGCAATGGCAGATAGAAATCAAGGTACCATCCAAGATCCCGCCGAACCTTGCCAAGCGCATGCCGTGGCTGCGCAGGCACATTGTGGCGGTGCACGACGAGCGTGTCGTCTGCCTAACCTCCCAGGTTGCGTTCTACCTGGAGCAGGAACGCTGGGCGGACCTGCGCTCCCCCGCCGACCGTGAGAAGCTCGCGGAATACTTCACCAACGGCAACGTTGTGTGCACCTCCCTCGGGTACAAGCCAGCCAGTAAAGAAATTAATAGGTAAACTCATAATCCATCAGAATAGATACTAAAATGAATGCAGGCGGGCTAATTTATCAGAATATAAATTAGCTCGCCTGCCATTTACACAAAATAAATTTATATCGTTAAGTCAAATGGTAAATCTGATATATCTCGAAGCCTCGAACCCTTAACAAGAGTATCCATCATGTCTTGAGCCTCGGAATTCCCTGATTTTTTAACTGCTTCCTCAAGCTCATGAAGAGCAAAGTGATATATCATATCTATATCACCTGTCCCCAAAGCCAATGAAGCAATTCGTGCAGGGCTAGGTTCACCTGTAACTACCATAATATGGGGAGTCCTACCCTTGCGGTTTCTAATTATATTAAGAGCTTCTGAACGTGCATTCTGAGCTCGATCAGAACGCAATGTCCATTTGCACGATATAACAGCATGAACAATATTATTTGAATTAATAGATTTTCTAATCGGAGTAAATTTCGCAATCTCAGATGATTTTGAAATAATATCATTTTCCGAATTAATATACTCATCCGATTCCGGCTCACGTAACACCAATATATCCGGCGATATATCATAACTATTACCAATCGCAGAACGCAATGAGAGATTTTCTTTAATAGCCTTTGACAAGTCAGCCAGATGAGTGTACGGAAGATATTCAGCTATATGATAATTCTTCCTAGAGCTACCAACATTATCAAAATGCCACTTTCCAGGTCGTAGCATGTGCAGTTGAGTCATTGTACTCTCAACATAAGAGGCAACATGCTCTTCAAATAGCTTACCAACCGTCTGACCTTTTAGTTTAGAAGACATTTCATTAGCCTCTAGAGTACAAGCAATTGATTTCGCAATCTCAACTGATGATTTTTGCGAACGGTCTGCATTCGAAGCAATTCCATGAGGATCGAGTGAAAGAACTCCAGATTCAACTAGGCCTCTATGAAATGCTTCTCTAGCCTGGTCCATATACGACATCTACTTATTTTTCCCTTTCTTAACTTTGTCAGTTTCACGCAAAACTTTGATGATTTGTTTGCCGACGGCTTCAGCAACAGGCGGCGGAAAAGCGTTCCCAACTTGACGGTACGCGTTAGTTTTTGCGCCCGTTATCTTCCAGTCATCTGGAAAACCCTGGATTCTTGCAGCCATGGGAACAGTCAGACGAGGAAGACCTTCAAATTCAGATTCGGGAGGGTCATATGCGAGCGTACTTCCGTTCACTCCCAGCTCTGCCCATGCCCGTCTAGCTCGTGTGGGTCCCAAATCAGGACCCCCGTGCTTCTTAGATCCACCGACCAAAGTAGGAGCTATAGAGTTTGCTTTTTCAACCCATTCATCTAGCCCTTTCCAACCGTTCGCCCCCATCAGCTCTTTCAGGGATTCCCCAACAGACAACGGTGGCGTCTTATGCGGCTCAGGAAATGTAAAGACACCTACTTCATCATTTCGAATTCCGACAATAACAACTCGGGGACGAAGCTGCGGGACGCCATAGTCTGAAGCATTCAGGAGTTTCCAATGCAACGTGTACCCCAGGTTATCAAATTCCTGATTTAAATTTTCTCGATAGTATTCAAATTTACTATCTAGTAGTCCTTTGACATTCTCTATCATCACGGCTCGAGGACGCACGATGGAAACTAGCTTAAGCATCGCGGGGAATAGATCACGTTCATCTTCATGTCCTAATTGTTTTCCTGCAACAGAGAAAGGAGGACAGGGAACCCCACCGGCTACTAAATCAGCCCCCATATATTGCAATGAATAGGATGAAATCCATTCATTCAGGTCTTCCTCATATACGTCCCACTGAGGGCGGTTTTCCCGAAGGGTCATACAGGCATGACGGTCAATCTCTACCGCTGCCAGATGCCTAAAACCTGCTCGCTCAAGCCCAAGAGCTTGACCTCCTGCACCTGCGCATACTTCAATCGATGTATACATGCTGATGGTATCCTTCCAATTTCTAGCCGTTGGCTCATAGACATCCTACAGCACAGCTTTACTTAGGGCTTTCGAGGTAGTCGTCCTATACCCTTGTTTGAGTATTAGTCTCGGCTATATAGTTTGCTAAAGGCTAATAAAGCCACATGCTGTTCGTACAGCATGTGGCTTCTCAGCGTCTAGAAGGGGGTTTAGGCGTCCAGCTCGCGCAGCCAGCGTGCCGCCTCCGTACCGTAGTAGGTCAAGATGACGTCCGCACCGGCGCGGTGAATCGAACGCAGCGACTCCAACACCACAGCCTTACGGTCAATCCAGCCATTCGCCGCAGCAGCCTCAATCATCGCGTACTCACCCGACACCTGATACGCCGCCACCGGCACCGGCGAAAACTCCGCCACCTCACGCACAATATCCAGGTAGCTACCGGCAGGCTTCACCATCACCATATCCGCGCCCTCCTCCAGGTCAGCGCGCACCTCCAGCAGCGACTCGCGGCGGTTCGCCGGATCCTGCTGATAGGTCTTACGGTCACCCGTAAAGCTGGACTCCACCGCGTCACGGAACGGGCCAAAGAACGCCGAAGCGTACTTCGCCGAATACGCCAGAATCGACACATCCTCAAAGCCGGCCTCGTCCAGGGCGGCACGCATCGCCGCAATCTGGCCGTCCATCATGCCCGACGGGGACACCGTGTGCGCACCCGCACGCGCCTGCGAAACCGCCATCTTGCAGTACAGCTCCACGGTCTGGTCGTTATCCACTACGAGCGTGCCGTGGCCGTCATCGACCAGCACGCCGCAGTGACCGTGGCTCGTGAACTCGTCCAGGCAGGTGTCGGCCATGACCACCAGGTCGTCGCCGAACTCCTCGCGGCACACGGCAATCGCACGGTTCAGGATGCCCTGCGGATCCCATGCGGTCGAGCCGACCTCGTCCTTATCCTCATCGCGGGGAATACCAAACAGGTCGATGCAGCGGATGCCCGCCTCGTACGCCTCACGCACGGCCGGGATGATGCTCTCCAGGGTGTGCTGGTACTGGCCGGGCATGGAACGAATCGGCTGCGGCTCGTCGATGCCGTCGCGAACGAAGAACACCTGAATCAGCTGCGCGGGGCGCAGGGTGGTCTCAGCGACGAGGGAGCGCATGGCTGCGGTGGTGCGCAAGCGGCGCGGGCGGCGGGTGAGGTTCATGATCTCTCCTGAAAACTCGATAAAAATATGTGGTCTTAGTAGATGAGGGATGCAGCGGCGCGCGCCAAATCCTGCGGGGACGGCGAATCGGCCTGCACGTGGCGCAGGTTCAGGGCGCGGCATGCGGAGGCGGTACTCGCCCCAATCGCCACCACCGGCGGCACGGACTCAGGCGGCACGGATTCAGGCGATAGCGCGGGTGCGCCGTCCAGCAGGGCGTGTAGGCGGGAGGGGGGCGGTCACCACCAGCACATCCAGCGCGGGGGTTTCCGGGGCGTGTGCGTCTACGGCATTCCCCTGCACGAGCGCGCGGGCGGCGGCAAGGCTCAGTTCACCGGGTGCTACCTGCTCGGCGGGCACCATGTCGTAGAGCACGCAGCGGCGGCTGTCCCAGCCCAGGTTTTTGAGGCCTTCGCGCAGGGTCGGGCGGGCGTTGGAGCCTTCCAGGACCAGCACGGCGGCGGCATCAGTCGCTGGCTGTTCGAACTCCGCGAGCATACCGGCGGCGCTCTGCACCTGCGGCTGAAAATCCGTGCCCAACCCCAGCTGGGTATGCACGGCGCGGGCGGTTGCCGCCCCCACGCAGGCGATGCGCACTCCCCCACTCGCGCAGGCGCGGGCGAACTGCTCACCCCACAGCTCGGCACAGGCGCGAACCGTGTTGGCGCTCGTGAAGCTCACCCACGCATGCTGACCGGAGGCGAGCGCCTCCAGCGCGGCGGCGTGGTCTTCGCCCGGCTCGACGGTGCGTGCCTGTTGCAGCGGGGCGAAGAGTACCCGGCACTCCCCCCAGCCCGTTCTGCGCGCATTCCTCGGCGAGGGCGCGAGCGAAGGCGGCGCCCTGGGCGGCGGAGCGGGTCAGCAGAACCGTGCGCGGGGATTCAGCAGGCGGGGCAGACATGACGCCTACTTCAGGTCCAATCCGGCCAGGGCGGCGGCACCCATCTGTAGCAGGTCTTCTGCCACGCGCACGCCCAGGCGTTCGGCGCCGGGCACATCCAGCTCGGCGGTTGCCGAGGTGTGGCGCAGCATGTCGGTGCCGTCCGGGGATGCCACCACAACGTTGAGCACCAGGTCACCCTCAACCACCTGCGCGTACGCACCGATGGGGGCGGCGCATCCGGCTTCGAGGCGGCGCAACAGGGCACGTTCGGCGCTGACGGCGAGGCGGGTTTCGTAGTGGTTTGCGGCGAGCAGGGCGCGGCCCAGGGCACGGACCGGGCGTGCCACCTCGGGGTCGGTGAGCGCGGCGGGGTCCGGGTTTTCGAACTCGCTTTCACGCACTTCCAGGGCGAGCGCACCCTGGCCGGGGGCGGGTAGCATGCGGGTGGGGTCCATGTACTCGGTAATGAGTTCTTCCTTGCCCAGGCGCTTCAGACCGGAGACGGCAAGCACCACGGCGTCGCAGTCGCCGCTGCGTTCGGTGCCTACACCGTGGTCGGCGCGTTCGGAAGTTTCGGCGTTCTGGCGGAGCACGACCTGCTTGCCGGCGTGCTCTTCAAGGCCCTTCACACGGCCGATGCGGGTGCCCACGTTACCGCGAATGTCCACGATTTCAAGGTCGGGGCGCAGGGCGCGCAGCTGGGCGGCGCGGCGGGGTGAGCCGGTGCCCACGCGGGAGCCGGTGGGCAGGGTGTCCAGGGTCAGGCCGTCGCGTGCCACGAGGGCGTCGCGGGGGTCTTCACGTTTGAGGGTTGCGGCAATAACCAGGCCGGGGCAGGGTGCGGAGGGCAGGTCCTTGAGGGAGTGTACTGCCATGTCCACGCGGTTTTCTTCGGAGGCATTCTCACCGTCGAGCAGACGCTGGCGCAGTGCCGCCGCGAATACGCCGGTGCCGCCGAGGGTTGCCAGGGGGCCGGTGAGCACGTCGCCTTCGGTTTTGACGGTGCGCAGGGTGAAGTCCACGACCCCGGCATCTGCGGCGCCGTGGTGTGCCTGGTGTTCGGTATAGAGGGAGGTGACGGTTTCAGCGGCAATACGGCTTTGGGTCAGGGCGAGAGCAGACCCGCGGGTGCCCAAGATGTACTCGTGATGGCTCATATCTCTCCTTTTCGGTGATGTGTGTGATAGCCCGTAGGCACGTGCGCTCCGACCCGCCCGCGCACCCCGGTTAGGGGGTGTTGGGGCGAGCCGGAGCTACAGGGGTGGTGTTAGTGGGAGCAGCATCCGCCGGAGCCGCAGCCACCGGAGCGGCGGGCAGAGGTTTCAGCAGCGGTTGCGGCAGAGGTGGCGTCCTCCGAAACGGCGGGCGCATATTCTGCAACCACCGGCTTCGGCGCGCCACGACCGGGCTTGCAGCAGTCCGGTTCGCACTCGTCGAACCAGCCATACTGACCGCTCGCGCTCGGGGCTAAGACGCTCTCACGTTCGGGGCGCAGGTCGGCTGAAACGCCGTTCTCCACGCGCTCCTCAATCAGGCGGCGCAGCGACTCCACGTACGCCGGATGCGTGCCGGGGGTGGGGGTGCGCACAGCGACCACGCCCAGGCGCTCGCAGGTGTCCAGCGCCTCGGTGTCCAAATCCCACTTGACTTCCATGTGGTCGGAGACGAAGCCGAGGGGCACCAGCACGACGCCTTCCACGGGGGCTTCGCCGTCCTCCGACGGGTTGGCGGGGGTGGGCAGCGCCTCCAGGGCGTCGTTGACGTCCGGTTCGAGCCACGGCATGGACGGCGGGCCGGAACGGGACTGGTACACCAGCTCCCACTCGACGTTCTGCAGAAGCTCCGGAGCCTCGTCGCGAACCAGCGAAAGCACGGCGCGGGCAACCTGCAGGTGCTTCTCCACGTAGGCGGAGCCGCCCTCGTAGTTCACGCCGCGCGGGCCCGCCTCGTTCGCCGCGGAGGTCGGCACCGAGTGGGTGCAGAACATGATGCGCAGGCGCGGGTTCGGCGAACCGCTATCGCGTGCGGCAAGCTGCTCACGCACCGTGGCGAGCCCGTCCTTCAGCCCGTCAGCGAAAGCGCGGGAGAAGCCGGGCACGTCAAAGAACTGACGGATCTTACCCACGTGCACGCGACCTTCCAGCCTGAGCTGCTCAATCGCCACACCGTAGTCTTCACGGTACTGGCGGCAGCTCGAGTAGCCGGGGTAGGCGCTGGTCGCCAGCACGAGCACGTTACGGTGGCCGTTCTCGTAGGCTTCGGCGAGCACGTCCTTCACGTAGGGCTTCCAGTTGCGGTTCGCCCAGGTGATCGGGATGTGCGGGCCGCGTTCGGCGAGCGCCTGCTGCAGTGCGGCGAGCAGGGCACGGTTCTGCTCGTTAATGGGCGAGACACCGCCGTTGGCGCGGTAGTGGGTGGCGACCTCTTCGAGGCGCTCATCCGGGATACCGCGGCCAGCGGTTACGTTGCGCAGGAACGGGATGACGTCCTCCTGCCCCTCGGGGCCACCGAAGGAGGAGAGAATCACCAGGTCGTAGGGGCGTGCCTCTTCGGCACGTTCACGGGTGATGCTGCGTTCGCTTCGGTAGTCGCCGAGGGTCTGCTCGTTGAGCGCGGCGGGGCCGTTGGAGGCGGTGTTCGCCGGGTCGGTGCGGTTGGGTACCACGTCGTCCGGCAGGAGTGTGCCGTTGAGGGTTACGCCGTTATTCGGCTGATGGCTCACGCCAGAACCTCTGCCACTTCGTCTGCGCCGATGCGGCGGCCGGTGTAGAAGGGGGTTTCCTCGCGCACGTGCAGGCGTGCTTCGGTGTTGCGGAAGTGGCGCATCATGTCGACGAGGTCAACGAGCTGGGGTGCTTCGAGGGCGAGGACCCACTCGTAGTCGTTCATGCCGAAGGTTGCGACGGTGTTTGCCAGAATCTGCGGGAAGTCGATTGCCTTCATACCGTGGTTCTTGAGCATTTCTGCGCGGCGTTCGGGGTTCATGTAGTACCAGTCGTAGGAGCGTACGAAGGGGTAGACGCAGACCCATGCTTCGGGTGCCTTGCCGCGTGCGTAGGCGGGTGCGTGGTTACGGGTGAATTCTGCTTCGCGGTGTACGCCCATGGTGGACCAGACGATGGTGGTGCCTGCGAAGAGTGCGGTGCGGCGGATCTTGCGGACTGCTGCCTGCAGCTTTTCGGGGCTCTCGCCGTGGGTCCAGATCATGATGTCTGCATTGTCGCGCATTGCGGAGACGTCGTAGATGCCGCGCAGGGTCACGCCGTCTGCTGCGAGCTGCTCGGCGACCTTCTCGAATTCTGCGCGTGCTTCGTCGGTGTTTGCTTCTGCGGGGCGTGCGCCGGAGCGTGCGAAGACGGTGTAGAGGGCGTAGTGCAGGGTTTCGCCTTCTTCGCGGCCGCGGCGGTTTTCGTCAGCTGCGGAGTGCTGGACTGCATAGCCCTTGGGTGCGCCGCCGTAGCCGTGGCCGGGGTGGGTGTAGCCGCCCTGACCCTGTGCACCGTGTGCGCCGCCGTGGCCGTGTGCTGCGTGATCGTGAGACATTGTGTGTTCCTTTCTTCAGCGAGGGTTCGCTGTGCTGGAGGCGCGGCTTCCGTAGCTGCGCGTTTTCTCAATTTTTTGGCTTTGTTGTTGGCTGAGCTGAGTTGTTGGCTGAGCTTCTACCGTTGCGGTGCCGTCTACTTCGCGGTTGCGACCTTCGGGGAGGTGACGCCTTCCCAGTTCTGCGCGGCGTGGTGGATCAGCTGGTCCATCTGCTCGTAGGTGTCTTTGACGGTGAGGACTAGGCCGGAGCCTGCCGCCCAGGAGCCGACGGTGCTGAGGGTACCCAGTTCGCTGGCGCGGTCGCGGAAATCCTGCACGCGCTTGCGGTGGCCGGGGGTGGAGGCGGGCAGTACGCCGCGCCAACGCACCACGTCCGCGTCGATGAGGTTGCGGTGGGTGAGGGCGACGCCCATCATGCGGGTGGCGTCGCGCAGGGCGAGGGTGATGAGCTGCTCGTCGGCGAGTGCGACTTCGGAGAAGCGGGAGTCTTCGCCGCCGCGGCCGTAGGAGAGGCGTACGACGTGGCGGCCGGGTCCTGCTGCGTCGGCGACCCACTGCCACTTGGCGGTGGCGTGGGTGAGGGCCTTGGCGCGGACGGCGGTTGCTTCTTCGGAGACGAGCAGGCCGGTGCCGCGCGGGTGCTTGTTCAAATCGGGTGCGTCAACGACGAGGGTGACGAGGGCGACTTCGGGGCCGGGTTCCAGGGCGGGTAGCGCGGTGGAGACGTGCGGGCCAATGAGTCGGGCTACGGTCGGGCCGTCGGTGGCGACTACCAGGTAGTCGGCGTAGAGGGGGGTGTTTTCCCCGTCGGTGGTGTGGCGCTGGATGATGAACCACTGGCCGGTGGATTCGTCGCGGTCTACGGCGATGACGTCGAATCCGGTGACGATGCGAACACCGGCGGCGTAGAGCTCTTCGACGAGGCGTTCGGAGAGCTGGTTCATGCCGCCGATGATGCCTGCCACCTGAGAGCCCGCCGGTGCTGCGGAGCGGAAGGCTGCCGCTGCTGCGGAGAGGGAGCGGTGCTTGTGCAGTGCCGCGCGCAGGCCGGGGATGGTGGCGTCCACGTCGAGCTTGTCGGGGTGGGTGGAGTACACGCCGGAGACGACGGGGGCGACGAGGTTGTCGAGCACTTTCTGGCCCATGCGGATGCGCACGAGCTCGCCGAGGGTCTTCGCGTTTTCACCGGCGGAGACGGGCAGGAACTTATCCACCTGGGCGCGGCGCAGGCCGCTCTTGCCGATGACGGGAATGAGGGACTTGTCGTTGACGTTGCCGGGGATGCCCATGATGCCGGTGCTGGGGGTGCGGCGGGCGCCTTGCGGCAGGTACAGCCAGGAGCCGTAGGAGTTGGGGGTGACGATCTGGTCGCCCAGGCCGAGTTCTTTGACGAGGTCGCTGACGATGGGGCTACGGGTTGCGAAGGATTCAGCGCCGGAGTCTAGGAGCAGGCCGCCAACTTCGTGGGCACCAACTGCACCGCCGAGGTGGTGCTTCTGTTCGAGCAGGGTGACGCGCATGCCGGCCGCGGCGAGGCGGCGTGCGGAGATGAGGCCGGAGGGGCCGCCACCGATCACGATGGCGGTGGGCACCTTCTCGTTGCGGGTGAATGCTCGTGCGGCCTGGGGCCCGGTGGAGGAGGGCGCAGTGGAGGAGGGCGCGGTGAAGGAGCTGGCCTGTGCGGTCCGGTGCGGTGCCTGGTTGGTGTGCTGGCCCATGGTGGTTCTCCTTTGGTCTGTCAGCGGGTCTGCCCTGTGGTGTTGGCTTTATCAGCGGGCGCGGTGGTTGTTTTGGGAGGCGGTGCCCCGCGGCGCTGATATGTGGTTAGCCCCGCGGGTCCGTTGCCTTAGCGTGCCGTTTTCTCGTGAATGTATACCACGAGGTCGGTGAGCACCTGCGGGTCGGTGGTCGGGGGTACGCCGTGGCCGAGGTTGACCACGTGCGAGGGGGCGGCGTTACCTTCTGCGAGGACCTCGTCTACGTGTGCGTAGAGGTTTTCGCTGCCTGCGGCGAGCAGTGCCGGGTCGATGTTGCCCTGCAGGGGTACGGCGCCATTGAGCAGGGTGTTCGCTGCCGAGAGCGGCAGGCGGTAGTCCACGCCGATGACGTCTGCGCCGGCTTCGTGCATGGCGGGTAGCAGGGCGGTGGTGCCGGTGCCGAAGTGGATGCGCGGCACGCCGTATTCGCGCACCATATCGAGGGCGGTTGCGGAGTGTGCCTGCACGTAGCGGCGGTAGTCGCTTTCGCCGAGGGAGCCTGCCCAGGAGTCGAAGAGCTGCACGGCGGATGCGCCCGCCTCAATCTGTGCGCGCAGGAACTGGCCTGCGGTGCGGGCCGCCCAGGCGGCGAGTTCGTGCCAGGCGGCGGGGTCGGCGTGCATCATGGTGCGCGGGCGCAGGTGGTCGCGGGAGGGACCGCCTTCGACCATGTAGGCGGCGACGGTGAAGGGTGCACCCGCAAAGCCGATGAGCGGGGTGTCGCCGAGCATTTCTACGGTGGCGGCGACGGCTTCGCGGATGGGATCGAGGTCGCTGTCTTTGAGTTCGGGCAGGGCGCGCACCTCATCGAGGGTGCGTACGGGCTGGTCGAGGACCGGGCCCCTACCGGGCACGATGTCGACGTTGACGCCCGCGAGCTTCATAGGGATGACGATGTCGGAGAAGAAGATGCCGGCGTCGACCTTGTGGCGGCGGACGGGCTGCACGGTGATTTCTGCCGCGAGCTCGGGGGTGAGGCATGCGTCCAGCATGGGGATGCCTTCACGTACCTGGCGGTATTCGGGCAGGGAGCGGCCTGCCTGGCGCATGAACCAGACGGGTCGGTGGCTGGAGGGGCGGCCGGTGAGGGCGCGGAGCATGGGCGAGTCTGCGGCGGTGCCTGCGCGCAGGGGATGGTTAGCGGGTAGGTGTGCGAGCTGATCGTCGGTGAGCAGGGGTCGCTGGGCGTCGGTGGGGTGTGCGGGCAGGGAGGGTGCCTGTGCGGTGCCCTGTGCCGATGCGGGGCCATTTTCCGACGCGGGGGTGGTGTGCTGGTTTTCGCTCATAGTCTCTAGTGTGACAGGTTTATGTGGGCGTTTTTGCGACACTTTGTCATGGTGACTTTTACCTAATGGTGACTTTCTTAGTGGTGAGGGACACCTTAGTACACACCTGCTAGAACTCTGCTGACACCCTGCATATGCCCTATTAGACCCCTTGTTGACGCGAAGAATACGCAGGTGAAGCCCCGAATACGCCGCATCACATTCCGAGATGTTCTCCCCTCCCCGGCTTTTGAAATACCGCACCCGCACCCCCGCAGATTCCCCCGCCTCCTGTCCGCTATGTGGCACCCACTAAGCCATATGGAGCCGTGAACTTAGGTTCTGTGAGCTTTACAGGGGCTTAGTCGGCGTGGTTATGATTAATCTCTAGTGAGTACTTATGCATTTGTGGCATCGCACCACACCGTTGATCTGACCACCGTCGCTGCGTTGAGCGCCGGTGCCTCCGGCGTACCCGATGTTCTGGCGGGCGATATGGCACGCCAGCTGGGCGTGAAGGGTGCAGTCGTTCTTGCCACCTGTAACCGTCTTGAAATGTATGTTCAGCTACACGTATCCGCCCATGTAAACATGGTTCGTGAGCTGATTGCTGATTCGATCGCGCGCACCTCCGGCCTGGATCAAGAACTGGTTGATTCCAGCTTCGACGTGTACGCCGATGATGAGGCTGCACGCCACCTGCTGACGGTCGCCTCCGGCCTGGAATCTGCCGTGGTCGGCGAGCGCGAAATCACCGGTCAGGTGCGCCGCGCCCTGGCCGCCGCGCAGGCGAAGGCACAAGAGGACGGCGTACCCCTTCCCGGTGAGCTGGTTCAACTGTTTGAGCATGCGGCGCATACGGCTCGTCAGGTGGGTCAGCATACGGCGCTTGGCGCTCAGGGCCGCTCCATTGTGTCTGTTGCCCTCGATCTTGCGGATGAGGTTGCCGAGAAGGACTGGTCGACCCGCCGCGCCCTGATTTGGTACGGGCGCTTACGCGGGTGCGACCATTGCGGCGCTGCGCGAGCGCGGTTGCACCGATATTTGGGTCAATTCCCGTTCGGGTCGTGCCGCCGAGTTCGCGGCAAAGCGCGAGGTTTCTGCGGTGCCGGTGGACGGCATGGAGCAGGCCATGGCTTCTGCCGACGTCATTATTGGCTGCTCCGGCGGATCCGACCCGTTGCTTCCCGAGCAGATTCCGGGCGGCCACCACACGATCCTCGACCTGGCGCTTTCGCGTGACTTTGACCCCTCGGTCGCCGACCTGCCGAACGTTGAGCTGATTACCCTCGAATCGGTGCGCCTTGCCGCACCCGAGGAGACCGAGGGAGTCCGTGGCGACGGCTACGCGCATCGTGGAGTCTGAGCTGGCGGCGTTTGTGTCTCGTCAGCGTTCCCGCACGATTGACTCCGCGATTGTTGCGCTGCGCTCGCACACTATGGATGTGCTGGATTCCGAGCTGGAGAAGGTACGTAACCAGTTTGGTTGCGGTGCGGCGACGGAGCAGTTTGAGCTGGCGATGCGCCGCATGGTGAAGTCCCTGTCACACCCCGACGGTGCGCGCCAAGAAGCTTGCGGCGGAGGGCCGCACGGAGGATTACGTGCAGGCGCTGGAGACCCTCTACGGCATTCAGGTGGAGGATTCTTAAGAGCCTCCCTCCCCTGCTCTTCCCGGCGTTTTTTGCGCGCATTTTCACGCATCCGGCGGCGAGTATTTTATTAGCCCCCGGCGAAGTACTGCCCGTTCACGGTGCCGATGGGCGCATTCACGCTAGAGTAGATGCTAGATAAGATAGTTCCCATACCCGGCGCACGTTTGGCTGTGCCGGACTATTCTGCGAGGAGACTCATGGAAATCAAGATTGGCATTCGCCACATTGCTCGTGAAATCGTTGTTGAGACCAGTGAGGCTAAGGAAATCCTCATGGAGAAGGTCTCGAAGGCTATTGAGGACGGCTCGCTGCTGCAGATTATGGATGATAAGGGCAACACCACCCTGATTTCTGGCGCTCAGATTGGCTACGTTGAGCTGGGTTCCGACGCTAAGCGTCACGTTGGCTTCGGTATCGGCGCCTAATTAGTTCGGTAGCTGAACCCCCTTTAGCTTGAGCTTTCCCCGCATCCGTCACGATACGTAACCGCGCTTTATGCGCTGTGTGCGTGCGCTTTATGCGCCACGTGGTTACGCCGTGCCGAATGCGGGGGTTTGCATTTTAAACCGCCTACACAAAAACCTCGCGGCACCCGGTTTTGGGGCGGTATATCGCCCATCACGGGCGCACGCCACAACCGGTCGGGGGTGCGCCGGAAGCAAATCCAGGTTAATATTGAGGGGTTAAGTGAATGACCGGTCGTACCCCTTTCAAGACCCCGAGGCTGCACCGCCTTCTCATCATGAATGAACCATGAGTAATAACCATGCGTGCAGGCGGCGTCTCGGTAAGAATTTCCCGTGTAAGAATTTCCCGCGGCCGGCTTTCGACGCCCGCCCGTCACCGCCTCCACCGTTGAGGCGCTGACTGGTACACCCCGTTACGGGGAGAAACACACCCCGAGCAGGGGTAGAAAGATACGGTCCAGTGACTGAAACGAACACGCAGGAAACCACTCAGACTGCAAAGTCCTTCGCCGACTTCGGCGTTCGCCAGGATATTAGCGACGCCCTCGCGGCAGTTGGCATTACCTCCCCCCCTTCCCCATCCAGGAGCTGACTCTTCCCGTGGCTCTGTCTGGCCAGGACATCATTGGTCAGGCAAAGACCGGTACCGGTAAGACCCTCGGCTTCGGTCTGCCCACCATTCAGCGTGTGGTCGGCCGCGACGATGAGGGTTGGGCTGATTTGGAGTACCCCGGCGCACCTCAGGCGCTGATTCTGGTTCCGACCCGTGAGCTTGCTATTCAGGTGGGCGAGGACCTGGCGATTGCTGCGAAGCTGCGCAACGCCCGCGTCGCCACCCTGTACGGTGGTGTGCCGATTGAGCCTCAGGCTGAGCTGCTGCGCCGCGGCTTGGAGGTTGCGGTGGGCACCCCCGGCCGCATTATCGACCTGTACCAGCAGGGCTTCCTGAACCTGAAGCAGGTTAAGATCGTGGTCCTCGATGAGGCTGACGAGATGCTGGATTTGGGTTTCCAGCCGTCGGTTGAGAAGATCCTCAGCTACCTACCGGAGGACCGCCAGAGCATGCTGTTCTCCGCAACCATGCCCGGCCCGGTCATTGCGATGGCACGCCAGTACATGACCAAGCCCATGCGCATTAGCGCCGCTGACCCCGAGGACGCCTCGAAGACTAAGGCGTCAATCCGCCAGGTCGTCTACCGTGCGCACCACCTGGACAAGGACGAGATGATTGGCCGCATTCTGCGCGCTACCGGCCGCGGCCGCACCGTCATCTTCACCAAGACCAAGCGTGACGCTGCCCGCGTGGCGGAGGAGCTGGTGAACCGTGGCTTCGCTGCCGCTCCCCTGCACGGTGACCTGAACCAGGTTGCGCGTGAGCAGGCGCTGAAGGCGTTCCGCACCGGCAAGGTCGACATTCTGGTCGCTACCGACGTGGCAGCTCGCGGTATTGACGTTGAAGACGTGACCCACGTGATTAACCACCGCGTGCCCGAGGATGAGAAGACCTACCTGCACCGTACCGGCCGTACCGGTCGTGCGGGCAATGAGGGTACCGCTGTGACCCTGGTTGATTGGGATGACCTGCCGCGCTGGAAGGTCATTAACGACGCCCTGGAGCTGGGTGTTCCTGAGCCGGTTGAGACGTACTCTTCCTCTGAACACCTGTTCTACGACCTGAACATTCCGGCTGGCACTAAGGGTCGCCTGCCGCGCGAGGAGCGTGTGGCTGAGGGCATGGGCGACGAGTTCTTTGAGAGTGCCCGCGATTCTCGTGATGGCCGTCCGGCTCGTTCTCGCGGTGGCCGCGACGGTTCCCGTGAGGGTGGCCGTTCTGGCGGTCGTGACGGTGAGAAGGGTTCGCGCCGTTCTCGCGGCGGTCGTGACGGTGGCCGCGAGGGTCGTTCTGGTGAGGGCCGCGGCGAGCGCCGTAGCCGTTCCGAGGGCCGCAAGCGTTCTGAGCGTTCTTCTGAGCGTGCGGAGCGTACCGAGCAGGGCGCATCCGAACGTTCTTCTGAGCGTTCTGAGCGTGCGCCTCGTCAGCGTCGCCGTACCCGCCGTGTTGAGGGTCAGCCCGTGGAGGGTGAGGGCCGCCGCCGTACCCGCCGCCGCCCTGAAGGTTCTCGTGATGGGGGTTCTCGTGCTGAGGGTTCTCGCGGTAAGGGCCGTGGCGCTGACCGTGCTGGTTCTGAAGGCTAGGGCCGGGGTTGGGTATTTCAGCATCCCCGGCGCCCGCCGCGCCCTCCCCTGCCGCTGAGTCGCCCCGCACGGATTCGACGGTTTTCGATCCGCAGGGCCCCTCGCTGCTGGTACAGGCAGATAACCTGGAGTATCTGCGTGAGCTGCCCGATGGTGCGTTCACCGTGATTTACATTGACCCGCCGTTCAATACGGGTAAGAAGCAGACGCGCCGCACGTTGAGCGCGGAAGCTTCTGAGAAGGGTGACCGCACCGGTTTAAGGGCAAGAGCTATTCGAGCACCCTGCAGACTCTGGCGAGCTATAACGACTCGTTCGAGGATTATTGGGCGTTCCTAGCGCCGCGTATTGAGCAGGCGCATCGTCTGCTCGCGCAGGACGGCACCCTGTACCTGCACCTGGATTGGCGTGAGGTTCATTATGTGAAGATTATGTGCGACATGATTTTTGGTCGTGAGAACTTCATTAATGAGCTGATTTGGGCTTATGACTACGGTGCGAAGTCTACGCGCCGCTGGCCGACGAAGCACGACAATATTTTGGTGTACGCGAAGGATCACCGTAGCTATTACTTCAATACTGCGGAGGTTGATCGTGAACCGTATATGGCTCCCGGTTTGGTGACTGAGGAGAAGGCTTCTCGCGGTAAGCTCCCTACTGATGTGTGGTGGCATACTATTGTGTCGCCGACGGGTAAGGAGAAGACGGGGTATCCTACGCAGAAGCCTACGGGTTTGTTGCGTCGTATGATTGCGGCGAGTTCCCGCCCGGGTGATTGGGTGTTGGATTTCTTCGCTGGTTCTGGTTCTACGGGTGCGGCGGCAGCTCAGCTGGGTCGTAAGTTCGTGTGCGTGGATCAGAATCCGCCGGCTATTGAGGTGATGGCTAAGCGTCTGGGCGTGGATCCGGTGTCGTTCGCTGAGTATCGCGGTGTTCCGCGTGGGGCGAGTGTGTTGTTCACGCCGAAGCGTACGGTGGGTGTTCGTGGCGGTACGAGTCGTGATGCGTTGACGGCAGCGAGCCGTCATGCATTGAAGGCTGTGTTGGATACGCTCACGGAGACTACGCAGCCGGTTGAGGGCGCGTCCTGCCGGTTTGTGCGTCACCGGTCAATGGATGCGGTGGATAAGAAGATGCGTATTGATGGGCGTGATGAGTTGCGTCGTCAGCGTCAGCATCAGGCGCGGGCTAAGGCTCGTGCGGCGCGTGCGGCTGCTCAGATGGATGCGGCGGCTGCGGGTGCGGTGTTGCAGCATCATGCCTCGCGTGAGAGCGTCTAGGCTGTCTTGTCTGCGCGTCCGTTAGAGCACGTGTTAAGAGTGTGGGGCGGGTTCCTTGAATAGGAACCCGCCCCACACCCTTTCGTCTTACTACTGGTCTTACTCCTGGACTGCCAGCTGCTCGCGGATACGCGCCACCGTCACCGCATCCGTCGTATTCTCACCCAGCAGGTTCGGCTTGCCCGCGCCGTGATAATCACTCGAACCCGTCACCAGCACCTCACAGCCCGCCGCACGCTGACGCTCAATGAACTCCAGCAGACGCGCCCGGTCCTCCGGGGAGTTCTCACGGTGATAAACCTCCACGCCCGCCAGGCCAGCATCCACCATCAAACCCAGGTACTCCAGGCTCAACGCGGGTCCACGCATCGTACTCATCGGATGCGCAATCACCGGCACGCCCCCAGCCTCACGCACCAGACGCACCGCCTCCAACGGGTCCAGCGCATCCTGCGGCACATAGTAGGGGCTGCCCGTGTACAGCAGCTTCGCGAAAGCCTCAGAACGATCAGCAACCACACCGGCAGCAACCAGCGCATCAGCAATATGGGGGCGGCCCACCGCCGTGTTCCCCTCCCCCACCTGCGCCAACACGTCATCCCAGGTCAGCGGGTAGTCAGCGGCAAGACGGCCCACAATAGCCTGCGCACGGCCCTCACGGCTGGCACGAATCGCCTCCACACGGCACGCCAACTCCGAACCCACCGAATCAAAACCATAAGCGAGCAGATGAATAGTCTTCGTGCGTGCGCGGCCCTCACCGTCGGTGTACCGGTAACGGCAAGAGAACTCGGCACCCGGCAGAAAATCCAGACCGTGCTCATCCGCCAGCTGAGCCGCCTGCGCCCAACCAGCCGTCGTATCGTGATCAGTCAGCGCAAACCCAGCCAACCCGGCGCGAGCAATCAGCGGCACCAGCTCGGTCAGACTCTGCGTGCCGTCAGAAATAGCGGAGTGAATATGCAAATCGTAACGCCCGGCACGGTTCAGATTTTCAGGCGCACCCGATTCAGCGGGCTGCAGTGCCTGCTGCGCATTAGGTGCACTATTTCGGTGTTCTGTCTGCGTCATATTCTCTCCTTCCCCGCCCCTGCTAGTTCGTCGCCACCTCAGCGGGGTTTTAAGGTATGTCATCTACTCTTCTGATTCAACCCTACCAATATCGGCGGCGCAATATCAGGCACCCGGTCGCAAGTCAAAGATATATTCTGCCCCACCGCGCCCCTCTTATGGTCAAAAGCGCTAAAACACCTGCCCACCTATGGTGAAGGAGATATGATTAACCCATGACTGAGAACAACGAGAAGAGCACCGAAGCTCAGAAGAACGACCACCGCAGCACCCCCAAGGCGTCTGCGTTCACCGAATTCATTGCTAAGGACTGGGCCAAGGCCGAAGATGACGGCTACACCCGCGAGCCCGTAGCAGACTACGCCGCTGAGCGCCGCGCCAAGATCTCCAAGGCATTCCCCGGCGAGCGCCTCGTCCTACCTGCAGGCCCGCTGAAGGTCCGCTCCAACGACTGCGACTACCGCTTCCGCCCCCACTCGGCGTTTGCGCACCAGACCGGTCTGGGCATCGACCACGAGCCTGACGCCGTGCTGATCTTCGAGCCCGTCGAAGAGGGTACCGGCGACAACGGCTCTAACCACGAGGTCACCCTGTACTTCCGCCCGCTGGCTGGCCGCGACACCACCGAGTTCTACGCGGATGCACGCTACGGCGAGTTCTGGGTTGGCCCCCGCCCCACCCTGAAGGAATTCTCCGAGCGTTTCGGTCTGCGTACCCGCGACCTGTCCGAGCTTGAGGTTGCTATCACCAAGAACGCCGGTAACCAGGGCCTGGGCGGCGTGAACATCCGCCTGGTCCGCAACGTTGACCCGGCTGTTGACGCGCTGGTTGACACCTCCCGCTACAACACCGGCGTGGAGCTGGAGCAGGCTGACAAGCTGGACTCCGAACTGACCGTGGCTCTCTCCGAGGCTCGCCTGATCAAGGACGCTATCGAGGTTGAGAACCTGCAGCGTTCCGTTGACATGACCGTCAAGGGCTTCGAAGAGGTCATTCGTGCACTGCCGAAGGCTAAGGAGCACCACCGCGGTGAGCGCGTCGTTGAGACTGCGTTCTTCTCCGTGGCACGTACCGACGGTAACGACCTGGGCTACGACACCATCGCAGCGTGCGGTAACAACGCAACTATCCTGCACTGGATTCGTAACAACGGCACCGTCGATGACGGCAAGCTGCTGCTGCTGGACGCAGGTGTTGAGGACGACACCCTGTACACTGCTGACGTGACCCGCACCTTCCCCGTGAACGGTAAGTTCACCGAGGTTCAGGCGAAGGTCTACAACGCTGTGCTGGATGCCGCTGACGCTGCATTCGCTGTGGCTAAGCCGGGCACCAAGTTCTACGAGATTCACGAGGCAGCCATGAACGTTCTGGCGCACCGTCTGGAAGAGTGGGGCCTGCTGCCGGTTTCCGCTGATGTTTCGCTCACCGTTGAGGGCGGTCAGCACCGCCGCTGGATGCCGCACGGCACCAGCCACCACCTGGGTCTGGACGTGCACGACTGCGCGCAGGCAAAGGCTGAGCTGTACATGTGGGCTGAGCTGGAGCCGGGCATGGTCTTCACCATTGAGCCGGCCCTGTACTTCAAGGACGAGGACCTGTCGGTTCCCGAGGAGTACCGCGGTATCGGTATCCGCCTTGAAGACGACGTGCTCTGCACCGAGGACGGCAACGTGAACCTCTCCGCTGCACTGCCCCGCACCGTTGAGGGCATTGAGGAGTGGATGGCGAAGCTGGCGAAGTAACCGCCTAGCCTCCAGTTACGTTAGTAACGTCTGATAGGGAAAGCCCCTCACCGATTCGTTCGGTGAGGGGCTTTCGCATGTCTTCTATGTTGCTTCTCTGCCTGTTTCCTGGCTTATTTCCCGCCGCTACGGGCGGCTACCGCCGTTGCAGGTTCGGTTATTCGGAGTCCTGCGAGGACTTATCGTGCAGGCCCTGCGGGCGCGGGGTGGGGCGCTGCGGCTTGGGCTGAATCAGCTTCGCGTATTCTTCCGGGTCGTCCACTCGCAGACCGTACCGCTGCGCCGGGCGCTTCTGCGGCTCCGACTTCTGTGCATCCGACTTCAGGGCGGTCGCCGGTTCAGTGGTTGCCGGCTCCTGGATAGCAGGCTGAGAAGGCTGAGCGGGCTGAACGGTCTGCGTAGGCTGGGTGGGCGCGGGCATGTTCTGCGCCGCGCTCTGAGCCACCGCGTTCTGCGCGGTCGCATCACGCTCGGGCAGGTTCTGGTTCGGCGCTGGCTGGCTACCCGCCTGCGCACGGTACGAGGGAGCCTTCGGGGCGCCGGTCGGAACCGGTGCGCCATTCATCGAGACGGTACTCTGAGCGGCACGCGCCTGCGAAGCCTCCGGGGCTGCCGCCGCACGAGCAGCCGCAACCGCCGCCGAGAAGCGAGGGTGCGCACCCAGCACGCGGCGCGCATCCTGAGCGTACTCCGGCAGAGCGTACATCACGGTACGCGAGGGAATCGCCTCGGTACGCATCGGGTAGCGACCCCCATGGGAGCGACGCAGAACGTACATCTGCCACAGCACAAACACGGCAACCGACAGCGGCACGTACTTGAGTGCTTCAGAGATAAAAGAGTCACCGGCAAGGGTCATCAGCACCGAAAACACCAGGCCAATCACCGCACCCTGAATCGCCGCAGAAATCAGGGCACGACCGTAACCGGGCTGTACCGGGTACTCCACCTGGCGGATACCATCATTGACCAGGTACAGCGCCGTGACCGGGTAATCCTGTTCGCTGAGCACGTCAAAAGCGGCGAGCGCATCATCGTGACGAACGAAGGAGGCGATCGCTTCACCGGCGGGCAGGGGCTTGCCCTGAGCCTGCGCCAGGCGCGACGCCAAGTACGAAGAAGGCGGGGTCGAGGGAATATTCGGCAGGTTAGAAGTCATGGCTCCTATTCTACCGCCCGCCCTAACCCTGGACCCGGTGGGTAGTCAGCTCCTCTACAGGCGTAGCGAACACCTGTTCAAATAAGCCCCTCAAAGTGCGAATCCCCGCGGCGGAGCGTACCCTAGAGAGGTGAGCAATTCGAAGTTCAGCACCCCCAGCAAGATTTATATTGCCCGCCTTCTGGGCCTCGACGTTTTTGACCCCTTCGGTGACCGCCTCGGCCGTCTCCGAGACGTCGTCGTACTCAAACGTGGCCTGGGCGCATCCATTGCGGGCGCCCGCCCCGCCAAGGGCACCGAACCCATTGTTGTCGGCATCATCGTTGAGGTGCTCGGCAAGAAACGCGTGTTCATGCCCATGACCCGTGTGCGAAGTATCGACGCTTCACAGATCATTTCAACCGGCCTGGTGAACCTGCGCCGCTTCGAACAGCGCAACTCTGAGACTCTCATCGTGGGTGAGCTCTTTGACCGCCGCGTGCGCCTGCTCGACGGCAGCGGCGACGCCGTCATTGAGGACGTCGCCATTGAGCAGCGCCGCAACGGCGACTGGGGCGTGACCGAGCTGTTCGTCTCCCGCGTTAGCTCCTCCTCCAGCACGTGGCGCCGCCGTTCCAAGGAGACCCTCATCGTCGACTGGGACGAGGCGGTGCTCTCCACCGACGTGGAACCGCAGGCGGCAACCGCGTTCGTGGCGAACCACGAGAACTCCAAGCCCGCCGACCTTGCGGATGCTATCCACGAGATGAGCGATAAGCGCATGGTCGAAATCGCCGCCGAGCTGCAGGATGAACGCCTCGCGGACGTTCTGCAGGAGCTGCCCGCCGAGGACCAGGTGCAGATTCTCTCGCACCTGGACGACGAGCGTGCCGCGCAGGTCCTCGAAGAGATGGAACCGGACGACGCCGCCGACCTTCTCATCGAGCTGGACGACGCCCAGCGTGAAAAGCTGCTCGAACTCATGGAACCCGACGAAGCAGACGACGTGCGTCGACTGCTCGAATATGACGAGGGTACCGCTGGTTCGCTCATGAACCCGGTGCCGATCATCCTCTCCCCGGAGGCGACCGTTGCGGAGGCGCTCGCGCACATCCGCGCCGAGGAGATCCCTCCGGCGATGGCGGCTGCCGTCATGGTGACCCGCCCGCCCCTGGAAACGCCGACCGGCAAGTACCTGGGTCTGGTGCACATGCAGAAGTTGCTGCGTGTGCCGCCGAGTGAGCCGATTGGTCACATCCTCGATACCGACACTGAGCCTGTCTCTGACCAGGCAAGTTTGGAAGAGCTGGCACGCGTGCTGGCGACCTATGACCTGACCATCGTTCCCATTGTGAACGAATCGCACCGCCTGGTAGGCGCAGTGACCATCGACGACGTGCTCGATGCGCTCCTGCCCGAAGACTGGCGCACTTACGATGATGGAACTCCCGTACGAAAGGTAGGACGACGCTTTGCCTGATTCGAACCGCCGCGACGCAAACCGTACCGAAGAGAACCCCCGCATCGATAAGGCGCGCATCCTCAAGGACCGCCTGGAGAAGAAGTACGCTGAACGCAACCGCGAGCGCGGCGACTCCCGCCCGCAGCGTAGCGACTCGCAGCTGAGCACCCCCGGCACCCGCAAGCCGAAGCTGTTCTCAAGCCCCAACCCGGACGCTTTCGGCCGCATGACCGAGGGTTTTGCGCGCTACATGGGTACCCCGCAGTTCCTGATGTGGATGACCATTTCTGTGGCGTGTGGCTGGCGTGGAACTCCCTGGCGCCGGAGGAGATGCAGTTCGACCCGCGTAGCCTGAACTTCACCCTGCTGACCCTGATGCTGTCCCTGCAGGCTTCTTACGCTGCTCCCCTGCTGCTGTTGGCGCAGAACCGTCAGGATGACCGCGACCGCGTGGTGGCCTCTGAGGACCGTAAGCGTGACCAGCAGAACCTGGAGGAGACCCAGTACCTGACCCGCGAGATTGCTTCGCTGCGTATTGCTCTGCGTGAGGTTGCGACCCGTGACTTCGTTCGTAGCGAGCTGCGTGACATTCTTGAGGAGCTGCAGAACATTGCGCAGGAGCAGGAGCGTCACGCCGAGCAGCTGCAGGACATCAGTGAGGACATTGAGGACCTGGAGGAGGCTATCGACGATATCGATATCTCCGAGGGCGAGGAAAAGGACGCTGAGGAGCAGGGCTCTGATAGCCAGAACTCTGAGGGCACGGACTCTAATAACACGGAGAACGGTACCGAGCAGGCACCTGACAAGGCTGAACGCTCTGCGAAGGACTCCGCACAGGATCCCCACCGAGGCGATTTGAGCCAGCCTCAGAGCCGCGAATCCCAGCAGGCACAGCAGCAGGCAGAGCGCACCCGTGAGGGAGGCGCCCGTGACCACTAATTCGCCCCTGCAGGATGCGCTCTACGCGGCACTCGCCCGCGTCGAGGATCCCGAACTGCGCCGCCCCATTACGGAGCTGGGCATGGTGGAGACTGCGCTCGTGCATCCTGAACTGGATGAGCACGGTGAGCCGATTCCCGGCCGCCACTGGGCTGAGGTCACGGTGCTACTCACCATTGAGGGTTGCCCGCTGAAGAACACCATCGAGCAGCAGGTTCGTGACACCGCCGCCACCGTTGAGGGTATCGAGCGTGTGCAGCTGCAGGTGGGTGCGATGAACCCGCAGCAGCGTTCCGCCCTGCGTTCGATGCTCAAACCGGAGCGTTCCAACCCGTTTACCGCACCCGGTTCGCTGACCCGCGTGTTCGGTGTGGTGTCCGGCAAGGGCGGCGTGGGTAAGTCCTCCATGACCGCGAATCTTGCCGCCGCGTTCGCTTCGCGCGGGCTTGCGGTGGGCATTATTGACGCGGATGTGCACGGCTTCTCCATCCCCGGTCTGTTGGGCATTACCGACGCCCCGACCCGCCTGGATGACCTGATTCTTCCGCCGACCGTGGACGTGCCCGCCCCCGCCCAGCGTTGGGGTGAGCAGAAGGTCAGCGGCGGCTTTATTCGCGTGATTTCTATCGGCATGTTCCTCAAGGGCAACGAGCCGGTGGCGTGGCGCGGCCCCATGCTGCACCGTGCCCTGGAGCAGTTCATCATGGATGTGCACTTCGGCGCCCTGGACGTGCTGCTACTGGATTTGCCTCCCGGCACCGGCGATATTGCCATCTCCATGGCTCAGCTGCTGCCGAATGCGGAGCTGGTGCTCATTTCCACCCCGCAGCACGCCGCTGTGGATGTGGCGGAGCGTGCCGGCACCCTGAGCCTGCAGACCGGTCAGAAGGTCGTGGGCGTGGTCGAGAATATGGCTGCCATGACCCTGCCGGACGGTACCGTGCTCGATATGTTCGGTTCTGGCGGCGGTCAGGTGCTCGCTGAGCGTCTTTCGGAGGCGCTCTCCTACCCGGTACCGCTGCTCGGTTCTGTCCCGCTGGACGTGAACCTGCGTACCGGCGGCGACGAGGGCACCCCCGTGGTCTGGGGCCACCCGGATTCGCCCACCGCCGAAGAGATTCAGTCCATCGCCTCGCAGCTACTACACTCGGGCGAGTCGAGGGCGGGTCAGAGCCTGCCGCTCTTCGTCTAAAGGTGTAGGTAGCTGTCTAGGACCAAGCATCTAGAAGCTGCTGGCTAAACAGCACGGCCAAGCAGCCGAGAACAGAAAGAACCCCGCACCATCACGGTGTGGGGTTCTTTCGTTTCAAAATCTTAGGTGGCGTCCACGTCGAAGGGGGCGTATGCGCCTCGCGGAAGAGCACGGCTCTCCGACTTTTCCTTCTCCTTCAGCAGCGCCTCTTCACGTTCCTTCGCCTCACGCTCACGCTCGGCGTCATCCTCAGCGAACGCCTGCTTCACAATCACGCGCGGATCGTACTGGCGGGGGTCGTACTGGCGCCAGTTAATATCTTCCAGACCCGTCTCGCCCAGGGCTTCCTTGAAGTCGTCCTTCGCGTCAAACGCCATGCGGCGCACAGTCTTGACGAATTCACGGATCTGTCGGGCGTATTCGGGCATGCGTTCGGGACCAATCACCACAAACGTGATGATGGCCAAAATAATCAACTCGGTGCCACTAATACCAAACACAGAATATAGATTATCAGTTCCGAGCCAGCACCGCCGAACCCGCGGCGCTTTCTGGACGTGTCTTTAAGCTCTGGACAAGCAGAAGGCGTACGCTACAGCGCCGCGGAGGGGCATTGCGCCCACGGCTAAGGACGCCACATCAGCGGTTTACGGCGGGTAATCTCCACCGCCGGGGTAAAACGTCGCGGCTCCAACCGCAGACACGCCCGCCTCCCGAACGCAAAAAGACCGCCGGCGACACCGGCGATCTCCAGTCACAATATTCGGTTTACGGCGGGTAATCTCCACCGCCAGGGCACTGCTCCAATGCCACAGCCAGCCCACCCAGCCCCACTGCGCACACGCACCCGCCACCAGCAGCGCCCAACGATACGCCCGCGAACGGCTCGCCGCCGCCACCACAAGCACCAGCGGGAACAACGGCAACAACAGGCGGAACGTCGAGGACTGCGGATTCAAAAACAGAATCAAATACGCAAAATAACTCAGGCACCACAGGTTCAACGGAGCCGCCAAAACCCTACGCGCCAACGGGCTCAAACACAGAGCAATAAATCCCAAAATCAGCAGGGTCAGCAGCACCGGAGCCGCATACCCAAAGTACAGGTAACCCTGCGACAGCCACGGCTGAATCGGTGCCAAATGGGTACCGCGCCACGCCGTCTCCGTGGCGGTGTACGCATCCACACGGCCCGTAGCCCACCACGCAATCGCAGGCCACACCAGCGCACACACGCACACACCACCAAGGCGCTGACCAGCTGCCCCAGATGGCGCACAAACGCCGTGCCCATACCCGACTGGCGGCTCGAACGCACCCAGCACGCAAACCACAACAGGCCGGCAGCCGCGCCCAGGGGCACACCCACCGGGCGGGACAGGCACGCCAAAGCCGCCACAGGAACCAGCAGACCGTAGCGTCCCTGAACCAGGCACAGCAGGGCACCGGCGAGGAACACCAGGTTCAGCGACTCCGCATACGGCACCTGAAGCACAGGGGCAACCGGCAAGAAGGACACCAACGCCACAGCCCACATGGACAGCGCAGAAGGCGACTCCTCACTCCTAAAACCGGTCGCCTTCAACGACGCCTCAAACAGCAGGTAAATCACCCACGCCGCCGCGAAACCGGCAAGCAGAGCGACCGTCGCCGCCACCGGGTAGTACCCGATGCCCGTCGCACGACTAATAGCACCGGAAAGCTGCGGAAAAATCGGATAAAAAGCCCACTGATTCTGCTGAACCGCACCCGTTGCATCCACCGGCAGCTGGCTCGGGTAGCCCTGTACCGCAATCTGCTCATACCAGCCGGCATCCCAGATGCTAATGAACGACAAATAATCCAGGTGCTGACCCCACGGGCTGCGTAGCTGCTGCTGGCCGACCACGGCAAACACAATGAAGCCCCACACGCGAGACAGACCATAAATCAGTAGCACCGACAGCCACGCGGGCAGGGCACGCAGACGCTCCCCCACCCGGTGCAGACGCTCACCGGCGGCGGTATACGCCCAGGTCAGCAGCTCGTCAAAGGACTCGCTCTGCTCCTTTGGGGAGGCGGTGCCAGCGGCAGATTCAGTGGCGGGGTCAGTGGCAGAGTTAGCGCGGGCGGGCGGAACAGGGCCAGTGTACTGAGAAGGAACACTCACCGACGCTAGCTCCCCTCAGCCGGAACAGCATCCTGCTCAGAGGAAGCCGCCGTGGCGTTCTTTCGCTTCTCCACAAAGTCATGCGCACTCAAGGTGCTCTCCGCATCATCAGCCAGCGGAACCGCGACGCGGCGAACCGGCTCAGCGGCAGCCACGTTAGCATCAGTAGATTCTAAGGTCGAAGCGGCAGAAGAATCCTTCGCACCGTGCACATTCGCACGTGCCTTCTCGTCCTCGGAAGCGCCGAAGAAACGAACCGCAGTCGTCAAATCCTCCACGCGGTCGAAAGTGCCCAGGCCGTCACGGCCCACGCCGCTAAAGAACGCGGCACCGGGCACGGCACGCTCACCGCCGAGCGCCACAATGGAGAGCGCCGTAATGCCCGAAATCAGCAGGGCAAGCAGAATCAGAAGAAAGTTCATGTCAATCTCATATCATGCAGGACCGTCAACCCCTGACGGTCACCTAAATTCAAATAGTAGCGCCAGCACCGGTAGAATCAGCACTGTGACTAGTCCTCGTCGCGGTCGCTGAGCAGCCAGGCACGCAAATCCGCGTGGCAGCGGGTCAGCTGGCTAAAGCTCACGTGCTCATTATCGGTGTGTGCCAGCAGTGCGTCACCGGGGCCGAAGTTCACGGCGGGAATACCGATCTCGCTCAGGCGCGCCACGTCCGTCCAGCCGTACTTCGGCTGAGGTTCCTCACCTACCGCCTCAATGAGAGAAGCAGCCAGCGGGGTGTCCAGGCCGGGGCGTGCCGCCGGGGAAAGATCCACAAAATCCAGCTCATATCCGGCGAAGACCTCACGCACGTGGGCGACCGCCTCATCCAGGGTCTTATCGGGCGCGAACCGGTAGTTCACGTGCATTGCCGCCGCATCAGGAATCACGTTACCGGCAACGCCACCAGAAATCTGCACCGCATTCAGGCCCTCACGGTAATCCAGACCCTCCACGGCAATGGTTTTCGGCTCGTAGGAGGCGAGCGCCGCCAACGCCGGCGCCAGGGCGTGAACCGCGTTCTCGCCGCGCCAGGCGCGTCCCGAGTGGGCGGCTAGGCCGCGGGTGCGCACGAAGAAACGCATGGTGCCGTTGCAGCCGCCCTCAATAGTGCCGTTGGTCGGTTCGAGCAGCACACCGAAGTCTGCGTCGGTGATGAGCTCACCGTGATTGCGGATCAGACGCGCCAGGCCGGAGAGTTCGCTGGCGACCTCTTCGTTGTCGTAGAAGATGTAGGTCAGGTTGTAGTCGGTGTCCTGCGCAGTCAGCTCGGCGGCAAGCTTCAGCTGAACCGCCACGCCGCCCTTCATATCGGTGGCGCCGCGGCCGTAGAGCACGTACCCGTCCTCCTCTTCACGCACCGTGGACGGCACGGTACCCAGGGAGCCCTCAACGGTGGGCAGGGGCACGGTGTCCAGGTGACCGGCAAGGATAATGCGGGTGCGCTCCCCCTCAGCACCCTCTCCCTCAGCGCCGGGCAACGGCGGGAATTCGGTGCGGGCAATGATGGCGTCCCCGTCACGGGTCAGGTGCAGATGCGGGCAGAACGACAGCGCCGTGTACACGGCGTCAGCAATCGTTCGTTCGTTACCGGAAACCGACTCGTAATCCAGCAGGGCGCGGGTCAGCTCGGGCATGGACACGTCCAGGTTCAGCGGTGGCTGCGGGACCTCGTGAGGATCAGAATTATTGGGGGAAACGCTCATCCTTCCACCTTACAGGTTCCCCCGCGCACACACCCGCGCATACAGCGCCCATATCGAGCATTTGAGACGGTCTTGAAGGGACGCCAAGCCCCAAAACTATAATGGAAGGCATGTCTGAAAACACTCCCCGTTACGCCTCCGGCGTTGCACTGGTCAATGTTGTTGTCTCTGGCGAGCACGCCGGCACCGTCCTGGACGCCTGGTTCCCCGCGCCCTCCCTCACCCAGACCCCCGATCTGTCCATCGCTGACGAGTTGGAGGAACTGGTCGCTGAGCACCCGGCGCGCAACGCCCGTACCGAGGTGCGTACCGCCTCCATCAACCTGGATGAGGCACCCGAAGACGCCCTGGACGCGTACCTGCGTCTGCACCTGCTCTCGCACACCCTGGTTCGTCCCAACGAGCTGAACCTGGACGGCCTGTTCGGCACCCTGGCGAATGTTGCGTGGACCAACCACGGCCCGGTACTTGCCGCTGAGTTCCAGAAGCTTGCGATTGGTCTGCGCAAGCTGGGCCACCTGAGTGTGAGCCACATTGATAAGTTCCCCCCGCCTGGTGGATTACGTGGTTCCCGCCGGCGTGCGTATTGGTGACGGTGACCGCCTGCGCCTGGGTGCGCACCTGGCGTCCGGCACGACCGTGATGCACGAGGGCTTCGTGAACTTCAACGCCGGCACCCTGGGCACCTCCATGGTTGAGGGCCGTATTTCTCAGGGCGTTGTGGTGGGCGACGGCTCGGATGTGGGTGGCGGCGCCTCCACGATGGGCACTCTCTCCGGTGGCGGCACTCAGCGCGTGTCCATTGGTGAGCGTTCCCTGCTGGGTGCGGAGTCCGGTATCGGTATTGCCCTGGGTGATGATTGCGTGGTTGAGGCTGGCCTGTACGTGACCGCTGGTTCGCGTGTGAGCGTTCTGCTGCCGGGTCAGGAGGCGCGCGTGGTGAAGGCTTGCGGAGCTGTCGGGTGTGTCGAACCTGCTGTTCCGCCGTAACTCGATCAGCGGCGCGATTGAGGTTCTGCCGCGTGCGAAGAACACCGTGGAGCTGAACGAGGCGCTGCACCTGAACTAGTCTGTACAGTCTGTACCTGAATTAGTACGGGTCGGCCCGTGAACTTTGGGGGTCGGGATGTGTGAAGCATCCCGGCCCCTTTTTATGCTCTTTATTCCCTCTCCGCTGCTCTCATAGGCTGGGCGCGGAGACATGGCGGCTACGATGACCATTTTCAGGGCGGGCCGCTCGAGCTTTCGCTAGGCTTGTAGTACCGGGTATAGCGTACCCGCCATGACTGACCACCTGTACAGTTCAGAGAGGAACTCAGATGCCCGAATCGACGATGAGCGAAACCTACCAACACTTCACGCGCCTCCTCCCCTACCCGCACGAGCGTATTCCGATGGGCACTGCGGCTACTGATGCCATGGCCCGTTACGATGAGCTAGCTAAGCTGGGACGCGCGGAGGGGTTCGTCCCCTTCTTCCTGAATCTGAACGATACGGTGCTTGAAAGCATGGTCATTGCGGTGTCCCTTGAGCACGACATCATTGACGATGTTGAGACTCTGACCCCGGAGCAGGTGAGCGCCTACACTCGTGCTGTCCTGCAACGTTACCGTACCGCCCGGGGCGGTGCCTCCGCTGAAGAGTACGGCAGGGCCGCCATTGCCCAGCAGCTGCGCAGGGTTACCGGTGACGGCGAAGATGCTCACGAGGACGGCTCTGACGAGGACGGCCCTGACGAGTTCAACCTCAATGAGCTTGTTGACGAGTTTATGGGCTCCGATTTTCTGCCCGATGAGGAGCCCGAAGATGACGCCCCGATTCTTTCTGCTCTGCTCTGCTACGAGCTCCTGGATGAGGAGCAGGGCGAGATGCTCCTGCTGCAGATTCCGACCGATGACCCCGCCGATGTTCCCGCATACTTGCCCTTCGGCGGCTGGAATGACTGCCCGAACGCCGAAACACAGCTGGCGTTCACCCACTATTGGCGTGAAAAGTACGGCGCAATCCCGGCGGCTCTTGACGGTGCTGATTGTCTGGAGTTTCTGGTGGAACACCCCGTTGCCGATCCGTTGGAGGCGAAGAAGGTGGCGGTCGAGCAGTTCGCGTTCTGTTCCGATCTTCCGTTCCAGGTGTTTGAAGATTTTGAGCAGCTGACGGAGTTTATTCACCAGAGCCGCCAGTGGTATTTCCGGTGGGATTAGAGGTCGGCTCAGAAATCAGCTGAGCGTCGGGTCCAGACGCTAAGTGGGGGCGAGTGTCGACACACCTAAATAGCGCCTCCCACATGCTCACACTAGAGTGCACAAGCGCACAGTGTCCCGCAGTACTTACACCCCGTGCGCGGCTGTACCATTAGATACAGCTCAACAGCTTTTGTCCCCCATCCGGAGCACTTTTTCCGGATATATAAAGCCCGAAAGGACATCATGAAGGTACTCGTTACCGGCGGCGCCGGCTACATCGGCTCCCACACTGTACTTGAACTGCTCAAGGCAGGCCACGACGTCGTCGTCATGGATAACCTCGCGAACTCTTCCGAGGAGTCCCTCAAGCGCGTCGCTGAACTCGCTGGCCGCGCCCCCGAGTTCCACAAGGTTGACCTGCTCGACCTCGAAGGTATGAAGGCTCTCTTCAAGCAGGTTCGCCCCGACGCTGTGATTCACTTTGCGGGCCTGAAGGCTGTGGGCGAGTCCGCAGAGAAGCCGCTGTGGTACTACCAGACCAACGTGGCTGGCACCCTGAACCTGCTGTACGCAATGGACGAGCTGACTGCCACTCCATCGTGTTCTCCTCCTCCGCTACCGTGTACGGTGAGCCCGAGTCCATGCCTCTGATCGAGAAGATGAACATGGATGCGCAGTCCTGCTACGGCCGCACCAAGGAGCACATTGAGGACATGCTGGTTGATCTGGCTGCTTCCGACTCCAAGTGGAATATTGCTCTGCTGCGTTACTTCAACCCCGTTGGTGCGCACGAGTCCGGTCGTATCGGTGAGGACCCGGCGGGCATCCCGAACAACCTGGTGCCCTTTATCGCGCAGGTTGCTGTGGGTCGCCGCGAGCACCTGAACGTCTTCGGTAACGACTACCCGACCGTTGATGGTACCGGCGTGCGCGACTACATCCACGTGGTTGACCTGGCTGACGGTCACCTGAAGGCGCTGAACTACATTACTGAGCACGGCGGCCTGCACACCTGGAACCTGGGTACCGGTAACGGCTACTCGGTTCTGCAGGTTCTACACGCGTTCGAGGAGGCGTGCGGTAAGGAGCTTCCGTACAAGATTGTGGATCGTCGCCCCGGTGACGTTGCGGTCTCTTACGCTGATCCTTCCTCTGCTCTGGCGGATCTGGGCTGGAGCGCTAGCCGCGACATTAAGACCATGGTTCGCGACCACTGGAACTGGCAGAAGAACAACCCCAACGGTTACGAAGCCTAAGCTGTTTAGCCCCTTGTGAGGGGTGTTGAAGAGTGCCCGATAGGTGTTTATCTCACCTATCGGGCACTTTTTTGCACTTTTTTTCGAAATTTTTACCAAGTCGTGACTACCTCCCCAAAGGCATTTGACACCTCGTGAGTGCGTAGAGATAGGGAAGAATATATTCCCTAGTCAGAGCCTTTTGTGAAGATGGGGTGTTTTTTACCCATATTTTTACGTCAAAAATACTATAACTATGCATTCGTGCTTAAAAATTCACATTGCTTACCCAGTAAAGTGAATATTTTGCAGACAGGAAACCGCCTGAGGCGTAAGCTGAAAGCTCAGCATACAGACAACCCGCATCATAGACGCACCTCACGTGAAAGGGTTCAAAATGTCCGCACAGGCAGCTCCCGAAGCGCAAAAAAACCTCATCGAAATCGCCAACGTCAACAAGTACTACGGCACCAACCACGTTCTGAAGAACATCAATCTTTCCGTGGGAGGTGAGGTCGTCGTCCTCCTCGGCCCCTCCGGTTCCGGCAAATCCACCCTCTGCCGAACCATCAACCGCCTCGAAACTATCACCAGCGGATCCATCACCATTGACGGACAAGAACTACCCGAAGAAGGCCGCGCACTCGCCAAGCTCCGCGCCGAAGTCGGCATGGTTTTCCAGTCCTACAACCTCTTCGCGCACAAGAACATCCTCGATAACGTAACCCTTGGGCCCCGCCGAATCCGCAAAATGTCCAAGTCAGAGGCAGAAGCAGAAGCCATGAACCTGCTCGCGAAGGTCGGTGTGGATTCCCAGGTGCACAAGATGCCCGCAGAGCTTTCCGGCGGTCAGCAGCAGCGCGTCGCCATCGCCCGTGCACTCGCCATGAAGCCCAAGGTCATGCTCTTCGACGAACCCACCAGCGCGCTCGACCCCGAAATGGTCAACGAGGTGCTCGACACTATGGTCTCCCTCGCGAGGGAAGGCATGACCATGATCGTGGTGACCCACGAGATGGGTTTTGCCCGCAAGGCGGCAGACCGCATCGTCTTCCTTGCCGACGGCGAGATCATCGAAGAGGCGCACCCGGACGAGTTCTTCACCAACCCGAAGAGCGAGCGCGCCAAGGACTTCCTGTCCAAGATCATCAACCACTAAAGCGGAGGGACCGACATGAAAAAATATTCACGTAGGCTCGCGGCACTCGCCGCAGCAGCATCCCTCGCTCTGACCGGCGTCCTCGCCGGATGCTCCAGCGCAGACAGCGACCACAAGATCCGCATCGGCATCAAAGTAGACCAGCCCGGCCTCGGTTACCAGGACGGCAACACCTACACCGGCTTCGACGTGGAGGTGGCACGCTACGTCGCCGGCAAGCTCGGCTACTCCGAAGAGCAGATTGAGTTCGTCGAATCCCCCGCCGCTAACCGCGAAAACATGCTCAACACCGGTCAGGTAGACATGATTTTTGCGACCTACTCCATCTCTGAAAGCCGCAAGAAGACCGTGGACTTCGCCGGCCCCTACTACACGGCTGGTCAGGACCTGCTCGTGCGTGCCGATAACACCGATATTCACGGCCCGGACGACCTCAACGGCAAGAACCTCTGCTCCGTCACCGGCTCCACCAGCGCCCAGAAGGTGCAGGACAAGTTCGCCAAGAACGTGAACCTGGTCAAGCAGAACAGCTACTCCGACTGCGTGGTCGCCCTCAACGGCGGCGTGGTGGACGCCGTCACCACCGACGACATTACCCTCGCCGGTCTGGCAGCCACCAAAGCGAACAAGGGCAAGCTGAAAGTGGTCGGCTCCCCCTTCACGACCGAACGCTACGGCGTGGGTCTGCCCAAGGGCACCGACAAGTGCGAAGCCGTGAACAACGCCATCAACGAGATGGTTGCCGACGGTACCTGGGAGAAACTCATCACCAAGTACACCGAAGGCACCGGCTACCACTACAACACCGAAACCAACCCGCCGCACCTGGGCACCTCCTGCGCCTAGGCCTCTAGAGAGGTTCACGAATGTCATTCTTTGACCAACTCGGCGCCCTCCTGTCCAAGTACGATGTGGTTGGCGCCTTCATGACCAATATTGAGCTGACCCTCTGGGCGGCTATTGGCTCGTTCGTCCTCGGTACCGTGCTGGCGCTCATGCGCATCAGCCCCGTCCCGTCCCTGCGCTGGGTGGGCACCGCCTATGTGCATACTGTCCGTAATACTCCGCTCACCATCATGATGACTTTCGCCATTTTGGGTGTGTGGACGCAGTTCCAGCTCTCCTTCTCGCACGATTTCGACACGAACTTCTTCGTGTACGCGGTCATTGCCCTGTCGATTTACCATTCGGCGTTTATTTGCGAGGCGATCCGTTCGGGTGTGAACACCGTGCCGAAGGGTCAGGCCGAGGCAGCACGCGCTATCGGTCTGGGTTTCTTCGACACCGCCCGTCTGGTGATTTTCCCTCAGGCTCTACGCGGTGCCATTACCCCGCTCGGCAATACTCTGATTGCGTTGACGAAGAACAGCACTGTCGCCTCGGTAGCGTCGATGGCTGAGGCCTCCGGGCTGATGAAATCCATGATTGAGTTCGACGCGAACATGGTGCTCGCTATCTTCATCATGTTTGCGATGGGCTTCGTCATCATTGTTGTTCCCATTGGTGCGTTGACCACCTGGTCATCCCGTAAGCTGGCGGTGAAGCGATGAAAAACCCTTTTATCAGTAATGACACCCGCGCCGCTTCTTCGGTGCTTTTCGACGAGCCGGGCCCTATTGCGCTGCGTCGTATCCGCATCTTCAACATTGCTGCGGTAGTCCTTTTTGTACTATTTGCGGTGTATGTGCTGACCGTGATGGGTCAGAAGGGGCAGCTGGAGGCAGAAAAGTGGACTGACCTGTTCACCGCCCGCGCCTGGAGTTCCTACTACCTGCCGGGCCTCGCCTCGACCCTGTCGGCGGCAGCGGTTTCGGTGGTTACCTCGGTTGCGTTCGGTGTGGTCTTCGGTATTGCTCGACTCTCGCAGTACCGCGTTATCCGCTGGTTCGGCACCGTGGTGGTGGAGTTCTTCCGCGCCGTGCCGGTGCTGATCATGATGATTTTCTTCTGGCTCTTTTTGGGCAAGTACAGCGGTCTTCCGCCTGCTCAGCTACCCTTCATCGCCGTGGTCATTGGTCTGACCCTGTACAACGGTTCGGTGATTGCTGAGCTGCTGCGTTCGGGTGTGAAGCAGCTTCCTCGCGGCCAGGGCGAGGCGGGTCTTGCGATTGGTCTGACCCCGACCCAGACGCTGATTCGGATCCTGCTTCCGCAGGCGTTCACCGCGATGATGCCCTCGATGCTCAGCCAGTTCGTGGTGATTCTGAAGGACACCGCACTCGGTTACATCATCTCCTACCCGGAGCTGCTCGCCTCGGCGCGCCGTATCGGTTCCGGTGACGGTAACGTGCTGCAGACCCTGATTCTGGCGGCGGCACTCTTCGTGACGGTGAACTTTGTTCTCACGGCTGTAGCAACCGGCATTACGGACAGGCTGGCATCGCGCACCTCCGCGAAGGTGACCCGAAACCTGATTCCGGACGCTCTGGATAACCCGAACCCGCCGACCGTTCAGATGTTCGTTCTGCCCGGCGACCGCAAGTAGCCCTTCTCGTTCGGGCCCCTCAGCCAACGATGATCAGCGGATACGGCAAAGCCCCCGCATTCCCCTTTTGGGAGGATGCGGGGGCTTTCTGCTATGCGGGCTAGTTAGACCCGTCGGGACTACTTAGCGGCAGATGCCTTCAGACGCTCAGCAGCCTTCGCCACCGCCTCATCGGAGGCGGTCAGGGCGATACGCACGTAGCCTTCGCCGTCCTCGCCGTAGAACACGCCGGGGCCAGCAATAATACCCAGCTCCGCCAGGCGGCCAATCGAATCCCACGTAGACTCGCCGAAAGTGGTCCACAGGTACAAGCCAGCCTCAGAATTCTCAATGCGACCACCGGCGGCGGTAATCGCCTCCTCCAGCACCTCGCGACGGGCACGGTACAGATCCTTCTGCGCCGCCACATGCGCCTCATCAGCCAGCGCCACCATCATGGCAGCCTGCACCGGGGCGGGCACAATCATGCCTGCGTGCTTGCGGCTATTAATCAGGTTCGGCATCAGCTCGGGGGCGCCAGCAATGAACGCGGCACGGTAACCGGCGAGGTTCGACTGCTTCGACAGCGAGTACACGGCGAACAGGCCGGTGAAGTCGCCATCGCACACGCGAGGATCCAGGATGGACGGCACCGGCTGACCGCCGCGCGCCTCATCCCAAGCACCCCAGCCGAGCTCCGCGTAGCATTCATCGGACGCCACCACGGCACCAATTTCACGCGCCTGCGCCACAATCTCACGCAGCTGCTCCACGGTACGCACCACGCCGTTCGGATTCGCCGGGGAGTTCACCCAAATCAGCTTCACACGGCTGCGGGTGTCGGCATCCAGCTCGTCCAGGCTGTCGGCGGGCACAGACTCGGCGCGGGCAAAACGGGCACCCATATCGTAGTGGGGTACGCAACGCGCGGGTACACGACCACATCGCCCGGGCCCAGGCCCAGCAGGAACGGCAGCCACGCCACGAGCTCCTTCGAACCGACCGTGGGCATGATCGCGTCCGGGCTCAGGCCCTTCACGCCGCGTCGGCGCTCAAACCACTCGGCGATAGCCTCACGCAGGGCGGGGGTGCCGTGGGTGGTCGGGTAGCCGGGTGCGTCGGAGGCTGCCGCCAGCGCCTCACGAATATTCTGCGGGGTCGGGTCGACCGGGGTGCCGATGGACAGGTCCACCGGACCGTCCGGGTGGGCGGCGGCGGTTGCGCGGTAGGGGGCGAGCGCCTCCCAGGGGTATTCGGGCAGGTTCAGGCCGTAAGTCATTGTGTCACCTGGTTGCTTGGGAATAGTTTTCGTCATTTTAGTCTAGCGCCCGGGCGCTTCTGTGCCTATGGCAAGAGCCTCCATTCCAGCGCCTAGACGGTGCCTGGGCACCGGGTGCTAGATGGAGGCTCTTGGCACCCGTGAGCGGGTGCGATTAGTCTATGCGGTTGTAGCTATTACTCGCCGCAGGCTATTACTCGCCGCAGTCTACTACTCACCACGAGGGGGCAGTGCCGCGATGAAGGGCACGTCCTTGCCGGTGGGGCCGAGCTGCAGCGCCACCGGGGGAACCCAGGTCGTCGAAGAAGTCTGCGTTGGCGCTGACGTATTCGCTCCACTCTTCGGGGACGTCGTCTTCGTAGTAGATTGCTTCTACGGGGCAGACGGGCTCGCAGGCGCCGCAGTCCACGCACTCATCCGGGTGGATGTACAGGGTGCGTTCACCTTCGTAGATGCAGTCGACGGGGCATTCTTCAACGCATGCGCGGTCTTTGACATCCACGCAGGGAAGCGCGATTACGTAGGTCATTGGTGTGCCTTTCTACAAGCTGTTCGCCCCGTGCCCGCCGTTCTGCGGGTCGTCTGCTGCAGGGCAGAATCTACAGAGTAAACCGCCGAGTCGGTGGTACCCGGCGGGGAAGTCTGTGTATAGTCTATCGCGCACCGGCTGTTTAACCGTATTTTTCGTGGTGTATCAGACAGTGGGTTATTGGGTTTGTGGGGGTATTTTTTTAGGCTAGGCTGACCTGGTATTTCTTTGCGTTATTGCTAGTCGGAAGGCTTTTAAAAATAGATTAAGCCAAAAATGAAATCTTCGTCACATGAATTTTTTGATGAAGTCGCCGCTATTTCCACCCCGCACAATTCACCGAATAACGCATACATTTTCTTTCCTATTGCCTCTATCCTGCACACTGAGAAGACAGCAGCGGTGCAAGCACCCACAACAGCATTCCCACAACAGCAGGAGGGGCGCCCCGGCTAACCGGAACGCCCCTCCCCCACGTTATGGCTTAGTGATAGCCTTCAGGCTACTTCTCGGCGCTTACTTCCTGGCGCGAGCACGCTGATGCGCCGCACGCGGCGAGAAATACTGCGCATCCTTCACGCGAGCGCGCGTATACACGAGCATGCCCAGCATCGCCGCGACCGGGGCGCCGAACCACCACAGGGCACCGTACAGGCCAATCGCCGAATGACCCGGATTCACCAGAACAAACGGCGAGTCGGGGCGGCCGTAACCGAGCACGTACACGGTCACGAACACCGCAACAGCCACGACAGCCGCAGCGTAGCCGCGACGCAACGACAGGGCACACCACAGGGCAGTAAAGAACACCGTCAGGTACGCCACCAGCAAGCCGAGGGGCAGGGCCGTATCCCCCGCGTACACGACCCAGGCGTGGTAAATCGACCCGGCGATACCGGCAAAAATACCCAGAATCGAACCGGTCAGCAGGCTCGCTACCAGGCCCGCCTCCTGCGGCTTCGGGTGCACGGTCGCGGTCGGGTCACCGTCGAGCACACGGAAAGTCTCCACAGCAGAAATTTTCTGCGGCACCTTATTCGAGTACTCAAAAGTCTTCTCGTCCACGACCGTAATCTGGGTGCGGTGCGCCTCCATTGCCTTACGTTTGGCGGTGCCGTCACCGTAAATGGCTGCCTGCAGGCGCTGATCAGCCGCGTCGAACTCGCCCTCAATACCCCAGGTGAGAATCGGGCGGTCCTCGTCATTTTCGAGGATCTGCAGGGCACGGTGCACGATCTCGTACACGCGCACGTGGTCGGGGTGGCCGTAGCCGCCGTCCGAATCGTAGGTGACCAGAACATCGGGGGTGAGGGCACGGATAGCGGCAACCAGCGCCTGAGCCTGCGGTTCCAGCGGCTGCGCGGTCAACGAATCCTCCGCCGCCACCGGGTTGGCGACGGGCTTACCCTCCGGGCCCCACGCCATGCCGGAGTCACGGTACAGCGGCAGCGCACCCTCAGCGACGGCGGGCTCCTGCCCCAGGAAGAACTGCTTCTTCACACCCAACGCCTTAACAGCGCTGGCAAGCTCACCGGTACGGTACTCGCCCAGCGCCTCACCGTTATCACGGCAACCGGGCTTACCGACCTCCAGGTGGTGCAGCTCCTCGGGAATGACCTCGCCCAGCTCACCGCGGGTAGCGGTCAGCAGGTACACCTCCGCACCCTTCTGCGCGTAGTACGCCATGGTCGCACCGGTCGAGGAGGTTTCGTCGTCCGGGTGTGCATGCACAAACAGGATGCGTGCCTTCTTCGCATCGTAGTTATTCGGCAGCAGGTCACGGCGCGAGCCGGGGGCGATGCGCTCACCCTGCGTGGGATAGCTGGGGGTCGCAGAATCAGGCTGAGTGTTCTCGGTTTCAGACACAGGCTTTCCCTCTCATACGCAGGGTCGGGTTTCTTGGACGGTCAATCGGGCGCCAGCAATTTACATCGTTGAGTGGCAGAGGCGAGCAGCGGCTAAGTGCCGCCACCTTGCAGGCGCATTATTTTATCTTACACACTCGCATGTGAAGCGCGGGGTGTTCGGGCTTTTCAGAAGCGGTTTTTGGAGGCGGTTTTCGGCAGAAAGCAAAAGCGCCCGGCTCTCCTCGCCCCTCCCCCATTGCCCCGCCATTATGTCCCGAACGAATCCGGGTGGTTAAACAGAGCCGCCGCCACCTCCTCTTCAGAAGGTAGCGGCGGCGCTTGGTCAACCACAGCTACTGGGCAACGACAGCGCGGCAGTTACAGCCTCAAGGATGTAACGTCTTCCGCGGCATTAGTCGTTGACGCGGTATTAGTCGTTCGCACGGGCGCGGCGGCGGAACTCGCGGACACGCTCGTTGGAATCCAGGATGACCTTACGAATACGAATCGCCTCGGGGGTCACCTCAACGCACTCGTCTTCGCGAGCGAATTCCAGGCACTCTTCCAGGGTCAGCTTCTTCGGCGGGGTCAGGTTTTCGAAGTTGTCCGCAGTCGAAGAACGCATGTTGGTCAGCTTCTTTTCCTTGGTGATGTTAACTTCCATGTCGTCTGCACGGGAGTTCATACCAACGATCATGCCCTCGTACACCTCGGAGGTGGGCTCCACGAAGAAGGTGCCGCGCTCCTGCAGGTTAATCATCGCGTAGGGGGTCACCACGCCGGCACGGTCAGCAATCAGCGAACCGTTGGTGCGGTACTCAATGTCACCAGCCCAGGGCTCGTGCTCAATCGAGTACGAGGAAGAAATACCGGCACCGCGGGTCTCAGTCAGGAACTGAGTACGGAAACCAATCAGACCGCGTGCGGGGAACAGCGAACTCCATACGGACCCAACCGGTACCGTGGTTCGCCATGTTCTCCATGCGGCCCTTACGCGCAGCCATCAGCTGGGTAACAGCGCCCAGGTACTCCTCGGGCACGTCAATGATCATGTGCTCCATGGGCTCGTAGACCTTGCCATCGATGGTCTTGGTAACCACCTGGGGCTTACCCACGGTCAGCTCGAAGCCTTCGCGGCGCATCTGCTCCACGAGGATAGCCAGGGCGAGCTCGCCACGGCCCTGAACTTCCCACGCGTCCGGACGCTGGGTGGGCAGAACCTTAATGGACACGTTACCGATCAGCTCGCGGTCCAGGCGGTCCTTCACCTGACGTGCGGTGACCTTTGCGCCCTTGACGCGGCCAGCCAGCGGGGAGGTGTTAATACCGATGGTCATGGAGATCGCGGGATCGTCCACCTTGATCAGCGGCAGGGGCTTGGGGTTCTCAGCGTCGGTGAGGGTTTCACCAATGGTGATGTCCTCGATACCAGCCACTGCGACAATCTCACCGGGGCCCGGCGGACTCTGCGGGAACACGCTCGAGAGCCTTGGTCGCCAGCAGCTCGGAGATACGGACGTTCTTGATTTCACCGTCGTGACGCGCCCACGCAACGGTCTGGCCCTTCTTCAGGGTGCCGTTGAAGATACGGACCAGTGCCAGACGACCCAGGAACGGGGAGGAGTCCAGGTTGGTCACGTGTGCCTGCAGAACCTCGTTGGGGTCGTAGGTGGGGGCGGGCACGTGCTCGATGATGGTCTTGAACAGCGGCTCAAGGTTGTCGTTGTCGGGCAGCTGGCCGTCTGCGGGCTGGTTCAGGGATGCAGCGCCAGCCTTACCGGATGCGTACACCACCGGAACGTTCAGCACGGCGTCCAGGTCCAGGTCGGGAACCTCGTCTGCCAGGTCGGATGCCAGGCCGAGCAGCAGGTCCATGGACTCGCCAACGACCTCGTCGATACGGGAGTCGGGGCGGTCAACCTTGTTCACCACGAGGATTACGGGCAGCTTAGCAGCCAGTGCCTTACGCAGCACGAAGCGGGTCTGGGGCAGCGGACCTTCGGATGCGTCCACGAGCAGCACAACGCCGTCAACCATGGACAGGCCGCGCTCCACCTCGCCACCGAAGTCGGCGTGGCCGGGGGTGTCAATAACGTTAATGGTGATGGTCTCACCGTTGGCGGAAGGGCCGTTGTAGAACACGGTGGTGTTCTTCGCCAGAATGGTGATGCCCTTTTCCTTTTCGAGGTCGCCGGAGTCCATGACTCGGTCTTCAACATCTGCGTGGGCAGAGAAGGCGTGGGTCTGCTGCAGCATCGCGTCGACGATGGTGGTCTTGCCGTGGTCAACGTGTGCCACGATGGCCACATTGCGAAGGTCGGGGCGCGAAGCGGTGTTTTCAGACATGCGTTAAGTTTCTCGCTTAAATCTAGGGGATAGTCTTGCCAGCGGGTGCGCTCTAGAAGGCGCGGGGGTCACGGGGGCAGTACCTTCAGATAGGTATCTGGGGGTGTTTGCCGGTTGGAGTGTTGCCGGTGGAGCCGCTCTGCAATGAGAGCGTTTCCGGGCACGCCAAAACGGACCCCCCTCCGTTGGGCTTAGCTACCAGTGTATCACTAGGGCTTTTCGGCGAGCCACTCATCAAGCATGCGGCGGGCGACAGCGTTCGTGCCGGGCAGCTCAAGCTTGGCGGGGTCGTCCTCGTCGCTATTGCCGCGCTCCTCCGAAATCGCTATCGCCTCACGCAGTTCGGGGGCGGTGAACCAGCGGGCGGCACGGATCTCACCATCGTGATGAATGATGGTTTCGTTTTCATCCACGCGCACCCGGTAGCAGATCATGAGCGAACGCGGGAAAGGCCACACATCGCTCATGCGGTACTCGGTGCTGAGAGCGTGCAGGCCGGTTTCTTCGTAGACTTCGCGGGCGATTGCCTCTTCAAGGTTTTCGCCGGGATCAACGAATCCGGCAATGAGGGCGAAACGGTTGGGATGCCACTGGCGGTTATTCGCGAGCAGCACGCGCTCGCCGTCGCGGCTGGTCACCAGCGCCATGACGGCGGGTTCGATACGGGGGAACACCATTTCGCCCGAGGCGGTGCGGCGGATTCCCTTCGAGCCGAAGGGCGCCTCCTCGCCGCTGTAGGCGGAGTAGCGCATGTCGATCAGGTAGTCGCGGCGTGCCAGGGCGGTGGCGTAGTGGGCGCGGCCCTCCGGGTCCTCGTGGACCGGGTAGTAGCGGAATCCACTGGTGGAGGCGCGCACCCGAGGGTTGTTCAGGTCGGCGGCGACCTGCGCGAGGGTTTCGTCCTCGCAGTAGAGCACGAGCACCTCCGCCGCACTGTTCTTCTCCTTGTCAGTGCTGTAAGCGGCGGGGCGGATGACGCTGCGCGCAAAGGATCGCCTCTTCGGTCAGCAGCTCGGCAGCATCGTGACCGGTCAGGTAGTACAGGGTTCCGTCATCGTTGAGGAGGGTTTCCCCTTCACGGGAAATGAGCAGGTAACGCGGTGCGTGAGTGTCAGCGGGTGTGTGTTCAGGTGAAGAAGTCATGGATTTTACTCTACATCTTGCCACTGCAAGGCCCACAATAGCGTGCCGGGTTTCGATTTTTTCGCCGTATCGTCCCATATCACCCTCGAAAGAGGTGACAGAGGCACCCGAAAATAAGAGAATGGAACTATGACTACTTCTATTGACCCTACGACCACCTCCGCGTGGTCTGCTCTGTCCGCTCATCACAAATCTCTCACCCCGAACCTGCGCGAATGGTTTGCCGCTGACCCGGAACGCGCGCAGAAGCTCAGCTTCACCGCCGACGAACTGCACGTCGACCTTTCCAAGAACCTGATTACCTCCGAAACCCTTGAGCTGCTGGTCAAGCTCGCTGAAGAGGTCAAGCTGGAGCAGGCTCGCGAGGCGATGTTCTCCGGCGAGCACATTAACGTCACCGAGGACCGCGCCGTACTGCACACCGCACTGCGCCGCCCCGAGGGCTACACTCCCGCGCTGACCGTTGACGGCCAGGACGTAGACGCAGACGTTCACGCCGTGCTGAAGAAGATTTACGCATTCGCTGAGCGCGTGCGCAACGGCGAGTGGACCGGCATCACCGGCAAGCGCATCGAGACCGTTGTGAACATCGGTATTGGTGGCTCCGATCTGGGCCCGGTCATGGTGTACGAGGCTCTCAAGCCCTACGCAGATGCAGGTATCTCCGCACGCTTCATCTCCAACATTGACCCGACCGATGTGGCTGAGAAGGTTTCCGACCTGGACCCCGAGACCACCCTGTTCATCGTCGCATCCAAGACCTTCGGCACCCTGGAGACCCTGACCAACGCGCGCGTGGCACGCGAGTGGCTGCTTTCCGCACTGGCTGAGGCTGGCGCTCTGGAAGGTAGGAAGCGTCCGAGGCTGTGGCTAAGCACTTCGTGGCTGTCTCCACCGCACTGGATAAGGTGGCAGCATTCGGCATTGACCCCGAGAACGCTTTCGGCTTCTGGGACTGGGTTGGCGGCCGCTACTCCGTAGACTCCGCTATCGGCACCTCCCTGGCTATCGTTTTCGGCCCGAAGGTTTTCGCTGAATTCCTCGCCGGCTTCCACGCAATGGATGAGCACTTCCGCACCGCTCCCCTGGCTCAGAACGTGCCCGTTCTGATGGGTCTGCTGAACATCTGGAACGTGAACTTCCTGGGCGCAGAGACCCACGCGGTTCTGCCCTACGACCAGTACCTGCACCGCTTCCCTGCGTACCTGCAGCAGCTGACCATGGAGTCCAACGGCAAGTCTGTTCGCGCGGACGGCTCCTTCGTCAACTACGCAACCGGTGAAGTGTTCTGGGGTGAGCCCGGCACCAACGGCCAGCACGCTTTCTACCAGCTAATCCACCAGGGTACCCGCCTGATTCCCGCGGACTTCCTTGCCTTCGCTAACCCGGTCCACCCGACCAAGGACGGCGAGCAGGACGTTCACGAGCTGTTCCTGGCTAACTTCTTCGCACAGTCTCAGGCTCTCGCTTTCGGTAAGACCGAGGAAGAGGTTCGTGCAGAGGGCACCGCAGAGCACGTGGTCAACGCACGTATCTTCAGCGGTAACCGCCCCTCCACCTCTATCATGGCGCCGCGCCTGACCCCGCGCGTTCTGGGCTCCCTGATTGCCCTGTACGAGCACATCACCTTCGTTCAGGGTGTTGTTTGGGGTATTGATTCCTTCGATCAGTGGGGTGTTGAGCTCGGTAAGAAGCTGGCGCTGGATCTGGTTCCCGCTATTGAGGGTGACCGTGAGGTTCTGGCTCGTCAGGATTCTTCGACTGCTTCGCTGATTGACTACTACCTGAAGAACCGCACCAAGTAGTAGCGTGAGCCTGCATGTGCCGGTGTTATAGCCCGGCTGTGTGGGGTCAACATAAATACGCAAACCGCCGGATAGGCTCCCAGTCGGGAGGCTATCCGGCGGTTTTGTTATATGGGTTTTAGCTCAATGCTGTGCTGTTAGTTCACTGCGGGCAGGGTGTCGGAGGCGATCTCGGCAATAATGCGGACCACGGTGGATTCGGGTAGCTGCGGGATGCCCTGCTCGTCACGTACTACGCCACCGGCGTCGCGGTGAGCGGTCATGCCGGCGCCTTCGGTGGGCTCTTCGCCGTCGGCGCAGGTTGCGGGCACGTGCACAAATCCGGCGGGGATGCTCAACCCCAGTTCACGGCTGATGCGCTGGCCCTCGTAGAACACGTGGTTGCAGACGTAGGTTCCGGCGGTGTACGAAATCTCGACCGGCTCCCCCGCCGCACGCAGGCGCTCAAAGCTGGCGCGCACCGGCAGGGAGGAGAAAGTACGCCTCCTGACCTCCGGGGGCGATTGGCTCATCGCAGCGCTGGTCGCCGTCGTTATCTTCAATACCGGCGGAATCCAGGTTGATAGCAACCTGCTCGAGGCTGACCACGTCGCGGCCGACCGCCACGCCCAGGCTAATGAGCGCGTCGGGCTGTACCTCCTGGAGGGCGGTGCGCAGGGCGGTGCTGGAACCGTCATAGCTGACGGGCAGCTCGCGGGTGATGACGTTCAAATCCGGGCGCATCCGGGCCAGCAGACGCTGAGCACCTTTGGTGAGCGCCACGGTGGGGTTTACGGGCACGCCGGGGAAAGGTCCGAAGAAGGTCAGCAGCAGGGTGCGTGCTTGATTGGGGGTGGTTGCCATGGTCAATCTCGTTTTCTGCGGTGGTTTTATGCAGTGTTGGTTTTATTCAGCAGTGTTCTTTTCGGCGGCTCGGCGTTCCAGATCCTTGGCGAGCGCCTCCAGCAGCTCTTCGGGGGTGGTAACGATGATGAGCTCGTCCAGGTAGCGTTCGTTGAGCAGGCCGGTGGACGCCATGTAGTGCATAGCATCGATGAGCTTGTCCCAGTAGCCGTTGACGTTCAGCAGGGCGACCGGCTTGGAGTGAATATCAAGGAACTGCCAGCTGAAAACTTCAAAGAACTCTTCGAGGGTGCCGGGGCCGCCGGGCATGGCGACGAACGCGTCAGCCTTGTCGATCATGGCGATTTTGCGCTGGTGCATGGTGTCCACAATTTCGAGGGTGGTCTGGCCGGGGTACACGCCCTCCAGGCCGACCAGCTTGTGGGTGACCACGCCGTAGACCACGCCGCCGGCGTCCAGGGTTGCGCCCGCGACGGTGCCCATGAGGCCGGTGCGGCCGCCACCGTACACCACGCCAATATTGTTCTGGGCGCAGAGGGTGCCGAGCTCCTGGGCGCGGGTGGTGAAGAGCGGGTCGTTGCCGGAGCGTGCACCGCAGTAGACGGCAAGGTTGTAGTCAGTCTTCTTCATGGTTCTCCTTGGGGTGTATGGGGGGGCGGGGTGGAGCGCCTCTATGCGTTCTACCCCCGATAGATGTTGTTGTGTTGAGGGTACCGGATGCACCTGTGTACCTCATGTGTGCCACCCGCCAGTTCAGGGGCGTGCGCTGGGGGCGCACATTGGGCGCGGTGGTTACGGTAGCGGGGTACGTGCCAGCAGCGGGAAGATCTGCTCGGTATTCAGCGGTGCCTGCGATGCGGAATCGGAGGGGCTGCTCATGGCGGGGTCAACCCAGCGCAGCTCAGCGATTTCTGCCTGCGGCACCAGCGTAGCCAGCTGTTCGTGCTGCTCGTCGGTGGGTGCGTACTCGTAGGTTTCGGCGCGTACCGTAAAGCCCGCCTCGTTCAGTGCCGCCGCTTCGAGGAGTCCGCGGTGGTGCATCCGGGTGGGGTCGGGGGTGAGTCCGATTTCTTCGCTTACTTCGCGGCAGGCGGTCTGTAGCGGGGTCTCCCCCGGTTCGGGTTTGCCGCCGGGCATCATGAACCCCTCGCTGCCCTGCTTGCGCACGGTGAGTACGAGCCCATCCCGGTTGCGGATTGCTACAGCGCACACGTTCACGACGCGGCGTGTGCTGTCGATGGCGCTGTGCTCAGTAGCACTGTGCTCAGTGGCGCTGTGTTCGGTGGGCTGGGCTGCTTCTACTCGGTTCTGCGGGTTCTTCTGCGTGGGCATCTTTCTACCCTAGCATTTCCGTATCCTCCACCCGGCACAGTGCGTATTTGTCTTATTAATCCACCCTATTGTGCGCCCTGTAGGCGTTGGTTTTACGTAATATTTCGGCGAGTTATCTTATGTCCGGTTCATGCGTTTAGGCGCGTGTTACTGTGTATTTAACCGCGATGTCGCGGTACCGTATACGCACTCGACTTGGCGCGATACAGGAAGAGCGCGGATCACTCAATCACTCATGTAGAAGGAACTTCATGATGGCTAACTCTTCTCGTTCCCGCCGCTACGGTAGCGCTGGCGCTTCTGTTCTTCTTGCCGCGTCGTTGAGCCTGTGCGCTCTGCCTTCTGTTGCAGCGGCTAATACCCCGGATCCGGTGAATCCGCCGGTTATTACGGTCTACAACTACAAGGTTGAGACCAATACCCGTGAGCTGAAGACCGCCCTGCGTCAGAATAAGATTACGCTCAAGGCGACGAAGCTGCCCGCGAAAACCACTGCTTTTTCCCCGGCTTTGCATGAGGCAAACCATAGGGGTTTCCCGTTTCTGAACCCGATTCAGACGGTGCACGTTGCGGGCCCGTTCAAGGATGGTACAGCTACTGCGACCCATTACGTTCCTGGAGAATTGATTGACCCGGCGAAGAACTACAGCTTCGTCGCCAATATCGCCGTTGATGGCCATTATTCGGGCGGCAAGGTGCTGAGCATGGACGTTGTGAAGGATAGCGCCGCACCGGTTCTTCAGGTGGATTCGCCGCGCTTGAACACCAAGGGTGAGACTGTGTTGAAGGTGCGCGGTACCGGCTACACCGGTGAGGCGACCCCGCACGGTGTGCGCGTGGTGGTGTCTGATACGAATGTGTGGGTTCCGGGTCGTTTTCCTCAGACGGGTATGCGCTTCGTGGCTGAGGTGACCGTACCTGCTTCGCAGATTCACAACGGTGCTTTTGAGACGGAGGTGAAGGTCCCGGCGGATGTCGCGGCGACGCTGAATACCTCTCACAAGTACATTGCGGGCACCATGGCGGCTGGCGTTCAGGGTGCTGAGTACGGCTCGTTTGATGCTCAGAAGCCTCTTGAGCTTTTCGCGCAGGAGCCCGTGGTGTCTGCGGTTCCGACTGATGCGCCGACGGTGGCACCCCTGCCTGAGGCAACCGTGGGTGTAAACCCGACCGATGCACCCACCGTGGCACCCCTACCCGAAGCAACCATCGGAGTAAACCCGACTGACGCGCCGACGGTGGCTCCACTGCCTGAGGCAACTATCGGCGTAAACCCCACTGATGCACCCACCGTGGCACCCCTGCCCGAGGCAACCATTGGCGTAAACCCCACTGATGCACCCACCGTGGCACCCCTGCCCGAGGCAACCGTAGGCGTAAACCCCACTGATGCGCCCACCGTAGCTCCCCTGCCCGAGGCAACCGTAGGTGTCAACCCGACCGACGCACCGACGGTTCCTGCACTGCCGGAAGCAACCGTTGGCGTGAACCCGACGGACGCGCCGACCGTTCCTGCACTACCGGAAGCAACCGTGGGTGTGAACCCCACTGACGCACCGACCGTTCCCGCGCTACCGGAAGCACCGGTTGCCGATAAGACCCCCAACGCTGACAAGCTGGAGGACGCAACCGTGGCGCATCCCAAGAGCAAGCCCGCTCAGAGCAAGCCCGCTCAGGAGGCTTCGGTGACCGCCGCCCGCTCGGCTCAGGACACGCTGGCAAAGAACACCCCGGCAAAGGACAGCCCCAAGAAGGCTACCCTGGCGAACACCGGTGCATCCAGCGTTGGTGTGATTGTTGGCATTGGTGTTGCCGCGATCTGTGCGGGTCTGGGTTTGAGCGTTCTGCGCTCGCGCCGCGGCTCCTAAGAGCTGCAGGGCATACAGCCTAGCTCACCCGTCCGGAATAAACAGCGGACAGTGAAGAGCCGCCGGCTCCCCTCAGTCAGGGGAACCGGCGGCTCTTCACGTATCAGCTCATTCAATCAGCTGGCGCAGGCGTTATCAGCAGGCGTTCGCGTTACTTCGAGGCCTTAACCTCGATGCCGCTCACGTCAATCTGCTCCAGCGGAATGATGCGGTCACGGGTGACCACGCGGTGTACCAGCCAGACCGCAATAATCACGGGCAGACCAATGTAGGAGCTGAGCACGCCAGCCCAGTCACCGCTCAGGAACGCCTCGTAGTTCTGGCCACCAATAACGACCAGGCACATGAGGAAGGCGATAATCGGACCCGCGGGGAAGAACGGCGCCACGTAAGGCAGATCCTTCAGGCTGTGGCCCTGCTTCAGGTATGCGCGGCGGAAACGGTAGTGAGCCACGGCAATACCCACCCAGGTGATGAAGCCAGCCAGACCGGACACGTTCACCAGCCACAGGTACGCGCCATCCGGCGAGAGCAGTGCGGCGATGAAGCCGACCGCACCAATCGCTGCGGTTGCCAGCAGTGCGTTCATGGGCACGCCGCCGGAGTTGATGTGGGTGAACATCTTCGGTGCCTTACCCTCCTGGGCGAGTGCGAAGAGCATACGAGCCGAAACGTACAGGCCCGAGTTACCTGCAGAGAGCACTGCGGAGAGGATCACGGCGTTCATGATGGCTGCCGCGAAGGCGATGCCCGCACGCTCGAAGATGAGGGTGAACGGGGAGATGTTGATGTTGCCGTCCGCTGCGGTGAGCAGGTTCGGGTCGGAGTAAGGAATCAGGAAGCCGATGACGGCCATCGCGCCGATGTAGAAGAGCATGATGCGCCAGAACACGCTGGTCAGTGCGCGGGGCACGTCGCGGCGGGGGTTCTCGGATTCGCCAGCAGCCACACCGATCATTTCGGTGCCCTGGAAGGAGAAGCCTGCCACCATAAAGATGGCAAGTACGGCGGGTGCGCCACCGACGAAGGGTGCCTCACCGACGGTCCAGTTGGAGACGCCCGGGGAGCTACCACCCAGGATGCCGAAGATCATGGCGATACCCGCGATGAGGAAGACGACCACGGTGACGACCTTGATGGTGGCGAGCCAGAATTCGCTTTCACCGTAGGAACGTGCCGAGAGGGCGTTGATGCCGGTCAGCAGCACGAGGAATCCTGCCGCCCACACCCAGGATGGGATGTCCGGGAACCAGTACCTCATCACCTCGCCGACGGCGACGAGTTCGGCGGCGACGGTAATCGCCCAGTTGAACCAGTAGTTCCAGCCCATGGCAAAGCCGAAGGACGGGGACACGTAGCGTGCCGCGTAGGTCTGGAATGCGCCGGGGACGGGCAGGTGCGCGGCCATCTCGCCGAGGGACTGCATGAGGAAGAGCACCATGATGCCGATGAGGGCGTAGGCGAGGATTGCGCCGCCGGGGCCTGCGGTGGAGATGGTCTTGCCGGAGGCGACGAAGAGGCCGGTGCCGATTGCGCCGCCGATTGCGATCATCTGCATGTGGCGGGCGGAGAGGCCTCGCTTCAGTGCACCCTCTGCGGGGGTGGCTTCCGATGCAGCGCCGGAAGTCTCTGTAGGCTGTGCCATGTCAGGTCTTCTTTCTGAGGCTATTGCTTCGTGCGTTTGCTAGCGGTCTAGTCTGGTGTCCAGTCTAGTCTTGCTGTGCGTGGTGCCGCCGAAGGTTTGGCCTGCGGTCAAGAAATTCTTCAATCTTAAGGATTTCTTACGTACCGTAAGTTTTTCTAATCTGAGGGTCAATCCTACCCGCTTTTCAGACTCTTTTCCACCCAAAACCACAAAAACACAGAAAAACACCCTCCCGCGCCGTCTCATCACAAGCGGTACGGGAGGGTTCCATCTCAGGCGAATTCACCCGGTTTATTCAGCTCACCCGGCTTTAGTCAGCCAGGTTGTGGAACGAAACGTTCGTGGGGTGCTCCACGGTACGGGAAACGGTGCAGTCCTTCTGCTCACTGAGCTGAATCAGACGGTCCACCATCTTCTGTGCCTTGGCGCCCTGCTCATCCTCGGGGAATCGCACGTCAAAGTCCACCTCAACGTCGTCGAGGCGCACCGCGCCGTCTTCGTTCTGCTTCAGCGCCGAGGCGAGCACCTCGAACACTTCGGGGGGTGGCGCGACGGGAGGTGCCGGCATCCACGTCCACGGAGGAGCAGCCGGCAATTGCGGCGAGCAGCAGCTCGACGGGGGTCAGTAGGCCCTCACCCACACCGAAGTCGAGGGTTGCGCCGTTGGCACCGTAGGCGCGGTAGCGCAGGCGGTCGATGCGCTCGATCTTGGTCTGGCGGTAGTTTTCGAGTTCGCGGCGTTCCTGCTGGCGCGAGTACACCTTCTTCTGCTCTTCTGCGGTGTTCTGGGAGGCATTCTGCTCAGCCATTGAGGTTCCTTTCGGGGGTACCCTTTCGGGTGGTTCTTTGTTGAGGGTCATTCACTATAAGCGTGTTTCTCATATTTTATTCCCGAACTCTTTTTCTCCTCGGTTAACCACTTGCTCCTATACACTGGAAAGCCGCGGCGGGCGTTATCTTGACCCGCGCACAGGCAGACGAGGCATTTCACAGAACGTAACGCATACGAGGAACCCACTTATGGCACAGACTCCCAAGCGTCAGGGCACTAAGCTTCAGGGCGCTCGATTTAAGGGAACCGGCACGCAGAATGATTTCCGCTTGGCTGTTGCGGATTCTTCCGTGGTGATGCTCGGTATCGCTGTGCTGGGTTTGGGTTTGGGTATTATCCTCAACGCGCACGGCCTGCCCATCTGGACTGCGCCGCTGCTCTCTGCCCTAGTTTTTGCCGGTTCGGTGGAGTTCCTCATGGTGGGCATGGTCAGCGCTGGCACGCCCCTGGCGTCGATTGCGTTGACGGTGTTCCTGGTGAATGCGCGCCATCTGGTGTACGGGCTTTCCTACCCGTTGCACAGCGTGAAGGGTTTCTGGGCTAAGGCTCTGGCGATTCACACTCTGTGTGATGAGGCGTTCGCGCTTAACTCCGGTCCCGATCGTCATGAGCGTTCGGGGGCGCGCATTCTGTGGGTGAACGTGCTGATTTACGTCTCGTGGATTCTGAGCGTAATCCTCGGGTATGTGCTGGGCGCGAGCTTCCTGAGCAGCTTGAAGGGTGTGGACTTTGTGATGGTGGCTATCTTCACGGTTCTTGCGATGGACGGCTACCGCGCCAACCCGGATCGCGTGACGGCGCTTTTTGTCGCGGTTTCGGCTGCGGTGGCACTGATTTTTGCGCCGTCCTCGTTCCTGGTGGTGGCTCTGGGTTCGTATGTGGTGCTGCTGCTGGCGCGCTTTCCGGTGGCGAAGCGCCGCGGTACTCTGCCGCATCGCGCGGGGCCATGAGGTAGCGGCTGAGGCTGAAAGCGCCGCAGAGAGCCCAATCGCCACAGCAGAGAGCCCAGCCACCGCCGCTACCGCTGATGCACCCGCTTCCACACAGCGATAAGAACGTTACATACGTGTTCAAAACCAGTTAGGATAGATGGGTGGAGCTTCGCGCTCCCCTCTTTCTATTTCTAGGATTCGTACAATGCCTCCCGCGCGAACCTGCGCGGAGGCTCCCAGAGGTGAAGGTACCCCATGACTCAGATGAAAGACACCGCTAAGGAAACTAGCGACGCAGAACGCTGTGCCGCCCCGGAGTAACACCGCACCGGGAGCGGCATCACCCGAGGTCACACACGAGAACTACTGACGCGCACAACTACCCGCGCTGAACAACTCGTGCAGGAGGAACGGCCCTCCGCCTCCATGTTTCGCGGCTTTCATCAACTCACGTACCTACCGCACTACTTAGCACCCGGCCCCTCTTCGGCTGGGTTCTCCCTACCCTTTTCGCGGATGCTTTCAGGTTTCACAGTTGCTTTCGCAGCTTCACCCGCACGCCTCGTTCAGGGTTCTTCCGCTCTTTTCGGGTTCTTTCGCTGAGTATGTGCAGAAAGAGAAAATCTTCATGAATAGTGAAGTGACCACCGGTTATATTCTTGCGGCAATACTTGTTGCTGCGGTTATTACTTTTCTGTTGCGCCTGCTGCCTTTCGGTTTGAAGAAGGCGCTGGCTGGCTCCGAACTTTTGGATGCGCTCAGCCACTGGATTCCGCTCGGCGCAGTCGCGCTACTTGCCATCTATGCGGTGGCGAAGATTGATTATTCTTCGTTCGCTACGGCGGCACCGTACCTGGCGGGTCTGGTGGTGACCGTGGCGGTACACCTGTGGCGTAAGAATATGGTGTTGAGTATGGTGGCGGGTACCGTCACCTGCGTTGTGCTGGCTAACTGGGTTTTCTAGGGGGTTACGATGAGCATTTCTAAGAAGTCTGTTTCTTCCCGCGCTACTTCTGCTAATCAGCCTGCGTCGCAACAGGCGAGCCAGGAGGCACCTCACCAGGCGACCCAGGAGCAGGTTGAGCAGGTTATTGCATCTGCTCTTCCGCTGACCGGCATGATTCCGGTAGTGGAGGCGACCGCCTCCCCCAATGCGCAGGGCTCTCAGCCCCCGCACGAGAGCGGCTTTGCGGAGGCGATCCGCGTTGCCGGTGTCATCATGCTGGGTCTGTTCTTTGTCGGCATTGGTCTGGGCGTGCTGGTGCACAGTTACGGTCTGCCGTTCTGGGTGGCTCCCCTGCTGCCGATGCTGGTGTTTGCCGGTTCAGTAGAGTTCGTGCTGATCGATATGGTCTCGAATCATGCCTCGCTATTCTCTATTGCGGTGATGACTCTGCTCATTAATTCGCGCCACCTCATGTACGGCCTGTCGTACCCGATTGAGCGTGTGCGTGGTGGGTTGGCGAAGTTCTACACCGTGTACACCCTCATTGATGAGGCGTACGCACTGAACACCGGACCGGACCGCCATAAGCTTCGTGCATCCCGCATCCTGTGGATTCATGCGGGCCTGCACCTGAGCGTTCTGGCGAGCGCTACGCTCGGTTACGTGCTGGGTGCGAGTTTCTTGAGTGAGCTCAAGGGCTTGGATTTTGTGATGACGGCGCTCTTTGCGGTGCTCGCCATCGATGCTTATCAGAGCTCAAAGGACCATACCACCGCGGCTATTGCGGGTGTGTCCGCTGTGGTTGGTTTGGTGTTGGCGCCGCAGTCGATGCTGCTGATTTCGATGGTGGTGTACATTCTGCTGTTGGTGTCGCGTTTTGCGGTGGCTAAGCGCCGCGGCACTCTGCCGGAGCATATGCTGGTCGCGGATGAGAATCCCGCCGGAGCCTCCGAAGCCTCTGAAACTTCCAGCGCTCCCGATCATCCCGGCGCCTCTGCGCACTAAGCCTAGCTCGCGCACTAAGCCTAGCTCGCGCACTAAGTCTGAATCGCGCACTAGCGCCTGGATATAGTAAAGCGCCCCGCCCACCCGAAATACCGGGTGGGCGGGGCGTTATGCTGTCGCCAGCCGCATGTGTGGGTGAACCCATGCGCTGTAGACGTTCAGTATCTGCTGTGCTGGTACCGTCAGGTGTCCCTGACGGAAGTAGCGCGAGTGCCGGGTTGCGTCCGGCTCCCGTACCAAGCTTACTTGATAGCTGCTTACTTGGCTTACTTGATAGCTGCCAGGGCTGCTTCGTAGTTGGGCTCGTTGGTGGTTTCGGGGACCAGCTCGGTGTAGACAACCTCACCGGCGGGGTTCACGACGACCACGGAGCGTGCCAGCAGACCAGCCAGGGGGGCCGTCCACGAGCTTTACGCCGAAGTCCTCACCGAAGGAGGAGCGGAAAGCGGAGGAGGTGACGACGTTCTCAATGCCCTCGGCTGCGCAGAAGCGGCCGATTGCGAAGGGCAGGTCGTTGGAGACGCACAGCACGACGGTGTTCTCCAGGCCTGCAGCCTGCTTGTTGAAGGTGCGGACGCTGTTTGCGCACACACCGGTGTCGACGGAGGGGAAGATGTTCAGCACCAGGTTCTTACCTGCGAAATCTGCGGAGGAGATCTCGGAGAGATCAGCCGCGAGAACCGAGAATTCGGGCAGCTTTGCGCCGACTGCGGGCAGGTCGCCGTTGGTGTGGATTACGAGTTCGTTATGTAGAGTTACTTCAGCCATGCCTTCATTGTCCCCTGGATAGGGCGGGTGTGCAAGGGGACACAGGCACTAGCGGGTGGAGTTTCCGCATAGCTTATTTCCTGCGGTGCCATTGTGCCCCAGCAGCACCTTTACAATGAGCAGGTGAGCATTTTGAGGCACGTATCTTCCCGTCTTGCGCCGCTGGCGCATCCCGTGACGAATTTCAGGGCACTCCGTCAGGACCTGCGCCGTCAGCGGGTGGAGGGTCGTGCCCTCATTGATCCGCACAATACGTACCGGCCGAGTGTGCGCGCTGAGCTGCGCCGCATGTTCACGCGCCCCCTCCCCGTGGAAACGCAGACGCTCATATGTAATGCCCTGCTGGCGGCAATCTGCTGGTATCTGCTCCCGGAAGCCTGGCGTTCGTGGCTGTTTAGCGAGTTTAAGGGCCCGGCTGGTTTTGCGCTGGTGATGGTCGGCTGGATGGTTGCGGACGTCACCTCAACGAATCTGATGGGCCACGATGAGGAGCATGCGCTGCGTGCCTTGCGCAGTAGCGACCCGCACGCCCTGCGCCTGTTCGTGCGCACGAAGGCTATTGCAATCGGTCTGATCACGGGTATTTCCGGTACCCTACTGGCGCTGATTCTACACAGTCAGGACAAGCACCTGACCCCCACGCTCATGATGTCCCTGTCCTTCTTTGTAGTGCCGGCTATTGTGGTGTCCCTGGGCTCAATTCTGGGTGTGGTGTATCCGTATCGTCTGCGCGGCTGGCAGTTCCGCTGGGCGCACCGCAAGAACCTGCGGATGAGCGCCCGCTGGGTTCTGCTCTGTTTCGGTCCGGGCTGGGTGCTGGGTACGGTGCTGATGTCGCTGATGTTCCCGTCGATTTTCCTGTCTGATGCAATCATCCGCATCTTCGATCCCGGAACGCATCCACGCGATAATGCGTTCAGGCCGCTGCTGTTTTCGCTGATTTTGTGGGCGCAGGGCGCTATTAGTCTGTGGGTTTTTCCGCGGATTACGGCGCGTATTGCGACCGCGCGGCGCGCCTGGCTGGTGCATTATCTGACGGACGATAAGGTCTGCTAGCCGGTTTTCGTTGCCGAGGGTTCTGTTGCCCGGGTTTTGTTGCAGGGCAGATGCAGCCGGGCAGTTGCTCGCGCATTCCACGGTAACGAACGGCACTGACCGCACGCACCGCGTGCCTGCCTCTTTTTCCCTATACTGGACGAGTTCACTATTCGCTTCTTGACCAGCACCGATGCGCGCTGCCGCGCATCTTCAGGAGTATTCATGTCTTCTCCCCGCCGCCGCTTTACCGGCCGCACCGCTTTGGCTCTACCCGCGTTGGGCGCCGCTCTAGCTCTTGTTGTCACGTCCTGCTCGGCAAGCACTGATTCTGCTGTTTCGGGTACCGTGGTGTCTTCTTCTGGTAGCGCTTCTGCCTCCGCGAGCGCTACTTCTACGCAGGAGCTGTTCCCCACCCCGTCGGCGAGCCCGAGCGCATCCGCGAGTGCTACCCCGAGTGCTTCGTCGCCTGCTCCGGTGCCATCGGTGGTGACGATTACGGTTCATGCTGAGCCGACCGCATCCGAGTCGAAGACCTCTGAGTCGAAGTCGGATTCCAAGTCTGAGTCGAAGAAGGACTCCACCTGCGCGTCTGATTCTGCGTCGACCGTGGTGTCTAAGGCTCTGCGCGATTTGAAGAATAAGAGCAAGTGGGCTCAGTGGACGAACACTTCAGAAACCTATGAAGGCTATGACCCCTGTGCTGAGCTGTCGTGGATTGACGCTATTCCCGGAAGCTCTCATAAGGATTGTTGTATCTCCTCGATGGTGCACCATATTCTGCTGTTCCACCGCGGCAAGTTCATTGGTACCGCAACCTACGAGCCGTACTCTTTCCCCCCGGTGATTACCCGCACCTCCGACAGCTCGATTAGCGTGACCTACCGCTACGTGAAGGGTGATGAGAGCTCCGCCAGCGCGAGCGGCCGCACGACCGTTGAATTCACTTGGAATCCGGCAAAGAACCAAGTCGATATGGAAGGCACCCCTCCTCCGAGCTATAACTCTTAGGCTACGTGTTTGATGCCCGGGAGGTTGGGCATACGAGAAACCCGCCGTCTCGCATATGGTGCATATGTGAGAGGGCGGGTTTTCGTTGCTTAAGGATATGTAGAATGCCCGAGGGCTAACTGTTTAGGCAGCGAACTTCTTGTAGCCGAAGTATGCAGCGCCTGCCAGGATAGCGATGAACAGAATCTTCTTCATGGTGTACTCCTTTGATTGTTCCGATAGGCACCCGGTGTTTTACTCCGTCTGGCGACTCACCTAAAGGCGAGGGTCAGGCGGGGCGTCATCCGCGCGTGGTGCCGTTGTTCCCTATCTTACCTGCTTTTGAACAACGTATTTCTATTTGACGTGCCTAGTCCGCATTTTAGACAGTCAAACACGCGACGGTTAGCGCACCATTGAGCCGAGGAATACGCCTCTGACAGGCGCATAATGGGAGCATGAGTATTTTTAAGAAGAAAGAGTACAGCGCTGAGCGCTCGGCTACTCGCATGGCTCGTGCCCTCGCTGTAATGGGTGCGCTGCACTTCATCATCCCGGACCCCTTCGACTCGATTGTGCCGAAGTACCTGCCGGGTCCTGCCCACGCGTACACTCACGGTTCGGGTGTAGCTGAGCTGGGCACCGCTGCCCTGCTGGCTAATGATAAGACCCGCCGTGCCGGTGGCCTGCTTGCGGCTCTGCTGTTTGTTGCGGTGTTCCCCGCGAACATTCAGATGGCTCTGGATGCGCGTAACCAGTCCACTCAGCGTAAGGCTATTGCGTACGGTCGCCTGCCCCGCAGCTGCCGCTGATTTGTAGCGCTCTGAAGATTTGGCGTAAGTCGAAGTAGTCAATACATTCACCATTCGATACATTCGACACTCATCTCAATGACGAGAAAAGCACCTTAGCGTTTTAGAGATAAAACACTAAGGTGCTTTTAGCTTAATAAAAGCTCACATAAGCTCTTCTTACATCATATTTACGTATAATTGAAAACAACATACTATCTGCCACAGTGGCAGATATATAAACCCAAGGAGATTACAATGGGTACTTTTATTGGCACCATTTTTACCGGCGCAATTATTGGTGCACTTGCACGCTTCTTTATGCGAGGCCGCCAGAACATTTCGATTCTTTGGACCATTATCTGCGGTGCTGTCGGCGCAGCTATCGGTACCTGGGCAGCAACTCAGCTGGGTGTTGCAGACACTAGCGGCATTGACTGGATTCGCTGGATTATCTCAATTATTGCTGCAATGCTGACCATTTCCCTGTACATGGGCTTGACCGGTAAAAAGTAAAGAGATATTTGCCAATTTCTTTTAAAACCTAAGCAATTTTTATAAAGCAAAAGACGGCACCTCCCCTAGCGTGAGCTAGTGCGGGAGGTGCCGCCTTTTCTGCGCCTCGCAGGAGGCGTTACGTCTTCTTGGCTTATATCGCCTGGGCTTATGCCTTCTTGATTTATGCCTTCTTCACCACGGAGGACTTCAGATACATCTGGCCTGCGCCGGGGACCTTCGCCTCAATGTCGTGGCCGTTGACGGGGGATTCGAGCAGGCGGATGCCGCGCACCTTGGTGCCTGCCTTGATGTCTGCGCCGCCCTTGACCTTCAGGCCCTTGACGATGGTGACGGTGTCGCCGTCGACGAGCTCGTTACCGACGGAGTCGAGAACCTTGGAGCCTGCTGCTTCTTCGGTTTCGCCTGCTGCGGTGCGTTCCCATTCGTGGCCGCACATGGGGCATGCCCAGAGTTCGCCCATTTCGTAGGTGTAGTTTTCGCTGCATTCGGGGCAGGCGGGTGCTTCGATGTCGTTGAGGTTTTCGCTCATGGTTCCTTCTTCGATCTGTGCGGATGCGCCGCTCCCCTGTTTCCGCGGTGTTACTGCGGTGGTGCTGCGGCGTGTGGGCGCGCGTCAGCGAGGGCGGGGTGCGACGGTGGAGGGTGCGAGGATTCTCGCGTTCGTGCTGACTATACCATTTGGCGGGTGTGAACCGCATGTGTGGGGCTGTTTTTTTGCCGGTCTTTTGGGGTGTGTGCGGGGCGTGGGTGAAGCCGAAAATAAAATTTGCATGGTTTGTGCGTAATATTTACGAAATTCGGGTTTTTGCTCATTATGCAGAAGATAAGGCGTGTAAAGTATCTAGAGCATTTGTACGTTTATTGAGTGAAAGGCACGGCTTCATGAAGCTTTCTGCACGTAACCAGTTCGCTGGCAAGGTTGTTGAGATTACTGAGGGTGCAACCAACGGCATCGTTAAGATTGAGATCGCTCCCGAGGTTGTTATCTCTGCTTCCATCACCAACGAATCCATTAAGGAGCTGGGTCTGAAGGTTGGCGAGACCGCTTACGCAGTCATCAAGGCGTCCAACGTTATGGTTGGTGCTGACCACTAATCCCGGTCGATAAGGTTTACGCCCCGCGGCTACTGATGTGGCGCGCGAAGGTTAATAGAGCGGGGCCCCGCACTGTACGTTCACAGTGCGGGGCCCCGCTCTTATGTTTTTATCGCTTAGACGTTGAAGCGGAACTCCACCACGTCGCCGTCCTGCATGATGTAATCCACACTCGCTTCACAATCAATCTCAGACTTCTTGAAGCCCAGCCCCTATCCTTCTATGGATGAACATTGTATCTTTTCAAAACTTTTTCAACCAGACTATCCAGATTGTTAACACATTCTTTGAGGTTAAATTTTTTATTTTCATAGTTCTTGCGAATTCGCCATGCAATATGATGAGGCGCAACAAGATGAATGAAACATATAATGTGTTGCACAAACTCCTCATATTGCCTACCACGCAGAACTGGCGCAAGATACAGGTTGCCTTCCGATATCTGATCCTTTGAATGTGAATCAATATTTATAAAAATTTGCGGAATAAATATATCAATAAACTTACTCGATTGCCCCTTCTCTTTAAGAATTTCGCCCATATCTTTTGCGATAGACATCCCCGAGATAGACGCCTCTCCCAACTCAAATGATAAAAACGCTTCCCATACTCGCCGAACTTCATTCGCCGATGGAACATCAGAATCTGAAATTTCTCCCCAGTCATACGTGACACAGAAAAGTTGTACATCTTATTTAAAATATTTGAATATATATCAACAGCAGAGAAATCTGTTCCCTTAAGGTCATTTTCCTCCATCTTCAAGCACGATAGCTTATCCGCATACATTCCATTTATTACTTTCCTCATATTGAGAGCAAATGAAGAATCGTGTGTCAGGATTATCAGTTTCGACTCTGATCTATCTGCCAGAATTGACTTAAATAGGTAAGATAGAAGCACAGTGACACCGTACTTGTTATCGTCATCAAAACTTGAAATCGGATCATCAAGGACAACAATTTGATTTTCCCTCATGGAATTTTCAAGCTTTTTATTATCCGCCAATTTCGCAAAAAAGTAACACAACGATACAACGTTTTGCTCGCCAACCGACAGTTTATTTAGAGGAACAAGACCCACTCTATTTTCAATATGGTATCCAAAATCCTTATTGGCTTTCAAAGATATACCATCGTTACCAAATACTAAGGACAAGAGATCATTTATATATTTTGTTATATTCTTGGAAGAGTTTCTGTGAGTCTCTCGATATAAAGATTTGCTCTCCTTTTCCAGTATGCGCTCTTTTTCTGCAAGCTCAGTTTTATATTTATACATATATCCATGCTTATGCAAAAGTTTGTGAGAAAAAGGATCTTCCCCTAAAGCAAATATTTCCAAAAGATCCTGCCATTCGTATCTAAAAAGAGCCAAGAAAGAAGTAGCAAACTCTTGGCGCATTTTTATTAAATCCGAGTGAGCATCATTGTATATACTCCGCTGCTCTGAAGGTTTATCTATAGATGGGTCGTATAAAGATTTAATTCTGCCCATCAATGCCATTTGTTTTTCCACCAAAGCTTCTTCAGAATATTCCTCAAAACCACGATACACAATGGGTTCCTTCGCAACTGCACACGCCTGCTTAAAACCTAGGGCCACCCACCTGCAAAAGTTTTTTTCATCAAAAGATCCTTTTCTATTTATTTTGCACAGCAAGTTTAAATCACTCGTGCCAGTTTTTTCGTTCCTGAGGACATTTTCAAAAAATGCTAATATATATTTCCTTACAGAAATTCCGTCTATTTCTTTATCAATTACTGGAATGATAGAAATATCTGAACCTATACCCCGCTCTCTGAGAACCTTGTAGATGCTCTCATCCACAAGTTCATTCATCTTTCTTTGAATCTCAGACTTTTCAACTTCAAGATTTTTGATTCTCTCCATCCTTTGGTTAGCATCACCTAGAAGGATTACAGGATCCAAAGCGTCCCCGCTATGCACTCGAAAGTTTTCAATAATAAACGATTCATCAAAAACATGAACATTGGAACAAGCTTTTCCTAGCGAGTTACCACCGTTGTCGAAGAACTCTACTTCCCCAGCATCATCATTGAATGCGCGGGCAATTGTTGATTTTCCTGAGCCATTCTTACCCAGAATAATTGAACATCGAGCATCTTTAAGAATCTGCTCCTTACTATTTTTTCGGGTAAAAATTGGATAATCTTTCACCCCGGCATATCCCGTGTCAATCTTTATTGATGATACTTTTGTTGCATCAACCATTTGTTCCTCCTAGAACCAATAGATTTCCTACATTGAATAGATATAATAAAATCCCCTTGAGCATCAGTTCATCATAGATACGACTGTCTCAAGGGGATCTTATAACTTCACTGTTACTCAGATATTAATTTATTTAATTATTCTAAGCTTAGACGTTGAAGCGGAACTCGACCACGTCGCCGTCCTGCATGATATAGTCCTTGCCCTCCATACGGACCTTACCGCGAGCCTTTGCCTCCGCCATGGAGCCAGCCTCATCCAGATCCTTGAAGGACACAACCTCAGCCTTAATGAAGCCACGCTCAAAGTCAGAGTGAATCACGCCAGCAGCCTGCGGCGCAGTATCACCCTTATAAATAGTCCAGGCGCGAGCCTCCTTCGGGCCAGCAGTCAGGTAAGTCTGCAAACCCAGGGTCGAGAAGCCCACACGAGCCAGCTGGTCCAGGCCGGACTCATCCTGACCGTTCATCTCCAGCATCTCGCGAGCCTCCTCCTCGGACAGCTCCACCAGGTCAGCCTCCAGCTTCGCATCCAGGAACACAGCCTCAGCCGGCGCCACCATGTCACGCAGCTCCTGCTGCTTCTCCTCAGACGCCAGGATGCCCTCATCCGCGTTAAACACGTAAATGAACGGCTTAGCGGTCAGCAGGTTCAGCTCCTTCAGGTGAGCCAGCTCCAGCTTTGCATCCTTCGCACGAGAAATGATGGTGTCACCATCCTCCAGGATCTTCTGCGCAGCCTTGTAGGTCTCCAGCTGAGCGGCGTCACCCTTCTTAATCTTCACAGCCTTCTCCAGACGCGGAATAGCGTTCTCTAGAGTCTGCAGGTCAGCCAGAATCAGCTCAGTGTTAATGGTCTCCATATCGGAGGCGGGGTCAACCTTGCCGTCCACGTGAATGACGTCCGGGTCATCAAACGCACGCACCACCTGGGCGATAGCGTGCGCCTCACGAATGTTCGCGAGGAACTTGTTACCCAGGCCCTCACCCTCAGAAGCGCCCTTCACAATACCCGCAATATCAACGAACGAAACAGTCGCAGGCAGAATACGCTCCGAACCAAATCTCAGCCAGACGGTTCAGACGCGCATCCGGCAGGTTCACCACGCCCACGTTCGGGTCAATGGTCGCGAACGGGTAGTTAGCCGCCAGCACAGTGTTGCCGGTCAGAGCGTTGAACAGGGTGGACTTGCCCACATTAGGCAGGCCAACAATGCCGATAGTTAGAGCCACAAGTTTTCCTTCGAATCATGTACCCCACCAAACACTCAGGATGCGCCGCGTAAGTGATGCGGCGGGTGCGGGCGGGCACAGGGCGAAAATGGTGCCCGCTTCCAAGCGCGACACCGTCGGTCTCAGGAAGAAACGGGTGCGGGGCGCCTGCGGGCATAGACACTACCATTCTACCGTGTTCGCGCAGGAGCCGCCCGTGTTGATGAGAACAGCGGGCTAGAGCCAGCCGTTCTCCGTGGCGATACGCACCGCGTCCTGACGAGTCGACGCACCCGTCTTCGCCATCGCCGCCGACAAATAATTACGCACCGTACCCGCCGACAAAAACAACGCCGACGCAATCTGCTGAGCCGTACCACCCGACGCCGCCTCACGCAGCACCTGCGCCTCACGCTCCGTCAACGGAGAAGCACCCGTCACCAAAGAATCCGCCGCCAACGACGGATCCACCACACGCAACCCCGCATGCACACGACGAATCGCCTCCGCCAACTGGCGAGCACCCGTATCCTTCACCACGAAACCACTCGCGCCAGCCTCCAGGGCGCGGCGCACATAGCCCGGGCGGCCAAACGTCGTCACAATCAGCGTACGCACCGGCTCACCCGACTCGCTCAATGCACCCGCATCACGCAGCGCCGCAGCCGCCTCAATACCATCAGCCAGCAAAGTACCGGGCATCTGCACATCCAGCAGCACCACGTCCGGCTTCAACAGGGCGACAGCGCCCAACACCTCATCACCACTACCGACCTGACCCACAATCTGCAGGTCAACCTCCAGCCCCAGCAGAGCGGCAAGAGCCTCACGGATGAGCTGCTGATCGTCAGCGAGCAGAACACGAATCATGGGAGCCTCCCAGGGCTGAAGACGGGGTGATAACGGCGGGCGGAACAACCGCGTGAGGTTGTCTACCACCACCATACAGGGGCGGGTAGCTCCCCCGTCCAGGGCGCGGCGCTAAGTTCCACAATCTACAGCACCTATTTACAGCAGTGAGGTGTCACCGTCCATGCTCACACGGATGCGCGTACCCACTCCACCGCCAGGGTTCTCAGCCAGCCACTGCCCGGGTGCCTCCTCAATCACCAGGCTACCGCCGGACGCCGCCACACGCTGAGCCATACCCGTCAGACCGTTACCGCGCGCATCGCCCACACCCACACCGTTATCGAGGATGTCCAGGCCGGTTGCGCTCAGACGCACCCGCGCCGCGTTCGCGTCCGAGTGGCGCACCATGTTCGTGACCGCCTCACGCAGAACCCAGGAGAACAGCTTCGCGTTCACACCGGCAACCGCGAGCGCGTTCTGAGCTTCCGGTAGCTCGGCGCGAATACCGGCGGTCTGCAGGGCACGACCCGCACCCTCAATCTCACCCGAGAAGTCGGGCACGCGCAGGCGCGTCACGGTTGAACGAACCTCCGCCAGGGATGCGCGGGACAGCTGAGCGATTGCCTCCATTTCGGCGCCGGCGCGGGCGGGGTCAATCTCCAGCAGGCGCTGCGCCAGCTCCGCTTTGAGGGTGATGACGGTCAGGGAGTGGCCCAGCACGTCGTGCACGTCGCGGGCGATCTCCTCGCGTTCCTCAGAGAGCGCCAGGGATGCACGCGCCACGTCCGCGCGTTCGCCCAGCTCAATCAGGTAGGAGAAGCCCAGCATGCCCACCATTGGCGCACCGATAAAGAGGGCCATACCACCGCGCGCGGTGACATCAAAGCCGATGCTCGCCATAAAAATTAGCCAGCAGGCCAGGGCAATCGTCGCCGCTACACCCAAGCGCAGGCGGTACGGGGCGATTGTGCCAAAAATCCAGAACGCCACAAAGTACATGCTGAACGACAAGAACACCATATACGCCGATTCCAGCCGCAGCGCCGTCAGGCCAGCCACAGGCAGCGCCATCAGTAGCGTCCAGATGACGCTTCGACGCACCGTGGAGGCGACCGGCACCAGCCACGGCACCGCGTACGCCGAGCAGTTCACCACCGCAAACAGTGCCACCAGCGCCACACCGGCCCAGCGCACCGGCCCCAACTCCGGGGTGGTGAGGAAGCTGTCCAGCGGCATGAGCAGAAACACCAGCCACGGGGCACTAAAGCCCAGCGCCAGCCAGTTCACGTTGCCGCGGCGTTCACGGTAGAGGAAGCGGAAGCGGTGCTTGCCCAGGGTGCGCTTCGCGGCGGAGGGTACCGCCTCATTCTCCGTATGGGGGTGTTCGTTCTCGTAGGAATGGGTGTGGGTGTGGGTGTGGGTTTCGGTCATGGTTCTAGCCTAACGTGCGGGTGCCGCGGGTGCAGATACCACCGGCGCGGCGGTGTCAGTAGCGGCAGTGTTAGTAGGAGCAGCGTGAGTGGATACGGCTTCCGCCGCAGCCTCGGAAGCCCCTGATACTACGGAACCCTTGAGACTGCGGCGGGAAGAAGCATTTAGCGGCGGGTTGCGCGGCGCATCAGCAGGGCAGAAACACCCAGGAAGATAGCCGCCCACACAACCAAGCTCACCACTGCGTACCAGAGCGGCTCGGTCACGAACCAGTCCTCACCACCCAGAATAATGGTCTGACCTGCGGCGAAGGGGTAGCGGGCAATCTCGGCGGCACCGTACAGCGGGGTGAAGCGGGCGTACTTCAGCAGGTCGGTGCTCAGCGGGGAGAACACGGTACCGAAGAAGCTCATAATCACCAGCAGACCGTTCGCAATGGACACGGCGTTCTCGTTACGAATCAGCAGACCCATCATGATGCCGTAGAAGGCGAACACCAGACCGCACAGCACCGTCAGCGCGCCGGCTGCAGCTGCTGGTTCACGGGGATTTCAACACCGGTGAACATGCCCACAATGTTCACCGCAATCACCGGCACCGCAGAAATCACCAGGGCGGTCAGCGCCTTCGCGCCCAGGTACTTGCCGGTGGTCAGCGGGGTCAGCGCCAGCTGGCGGTTCCAGCCGCTGGAGAGCTCGGTGACGGTGCTGCCGCTAATCGCCACGGTGTTCTGCACAGCACCGTACAGCGCCATGCCAATCATGACGTAGGCCGCTACGTTGCCGTCGCCCATCTGCTGGGAGGAGTAGTCCTGCATCGCGCCGAAGAGCAGGAAGAAGACAATCGGCAGTGCCACGCCGAAGAAGAAACGGTCGGTCGAGAGGATAGAAGCGCGGATGTCGTAGAGTGCGTAGCGGAGCATGATGTTTTCCTTGAGGTGTGTAACGGCGGCGTAGCGTTTAGATGGTGTGGTGTTTAGGCAGTCTGATGTTTAGGCGTCGGATGCCTTAGAGGCGGAGGCCTGCTCGGTCAGCAGGGTGAAGGACTCGTCCAGCGAGGGCTTGGTGACCTCCAGGTCGGTGATGCTGTAGTTGTTCAGCAGAGTGCGCAGTACCTGCTCAATCTCCAGCACGGAGATGCGGTGGCGGTACCCTCCGGACTCTTCGGTCACCTCGACCGGCACATCCAGGTCGGTGATGGGCGCGGGTGCCAGGAAGGAAAGGTGGCGGTGGCCGGTCAGGGCACGAATCTCGTCGGAGGAGCCGTCAGCGATGATGGAGCCGGATTCCATGAGCACGATGCGCTGGGCGAAGTTCTGTGCTTCTTCCAGGTAGTGCGTCGCAAAAAGAATGGTCGTTCCACGTTCTGCGATGGCTTCCATACGTTCCCAGAAGGTGCGGCGCGCATTCACGTCCATGCCGGCGGTCGGCTCGTCCAGAATCAGCAGTTCCGGCGAGTGCATGGTCGCCAGGGCGTAACGCAGACGCTGCTGCTGACCGCCCGAGCACTTGCCGACCTTACGCTTAGCAATATCGGTCAGGTCGGCACCGGCGAGTACCTCATCCACGTCAATGGGCTTGGGGTACAGCGCCGCAATCATCTCGACCGTGGCGCGAATCGTCAGGTCCTTGAGCAGGCCACCGGTCTGCTGAACCGCACCGAGCAGACCGGCGCGTGCCGCCTCGGAAGCGTTACGGCCAAAGACGCTCAACTCGCCGCCGCTGGGCTGGGTCAGACCAAGAATCATGTCGATGAGGGTGGTCTTACCTGCGCCGTTGGGGCCGAGCAGGGCGATGATTTCGCCGCGCTTGACGGTCAGGTCAATCGAGTCGACGGCGACCACGGTGCCTGCCGCACGGGTGGAGAAAACCTGGCGGAGGGAGCGGGCAGAAATAACGGTTTCTGCGGTGTTGTGCTTGCTGTTCTGAAGTGCTGCGGTGTTCATGTTTCTATTACACCGCCGGTTTTCGCGCCGCTGCGGTACAGAGTGTCATGACCTGCACATGACAAATGTCATGAGTTCGCACAGCGGCTATTTTTATGAGGCAGTTACTGCGGCGGAGGCGGTCGCACGAAGCGGAGGCTCCGTCCTCAAGGCGCCTGTGTCAATCGTTGTAGGGGCGCCGCAGAGGGGGCACTCCCCCGCGAGCGGAAACCGGCGCGTACCGCCATCCCAAGCCGTGCATCCCATGCATCCTCAGGCACGAAAAACCCCGCGTAGCGAGACCACGAAGCTGCGGAGGCAACCGGTTACGCGAAGCTGCACAAGAACCCCTACCCGCGCGTCCCGCACATCAGACGCAAAAACCCCGTGTCTTCTCCCCACACGGGAAGAGGACACGGGGTCATAAGCTAAAAGTCTTAGCGAGTGGGCTTAGCGCCGCGGCCACCGAGCTGGCGGCCCACGTTCTCATCATTCTTCAGAGCGGAACGCAGTTCCTTCGGCAGGGAGAAGAGAATATCTTCCTTCGCGGTCTCGACCTCTTCGATGGTGCTGTAGCCGTACTCGGCGAGCAGAGCCAGCACCTCCTGAACCAGAACCTCGGGCACGGACGCGCCGGAGGTCAGGCCCACGGTTGCCACACCCTCGAACCAGGACTCGTCCACCTGATGTGCGAAGTCCACACGCTCGGCACGCTTAGCGCCGTATTCGAGGGCAACTTCCTTCAGGCGCACGGAGTTCGAGGAGTTCGCGGAACCCACCACGATGACCAGGTCGGCGCGCGGAGCGATCTCCTTGATAGCGCCCTGGCGGTTGGAGGTTGCATAGCAGATGTCGTCCGAGGGCGGATCCTGCAGGGACGGGAAACGCTCACGCAGACGCGCCACGGTTTCCAGGGTCTCATCCACGGACAGGGTGGTCTGAGAAATCCACACAACCTTCTCGGGGTCGCGGACCGTTACCTGGCCCACTTCCTCGGGCGAGTTCACGATCTGGATGTGCTCGGGCGCCTCACCGGCGGTACCCTCGACCTCTTCGTGGCCGGTGTGACCGATGAGCAGGATGTCGTAGTCCTGCTTGGCGAAGCGCACAGCCTCGCGGTGCACCTTGTTCACCAGCGGGCAGTCGCGTCAATGGTGTTCAGGGAGCGGTCGCCGGCTGCGGAAACCACCGCCGGGGACACGCCGTGCGCCGAGAACACGGTCACGGAACCTTCGGGGACTTCGTCCACTTCATCAACGAAGATAGCGCCCTGCTTCTCCAGGGTCTCCACCACGTGGCGGTTGTGCACAATCTGCTTGCGCACGTAGACGGGCGCGCCGTAGTGCTCCAGCGCCTTCTCAACAGCAATCACGGCACGGTCAACGCCCGCGCAGTAACCGCGCGGGGTGGCGAGCAGGACTTTCTTCTCACCGGTGACGGGTGCGGCGGCTTCAACGTCGGCGCGGCTGCGGCGCTCGCGGGGTACGGGCGGCAGGCCCAGGGCAATAGTTTCAGTGGACATGGTTACTATCCTACGTTGTTCGGACTTTTAGTGTGTGATGACTGTGGCACCGCTCGCAGGGCTACGTCCCAGGGCGATGAGGCGAATCAGAATACCGAGCAGCAGGGCGAGGATTGCCATGACCAGCCCGTAGCTTGCCGCCGCCTGCAAGTGCCCGGTCAGTGACGGTGCAAGCTGGTTCCATGCCCCGGTAATCAGTGCCGTTCCGGCGGTGCTGTGGCTGGTAATTCCCAGGGATTCAGGGCTTTGGGCGCCAAACCAGGCTGCGGCGCCCCAGCCCAGCAGTGCGTAGAGCAGAGCCGTGACCACCGGTACCAGGATGCGGTGCCTGGGTGCCAGCAACGTAGCCAGCAGCAGGCTCAGCACCGAGATGATGGTCAGCGGCACGGTGGATTTGCCCAGCGCGGCGGCACGGTTAATGCCGGCGTGCAGGTACCATTCCTGTTGTTCCTGCTGACCCTGCTGGTTGTTGCCGTCCTTCAACCGGTCAATGTTGAGGGTTTCAGGGCCGAGCTTCGTCAGGTCCGGGTCGAAGGAGCCGATAGAGCCGACCTTCGCATCCAGCGCACGGTAGAAGGGGGTGAGCACAATGACGGCGGGGCCGTCCTGGTGTTCGAGGTTGTAGCGGCGAGTTTCCTCGGCTATTTCCTTCCAGAGGCTTCGATATTCTTCAGTTTTTGACAGCTCAGCCGCGGATCGGTTGAGCAAGGAACGTATGCCGTCTTGTGTCGGCTTTACAAGAATGGAGTATAAGCCGCTTTGTTTGGTGCCGTCGAGGAAGGTTGTCATAGCTTCGGAGTTCATGAGATCTTCAACCGCACCGTCCGCGATGCGCGAGGCAAGCCGCGAATCCTCCGCCAGGGTGGAGGAAATCTGCGAGAAACCGCGCTCTGACATGAGCTTAGAGTTCACCCAGGCACCCGTGGTTGCACCCAGAGCGGTCACCAGGGCCAGGGCGCACAGCACAACGGTCAGGAACCTCCGCAAACCTGCCGCGAAGGGAGACTCCGGGGCGGCCTGCAGTTCAGCCTTGGTGGGGGCTGCGGTGTGGCCGAGCGTACGCGTGGGCTGTAGCAGGGTGGTGTCTTCGTCCGCCGTATAGTAGCCGTCCGTGCGGGTAATCCGGGTGTCGACGACTCGGGTCGCGTCCGCCGGGTAGTTTTGCGCGCCAGTACCCGCCGCTGACGAAGCCGCGGCGGTGTTGAGGGCATTGTTCTGGTCTTCTGACTGATCGGGTGAGCGCATGAGCCTAGGGTACCCGCTCACAGTGTTCAAAGCCGATTCAGACCCGCAGAATGCGCCAGAAGCTAAGTTCTGCCTGCACTCCGTGCAAGCTACCCGAGTCGCCAGGCTGACCTGTGCGCAGGCGCATAACCAACCAATCAGGGACAATAGAAGGTATGAACTTCTCTACAACCCCTCCGCAGCGCAGCCGGCACCCGCGCTGGTGGTGCCGCCCGTGCACGAGCGGCAGCTTCCCGGGAAGTCTCAGGAAACCACCGCCACCAACCCCTGGCCCCTCGCCCTGCTCGCGCAGAACCTCAAAAACTATGTAGACAAGGTTCCCGAGCTCTGGGTGGAGGCGCAGGTCGCCTCCCTCAACGGCCGCGGCGGCAACGTCTTCATGGAGCTCAAAGACCTCAACGAAGACTTCTCCTTCACCCTCGCGCTCTTCGGGCGTGCCGGTAGCGGCCTGGCGGCCGATGTGACCGTAGGCGCTCGCATCGTCACCCGCGCCAAGCCGAGCCTGTGGAAGAACGGCAAGCTCTCCCTCATCGGCAAGGAAGTGTACGCGGTCGGCACCGGCAACCTGCACGAGCAGCTGCAGCGTCTGCGTGAAGCTCTCGCCGCCGAGGGGGCTGTTCTCTGACGCGCGTAAGAAGCCGCTGCCCATGCTGCCGAATCGCGTGGGCCTGATTACCGGTCGCGATTCTGACGCGGAGAAGGACGTTATCCGCAACGCCTCCCTGCGCTGGCCCGGCGTGGTTTTCGAGGTGCGCAATACCCGCGTTCAGGGTGAGGGCGCGGCGGCTGAGGTCATTGCGGCTCTCGCCGAACTGGACGCCCACCCGGAGGTGGACGTCATCGTCATCGCCCGAGGCGGCGGCTCCTTCGAAGACCTGCTGCCTTTCTCAGAGGAGGCGCTCATCCGCGCCGTCGCAGCGGCCACCACCCCGGTGGTCTCGGCAATCGGTCACGAGGCGGACTCCCCCATCCTCGATGCGGTCGCCGACCTGCGCGCCTCCACCCCCACCGATGCGGGTAAGCGCATCGTGCCCGATATTTCGGAGGAAACCGCCCGCATTACCGAGGCCCGCGCCCGCCTGGACCGTGCGGTACTCGGCTACGTGGGCATGCAGATGAACTACATTGCGCAGCTGCGAAGCCGCCCGGTGCTCACCCACCCGGAGTCCTCCCTGCTCATGCGTGTGGAGGAGCTCAGCCAGCTACGCGAACGCGCTCACCGTTCGGTGCAGCACCGTCTGGAGCGTGAGTCGGCGACTCTGTCGCATACGTTGGCGCGGGTGCGTTCGCTCTCGCCTGCGCAGACGCTCAACCGCGGCTACTCCATCGTTCAGGATGCCGCGGGCGCTATTGTGCGTGACGCTTCGGCGTTGAGTGAGGGCGAGCAGATTACGGTGCGTGCGGCGACCGGTTCGGCGCAGGCGGCCGTGACTTCTACGGACCCCTCGAACATCTCCTAAACCTCGATACCCCTAACGTTTACCCCTAGTTTTTACCTCTGAAAGGTTCCTCAATGAGTGAGAATATTAGCTTCAACAGCGCCGAACTGGGCGCACCCGTCGAAACCCTCGGCTACGAGCAGGCGCGTGCCGAGCTGGAGCAGGTCGTACGCCAGCTGGAGTCCGGCGCCAGCGATTTGGAGACCTCTATCGCCCTGTGGGAGCGTGGCGAGGCGCTTGCCGCCCGTTGCGAGGCATGGCTGCAGGGCGCGCAGGAGCGCCTCAATGCGGCACGCGGCGCACAGCAGGACGGTCAGGAGAGCCCGGCAAACTAAAGCCGTTTCCAGCACCCGCTCTGGCACATCCGCCAGCTGTCAAATAAAAATAGCCTGCCCCGCAGCTCATCAGAACTGCGGGGCAGGCTATTTCTATCTGTCACAAAGCAGAGGAGAGCATAATGCTCGCTAGTGCTTCTGCTTGTAGTCAGCCATAAAGTTACCCAGGCGCTCCAGGGCGCTGGTGAGGGTCTGCGTATCGGGCAGGAACACCAGACGGAAGTGGTCCGGGTCCTTCCAGTTGAACGCGCGGCCGTGGCTGAAGAGAATCTTCTGGCTCTTGAGCAGATCCAGGGCGAACTGTTCATCGTCGGTAATGTCGAAGCGCTCAACATCAATCTTCGGGAACAGGTAGAGCGCGCCGTCCGCGCTGGTGCAGCTGATGCCGTCAATCTCGTTGAGCATCTTGTGCGCCAGGGTGCGCTGCTCGTACAGGCGGCCGCCGGGAACAATCAGCTCGTTAATGGACTGGTAGCCGCCGAGCGCGGTCTGGATGGCGTGCTGTGCCGGAACGTTGGCGCACAGGCGCATGGAGGCGAGCAGGTGAATACCCTCAAGGTAGCTTGCGGCGTCCTTCTTCGGGCCGGTGATAGCGACCCAGCCTGCACGGTAACCGCAGACGCGGTATGCCTTGGACAGGCCGGAGAAGGTCAGGCAGAGCACGTCGTCGCCGGTGAGGGTTGCCATGTTGATGGCCTCTGCGCCATCGTAGGTAATCTTTTCGTAAATCTCATCAGAGAACACGACCAGACCGTGTTCGCGTGCCACATCCACAATCTGCTTAAGCACGGAACGCGGGTAGACGGCGCCGGTCGGGTTGTTCGGGTTAATAACCACGATGCCCTTGGTGCGCTCGGTAATCTTCGACTTAATGTCTTCAATATCCGGGTACCAGTTGTTTTCCTCATCGCAGAGGTAGTGCACGGGCTTGCCGCCGACCAGCGCGGTGGCTGCGGTCCACAGCGGGTAGTCGGGCATGGGGACCAGGATTTCGTCGCCGGTCTCGCACAGTGCCTGCAGGGTCATCGGGATCAGCTCAGACACACCGTTACCCAAGTAGATAGATTCGGTGTCGAGGTTCATGATGCCGCGGTTCTGGTAGTGGTGCACAATGGCGGTACGTGCCGAGTAGAGGCCGCGGGAGTCAGAGTAGCCCTGAGTTTCGGGCAGGTGACGAATGATATCCATCATGATGGCATCCGGCGCCTCAAAGCCGAAGGGCGCGGGGTTACCAATGTTCAGCTTGAGGATGCGGTGGCCCATCGCTTCCATGCGATTGGCTTCATCCAGAATGGGGCCGCGGATGTCGTACAGGACGTTGCTCAACTTTGAGGACTGACGGTACTTCGTCATGATGATTTACTTTCTAGGGTGATCCAAAATGAATTGTGCTGCGTCATCATCTGCGATGGGGTTGGAACCGCTAGTCAGACGCAGCAGGAACGAGAGGTTACCCGTGTCTAATGTAGATGATACGCGGTTAATTGCCGTCCGGGCGCTATCTGGCAGGGTACGGCGGATAATGGGCACCAGCTGCTGCTGCAAAAGCGCCGTCGAGGGGTCTTCCAGGGTGACCAGGCGGTTCTCTTCAATCGCGGAGTCGCTGCTGTGCAGCAGGGTCACCTGCACGGTGTCTGCGGTGAGGGCGTTGACGCGCTCGGCGGGGTCGTCCTGAATCTTCGGGTCGTGCACACGGTAGCCGTAGAGGCTACGCAAAGAATCCACGCCGTAGGTGCCGCTGGAGTACCCGGTCGGAATGGAGAACACCAGACTCGACTGCACATCGCGCAGGTTCGCGAGGGAATTGAACTTGTGGCGGGCGCTCACGGCACGGGTGGTGACCAGGACATCCTTGTTGGTGGCGTTTGCGCCGTTGAGGAGCATGAGCTCTTCGGGCAGGATGCGCGAGATGGCATTGGTCATGTCGGTGGTGCTCATGGCACGCAGGTTGATGGGGTCTGCGGAGCGGGTGGAGCTTGCGGTGGGGCTCGCGGTTGCGTCCGTAGCATGCGCGGAGGCGGTGCTCTCCTCCGCGGTGGGGGTAGCTGCCGGGGGCAGGGTCACTCCGGCTGCTTGAGCGGAGGCGCTCACGGAGGCTGCGATGCGTTCGTTCTGCGCGGCGGCGGGGCTGATTTTGCCGTCGTCGGTCAGGTAGAGCAGCAGGTCGCCGCTGTAGTCGATGACCAGGTCCAGCGATTCAACGGCGGCAGTGCTACTGGTTTCCTCATCGTCGGGCAGAGTTGCGGTGGGGGTGGCGGAGTTAGCCGAAGGAACCATGAGCCCGCGCAGGGCGGTAGCGCGGCTGTTGTCGGTGTCGACAAGTTCAACGGAGTAGCCGACCTGTCGCAGGGCGCGCGCGTACACGTGCGCAACGGCGCGCATCTCACGCAGGGCACCGTAGCCGATGCGCAGGGTACCGTAGCTGGACGCGGAGGGGTCCACGTGCGGGGTCGTGTCGTTGCTACCGCAGGCGGCAAGCAGCGGCATGAGTGCCAGGGAGGTGAGCGCCGCACGGCGGGTGAGGGTTAGTCGGTTCATTAGGGAAGCTTCCGTGCGTTTTCGTCGGCAAGAAATTCGCGGTATTCGCGTGCCCAACTGGCGGCGTTGGAGTAGCCCATCATGGAGGCGACCTCGTCGATGAGGGTGCCGTAGCGGATGGTGTCCAGCTCAGCGATGGGTACCCAGCGTGCGGTGTCGGAGGAGCCGTTGATTTCGTGGCGCAGTTCGCCGGTGACAATGTGGGCGCGGAAAACCACCCGCAGGGCGCAGAAGGGCAGCGCTTGCGGGTCTTTCTGGGTGGAGCGCACGGGAAAGTGTCCGGCGTGCACGCCCAGAATGTCTTCAATGGCGACGCTGTAGCCGGTCTCTTCGAGGGTTTCCCTCAGCGCGGTCTCGTCCGCCTGTTCGCCGGGTTCCATGCCGCCTCCGGGTAGGGACCAGAGGGGGGCTGAGCGCGCGGTCTTCGGGCACCCAGCGGGTCATGAGCAGCTTGCCCTGCTCAATGATGACTGCGTAGGCTGCGGGTCGGGTTTCCATTGCTAATGCCATGGTTTGATTTTACCGTCTATCGTTCTTTATCGTTTCTTGCCGCGGCGTGCGCTGGCGGCTTTGGCGGACTGTCGAGCGTGCTGGCGCGCGTTGCCGTTTTTCTTGGCGTTGGCGCGCTTTTTATCGCGGGCTTCACGGCGAGCGTTGGCGGCTCGTGCCTTCGCTTTTTCCTTGGCTTTTTCGGCGGCGATGCGTTCGGCGCGTGCCTGTCGGGTTTCGCTACCACGGTCGCTGGTTGCGGTGCGGCCGCGCACAATACCGATGAAGTCCTGCAGGAGCGCCTCAAGCTCTTCGCTGCGCGGCTCACCCTTGGGGGCACGCGGCCAGACCAGGTGCACAGGGTAGGTATCCAGGCCCGCAACGGGGCGGTAGGTGAGGTCCTTGCGGTGGTAGAAGCGCGCAATGGACATGGGCACAAGGTACAGGCCCACACCGGCGGCAACCAGCTCGATGGTTTCCTTATCGGTCAGGCCTTCGGGCACGATGCGACCGGCACTCTCACGCCATGCACGGGAGACTTCCTCATAGGCGGGAATATCGGAGGCGGGCTGCAGCAGGAACTCTTCGGCAAGCTCCTCCACGGGCACCTCATCAAGTACGGTGAGCACATGGTCCACCGGCAGAATGACCACGGGCAGCTCCTCGTAGAGGCGGATGCTGTGGTACTTTTCGCCGTCGGTGCTTGCCGGTTCGCGGTCGGGGCGCACAATGCTCATGTGCGCGAAGGGGTTCTCGGGTACGTCCTTACGCTCAATGGGGGCGTGCTCGGTAGCCTCGGCGCTAACCTCGGCGGGTGCCTCGGAGACAGTTTCTTCCGCGGAGTTGAGGGCAGGGTCAATCAGGCACAGGTCCTGATGCAGGGAGTCCAGGCCGCGCGCCTCACGCACGGGCACCTCCGCCAGCTGCACGCGGTCGCCGTAACGCTCGTGCCAGCGGTTGAACCACTTGCCGGGCATAATCGCGGGCACGTAGCTAATGCGCAGCACAGAGCGCTGCAGCACGGGGACGGGCAGAGCCTCCGGGGTCTGGATCATCGCCAGCTGCTCGGGATGCAGGTACACGCGGGTGGGGGCCTCGGTGGGAGCTTCGCTTTCTACCTGGTCGGTAGCGTTTTCGGGCGCGCTCTGCTCGGGGTCGATTGCGGTGAGGGCAGAGTCGTTGACGTGCTGCTCTTCGGGGATACCTGCGGTGGAGGATGCGGATGAACTCATCCCTCCACGCTAGCACATCTTGGGCGGGGGTATTGGGGCCTGGCGAGCGGGGCCAGATGAGCGGGCTCAACCCGGTGAGATAGTGCACCTATCCCCCGCTGGAGGTAGGACTAGTTCTCGGGGATGTTATCCGCAGTGTTCTCAACGGTTTCACGGTTAATGCGGCGTTCGCGCAGCTGAGTCACAATGACCAGCACCGTAATAACGAGGGCAAGGGCGAGCGGGAACATCCACGGCTCCAGGCCGAGGGCCGCAAGAATTGCGAAGCCGATGGTGGTGTAGATACACGCCCACATGAAGGTTCCAACCAGCATCGCGGGAACCCAGCGGCGCAGAGGCATTTTCGTGAAGCCGGTCGTGATGATGACCGCGGTTTGCAGACCCACGGTGAGAAAGCAGAGGGGCACGGCAATTACGCCCCACCGGTTAATCAAGCGGCGCGCTTTACGGTAGAGCGGGCTGTCCATGGCTTTGCGGATGCGGTCGAGGCGCGCGCCACCTTCAGCAGCGAGCGCACCAAGAGCGTACACGATGCTGGTGCGGACGATACCGACCACCCACATGAAAGCTAGGGCAACCTCAATCGGGAGTGCGTCAAACCATTCTTTCACCCGGCTATTCTCTCACGAGTGGGCAATATTGGCCTGGTTGAAGGTTCTTTGAGGCTTCTTACTTCGACATATGGAGGGGCTAAAAAGTTTTTTAAATTTTTTTCAGCCGAGGGTTATTACCCCTTGTCGCCTGCAATGGCGCGGATTTTACTTAGGCAAACCTTAGTTTATTGACAGGGTGTCGCTATTTTCAGCTTGTCACCCGCATGGGAATTAGGATATATTTTTATTACCGAATAGGGCAGGCCTTGTGGGAAGGCCTTCCTAATCGGTCTAGAAGACTTTCTTCCTGTGTGTGATGCTAGAAAAGGAACCCCATGGACGGGGTTCCTTTTCTTTTTAACTTCTTCCAAATCATCCCCAGGCATACGAAAACCCCGACAGTGTGAACTGTCGGGGTTTTATGCGTGTCTGGAGCAAAGTCTACTTTTTACCCTGGTTCTTGTCCTGGCGGTGCAGTGCACTCAGCGGCTTAGGTAGCTGAACCGGGTTCCAGGTGTTACTAACCGCCTCAAAGGAGGAGCCAGCACCGGGGTGGCGGTTCGTCGAACGAACACCACCGGTTGCCGTAGCACCGGTCGAAAGAACCGAATCGTTCAGCGAGGCGATATCCAGCGCATCGAACTCGGAATCGTCCAGGACATCCGGCAGAGGAATCTCTTCGGGAATCGGCTGAGCGGGAGCCTGAGTAGCAGGTGCCGCAGGTGCCTGGCGGACGGGCGAACCGTCACGCAGAGCCTGGCGAGCCACCGGCTGATCCGGGTGAATTGCCGGCTGCTGTGCGGGAGCTACTACCGGCTGTGCAGGTGCCTGGGTGGCTGGTGCAGGCTGAGCTGCTACCGGCTTGGCGGGAGCCTGTACGGGTGCCTGAGCGGGCTGTGCGGGCTGAGGCTGGACAGGCTGGCTCGGAGCAACCGGAGCCTGCGCTACCCGCTGAGGCTGTGCCGCAGTACGCGGTGCACCGGAGGAAGTAGCGGAACCGCTCTCCTGATCGAAGAGCACGCTACCACGGCGAATCGGCTGGAAACGGCTCGGACGCTGCTGCTGGCGACGCTCCTGACGGTGTGCGACGGGCGCCTCCGCCGCGCGGGCAGAACGGGCAGGTACGGCACGAGAAGAATGAGCAGGTGCCGCAGCAGGCGCTTCCGCACGAGGAGCCGCCTCGGGAGCCTCATCGGAGGACTCCACCGCGATGTGCGCGCGGCTCGGACGTGCCGCCTCGCGGTTCACACCGTGTATAGACTTGCGGGTAGTAGCCTCACGGGTGGCGGGGCGAGCATGATGTGCAGGCTCTTCAGCAACTTCAGGCTCCACACCCTCAGCCGCCGAGTCCTCTACAGGCTCAGAAGCATCATCGCCGGCTTCTTCATGTTCATCGGACTCTTCGTAGGCTTCGTCCTCAGCTTCGTCATCCTCATCATCTTCTGCCTTAGCTTGGCGTGCATCGCGGCTCGCCTTGACCTGGTTAGCAACAGACTCCAGCAGACCAAAACGGCTCACAGCCCATGCACCGCCGGCAAGAATCAGCAAGAGAACAGCCCAGCCCCACGCCAGCACACCAAAGAGCGCCAGAAGACCGGTAACCAGGGCAAGAACACCCAGACCGGCAGCAACCAGCAGGGCAATACCGCTCGGGCTCGAAGTATCAAAGTAGGACAGAGGCGAGGGCTTCGACTCCTCCACCACCGGAATCTCATCCGTGTAAGGGGCAGTCGGGGAAGATTCGCGAATCTGCGAAATAGAAGCCGTATCCGGGGCAGACTGAACAGCATCCTCTATGGCGTGAGAGGAACGAGAAGAAGCCTGCGGAAGAGCGGAAGAGGGCAGGGAGGTGCCCGGCGTCACCGCGTGATCGGAGGACTGGTATGCCTCCGACTCGTTCAGCAACACACCGGCGGAGGCGAGAATATCCTCCGCGGTACGCTCAGCACTAATCAGGGGACGTTCAGGCTCCATGACAGGGCCAGCGGGCGCGCGACGCAGGCTCCTGGGCACAAACCACAGCAGCAAAATCACGGTCAGAATTACCAACACGCCGGAGGTGTTCAAAAGCGTCATATTCAGGTCGCCCTCTATCGTCCCTTTATCCCTAGACTTTAATCATACCCTTATATTCCCAATGCTTTCCATAAGCGGCAAGAATCGGGCTGGATATGCACATATACCCCAGAAGGAATATGCACACTACAACGTCGTCGCGTCCCTGCACAAGGCACACCCTGGGCCCTCACCCAGTAGCACCCCAAGCACATAATAGACACATACGACGCAAAGGAAGGCGCCCTCCCTTGGGGCTAAAACGCCCCACCGGAAAGAACGCCTTCCTCAGCGTGGTTGGTATTTATCGGTTGCCCTCTTTAGAGAGCGGATGCAGAGTAATTAGCAGTTCTCTGCGACAAAGTCCTTCAGCCATGCGCGCAGGTCGTCACCGAACTCGGGGCGCTCAGCAGCAAGAATAACGTTTGCCTTCAGGTAGGACAGCTTGTCACCGGTGTCGAAACGGCGGCCGGAGAAGACCACGCCGTAGACGCCTTCGCCTTCGCCCTCACCCTGAGCCAGGGTCTGCAGAGCGTCGGTCAGCTGAATCTCGCCGCCGCGGCCCGGAGCGGTGTTCTCCAGAACTTCGAAGACCTTCGGGCTCAGAACGTAACGGCCAATAACAGCGTAGTTCGAGGGAGCCTCATCAGCAGCAGGCTTCTCAACCAGACCGGTGATTTTAACGAAACCGTCTTCGCCCTCAACAGCCTCAATAGCAGCTGCGCCGTAAGCAGAAATAGCCTCGCGGGGAACCTCCATCAGAGCAACGACAGAACCGCCGGTGCGCTCCTGGACCTCCACCATACGAGCGAGCAGGTCTTCCTTCTCGTCAATCAGGTCATCGCCGAGCAGAACAGCGAATGCTTCGTCACCAACGTGGCGCTTTGCGCGCAGAACAGCGTGGCCCAGACCCTTGGGGTCGCCCTGACGCACGTAGTGCAGGTCGCCACCCATCTCATTGGTAGCTACCACGGATGCGAGTAGGGCGTCCTTACCCTGCTCAGCGAGCTGCTGCTCCAGAACGGGAACGCGGTCGAAGTGATCCTCGAGAGCGCGCTTGTTACGGCCGGTAATCATCAGAACGTCGTTCAGACCGGCACGGATTGCTTCCTCCACCACGTACTGAATCGCGGGGCGATCAACGACGGGGAGCATTTCCTTGGGGGTTGCCTTCGTTGCGGGCAGGAATCGGGTGCCCAGACCAGCAGCAGGAATAACTGCCTTAGTAACAGACTTAATTTCAGTAGCCATGCCACAAGAATACCCTAAGTTGTAAAGTACTTAAGGCGATTTATAGACACTATGACATGAAAAAATCTTCAACGTGACTAACTACATATCCACAGCGGCCCATTCTTCGGTGTGCAAAGAAAATGCACCCCACAGAACTCAGCACTATTTTTCTCAAACCCTATACTAAAAAGTGGAATCCACGTCCCCGCAGATATAGGTCAATTTTCACCACCCACCAGGGCAGTTTTACCCTGCGCACGGATACCTCTCAGCATAGAGTGAACGCACCTTACTTCCTACGGGACGCGCCACTCCCCAACCCTTCACACAAGACCCGCAACGACGATGGGACACACCATGCACCTCAACACAACCCCCGCCACCAGCAACTCCGACGCCGGTGCCAGCGCAGACGATATCTCCCTAGACAAAGACATTCTCCGCTCCCAAATCCGCCCGCGCCGCCTCACCGCACGCAGCCACCGCGGCGAACACGGACAGCAACATCTGACTGACCTTTTCACCCACCACATTCTCGAGGCGGTTGCGCAGCGGGTCCACTCCCCCGGTACCATTGCGGCGTATCTGCCCACCAAATCTGAGCCGCCCATTGTCCAAGTACTAAACGCTCTCCATGAGCAGGGACACCGCATCCTCGTGCCCGTCGTACGCCCCGGTCGCAAACTCGCCTGGGTGCACTGGGACCCCACCGTTGAGCATCCGCTCAGCCCCATGGGCATCCCCGAACCCGAAGGCGAAGAACAAGACACGCAAGCATTCATTGACGCCGACCTGCGTCTCATCCCCGCCCTTGCTTTGATGCAGGCGGGCACCGCCTCGGTCAGGGAGGCGGCTACTACGACCGGATTATCCCCCTGCTCAGCGACCAGCAGCTCACCGGCCGGAGCATCGGCATTGTCTTCAGCGACGAAATCTACGAAACCATTCCCTACGACCAGTGGGACGCTATTCTACCGGTGATTCTCACCGAGCGGGGCATTTTCCTCGCTCACCAGCAGGGCTAAAAGCACCCGGCTCACCCACGCCCGATTCGCTCTTGATTGACACCCAAATCTTTATGCAAAAACGCAAAGATATGCAGGAACACACCAACAAAATCACTCACGAAAAAGACGAAAAGAAACAGAAATAGCTATTTGAGAAGAAAACGCAAATAGCTCCCAACCTTTCAAAAGCGGTACACTCAAACCACGTTAATAAACCATCCCAGCGAAAACGGATACAGAAGGACAAAATGCCGGTCTACGTTTACCAGTGCAAGAATTGCAACCACGTCTTTGAACAGCGCCAGTCCTTTAGCGACGATGCACTGCGCATCTGCCCGCAGTGCGGCGAAGAAACCCTGCGCAAGCGCTACAACACCGTCGGAGTGACCTTCAAAGGTTCCGGCTTCTACAGCACCGACAAGGGAAACTCCTAAACGGAAGTTCCACACCAGCCAAAAAGAGAGGAGGGGCGGGGCAACACATGTTGCCCCGCCCCTCGGCGTTTAAGAAGCACTCCCGACTCGGAGGCGCTACACGATATTGTTACCCCAATGCGGAGGACGCTGCTGACTCATCCATTCCAGACGCTCACGCTCCTCCGGGGTCAGCGGCTGCGCGGAAGTAGCCGCTCTCTGAGAACCTGTCTTCGGGGAACCTGCATTCTGCGAGTTCAGGTTCTGAGCATCAGCTTTCTTCGCGGAAGCCCCCGCAGCAGACGAGGCACCCGAAGCCACCACCGGAGGCGTCGTCACACCCACCAGCAGAGGCTCAGCCCCGCTCACCGAGCCGCCGCCGCTCACACGGCGGTGACCGCGGCGAGGCTTCGGCGTCGACGAATAACTAGCCACGGACCTCAGCGCCCTCATCCATATCCAGGTAGTGCAACACGCGCGCCACCACAGCATCCGGGTCAGCGAACACCTCCAGGGTGCCCAGCGTAATGTAGTTCCAGCCCGTGCGGCTCAGACGCTCCGGCAACAGACGGGTACGCTCACGCACCGAAGCACGCGCGTAATTCTGCTCGCCATCAGAGCACGCCACCAGCGGCATAGCCGCCGGAGCACTCGGCTGCGAAGACACCACGGGAGCCACACCCAGCGCGGGCACCGGCTCAGCAGCCAGCTTCTCCGGGGCGTGCGCAATCAGAGCGATATCACCCTCACCGCGGCTCACACGCACACCGCAAGCCTGCAGGCGCGCCACCAAATCGTTCAGCAGCCAGTCACCCAAATCCGGGGTGTCTGCGTCGTCGGCAGCCAAGAATGCGTTACGCGGCAGAGTTTCCGGCACGCGCTGTGCCTTCGCTTCCACCTCTTCACGCGCCTGACGTTCCGCGTGTTCACGCAGCAGGTGGTAGAAATCTACCGCGCCATGATGCAGCTTCTGCGGGTCCAGCTCGGAGGGGTCAATACACGAGACAATGCGCAGGGCACGGCGTGCACGAGTCAACGCCACCACAAAGCCCTGGCGGCCATGCTCAGCAGACAGCTGACCCAAATCGTACGACGCCTGACCCAGTCGGGCACGGCCCACACCCAGAGAGAGAAAATCACGGTGTCGCGCTCGAGGGTCTCAGCGCGGGTCAGGTCGACCACGCGGAAAGACTCCTCACCAGCGGCGAAGAACGGCGCCAGTTGCGGGTACAGGCTCAGGGCGTGACGCACCGACTCAGCCACACGCTGAGCGTGCTTCGGGCTTGCCGTCACCACCGCCAGCGAACGATCCGGGGTACGGTACGCGTGCTCAAGCACCAGGTTTGTCACGCGCTCCACCTCAACACCGGGCGAATCCAGGTTCGCGTTATCGCTGACCTTACCGCGAGTATCAATGTACTCAACGGTCAGCGAACCGGCAGGCTGAGAGGAGGCGCGGCTCACCGGAGCCGCATGCAGCTGCGAACCGTAGAACTCACGGTTCAGGTAGTCCAGAATCACCGGGTCCATGCTACGGTGCAGCATCGCCAGGGTGCGGTTGGGCAGTACGGTAGCGAGCACGTCGAAGGTGCTGTCCAGCTGCTCACCTGCCGGTTCCGGCGCCCCAAAGGTCGGGGCGGACACGATGAACGGCGAGGGGGTAACCCGAATGCGGGTCGCCCAGGGCAATCACCTGGTCGGCGCGGGTAATCGCTGGCAGGTTCGCTGCCAGCGGGGTCGACTCGGAGTCCAGCAGCAGCACCGTATCAAAACGCATGGAGGCGGGAACCTTACGCGCCAGGGCGAACGGGCTCGCAGTCCACAGCGGCAACAGGGTACGCGCCATGACCGGGGCGTGAGTCAACAGCTCCTCGAGCACGAACTCGTAGCCGCGCAGCTGGCTCTTCAGGTACGCTGCCTGATCATGCTCAGACTCAATACGCTCAGTCCACACGCGAGCAACCTTCGCCAGCAGACGCGCCGGGGCGCTAGTCATGTGGGCGTAGTCGGCACGGCGGAAACGGGACTCCATATCGCGCAGGCGGTCGCCGTCCAGCAGTTTACCCTCGTGATGCTGCAGCAAGAACTCCAAGGCAGACTGCCACCAGGCAAGCTCCAGTTCAGCGGAAACAACCTCGGTCGGAACCTGACGCGCGTACAGGTCATCGAGCAGCTCCGACAGGCCGCGCTCACGCAGCTTCTGGGTCAGGGCGTCACGCTCCGGCAGGGTCATGAGCAGCACGCGGTCCGCCATGAGGGCGTCCAGGCGCGCGTCCAGGGCATCCAGGTCGGTGCGTACAAAGTCGGTGCCCTCAACGGTGTCAGCCAGGACAATGCCTAGGCCCGCCAGTTCAGATACCAGGGAGTTCAGGGCGGCAGCCAGCTGATCCAGGTTCTCAGGAATCTGCGGGGTGCGGGGCGCCTCAATGTGGCGAATCCACTCGGCACGCTCGGCCTGAACAATCTTCAGCTGCTCGTGCAGGTCACCAATATTCACGCCGGGCAGGATGTACTCCTTTGCCGCGCGGCGCAGGCGGGAACGCTGCATACTGCTCATCTCGATGCCGTTCTCACGGCGCCACGAACCGGATGCAGTCGCCGCAATCAGGTCGGTCACTGGACGGTCGTAGACGTCTGCGCGGAAACGCTTGAGCGTCTCACGGATGCGCATCAGAATCGCCAGCTGCGACTCCCACTCGGCGATGGTACGACCCGTGCGCAGACCCAGCATGGCGCTGGTGCGGTTCATTGCCTCGCGCAGGTTCAGCAGGGAGGACTTGAGGGTAATGACCAGGGCGTACGCCTCGGCGGCTTCCTCGTCATTGACTAGGCGGGCGCGGTACCACGGGGAGGTACGCGAAGCCGCCGCAAAACCATCAATCTCGCCTAGGCGCACCAGCTCGGCACGCACCTGCTCACGCTCCATGAGCGCATCAAGCATAGGGCGGTCAAAACGCACGCGGGTTGCCGGGCCGTCCTCGGAGGCGGTCAGCTCAGCCAAACGCTGCAGTGCCGAGTAGACAGAAATCTGCCAGTTCGCGTCCTTGTTCAGTAGGGCACGAGTGTGGTCGAGCAGCGCGGCACGGGTCGCCACAAGCTCTTCGTTCAGGTCCTCAGAGTTCGGCTCTTCCGCACCCTCATTGCGCACAATCGCGCGAATGAACTCGGCGCGCTGAGCCTCAGCGTCATGCTCGGCAAGCAGATCGTAGCGCAGGCTCTCAATGCCGGTGCGCTTGAGCAGCGCCGAGAATTCAGCCAGGGTAGAGCGCTTCTCGCCCACCACGAGCACGGACTTACCGCGACCCATCAGGGCGGAAGCAATGTTCACGGCGGTACGCAGCGGCTCGGTGCCGGGCGCCGCGGTAATCGTGAAGGAGAAACCGCTGACCGCGGTGTCGATAATCTCCTGGGCGTTCGCGTCAGCGTCCAGCAGGAGCATTTCTTCTGCCGGGTCGCGCTGGTCCAGGGGCTGCTGCAGGTTGTGGGCGTTGAGCTCGCGCGGCTTCACGCCGGGAACCTTCAGTGCCGCCAGGTCACGAACCAGCGGGGTGATGGCGGTGTGCGGCAACTCGCCCAGGCTTTCCTTCAGATCAGCAAAAGTGGAGATGAAGTACTTCGACTCAATGGTCATGCCCGGAATACGACCGGCGGATGCGCGCATACGCTCGATGACCGGCTCGGGGTCCAGACGGGACATGGAGTTCGCCAGCTGCGCCACGTCCATGGTGCCCAGGTCGATGCCGTACTCCTGCTTGATCTGGCGGACCATCGCCGGGTTCAGGCGTGCGGAACCGGCGAGGCGCAGCTCGAAGTCGTCATCCTTCGGGTGCGGAGTGATGCTCAGCGGTGCCATAAGAATCGGCGCGATGAAACGCTTCTCGTAGGCGGCGGCGTCCTCGCGGGTGTCGTGTGACAGCCAGGAGGCGGTGCCCGCCACGAAGTAGCCTGAGTCCAGGCCGTGGTCGGTGGCGAGCTCGTAAATCTTGGTGCGCAGGGTGCGGGCGGAGCGCATACCCGCCTCGAGCTGCGACTTGTCGCGCAGGATCGTGGAGAGGCGGGTCTTGCGTCCGGCGAGTAGCTGAGCCAGACCGGAGGGGTTCGCTTCGGACAGGTCGATGTGCACGTAGTCGACCTGGTTGAAGTCGAGCATCGCGTCCGGGCCGGTGTAGACGTCCATCTGTTCTGCCCAGCGCTCAAGCCCCGCCGAGGGGTCGAAGTCCTCGTGGGCGGGGTTCAGGTGTGCGGGCAGCTCGGCGATGTTGATTTCGTCGGCTACTTCGTGGGTTTCCTCTGCTGAGGTCGCGGCGGCTGCGGCGGGCTGAGCAGTATCAGCCGGAGTGCCGGTTGCGTGTTGCGCGTCGGTAGGCTCGGGAATCTGGTTCACGTCGTGAGTGTCCTTGTGGGTCAGTGCGGTGTACGTTTGCGCGTACACACCGAAGATGGTGGTTCTTCCGGGGTCCTCTGCCCGGGTGCCTCAAACGGGGCGGGTGTCAGCGTACGCCTGCGTGCTTAGTGTGCCTGCATGCTTGCTGTCTGTTCCTCTGTGCTTACTTCGACCACATTGCGATGTTCACGGCGAGTAGCACCACGGTCACCAATATGTAGAAGACCAGGGCGGGCAGGAGCGCCCAACGGTACTTGGGTGCTAGTTCGCCTTCCAGGTTGCCGAAGCGCAGGGAGCGGAAGAGGAAGAAGCTCAGAATTGCGCCGGGCAGGTTACCGATAATGACCAGTAGCACGGTCAGGTACAGGGCGTAGGCTCGTTCGGTGCGTTCGTTCTCTGCACCTGCGAACTTGAGGGTGCCGCCTAACAGCAGGCTGAGGCATGCGTTCAGGAAAGCCACGGTGAAGAAGGGAATCTTCAGGGCTGCTTGGAAGTCCATCTGGGAGTTCGCTGCGCCCAGAGCAATCCACAGCAGTAGCAGCGCGGGGATGATCATGAGGTACCAGAACAGGTACTTACGCATCTTCTCGGTGTTTTCGATGAGCGCGAAAATTGCGGTCACAGGGTGTCTCTTTCAGATGATCTCAGGCGGATTCGGTCGGATTCAGGAGGAGTGAGTGAAGGGGCAGGCGGGCACGGTAAATGCCTTGTCAGGCGTCGATTTCGCCCCCATTGTTGAGAGCGTCTTCCACCTGGTCCTGCAGGGACTCGCGGCGCTCATGTTCAACGTGTTCAATGTAGCGGCGCACGATGTAGTCCAGCAGCACCGACAGCGCAACGAAGGAGTAGTAGGGCTTACGCTGGGTGCTGATGTGGGTGGGGGTGGTCTGGTAGTGCAGGGAGTACTCAGCGTGCGAGGACATGTAGTTCACACCAATGGCGGTCACCGCAATCATGGGGATGCGGCGCAGCGCCAGCATCTTAATGTGTTCGCGCATGTTCTCGGTCTGACCGGAGAAAGACACAATGATGACCACATCGTCCTGGGTCATATTGTTCATGGCGCTTTCGAACTCATTACGTGCCGGAATGACGTGGCAGAACTTACCGCAAACCTGCATGGACTTGGCAAATTCCTGCACGGCATTGCGCTGAGCGTAGCCGGTACCGAAGCAGTACACAGTGCGAGCCTCATGGATGCGCTTGAGCAGTCCGCTCAGTTCCATGTGCTCGAGGTAGTCGTAGGTGCGCTGAATGTCTTCGCGGCCGCTCTCAATGAACCGCGGGTTGAAGGGTTCGCTGCGGTTCAGAGAGGACTTAATGAAGTACTTCAACTCAGCAAATCCGGAGAAGTTCAGCTTCTTCGTTAGGCGGATAATTGAGCTGGTCGAAGTATAAGTTTTATGTGCCAGAGAATTGATCGTTGACTCTGCAACGAACTCTTCATTTTCTAGCATGAATGCCAAAATTTCCCGTTCAGTTTCACTGAATCGGTGCTGGTTCGCATTCACGACGTCTTGTAAATCCACTCAAAGCTCCTGAATCCGATGGTGAGCAATATATAAATAGTACACGCTCTAGAGTCATCGGCCAGGGTGGGTGAGGGCGGTCATCTCTCACTTTAAGTGTGTATGCCAGCAGATTTGAGTCTGGGTGCGAGTCTGGATACAGCTTCGCCGGCGGCATCGGTGTTATCCGATACCGCCGGCGAAGTCTATACCTTTATGAGGCGTCATGCCGTCAGGCGGTTGAAAGCTGAAGTCTCTTAGGAGAGGGTCTTAGCTTCGTTCACCATGGTCTCGAAACGCTCGCGAACCTGGGGAACGTCCATGCCGACGATGACCTGGAATGCCTTGCCCTTGCGGACGAGGCCCAGAGCACCTGCATTCTTGAAGTCTGCATCCGAGGTGCTGACGAGGGACTCATCAGCAACGGAGACACGCAGGCGGGTTGCGCAGTTGTTCACGGTGGTGATGTTCTCTGCGCCACCGAGCAGTTCGAGGAAGCCTGCTGCGCGGGGTGCGTAGAGGTCGCCGTCAGCTGCGGGAGCTGCTGCGCCGCCGTCCTTCTCAGCAGCCTTAGCAGCCTTGTACTCTGCCTTGCTGTAGAGCTTAGTCTCGCCGCCGTCTTCTTCACGACCGGGGGTCTTGAAGTCGAACTTCAGAATCATGAAGCGGAAGACCAGGAAGTAGATGACGGTGAAGCTCAGACCCACACCAATCTGCATGAGGTAGGTGCCGGAGTGGTTTGCCCACAGCGGGATCCAGTTCTGGAACAGGAAGTCGAGCAGACCGCCACCCATGTAACCAACCAGACCCAGCTGGTACATGATTGCAGCCATGGATGCTGCCAGGATTGCGTGGACCAGGAACAGCGGGGGTGCAAGGAACAGGAAGGTGAACTCGAGGGGCTCGGTGATACCAATCAGGATCGCGGTGAGGCTGACGGGGATCATCAGAGCGAGAACTTCCTTGCGCTTCTCGGGGCGAGCGGTGGTGTAGAACGCCGCTGCGATACCGATGGGTGCGAAGACCTTGGAGTTACCGTGCAGTGCGAAGCCGCCGCCGGGGAACAGTTCCTTCAGGGGCTTGTCGCTCTTAGCGAACTCGCTCAGGTGGCTCGGCCAGTCCTTAGCGATACCGTTCGGGGTAACAACGTTACCGAAGACGAACGGGGAGTAGATGAAGTGGTGCAGACCGGTCGGAATCAGGAAGCGCTCGAGGAAGGTGTAAACCCACACACCGAGTGCGCCGGATGCGATGAAGAAGCCCTGCAGGGAGGAGATGCCGTGCTGAGCGTAGGGCCACAGCCAGGAGAACAGGAATGCCACGGGCATCATCAGGAAGAAGCAGACGCCGTAGACGTACTGCGAGCCCTGGAAGATACCGAGGAAGTCGGGCAGCTTCTTGTCGAACCAGCGGTTGTGTACCCACACCACGATTGCGGAGATAATGATGGCACCGAAGATACCGGTGTCCATGGTCTTGATGCCGGCGATCATCTTCAGACCGGTACCTGCAGCACTCTCAGAGATGTCGGTGCTGTAGTCCAGGTCGAAGAAACCGGTGCCGCCTTGCCCCATACCTTGAGCATGGCGCCGACGAAGTAGTTGAAGGTCAGGTAGACCATTGCAGCTTCCATCACTGCACGTGCGTTAGCGGTCTTTGCCAGTGCAATGGGCAGACCAATCACGAAGAGCAGTTCCATCTGGTTGAAGACGGTCCATGCGCCGGCTTCCCAAACAGACCAGAAGTGGTTCCACGCGCTTTCCTTGTCAGCAGCGAGGGGGATCAGGTCGCCGTTCTGTGCAATGATCGCAATACCGACCGCGAGGCCAGCAACTGCGAAGAGAAGAACGGGTGCCAGCATGGCAGAGCCGAACCTCTGTACTTTTTCCATCATGAGGCTATACGCCCTTTCGGGTTGTCGAGTGAGCGGACGCAGGGGTTGGCGCTCGTTGCCAGCCTGCTGTTCATGCATTCGAACGCCGTATCTTTATACCCCCAAATGGAAGTGTATGAGAGCGGCGCCACATAACCTGCGTGCGCTAAATGCCGAATGTGTTTTAGACAAAAACAATAATGCCAGGTCATACCTGCCCACACATACCAAAAATAGAAGTTTTGAAAGAGTTTTTCAGAACCTGAAACATCTCCCGGCACTGGTTAAAAATACTTGCCGCAGATGAGACTTTTCCTCTATTACCCAGCCCACAGAATCGATAGCATAAACAGTGCACCCGTAGGTTGAGAGCCCACACAACGCTCCCAACCGTCAACAACGGAGTGCATCCCTCAAACTTCTTTATCACGCACTACCCCGGACTTAGTTTTATGCGCTTCCTCACCCTCAACACCCACAGCTGGTGCGAAATCCACCAGATTTCGAAAATCCGCACCCTCGCAAAGTTCATCATTGAACAGCAGGTGGATGTCATTGCACTGCAGGAAGTCAACCAGCTCACCTCCACCCCCGTGGTGAAGGAACCCCTGAACTACCGCGGCGGCGCAGGCGTGCCGGTCCGCGAAGATAACTACGCCCTGCTCCTCGTACAGGCACTCAATGAAATGGGTGCAACCTACGAGTGGACCCTCACCGAAGCCCACATCGGCTGGGACCTCTACGACGAATGCGTAGCAATCCTCTCGCGCCTGCCGATTCGCGGCATCAAGCCCATCGAGATGTCCCCCGACTACGGCTACCACCAGGTACAGCGCCGCGCAGCGCAGGCAGCCCTCATCGAAACTGAGACGGGCACCTTCTGGTGCGCCACCACCCACATGTCCTGGTGGGACTTCGACGGCGAGCCCCTCTTCGCGCAGGAATACACCCGCCTCTCACAGGCCCTGGCAGAATGCGCCCTCACCGCACCCGTGCTACTCGGCGGCGACTTTAACTCCGCCGCGCATCTGAGCGATGAAGGCTACGCTTTGGTCACCTCCAGCGGTATGGTCGATACCCGCTCGCTGGCGGAGCACACCGACGGCGAAATACCGTCCACCGTGAAATCGCCGGTTGGGAAGGTAACACGGACGCCAAGCGCATCGACTTCGTTTTCGCCGACCGACTGCTCACGGTCCTCTCCCACTCAGTTGTTTTCCGCGACAACTCCCCCGAGGCCATCTCAGACCACAGCGGCCTACTCCTGGACATTGACCCCTCCAGCTGGGCGCCGCAGAGCCTCCTTACACCCCCTCACCAACCAGGGCTAAAGGGCACCAGACGTTAGCCGCCCAACACGACGGCACCTCTCGCGCCAACACCCCTGACAATCTCCAAGGAAAGGAACAATCATGACGACCCAAACCCAGTGGTGGCAGGAACCGGTGGTCTACCAGATCTACCCCCGCTCCTTCAACGACTCCAATGGCGACGGCATTGGCGATCTGCCCGGCATTACCGAGAAGATTCCGTACCTCGCCAAGCTGGGTATTCAGGTGCTGTGGCTCTCGCCCATCTACGCTTCCCCGAACGATGACAACGGCTACGATATCTCCGACTACCGCGCCATCATGACCGAGTTCGGCACCATGGAAGACTTCGATGAGCTGCTCGAAACCGCGCACAAGCACGGCATCAAGCTCATGATGGACCTGGTCGTCAACCACACCTCCGACGAGCACGAATGGTTCAAGCAGGCACGCTCCTCCAAAGGACAACCCCTACCGCGACTACTACATCTGGCGCGACCCCAAGGGCTTCGACGAGGACGGCAAGCCGATTCCGCCGAACAACTGGATTTCCTGCTTCAGCCCCTCCGTGTGGGAATGGGACGAGGCGACCGGCCAGTTCTACCTGCACTACTTCTCCATCAAGCAGCCCGACCTGAACTGGGAGAACCCGAAGGTCCGCGAAGAGGTCTACGACATCATGCGCTTCTGGCTGGACAAGGGCGTGGACGGCTTCCGTATGGACGTCATCAACCTGATTTCTAAGGACCTCTCCTTCCCCGATGACCCGGCAGTCCTCGCCGGCGGCCTCGACAACTGCCTGGCTGTCGCAGCTAACGGCCCGCGCGTGCACGAATTCCTGCAGGAGATGAACCGCGAGGTCCTCAGCCAGTACCCGGTCATGACCGTGGGCGAAACCCCCCCTGCGTGACCGTGGACGACGCCGCGCTCTACACCGGTTTCGACCGCAACGAGCTACAGATGGTGTTCCAGTTCGAGCACATGGACGTAGATGCCTCCGAAGGTGGCGTAACCGGCAAGTGGTCCGACCGCCGCTTCAACCTGGTTGACCTCAAGAAGGTCCTCACCCACTGGCAGGAGGGCCTGCACGGCCGCGGCTGGAACTCCCTGTACTGGAACAACCACGACCAGCCGCGCACCGTCTCCCGCTTCGGTAACGACTCCCCCGAGTACCGCACCGTCAGCGCCAAGATGCTGGGCACCGTACTGCACCTGATGCAGGGCACCCCCCTACATCTACCAGGGTGAAGAGCTGGGCATGACCAACGTCTTCTTCGACGATGTGAAGGACTACAACGACCTGGAGATTCACGACTCCTGGCGCAAGTACGTTGAAGAGTCGGGCCGCGTCTCCGCCGAGGACATGCTGCGTTACATCAGTGCCTCCGGCCGCGACAACGCACGCACCCCCATGCAGTGGACCGCCGGTGAGAACGCAGGCTTCACCACCGGCACCCCGTGGCTGAAGCTGAACCCGCGCTACACCGAAATCAACGCAGAAGCAGAGCTGGCTAACCCAGATTCGGTGTTCTACCACTACCGCGACCTGATTAGCCTGCGCCGCGAGCATCCGATCATCCTGACCGGCGAGTACCGCCTCCTGGATGAAGAGGATAACCAGGTCTACGCCTACCTGCGCGTGAACTCCGATGAGGACGCCGCTGCAACCGGCGAGCGCGCCCTGCTGGTCGTCGCCAACTTCACCGATGACACCGTGCAGCTGAACTACGCGGGCGGCAACCTGGATTCGGTGGTTCTGACCAACTCGCAGGCGCTCTCCCCGACCGAGCTGAAGGCTATCGAGAACACTCCGAAGCTGGTTAGCTCGAACTACCGCGATGAGAACCGCGAGTTCACCGACGAAGGCACCCTGCTGCGCCCCTACGAGGCGAAGGTCTACCTCTTCGGTAACGCCAAGTAGTCGTACCCCACTCATACTGTGCGAAGGGGATCCGGAACAGACATTCCGGTCCCTCTTCGCCTATACTTCAATTACAGACACCTTTTTCCTCTTCGGCGTAACCGCCGGTACAGAAAGGCAATTATGAGCAACTCCGAGGCATACGAGGTTCCCTCCTACGAAGGCCGCCAGTGGTGGAAGGAAGCCGTGGTGTACCAGGTGTACCCCCCGTTCCTTCAACGACGCGAACGGCGACGGTATCGGTGATCTGAAGGGCATCACCGAGAAGCTGCCCTACCTGGCTAAGCTGGGCATCAACGTCATCTGGCTCTCCCCTGTGTTCGACTCGCCGAACGTGGATAACGGCTACGACATCTCTGACTACTTCGCGATCATGAGTGACTTCGGCACCATGGAAGACTTCGACGAGATACTTGAAACCGCTCACAAGCACGGCATCAAGATCCTGATGGACCTGGTCGCCAACCACACCTCCGATGAGCACCCCTGGTTCAAGGAATCTCGCTCCTCCAAGGACAACCCCTACCGCGATTACTACATTTGGAAGGATCCGAAGGGCTTCGACGAGGACGGCAACCCGATTCCTCCGAACAACTGGGCGTCCGAGTTCGGTGGCCCGGCGTGGGAGTGGGATGAGGCGACCGGCCAGTTCTACCTGCACATCTTCTTCAAGGAGCAGCCCGACCTGAATTGGGAGAACGAGAAGGTTCGCGAGGACCTGTACTCCATGGTTCGCTGGTGGCTGGACAAGGGCGTTGACGGCTTCCGTCTGGACGCTATCAACATCATCTCCAAGCCCGAGGGCTTCCCGGATGATCCCTCCACCGACTTTGAGAAGCACACCTCCTCGATTCCGTTCGTCATCTCCAACGGCACCATGGTGCACCCGTGGATGAAGGAGCTCACCCGCGAGACCTTCAGCCGCTACGACGTGATGACCGTGGGCGAGACCAGCGCAACCAGCCCCGAGGACGCTAAGCTGTGGGCTGGCTACCACACCGGTGAGCTGAACATGATTTTCCACTTCGATCACATGGGCGTGGATAACGACCCGAACGGCTCCCTGGGCGGCAAGTGGTCCTACGCGCCGTACAAGCTGACCGAGCTCAAGCGCATCCTGAACGACTGGCAGACCACCCTGGAGGGTAACGCCTGGGGTTCGCTGTACTGGGACAACCACGACCAGCCGCGCGTTGTCTCCCGTTTCGGTAACGATTCGGATGAGTTCCGCACCCTGTCCGCTAAGCAGCTGGCGACCACTCTGCACTTCATGCAGGGCACCCCGTACATTTACCAGGGTGAAGAAATTGGCATGACCAACGTGAAGTTTGATTCGATTGAGGATTACCGCGATGGTGACTCGATTCGCTTCTACGAGGACATGCACGTTGACCACAAGCGTCTGAGCCACGAAGAGGCGATGCAGGCTATCTACATCAAGGGCCGCGACAACGCTCGTACCCCGGTTCAGTGGGATGCTTCCGCTAACGGTGGTTTCAGCCCCGAGGGTGTGACCCCGTGGATTGCTGTGAACCCGAACTACCCGGCGATTAACGCTGAGGCTGTTCTGGCTGATGAGGATTCGATTTTCTACCACTACCAGCAGCTGGTGGCTCTGCGCCGCGGCAAGCTGAAGGACCTGATGGTTTACGCGTCCTTCGCTCCGGTGGATTCGGTTCAGGTTCCGCACAACGAGGACGAGGCTGTGTACGCGTACACCCGTACCGGTGGCGCGGATGGCAGCCCCGCAAACGAGTCTTTGCTGGTTGTTTCGAACTTCACCGCTGAGGAGCAGGAGCGCGACTTCGCTGTGCTGAATGAGGCTCGTGAGGCTGGTGCTCGTGTTGAGCTGGTGAGCTCGAACTACAAGGACGATGCGGGTTCGACCCTGCGCCCCTACGAGGCAAAGGTGTACCACATCGTTCGCTAAGCGTTGTAGCTCGTTGAGTGCTACCGCGTGCCGATAAGGTGATAGACAGCAGAAGGAGGGTGAGGCTTATGCCCCGCCCTCCTTTTGTGTTGCCTTCTTTGTTGTCCCGGAGTGCTTTCTTGGCTCTGCTTAGCCGGAGAAAATCAGCTGCAGAATCGGCACAGCGAGCGCTATCATTCCCAGGCTAACGACTGCTCCGGAGGCGATAATGGGTGCGGCTGTTCCTTCGTGTCGGTAGTGGGTTTCCAGAATGACGATGTTAGCGGCTGGCGGTAGCACTCCGAGGATAAAAAGTACCTGCGGGTGTGCCAGTAGCTGATCGAGGTGCACTCCGGTGTGCGTGTGCATCCAGTGTGCGGCGGTTAGTATGCCGACGCTGTAGATGCTCACGAGCACGACACGCAGTAGCGCCCACCGGGCGGCTTGTTTTAGGTCGGTTCGGTGCAGGCGGGCGGTGCTCAGCCACATGCCTAGCACCATGAGCCCTACGAAGCTGAAGACCCAGGTGATGAGCCGGTAGATACCGGCGGCGTGGGTGTTGAGGAACGGTCCGGCGGGCAGGCATATCAGCCCGATTGCTACGGCGATAATGGGGCGGTTCGTGAGCAGGGACCGCAGTACTGCACCGACGGTAGCTTTGCGTGTGACAGCTTTTCGGGTGGGCTTGGCTCGGCCAGTCGTGAGTCCATCTGTATTGGTTTCTCTGCGCATGAGTGAGGTGCCGAGGATATTACCCATGACGGAGTTGCCGATATACGCGCCGACGTAGAGGCGTACGGCTTCCTCGCCCCAGAAGCTGGCGACTACGGGGATTCCGAAGATTCCGGCGTTGAGGTAGACGAGGGCGAGCCGTTGCACCGGGTCGTTCGTGAAGAAGGCGGCGCAGCGTACGAGAAGCGCCATGAGCACCATGGTGGAGGCTGCCATGAAGAAGAGCTCGGGACGACTGGTGGCGACGATGTAGACGATGACGGTGGGGATAATCCAGCGGGTCAGCAGGGCGGAGGCGCTTTCTTTCAGACGGTTGCCCCAGTGCTCGGGTAGCAACATTGCGAGTCCGAAACCTACCCCTAAGTAGAGGAGTGGGAGGATCATTCCCATGCTCGTTCCTTTCGCTGTTGCTGTGTATGTGCCGTTGTTTTACGGCTAAGGTCCCTGTCTAATAACCCTACCCTGAACCTTCAGGTTGAGGCTTATCGATTTTTCGTTGTACTTTTCGAAATTTTCGCGTCATATTGCATCTTATTCGCTGATGCTCTCGTTTTTTATACGGTTCGCTTCTAATCTTGAAATATAGAGAGAATATATTTTCCACCACATTCTTTCGTTCTATCACAGACACTCATTTCTTACGAGATGAGGAACTAGGCTGTTTCTTCTCCCGTAAGACTCAATATGCAGGAGCCCGCAATGCAGCAACCGTATCATTCTTCCCCCTCCCGAATCCGGTGGCGTCCCCCAGCAATCTGCAAAGCGTCCTGCGCAGGCTTCTAGCCAGCATGCTGATGCGCATATTCCGCGGCGCTCTTCTGCTCTGCTTACTGCCCCTGCTACAGCTTCTATAGCCGCTGTACCCGCCTCTGAGGGCCCTGAGCAGACCTTTAGGGTGACTCACCCGGTGTTGAGTGTTATCTCGTGGCTGATTGCGGCTGCGAGCGCTGTGTGGCTTGTCATTCTGGGCGTCTCATTGGTGTTGAATGTCGCGTCGGGAGTGAGCCATGATTCTGAGTTTATGATGCTGACCTACGGCGTGTATATGGCGTGCGCGTTTGGGTTCTGCTGTTTTGGTACGTTTTTTGCTCTGCATTTTGGGTTGGGGTCGAGCGCTCATTGGCGTGATTCGATTCGTCACCCGCATCACCCGCATTAAAGGTTTTTCTTTTCCCCGTGTGGTTTTGTGGAGAGTTTTTAGTTCTTTTATTTGAACTCTCGTTTTAAATATTTTGGTGTTTTTCTTTAAAATTCATGCGAAAAATCTAGGCTACGGAGTATTTTCAGAAACGCTCATATGAAAGAAGCCGCCCGGCGCATCACAGCAGGATGCACCGGGCGGCTCCTTACGGGGCTTCAGCCATCTTAGGTTGCACACTCAAAGGGGTTCAGGAGCCGAACATGCAGACGCTCAAAATCTTTGACATTGCGCGTTACGAGAGTAAGACCATGAGTCAAAGCAGTTGCAGCGATCCATGCGTCGTTCTCCGGCGCTTTATCCGGCACGTGAAGCCCTGCACAACAATCAGCTACAGCTCCGTCAATGACAAGAGTTCGTTTCTGAAATTTCTCTCGAACTGCCAAAAAAACCACTCACGCAGATAAGCACCTTGTATCGGATCTTTACGCTCCATAGCAAGCACACCGCGCTCTAGTTCCATAAGGGTCACGACGCTAATATAGAGTGGCTTTTCTGAATAACGGCGAAACCACGACTCAAAAACAGGGTCAGCCTTACCGCGTGAGAGCTTCCACAACTCAGAAATAATATTGGTATCAAGCAGGTACATCGTTGTCCCCTAGAACTCTACAATGGGGCGCTGATGTGCGGAACGTTCTGCCGTGGGGAATTCTTCGGGCAGGTCCATACCTTCAGCAGGTTGAGGGTAGTTTGCGAAGAAATCATACAGGGAAGAGCTCTCATTCTGGCTACGCGAATACTCTTCATAGGTCATAAGGACATAGGTGGGTTCACCACGCTTAGTGATAATAACGGGTGATTGCTGAGCCTGCTTCTGGGCTTTGGCGAGATTTTGGTTGAACTCGCGGCTGGTCATAACGGTCATAATTTCCCCCTTGCTGCTCACGACATGAAAACATAAATAATGTAACTACGTAGCTACATTATATTTTCCTTTCAGTACTACGACAACCCCTCCATCTTCAGACCCGCTATATATCGTTAGGAAGATACGAAGAAGCCGCCCGGCGCATCACAGCAGGATGCACCGGGCGGCTCCTTTCACAGGCTCCCAGCTACAAAGCTAGGTAGCCCACAGCGGGATTACTCCCACTCAATGGTTCCCGGGGGCTTGGAGGTAACATCCAGCACCACTCGGTTAACGTCCTTGACCTCGTTCGTAATACGGTTCGAGATCTTAGCCAGCAGGTCGTACGGCAGGCGCGACCAGTCAGCGGTCATTGCGTCTTCCGAAGAGACCGGGCGCAGAACAATCGGGTGGCCGTAAGTACGGCCGTCACCCTGAACGCCCACGGAGCGAACGCCAGCCAGCAGAACCACGGGGCACTGCCAGATGTGCTCGTCCTGACCTGCTGCGGTCAGCTCTTCACGCACGATAGCGTCAGCGGCACGCAGGGTGTCCAGGTTCTCGCGGTTAACCTCGCCGACAATGCGGATGCCCAGTCCGGGGCCGGGGAACGGCTGACGTGCCACGATCTTCTCGGGAACGCCGAGCTCACGACCGATAGCGCGAACCTCGTCCTTGAACAGGGTGCGCAGCGGCTCAACCAGTTCGAAGGTCAGGTCGTCGGGGAGGCCGCCCACGTTGTGGTGGCTCTTAATGTTTGCGGTGCCGTCGCCGCCGCCGGACTCGACAACGTCCGGGTACAGGGTGCCCTGGACCAGGAACTTGATGTCTGCGCCCTCTTCGCCTGCTTCGGCAATCAGCTTGCGCTGTGCCTCTTCGAAGGAGCGGATGAACTCGCGGCCGATAGCCTTACGCTTCGCCTCAGGCTCGGTGATGCCATCGAGTGCGGAGAGGAAACGCTCCGACTCGTCGATGGTGATGACCTTGATACCCATGGATGCTGCGTAGTCCTGCTCGACCTGTTCGCGCTCGCCTTCACGGAGCAGACCGTGGTCGATGAAGAAGCAGGTGAGCTGGTCGCCAACAGCCTTGTGCACGAGTGCTGCTGCCACGGAGGAGTCAACGCCGCCGGAGAGCGCGCAGATGACGCGGTCGCTACCGACCTGCTCGCGGATCTTTGCGACCTGCTCTTCGATGATGTTGTTGGTGGACCAGGTGGGCTTCAGGCCTGCCACATTGTAGAGGAAGTTCTCCAGGGCGACCTGGCCGTAGTCGGAGTGCTTCACCTCGGGGTGCCACTGCACGCCGCCGAGCTTGCGGGATTCGTCCACGAATGCTGCCACGGATGCGCCGGGGGTCTTTGCCAGCACCTCGAAGCCTTCGGGGGCTTCGGTCACGGAGTCACCGTGAGACATCCACACGTTCTGGGTGGTGGGGGTGCCGGTGAGGAAGGAGGAGTTCTCAGCGCAGACCACAGCGTCGGTTGCGCCGTATTCGCGCAGACCGGTCTGGGCGACGGTGCCGCCGAGGGTCTGGGCCATCACCTGGAAGCCGTAGCAGATACCGAAAATCGGCACGCCAGCTTCGAAGAGGGCCTTGTCGCCCTTGGGTGCGCCATCGGCGTAGACCGAGGAGGGGCCACCGGAGAGCACGATGGCTGCCGGGTTCTTGGCGAGCATCTTCTCGGTGCTCATGGAGTGGGGGACGATTTCGGAGTAGATGCCGGCTTCACGCACGCGACGAGCGATGAGCTGCGCGTACTGTGCACCGTAATCTACCACCAGGACGGGACGCTCTTCGAGCTGGTCCAGGTTCACAGAGTTGGTCACGAAAATTACCTCAACGTGTTGGTACTAATCCGCGCACTTGCGCGGGGATATATCTATTTTACGCTATCGCTGTACGCCGCCGACGGCGCGTAGCCCCTCCCCTATTCTGGGGTGCCGCTACATGCTCTAACGGGGGTAGAGCGTGCGTATAGAAAGCACCGCCCGGCAACGGAGTTAACGTCTCCATAGCCAGGCGGTACATTATAAAAACAATTCTCTTCGTTTATCCCTTGAACTGAGACATATCAATACGCCGGTCGCAGAAGTCAGCCACCGCATCGCTGTGCGTAGCAATAATGGCACAGGCCCCAGCGTTCACCATCTCCCGCAGAATATCAAGTACCTGCGCCTCATTCTCGGCATCCAGGGCACCAGTCGGCTCATCCGCCAGAATCAGGGACGGTTGCTTCAACATAAGCCCAGCAAGCGCCACGCGCTGTTGCTCACCACCCGAGAGTTGGTAGATAAGAGACTTCTCTCGCCCAGACAAACCGACCCGCTTGAGGACGGACTCTAGCTCTTTACGGCTCGGGCGCTGCGAACGCGGCATAACCGCGAGCGGTCCGAGGACATTCTTTTCAACGCTCTCCCCTTCTACCAGGGCATAGTTCTGGAAGAGATATCCTAGACTATCACGGCGGAAATGACGGCGGGTTCGCGAGGATGAGCCGCTCAACATTGTTCCTTGGAAGGTATATTCTCCTTCGGTAAAGTCGGTCAGGGTCCCTAGACAGTTAAGGAGAGTGGTTTTTCCACTTCCGGAGGCACCAGTTAGGGCTAGCATCTGTCCTGGGGCTACGACAATGTGGACATCAGCAAAAATAGGATGCCCTGCAATACGCACAGACCCTCCGCTTACGGTCAGCAGATTTTCTGTTTTTAAGATGGACGCCATCAGTACATTTCCTTTCGCGCATGATTGGCAACTGCAACTCGGTAGCCTCTGCCAAAGGCCAATAAACTCATACCAATCGACACAATAACGGTGGACGTGAAGAGTACCGTTGCCAGCACTGCAATAACAGATGCAGTCTCAGCCCCAGCATTGAGATACTGCTCGTGGGCCAAGCTCGTTAGTTGGAGAACCCCATAGCTAATGACAAGAGTCGTTAAAACCGCCTCCCCAATGAGAACCCCACGGAAAGTCTGGGTCGGATGCATACCGTAGGTAAAGGAACGAGCAATACGCTGCTGATGTTCTGCGCAGTACACGCGTGCGTACTCCAGAAGGGTCACAAGACACAAAACGGAAAGGATAATGAGCGCATACAAGCTAATGCGTTGTTCGCTCTGCATCCTGCTTGTGAGACTAAAATATTTTTCACTCACCGGCAGAATTTCACCTACATAGCTTCGAGCCGCACTACCCTCAAGAGATTCGAGAGCTTTTTGCCGATCCTTAATGAATGCCCCGTTCTGGCTGAAGGCAGCAACGAGCATCTCCATTCTGTCGGTCAGCACAGTTTTCGGGACATACACAATAATGGGGTTCTGTACAAAGTAGTTAGCTTTGGTACCGTCACCATATGTGTAGGAGCTCGTTACAGTCTCATATGCTCTCAATTCCGAAAGCTCAGCTCGTGGAGCTTCTAAATTGTTCGAGGGAGAAGAGCTATCAGCCGAGTCAAAGGCACTAGAGGCAAGGCGCCTTATATCATCGGTGTGCTTTTCCAATTCCTGGGGATAGTAGACGCTAAGACCGCTACGACTTTCCAGGTCTTCAAGAGGAGGTAAGCCTGCTGGCAGGGATTCAGGATTACTATCCAGGTATTCACGATTCACGTACAGAAAGGTGCGACCTAAGCTCTGATCAGGTTTCAGAGAGTCTGATTCATTCTTTCCGGCTCTATAAGCTTCAATCGATTCATCGGATGTATAGACAGGGTTCTCCGCACTAGCGAGGATGACGTTATCAGATTCTACTTGTTCTTTACTCCAGCCCTGAAGGTTCTGGATGTCACTAGCCTTATACCGGAAACCATTAAAGGACACACTATATCCGCTACTCTGAAGCACCGCGGGGCGGGCTTGATTGAGTGCATGGACTTGCTGAGTCGTGTAAGCCAAAGTGATTAGAGTAGCAACAACAAGGATGAGCGCCAAAGAGCGGCACGCCCAGCTAGCCGCATAGGTAATACGCGTGGGTACCTTTCCTTTAAGGGCTTGTCCAATAGGTATAGCTACAGTAAATACACAAGCCACATAATGCAGCAGAAGCATAAGGCCCAACATCCAGCACAACAGAATAAGCTGAACTTTCAGTGTCAAGGCCGCAAAAGCCCACGAATTGTACAGAGCGAGGAATGCATAGAAAAGGGCGTAGAGGCCCAGAATTCCGCCAAGAATAGCAGGCCCTGATTCTAGCAGCTGTGCACTGTAGACACGGTTTAGGGATGCACCATGCAGACGCAGGCGCGCGCTTTTTTTCGTCTGCCGGAATACGGCACCAATCAGAGCCGTACTAAGGGCTAGGCATGTTGCGATAAAGGCATACCCGCCTGGGGTTCCCATGTAGTACCCTGTAATGCTTCGGAGATTGAGAACATCGTATTCCGTTACATGCGCACCATTTTCACGCAGGGTAGTGAGCAACTGGGCACGTTGCTGGTCACTACCGCCATAAAGGTTGTAGAGACCTCGAGCTTCTACAACCTTGCCCGGATTAAGCCTTTTGACCTCAACGCGGTCTTCAGGAGCATAGGAAGGGTATCCCGTTTGCTCCCACCTACGTACAGTATTTTCGGCACCACAGAATTCGAGTACGATACCGTGCCGAGTATCTGACACGTCAAGGGTGCGACGAGCTATAGCGATGCTGTTCTTCTCCGCTTCCTGACACATATTCTCCAGAAATTTGCGAGTATCTACGCCTTCACTGATAGAAGGAATCTGGAGGTTACGGGTATGCCCAAGAGACATCTCCGAGTTGATACTCAGAAGCATGAAGAAGGGGAACACGATGGAGGCGAGGGTCGCCCATAGATAAACTGAGGTGAGGACCGATACATACCGGCCAAATCGGAATCGGCACTTAAGCATGGGGATTCGTTTCTGTCATATGGGCGGGCCGCCTGATAGATTCGCTCAGACGGCCCGCCAAATATTTTGCATATTAGCTTCCTGCATCATCTGCAGGACCATATTGCTAGTACGCTATAAAATATTCAACGTGCTTATTTCTAACAATGGTTGTTATAGTAAGCTTCGTTAGTGTGGTTCCAGGAACGAGCAGACGAAGCCCTAGCCGTGGTAAAGGGCTTCTTACATCCGGAGTAAACCCAGTCCCTTCCCCAAACGGTTGCGCTATGCCATTCTTCTTTGTGGTAATAACGAGACCACACGCCCCAGATAGACGAACCATAGTCCCAAGTACCACCACGCACATCAACAACAGTCGCCGCAGCCGGGACAGTTGCGACAGGAGCGGCGGTCAGCGCCGTCGCGCTCAATGCGATAGCGGCAAGAACCTTCTTAACAGGGGTAGCGATGATACCCATTTCTAATCTCTTTCAATAGGTATATCCATATGGTATTGAACTTACACTTTTGCATAAGTTCTTCCTGAGAATATAGACCTTAGCCATCACTCTCACTAGATACACTACAGTGAAAATATAACCCCCGACACTATAAAATGAGAAGGTTTCACAACGTGGCATAAATTTCATTATTCCAAAGATAGTGACTCGCGCCCTATCCAAAAGAACACCTCAAAGCAATACCGCCCGGTAGCCGGAGGGATAAACCCATCAGCCACCGGGCGGTGATTCATGAAGCTACATTAGCCGCGGTACGCGGGGACCACGGTCAGGTCAGCCTTCTGGAACTTCTTCAGATCCAGGTAACCGCAGTTAGCCATTGCGCGCTTGAGCGCACCGACAATGTTGCTGGTGCCGTTCACGTGGTGCGAAGGACCGTACAGGACTTCCTCCAGGGAGCCGACAACACCCAGCGGGGTGCGCACGCCGCGCGGGAAGTCCAGCGAGTGCGCCTCGTTGCCCCAGTACCAGCCCTGGCCGGGAGCCTCGGATGCGCGAGCCAGCGGAGCACCCAGCATGACAGCGTCAGCGCCCAGTGCGAGAGAGCCTTCACCATGTCGCCGGAGCGGCCCAGGGAGCCGTCAGCAATCACGTGCACGTAGCGGCCGCCGGACTCATCCAGGTAGTCCGAACGTGCCGCAGCCACGTCGGCGATAGCGGTTGCCATGGGTGCGGAGATGCCCAGGCCCTGGCGGGTGGTCTGTGCGGAACCGCCGCCGAAGCCCACCAGCACGCCGGCTTGCGCCGGTACGCATCAGGTGCTTAGCCTGCGAGTAGCCAGCAACGCCACCAACGATGACCGGAACGTCCAGCTCGTAGATGAACTTCTTCAGGTTCAGCGGCTCGTGCGAGGTGGAAATATGCTCAGCAGAGACGGACGCGCCACGGATGACGAACAGCTCAACGCCCGCCTTCACCACGGTCTCGTAGTGCTCCTGGGTGTTCTGCGGGCTCAGGGAGCCTGCAACGACCACGCCGGAGTCACGAATCTCTTCCAGGCGTGCAGTGATCAGTTCCGGCTTAATCGGCTCGGAGTAAATCTGCTGCATGCGGGTGGTTGCGGAGGCGGGGTCCGCCTCGGGCAGCTCAACAATCTCGTCGAGCAGCGGCTGCGGGTCCTCGTAGCGGGTCCACAGACCCTCGAGGTTCAGCACGCCCAGGCCACCCAGCTTACCCAGTGCAATGGCGGTCGCCGGGGACATGACCGAGTCCATGGGCGCACCAATGATGGGGGTGTCGAACTTGAAGGCGTCAATCTGCCAGGAGGTGTCGACGTCGCGGCGGTCGCGGGTACGGCGGGTGGGCACCAGCGCCACATCGTCCAGGGAGTAGGTGGGGCGGGCGTTCTTGGAGAGGCCAATCTGAATTTCAGACATGGGGTGAATCCTTTCGAATTCGGTTTGAGGGGTGCCGCTGGGCGTTATTCGCGCCGATGCCCGCCCGATACCTGAACGGTTATGGGGCGGGCTCAACGGCGCATGGTGTGCACACCATGCGGCGAATCATCGTTGGTGATGCGTTTTAGGCGCGGTAGTTCGGTGCCTCAACGGTCATCATGATGTCGTGCGGGTGCGATTCCTTCAGACCTGCGGGGGTGATGCGCACAAACTGACCCTTGTGCTTGAGCTCCTCGATGGTGCGGGAACCGACGTAGAACATGGTCTGGCGCAGGCCGCCTTCGAGCTGGTGAATCACTGCGGAGAGCGGGCCGCGGAAGGGAACCTGACCCTCAATGCCCTCGGGGATCAGCTTCTCTTCGCTGGAGACGTCAGCCTGGAAGTAGCGGTCCTTGGAGAAGGACTTGTGACGGCCGCGGGTCTGCATAGCGCCCAGCGAACCCATGCCGCGGTACGCCTTGAACTGCTTGCCGTTCACGAGAATCAGGTCGCCGGGGGATTCGGTGGTGCCGGCCAGCAGGGAGCCGAGCATCACGGAGTCGGCGCCGGCCACCAGAGCCTTGCCAATCTCGCCGGAGTGCTGCATACCGCCGTCAGCAATCAGCGGCACACCTGCCGGGATAGCTGCCTAGCGGACTCGTTGATAGCGGTCACCTGGGGAACACCAACACCGGCGATGATGCGGGTGGTGCAGATGGAGCCGGGGCCAACGCCAACCTTCACGCCGTCAGCGCCAGCGTCGATGATAGCCTGTGCGCCCAGGCGGGTTGCAGCCTGGCCACCGATGACGTCCACGTGTGCTGCGGCGGGGTCCTTCTTCAGGCGGGCAATCATGTCGAGCACGCCCTGGGAGTGACCGTTTGCGGTGTCCACGAACAGTGCGTCGACGCCAGCCTCGACCAGGGTCATTGCGCGCTCGTAGCCGTCACCGAAGAAGCCGATAGCGGCGCCGGCACGCAGGCGGCCGTCCTCGTCCTTGGTGGCGTTGGGGTACTGCTCAGTCTTGACGAAGTCCTTGAGGGTAATCAGACCGGCGAGCTTGCCTGCGTCGTCGACCAGGGGCAGACGCTCAATCTTGTTGTGGGACAGCAGCGCGAATGCTTCGTCCTTGGTGACGCTGGGGTGCGCGGTGACCAGCGGCATGGGGGTCATGATGTCGCGGACGCGAATGCCCTCGTAGTCGGAGCGGGAGATGTAGCGGATATCGCGGTTGGTGATAATACCTTCCAGCACGCCCTCTTCGCTGACGACGGGCAGACCGGAGACCCTGTAGTAGCCGCAGACCTCGTCGTATTCGGCGATGGTTGCGTCAGCACCGATGGTGACGGGGTTAATGATCATGCCGGACTCGGAGCGCTTGACGCGGTCCACGTGTGCAGCCTGGTCCTCGATGGAGAGGTTGCGGTGGATAACGCCCATACCGCCCAGACGTGCCATAGCGATTGCCATAGCGGAGTCGGTCACGGTGTCCATTGCGGCGGAAATGATGGGGGTGTTCAGGGTGATGCGCTTGGACAGGCGGGTGGAGGTGTCCGCATCGGAGGGGATGACGTCGGTGTTGCCGGGCAGCAGGAGCACGTCATCGTAGGTCAGGCCGGTGAAGCCGAAGGGATCCTCGGACAGAGCGGTGGGAATGGTCATTGTCTACCTTTCGGATGCTGGCTTCATCGGTGAGAAGCTCAGCCTATACGTTGCGTATGTCAAGATGCGGTACGACCCGTCTGCTCGCACCCCACAAGGTGGTTTGAGCGCAAACGGGAACAGCTTACCTTCTATAGTAAACCGCTAAAGGTTTCTTTGCTGAGAAGCACTCAGAGTAAGCATTCCTCAGCGGGAGGCTGTCGGCAGGTTCTAACGCCCCCGCGAACGCGAGCGCATCCGAGCCTACCGACAGCGAGTGCCCGGTACCGCCTCCATGGTGGAGGGGCGGCACCGGGCACACACACTATTTAGGCTTCTTCAGTTTCTTCGGGCTTCTCAACCACCAGGGTCTCGGTGGTCAGCACCAGAGCCGCGATGGAGGATGCGTTCTGCAGAGCCGAACGGGTCACCTTCACCGGGTCAATCACGCCGGCTTCGATGAAGTCCACGTACTCGCCGGTCTTGGCGTTGAAGCCGTGGCCCACGGGCAGCTCGGAGACCTTGGAGACGATGACGTAGCCGTCTTCGCCCGCGTTCTCAGCGATCCAGCGCAGCGGCTGAACCAGGGCACGGCGAACAATCTGTACACCCACGTTTGCGTCGTGGTTGCCCAGGTCCATGCCGTCCAGTGCCTTCAGCGCGTGAACCAGTGCGGAACCGCCACCGGAGACGATGCCCTCTTCCAGGGCTGCACGGGTGGAGGACACAGCATCCTCGATGCGGTGCTTGCGTTCCTTCGCCTCAACCTCGGTTGCGGCACCGACCTTGATAACGCCCACGCCGCCGGCGAGCTTAGCCAGGCGCTCCTTGAGCTTCTCGCGGTCCCATTCGGAATCCACGCGCTCAATTTCGCGGCGCAGCTGCTGCACGCGGTCCTCGATTGCCTCGGGGTCGCCGCCACCGTCCACGATGGTGGTGTGGGACTTGGTGACGGTCACGCGGCGTGCCGAGCCCAGGTGCTCCAGGGTGACCTGCGGCAGGTCAATGCCGAGCTCACCGGTCACGACGGTGCCGCCGGTCAGAATTGCCAAATCCTGCATGATTGCCTTGCGGCGGTCACCGAAACCGGGAGCCTTCAGAGCGACCACATTGATGGTGCCGCGCAGCTTGTTCACGACCAGTGCGGAGAGCGCCTCACCGTCAACGTCTTCTGCGATGATGGTCAGCGGCTTCTTCGCCTGAACGATCTTCTCGAGCACGGGCATAATTTCTGCGATGGTGGAAATCTTGCCCTGGTAGAGCAGCACGAGGCTGTTCTCCAGCACTGCTTCGCCGCGCTCAGCGTCGGTGACGAAGGAGGGCGAAAGGTAGCCCTTGTCGAACTGCATACCTTCGGTGATGTCCAGCTCAATTTCGGTGGAGGAGCCGTCTTCGATGGTGATGACGCCGTCCTGGCCGACCTTCTCGAAGGCGCGAGCCAGCAGCTCACCGATCTGCTCGGACTGCGCGGAGATAGCGGCAACGTGCGCCACCTCGGGGCCCTGCACGGGGCGTGCGTTCTCGAGCAGGCGTGCGGAGACAGCCTCCACAGCAGCCTCAATGCCGCGCTTGACGTCGGCGGGTGCCGCGCCGCTGGTGACGTTGCGCAGGCCCTCGTTGACCAGTGCCTGTGCGAGCACGGTTGCGGTGGTGGTACCGTCACCGGCTACGTCGTTGGTCTTGGTGGCGACTTCCTTCGCCAGCTGGGCGCCCAGGTTCTCGTACGGGTCGTCCAGTTCAATTTCGCGGGCAATGGACACGCCGTCGTTGGTGATGACGGGCGCACCCCACTGCTTGTCGAGCACAACGTTGCGCCCGCGCGGGCCGAGGGTTACCTTGACCGCGTTTGCCAGCTTATCGACGCCGGCCTGCAGGGACTTGCGGGCTGCATCGTTGAATTCAAGCTGCTTAGCCATGTGTTCGCTACTCCTAGTGCGTCACAGAAAGGAAATTTTGAGGGGCAGATGATAGCTCATGCGCCGTACCGGATGAGCGGTACGGCGCATGAGCATCTGAAAGTATTAGTCGACGATTGCCAGAACGTCGCGCGCGGAGAGAATCAGGTACTCTTCGCCCTGGTACTTGACCTCGGTGCCACCGTAGCGGGAGAACACGACAACGTCGCCTTCCTTGATGTCTACGGGAATGCGGTTGCCCTTCTCATCCACGCGGCCCGGGCCAACGGCGACAACGCGTGCTTCCTGCGGCTTTTCCTTCGCAGTTTCGGGGATGACCAGACCGGATGCGGTGGTCTGCTCAGCCTGCTCGATCTTGATAACGACGCGGTCTTCCAGGGGCTTGATAGCCATAATCGGTTCCTCCGGGTTGTGGATTTACGTTTGATGCGAGACAGCGGCGCAGTGGCGCGCCCGATGACTGTCTCGAGTGCTACCTCAACTCTAGTTTCACCTGTGCTTTCGGTCAAGAAAAGCGCCCCTCTGCCGGGGTGTTTCACCGCAAGGCGAACGCTGAGCAAAAAGCTGGGCAAATCGGGCTCCTCACCTCTCAAAACCGGCACCCCGTAAAATGAGGAGCATGCCTATTCCCGCATCCCCTTTTACACCCGCCGCCGAGCTTCCGTTCAGCGCCGAAGCGCTCGCGGCAGCCGACGAGCTCTACCCGCTGGGCTCGGATACGCTCAGCGCCGTCACTTCTTTGCGTTCGCGCGGTTTCAGCCCCGAGGAGTCTGCACAGATTATTTCGCTGGCGCAGGCTCGTACCCGTGCGCGCGCCAAGTTCGGCGAGCGCGCCCGCACGCTCATGCTAACTCAGGAGGCTGCGGAGCAGGCGACCCGCCCGGTGATTGCGCACTATCGTACTCAGCGCCTGCGCCCGGTTGCCGGCACGGTGGCTGATTTGGGCTGCGGTATCGCCTCGGATTCTGCCGTGTATGCGGCGGATCGCGGTGCCGTGGTTGCGGTGGAGCTGGACCCGTTGACGGCTTCTTTTGCGGCGAAGAACCTTGAGTTTTGCCCGCAGGCACACGTGTATTCGGGGGATGTGACCGATTATGTGCACGGTGAGCTTCTGGACGCTGCCGGTGAGCCGGTTAGCATTGTGTGGATGGACCCGGCACGCCGCGAGTTGCGCGGTGCGAAGAAGGCTCAGACGGAGCGTCTTTTTGATCCGGAAGCCTTCTCTCCCCCGTTCTCGTTCGTGCTGAATCTGGCTCGTACGGGCGTGCCGATGGGCGTGAAGTTGGGTCCCGGTTTTCCGCATGAGGGCATCCCCTTGCCCGAAGATATTGCGTCGGAGGCGAACCCCAACTCGCGCGTTGAGGCGGAGTGGATCCAATCGGAGGGTTCGCTTGCCGAGTTGGTGCTCTGGTTTAACGCGCTGGCTCAGGAGGGGGTGGCTCGCACGGCAACCTCTGTGCGCGAGCTGTCTGCAGAAGAGGCTACCCCTAACGAAGGCTCCCACGGAGGCTCCGCCGAAACCAGTGCTCTGCTGCCGCCTTACGAGGCGGTGAGCTTCCGTAGCCCCCTGACGGCGGAAGATGCACAGCAGAGCGTTGAAGTTCCGGCGGCCTTGCCCCAGCCGGGCGAATACCTGTTGGAGCCCGCCCCGGCGATTGTGCGCTCGCACCTGGTCGCTGAGTTTGCGCAGAGTATTGGCGCGCACCTGCTGGATGAGCACCTAGCGTACCTGTGTTCTGCCGAGCCGGTGGAGCATCCGCTGGTTGCCTGCTACGAGGTGCTGGAGGATATTCCCCTGCAGGAGAAGCAGCTGAAGCGTTGGGTACGTGAGCAGGGCTTTACGGCGCTGACGATTAAGAAGCGTGGCGTGGACATTGTTCCGGAACAGTTGCGTGCGCGCCTGCTGGGTTCTGCGGGTTCTAAGCCTTCCAAGAAGAAACAGAAAAAGAACGCTAATTCTTCTTTGGGTGTGCAGGAGCCCTCGTACCGTCCGGCAACGCTGGTCTTTACCCGCATCGGTTCGGGTAGGGATTCACGCCGCATCGGCTGGCATGTGCGCCCGCTCTAACCTCGCCAGCCCCGGCCGCCCATCCCTAACTACCCAGCACTGACGACCCAGACCCGACTGCCCAGACCCGACTGCCCAGACCCGACTGCCCAGACCCGAGGACGGGTTACCGTTCGTGACGATTCATGACGTTTCCGTTCCGGATTCTGCACTCGACAGGGCACCGGGCACCGCAAGACCGTACACTAGATACGGTGCCCGATAAAGACGCTGTGCCGGATAAAGATACTATGCCTGATCAAAGATACGCGGCCTAGTAGAGGCACTCCCCCAAGGAGCCGGCTCCCACCGGCTAGCGCACAGCCGGGCAGAGCCCACCGATAATAACTTCCATAGTCGGCACCATGCACGACCCTATTTCCAGACGCAGGAAAGGCAATATGATCGACTTTGCTACCTCCCCGCAGTCCACTCTCGGCGTGGAATGGGAGATTGCGCTCATCGACCGTGAAAGCGGCGCACTGACCCAGCGCGCCAGCGAGGTGCTATCCATCCTGCGCGAGCGCCGCCCCGAGCTGCTTGAGCCCGCCTCCGACCGCGCGCACGTGACCGGCGAATTCCTGGAGAACACCGTCGAGGTGGTGACAGGCATCTGCCGCACCGTCGCTGAGGCGTGCCGTCAGCTGCAAGATTTGGCGGATACCCTGCGCGACATCACCGATGACCTGGGCATTGAGTTCTACCCCGCCGGCACTCACCCCTTCTCCCACTGGGCTGACCAGCCGGTTGTGGCGAAGGAACGCTACCAGCGCGTGGTCGAGCGCGCCCAGTATTGGGGCCGCCACATGGTCATTTACGGCGTGCACGTGCACGTGGGCGTTGACTCCCGCGATAAGGTTCTGCCGCTCATTGACGCGCTGACCAACTACGGACCGCACCTGCTGGCGCTTTCGTGCTCTTCCCCGTACTGGGATGGAGTCGATACCGGTTACGCTTCGCACCGCACCCAGCTTTACCAGCAGCTGCCCACGAACGGTCTGCCCTTCCACTTTGATACTTGGGAGCAGTACAGCGAGTACCTGGAGTCACTCGTGGCAACCGACGTGATCAACGACCCGAGCGAGGACCGTTGGGATGTTCGCCCGGTTCCGCGTTACGGCACTATTGAGATGCGCTATTGCGATGGCCTCGCCTCCCTGCCGGATGTTGCGGCAATCGTGGCGTTCACGCAGTGCCTGGTGGAGTACTTCTCCCGCCGCATTGAGGCGGGCGAAAGCGTTGAGGTGCTCGCCCCCTGGCACGCTCAGGAGAATAAGTGGCGCGTCGCCCGCTACGGCCTGGAGGCTAAGATCGTGGTCTCTAACGAGCCGGCGCAGCGTACCCTGCGTGAAGATTTTGAGCTGCTTCTGCCCAAGCTGGAGCCGGTAGCACGCGACCTTGACTGCGAGGTAGAGCTGGCACAGGTACGCCGCATCCTCGCCGAGGGTACGGGTGCGGATCGTCAGCGTGCGGTCTTTGAGAAGACCGGCTCTCTGCGTGAGGTGGCGCTGGATGTTGCCGCGCAGTCTCGTGCGCGAGCGCTGCGTTAGAGCCGCTCCCCCGCCCCCCCCCGTAACTAAAGTTTGAATACAGAAAATGCCTCGGCGCAGTCCTTTGTGAGACTGTGCCGAGGCATTTCTATGAGCATTTTCGAGGCGAGCCGCATCAACGGGCTCGCGCTAATAATCCCTGCGGAAGTAGCTATTTCAGAGGCAGCCCGCCTAGAAACAGACCGTGGTCACCGGCAGCGAGGAGTCCGTCGTGAAGTCCACACCCGAGGGCTCACGACCGGCGGCGACCAGGCGAGCACCCAGCGCCGCAACCATCGCGCCGTTATCGGTGCACAGGGTGAACTTCGGGATAATCAGGCGCACCCCCTCGGAGGCGCATCGGGCGGCAAGCAGCTCACGCAGGCGCGAGTTAGCCGCCACGCCACCGCCGAGCAGCAGGGTCTTCATGCCCTGCTCGCGGCAGGCAAGCATCGCCTTCTTGGTGATGACATCCACGACCGCTTCCTGGAAGGACGCGGCGATATCGGCAACCGGAACCTCTTCACCGGCCGCTTCAAAGCTCTCAATCACGCGCGCCACGGCGGTCTTCAGGCCGGAGAAGGAGAAATCGTAGCGGTGCGCGCCGGGCTCCTCGGCGGTGCCCATAAATTTGCGGTTCGACAGGCCGCGCGGGAACACGAAGGCGTTGCGGTTACCCTCGGAGGCGGCGCGGTCAATCGCGGGGCCACCCGGGTAGTCCAGGCCGAGCAGTCGGGCGACCTTGTCGTAGGCCTCGCCTGCGGCATCGTCGAGGGTCGCACCGAGCAGACGCACATCGGAGGTAATATCTCGCACCTGCAGGATTTCGGTGTGACCGCCGGAAACCAGCAGCGCACCCAGACCACCGGAACCGGCATTCGCCAGCAGGTTGGAGCCGTCTTCGGTGCCGTTGTCCTCCAGCAGGCCAACGCCAACGTGGGCGACCAGGTGGTTAATGCCGTAGAGGGGCTTGCCGGTGGCAATAGCGAGCGCCTTCGCCGCGGAGACGCCGACCATGAGTGCGCCCGCCAGACCGGGGCCGGCAGTGACGGCGATAGCGTCCACCTGATCGAGGGTAATGTCTGCTTCGGCGAGTGCCGCCTTGAGGGCGGGGATCATGGCGTCCAGGTGTGCGCGGGAGGCGATTTCGGGGATCACGCCGCCAAAGCGCACGTGCTCTTCCATGGAGGAGGAGATGGTGTTGCTGAGTAGCTGTGCACCGCGCACAATGCCGATACCGGTCTCATCGCAGGAGGATTCGATGCCCAGAACGAGGGGTTCGCGAGTGCTCATAGTCTATCTTTCTGTTGCGCTGTCTGCGCGTAGTGCTTCTAGTTGCAGTGATGTAAGGATGCTGTGATGTAGGGATGCCGCGATGTAGAGGGCGGCGTCGTAGAGGACGGCGGATGCTCGCCCCTATCGCGGGGATTGCCGTTTAGCCCAACGGCATATTTAGAACGCGCATTCCATAATGATGGCGTCGGTTCCGTCATCGTAGTAGCCGCGGCGTACGTGAATCGCACGGTAGCCGTTGCGTTCGTAGAGGCGCTGGGCGCGCGGGTTGTCGGCACGCACCTCCAGCAGGATGCGCTCGGCACCCTGCTCGCGGGCACGCTCGTGCATCTGCTCAAGCATGGCTCGACCGAAGCCGTGGCCCTCGTACTCGGGGAGCACGCCGATGGTTTGAACGTCGGCTGTGTCGGCTACGACCATGGTTCCGCAGTAGCCGATAGCGCGCCAGTTGTCCTCGTTATCTTCGGAACCTTCTGCGGGCAGTTCCAGCATGTAGTAGGTGCGGGTCGGGTGGGTCAGTTCCTCAAGGAACATGTCGATGTGCCAGGCGTCGGCGGGGAACAGGGTGGTTTCCATGCGGTGCATAGCCTGCACGTCCGCGAGTTCGGCAACGCGCAGGCGAGCGCCCAGAGCTAGGTCGTCTCGCACGATATTTTCAGAGTTTTCAGTAGCGCTCATTTAGCTTTCCTTCTGCGCGACAGTCTGTGCAGTGGCCTGACCGGCAGCCTGTGCCGCCTGCTTCTGCTGGCGGGCGAGCATTGCGGCGGGGACCTTCGCGTCCGAGTCGCGCAGGTACTGGGCGGAGGTGTCCTCGCTCAGGTTCTCTACGCCCAGGCGTGCCGCGGCGGCGACCAGGTACTCGGCGTGCGGGTGCACCTCGCGGGCAGAATCGACAATGGTCCAGCCGTGCTCTTCGAGGGTCTCGGAGTACAGGCCGGCACCGTAACCGTAGGCGTAGGAGGGGCCTTCACCGGGCAGAATTTCGGAGGCGGGGCATACGTTCGGGCCGTCCACCAGGGTGTAGCCGTCGGTCTCCACGCGGTAGCGTGCTGAGTAGACTTCGCGGCGGCGCGCGTCGGAGAGTACGAGCAGCTCGGCACCTTCTGCGGGCTCAAAACCTTCAGCAGAAGCGAACGCTCGTTCTGCATTCTCTTCCCCGGCTGTATCTCCAGCTGCGCCCCCGGCAGCTTCACTGGCAACCACGCCAGACACAGCACGCTCAGCCAGGGCGGTCAGGCTCATCATGCCGTACACCGGCACCGACCAGGCAAACCCAGAGCGCGCGCAGTAACGATACCGGCGCGAAGGCCCGTAAAAGGTCCCGGACCGGTACCGGTCAGAATTGCATCCAAATCTTCGCCGCGCACGCCAGCGTCCTGCAGGGCCGCCTGCGCGTAGGGACCCATCACCTCGGCGTGGGAGCGGGTATCTTCACTCTCGTAGCGGGCGAGGATTTCGAAGGACGCACCGGCTTCGGAGCCGTGCACACGGGCGAGCGCCACAGATGCGGTGGCGGATGAATCAAGGGCAAGTACTAGCACCCTATCATTCTAGCGCGCGGGCTCTAGGCGCTCTGCAGGGCCTCTTTCAGGGCATCGAAAGCGTGCTCCCAGCGGGGGCCGAAGGCGCGCACCCGCAGCAGGCGAGGCTCGGGGGTGTCCGCATCCTCGCCGCTTTCGTCCTCGTCGTCGTCCCAGTTGAACTCTTCGGCGCCAGAGTAGGCGAAGCGCGCATCCGCGCCGGTCAGGCGGGTGAAGTCCAGCTCCAGGCGGGAATCACTCAGGTGCTCAGCCTTATCGCGACCCCACTCGATAACGGTCACCGAGCGCGGCAGGGAGAACTCCAGGTCCAGGTCGTCGAGCTCCTCAGCACTGGAGAGGCGGTAGGCATCCACGTGCACCAGGTCGGGACCGCCGGGGCGGGGGCCGTCCGGCAGGTTCGGGTGCACGCGCGAGAGCACGAAGGTCGGTGAGATCACGCCTTCGCGCACGCCCAGGCCTTCACCCAGGGAGCGGGTGAACGTGGTCTTGCCCGCGCCGAGCTCACCCGAGAGTAGTAGCACATCCCCGGCGTTCAGGTGCTGCGCCAGGGTGAGCGCCAGGCGGCGGGTATGGTCGGGGCCGGTCACATCCAGCTCGAGGGCGGCAGAAATGTACTCAGCGCTCATTAGCCCTCCTGCTCCCAACCGGTGCCCCACAGCTCGTTCAGTTCAGCTTCAACCCAGGAGCCGCCGACGTAGAGGCGCTCCACACGGGGCGAAATGCGGGTCACGATTTCATAGTTAATGGTCTGCGCGGCGTCCGCCCACTCTTCCACGGGCGGGTTCTCACCGGCACCAAAGAGGATGGCGGGGGCACCCAGGTAACCCAGGGCGGGGTCGCTCAGGCCGGGTTCGCCCAGGTCAACGACCATCTGGTCCATGGCGATACGACCAACCACGCGGTAGGTCTTACCCTCCGCATTATTGGGCACGGAGCCGTTCTGTGCGTCCTGCGCGTTCTGCGCGTTCTGCGCGCCCGGGTAGATGCGCACCGGCGCGTTCTCCGCAATGCGCGGCACACCGTCAGCGTAGCCGAGCGGCACCAGCGCCAGGGTGGTCGGCTTTCGGTATGGTAGCGCAGACCGTAGGAAACACCCTGACCTGCAGGAACTTCCTTCACGGCGGCAATGTAGCTACCCACCGTCATGACGGGCTTGAGACCCAGGTCCTCAGCGGTGACCTCAGGCAGCGGGGAAAGACCGTACAGTGCCAGGCCGCAACGCACGCCGTCACCGAGCAGACGCTCCTCCGTATCCCAACCCTCCAGCGAGGCGGTCAGGGTCGCCGGAGAGTTCGCCAGATGCACCATCTTCGGGTTCAGGCCAGCCTCACGAGCCTGAGCCACAAAAGTATCCAGGGTGTCGAGCTGCTGAGCAGTCTCGGCGCGGGTCGGCTCATCCGCAACCGCCAGGTGGCTAAAAATACCCTCAACCGTAATCAGCCCAGACTCCTCCAGGGAGGCGGCACGAGCCACCAGCGCAGGCCAATCCGCAGCGGTGGCACCGTTACGGCCCAGACCGGTATCAGCCTTCAAATGCACGATAGCGCGCTCGCCGGTGCGCTCAGCGGCGGCGGCTACCGCCTCCAGGTCCCAACCGGAAACACCCAGACGGACCTTCTCCTGCAGCGCCGCCTCAAAATCGGTGGAGGGGGGTATGTAGCCACGCCATGAGCGGCGCATCAATACCGTCAGCGCGCAGTTCCAGCGCCTCGTTCACGTGCACCAGGCCCAACAGGTCAGCACCGGCGGCAATAGCCGAACGCGCCACCGGGTACGCGCCGTGACCGTACGCATCCGCCTTAATCACTGCGATAAGCGCACGGTCGCCAATCAGTTCCTTGAGGCGGCGCACATTATGTTCTAGCGCATCAAGGTCGATGGTGGCGCTTCGTTCTACCTGGCCGGGTGTACACGGCGGGCAGTAGAGCGGTTCGGCAGGCTGCTGAGGGTGAGTCATGGTCCTTCACGGTCCTTCTGACGGGCGGGTACTACAGGCTGTGCTTGGGCAGCCTCTCTTCTACTAAATTCTAGACCTCCCGGTGCGCGAAAGTCCTATCGCGCTACACTAGGTCAGGTACACCTTTGAGAGAGGAAAGCATCGATGAGCACTCTGCCGCCGGTTCGGACGGTTCACGTGTATTCCATGCACACCGACCCCTTTGCGCAGCCCGGTAGCGGAGATGCAGGCGGCATGAACGTCTATATTGCTCGGTCGGTGCACGCCATGCTGGAGCTGGATCCCGAGCTGCGGGTTGAGGTTTTCACGCTGGACCGCGGTGAGGCGCTTCCGGCTGATTCGCCGTTCCGTCAGCCTCCTCAGCCCGGCGAGCGCATTGTGCGCCACAGCCTTGATCTTCCGTCGGCTCGTGGTCTTTCGAAGAACGAGTTGGCTGCGGTCACCGATGATTTTGCGCAGGCGTGCGTGGAGCAGGCGCTGTACACCCCGGATATTATTCACGCCCACTATTGGCTGTCGGGTCAGGCTGCGGCTCGCGCATCCCAGCTGTGGTCGGCTCAGGGCATTGGTTTCCCGGTTCTGTTCTTTTTACTCCGCATACGACGGCTGCCGCTAAGGATGCGCGCCGCGGCGAAGGTGAGGCGCCCGAGCCTGCGGAACGCTATGCCGCCGAGCGCCTGATGAGTAGCTCCGCGAGCCGGGTGATTGTGAATACTCCCCTGGAGGCGCAGCAGATGGGTGAGTACTACGGTACGGACGCGCAGAAGCTTGCCATTATCCCGCCGGGTGTTGATACGTCAATCTTCCATACGATTCCTGGCGTGCATCCGCTCAATGACACCTCGGAGACTCGTTGCCGCGTTGTGTTTGCCGGTAGGCCTCAGCCGTTGAAGGGCCCGCATCTGCTGGTGGAGGCGCTCGCGCTGCTCCCCTCCGACCTGCAGGTGGACGTGGATATTATTGGTCGTTCCGATTCGGATTATGAGCGCCGCCTGCTACAGCGTGCAGCTGAGCTGGGTGTGGCAGATCGGGTGCATTTGAAGGCCCCGGTTCCGGCGTCTGAGCTGGCGAATATTTCCGTGCCGCCGATATTGTGGCGTCCCCGTCCTCATCTGAGACGTTCGGCTTGGTGGCGCTGGAGGCGCAGGCGTGCGGCGCGGCGGTGCTCGCTACGGATGCTGACGGTCTGCGCTATGCGGTGGAGAACCACCGTACGGGTCTGTTGGTGGCGCCTCGTACTCCGCAGCGTTGGGCTGCGGCTATTGAGCGTCTGGTGCGTGCCCCGTATCTGCGTCATTCGTTGGGTGCGAACGCCGCGGCGCGTGCCCGCACGATGGGTTGGGATCAGACGGCGCGCCGAACCCTTGAAGCTTATGCCGAGGTACGTCAGGGTATCTCGCAGTAATGTATTTTTCACGTTGTGAGGAGTTTTAATGTCTTTCTCCATGAGCCGCGATGAGTTCGCCGCGTACCTGGATTCTGTGCGTATTACCGGTGAGGTGGCGACCCCCCCGCGAGAATAACCTGGATCATATTCAGGGTTTCCTGGATGGTAATGAGCACCTTGAGTTTGGTGTGCAGTGGACCCGCGAGTGGGATTACGATTCGGTGTTTGAGGTGATGGTCCGCCGCGCGGGTCTGAACCCGGACCGTTCGCATACTCACGGTCAGGACACTATTGGTGCCGAGCAGTGCATCAGCGCGCTGGAGGAGTACGCCCGGATCTTTGGCGAGGCGGTGCGTGCGGGTTCTCGTATTCTATTTGCGACCGGTCACCCGGCGGGTCTGTTCCCCATGTATGCGGTGATGGCTGCGGCGGCGAAGGCTGCCGGTGCTGAGGTTCTTCAGATTGAGGAGGGCGAGCGCTTCCTGGACGGTGACGTCCGCCAGATTATGGATGTCGTGATGTTTGAGCAGTACGGTAATCTGCAGCATACGCATTTCCCTGGCCCGATGCGCATCGCGCTGGATCAGTTGAAGGCGCGCGGTGTGACTCCGGATCTGGTGGTTTCGGATCACGGTATGGCTGGTTATGCTTCTTCGACCTGTAAGTTGCTGACAATTGGCATTGCGGATTGTAATGATCCGGGTCTGTTTGTGGCGGCTGAGCAGGGGGATCTGCCGGTGTGCGTGCCGATGGACGATAACGTTCCGCCGCGTCGTTATGAGCCGATGATTGATTTCATTTTGGATCGTGCGGGGCTTGAGTGTCCTTTAATGTCCCCTTCTGCACCCTGTGTTTAGGGTTTGGGGTCTTCGGGGTTTGTCTTTTATCTGTCGGTTATTGTTTTCCTGCAAGTGCGTGAAACATGCTGATGGTTTTGGGGTTTCTTAGCTCCACTAGGCATTCTTCCCGAAGGCCCTTTTTCTTCTTTTTTCTGTGATTGATTTCATCACACTGGAGCGACTTTGCGTCTTCATTCTTCGAGACTGAAGACCCCCCGACCCCGTAGAATAGTTTACGGAACACGTTTATGCGCGCTGTGCGCTCATCTAACGCTCCACTAGGCGTCTTACCAGCGCCTTTACCGTAGTCTCTGCCACTATTCACTCAGCGAGATTATTGGTTCACTCATTCATTCATAACAATGACTAGGACACGATTCCCTATTCACCGATAATTAGGGGTAAATGTGCCTATTCGCCGCTCTCAGTCCACGACACAGGACAAATTTCCGGGGGAAGATTACACCGTTGAAAGTACAAGATCGTCTTAAAAAAATGTGGGGTTCAGACTTCGTCGTCAAGCGAAGCTGGCATCCCAAGGTTCAGCGCGCCCTTTATTGTGGCGACCTTCTCGCCATTGTTATTGCGGTCGTCGCTGCGCATCTGATTCGTTTCGGGTGGGAGAATGCTGACCTGCCCTATGTGAACGTTTGGCCTATTAACGCCCTGGATGGCCGTATTCCCGCTATTGATTACATCTTCCTGGGTGCCGGCATGGTCGTCGGCTGGTGGTTTATCCTCCAGGTGAACGGCTCCCGTAGCCTGCGCATCATGGGTTTCGGCAACGAGGAGTACCGCCTCATTACTCGCGGTAGCACCTATTTCTTCTGCTTGCTGATTATTGTGGCGTTCTTCCTTAAGGTCGACGTCACCCGCATGTACCTGCTGATTGCTTACCCGCTGGGTCTGTTCCTTCTGCTCGTTGAGCGTTGGCTGATTCGTCAGGGCTTGGTGCGTTCGCGTACTCGTGGTCGCGCGTTGACTCGCGTCATGATTATTTCTGATGTGACGACCGGTCAGCACCTGTACAAGAACCTGGAGGGTGTGGTTGCTTCCGGCCTGTCCCCCGCTGCGTTCTACCTGCCCGGTTTCACTCCCGGTACTACTGTTGCTGGCGCACCGATTCCGGTGCTTGGTTACAGCACTTCTCCGGCTGACATTATGGAAGCCATCCGCGAGAACGATATTCACATGGTCGCTGTGACGAATGGCCACCACTTGAGCCCGGATCAGGTTCGTCTGCTGGGTTGGAAGCTTGCTGATGCGCATATTTCGCTGATTATGGCTCCTGCGACGACCGATATTGCCGGTCCGCGTATGCACATGCAGCCACTGAATGGTCTGCCGCTGGTACACGTGTCGACTCCGCGTATTACCGGCCTGTCGGCGTTCTTCAAGCGCGCTATGGATGTTGTGTCTTCGGGTCTGGGTTTGATTCTGCTGTCTCCGCTGTTTTTGGTGGTGGCGCTGCTGGTCAAGCGTGATGGCGGTCCGGTCTTCTTCCTGCAGAACCGTGTGGGTCTGAACGGTGAAATGTTCAAGATGGTGAAGTTCCGTTCGATGCGTACTGACGCCGAAGAGGTTAAGAAGCGCCTCATGGCTCAGAACGAGGGTAATGGTGTGCTCTTCAAGATGAAGGACGACCCGCGTATTACCCCCATTGGCAAGTTCATCCGTAAGTACTCGATTGATGAGTTGCCTCAGCTGTGGAACGTGTTCATTGGCGATATGTCGCTGGTGGGTCCGCGTCCTCCGCTGGTTGAGGAAGTTGAGCAGTACGAGGACATTGCGTACCGCCGTCTGCTGGTGAAGCCGGGTATTACCGGTCTGTGGCAGGTTTCGGGCCGTAGTGACCTTTCGTGGGAAGAGTCGGTTCGTCTGGATCTCTACTATGTTGAGAACTGGTCGCTTACCGGTGACCTGATTATTCTTCTGCGTACTGTCCGTGCGGTTTTCGCTAAGGAAGGCGCGTACTAAGAAGAGTTGGGGTTTCTCCCGCTGGTATGTATGCCGTTTTGAAGACGCTGTTCCGGCACAGGCAGCTTGGTATCATCCATTGATATAAATGCGCAGAAGGGGCGTGAATCCATTTCCGGTAGATTCACGCCCCTTCCTTTGTGCCTTCTGCCTAGAGTTCTTTGAGAGACGCTCTAGGATTTCTTAATCTAGGGGTCTCTTGAGGGCGTTAGGTGGAGGCGGCGTGCTGGGCGCCTCTGCCCTATTCGGCGATGAGTCGCGCAATGACTTCGGGGAGCATCTCCGCGACGCGGGTTGCCGGGGCGGGGCCCAGCAGCGCGTCCTTGACGCTTCCGGTGGCGCTGGCGCGTGCGGCTTCGCCGTGCAGGTAGACTGCGAGTGCACCGATAGAGGCAAAGGTGCAGCCTTCCAGGGCTTCTCCGCGGGCTTCGAAGGCGGCTACGGTCTGGGCGAGCAGTGCGCCGTAGATGCCGGTGAGGGTGTCTCCGCTGCCTGCGGTGGCGAGCCAGGGGCTTCCTCCGGCGACGCTGTAGGTGGCGCCATTGGGTGCCGCGATGAGCGTGTAACCGCCCTTGAGCATGACGGTGGCGCCGGAGAGTTCGGAGGCGGCACGCACCCAGCGGAAGGGCTCTGCGTCAATGTCCTTGCGGCTGGGTACGATGGCGTCGCCCAGGTGCTTTTTCCAGGTTTCGGGGGCGAGCTCGTGTACGATGCGCAGGAATCGTTCGAGTTCTGCCGCGTGCGGGGTGAGGATCTTGTGGGGTCCGAGGTGCCTACCGGTTGCCATGTATTCTGCCGCCAGGTCGCAGGCACCTGCGTCAAGGATGGCGGGTTCGGGCGAGTGGAGCAGGTAGCGGTTCTTGTCCAGCGAGTCGTAGCTGGAGCCGGAGCCGCCGGCCCACACGGTGACCCTCTGCAGAGCGGGTGCGCCGCTGAAGTAGACGGTTTCGGGGTTGTGGGCGATCATGAGCTGGCGCAACTCGTGGGAGTTAGCACCGAAGCGAACCATGCCAACGCCAGTGTTGAGGGCTGCACGCACACTCATGAGAGCCGCGCCGGGGTATTCGAGGCTGCCGGTGAGCATGCCGAGTACGCCGCGGGTGTACTTGTGGGAGTGCTCGTCGGGGATTTCGATGAGTTCGCGGTAGTCTTCGCGTTCGAGAACGCGCAGGGCGGGCTTGTGGGTGTCGAGGGCTTCGGGCACGCCCAGGTCATAGAGTTTGATGTCTCCGGAGTGGATGCTGTGACTGGTGCCTGCCGGTAGCTTGTGACCGATGAAGGTGACGGTGCGGTCGGCGCGCAGGGAGGGTTCGTGCACGGTTCCGCGGTTGTTGTCGACTCCGGAGGGGGTGTCGACGGCGAGGACTACGCCGAGCTTGCCATCGAGCTGCGCGGCGCGGAGTACGCCCAGGTATTCGCTCGGCGTTACCGCGTACGGCGCCACTGGAGCCGGTTCCCAGGATGCCGTCGATGGTCAGGTCGTAGCCGGTAAGGTGTTCGAGGGTGTGTTCGGGGTCGAGTACGCGGGTGCCTTCGCCGCCTTCTCGGGCGATGAGTTCGAGGTTCTTTTCGCTGGGGTCAAAGATGACGGCATCAACGCGGTGCCCCTTGGCGCTGAGGCGGGCGCCGAGCGTAGATGGTGTCTGCACCATTGTTGCCCGGACCGATGAGCAGCAGGATTTTTTTGCTGTGTCTTTGCCGTGGAGCAGTTCCTGCGCTTCGGCTCGCGACGGCGTCTGCGGCGCGTTGCATGAGGTAGCCGTCGTAGTCGGCGGCTTCGATGTAGGGCTTTTCTGCTTCGCGTACCTGGGAAGCAGTGTAGATGAGCTTCATTGCTGTCTCCTTGGGTGGCACCGTGCGGGCCTTAGGGGTGACCGGTTGTGGTGTTGATGTGGCTCTGCGTTAGTTTTCGTTGGTGACGTTAGTTTTTGTCGGTGGTATCGTCGCCGGCGATGACGCTGAGTCGGTAGCTTTCGGGGTTGAACTTTTGCAGGTGCGCCAGTTCTGCGTCGCTGAGGTATTCGGCGGTTGCGATGGCGATAGCCATGGGTTCGTCGTGGGTCAGCGAGAGGTGGATGCGGTTGATGCCGAGTTCTTTGGCTCGGCGGGCGATGGTGCCTTCAATGATGAGGTAGGGCTGGCCGCTTTCGGCAGTGGCAACTTCGCAGTCTTGCCAGTTGAGTCCGGCGGGTGCTCCGAGTACTTTTGCGACGGCTTCTTTGGCGGCAAATCGTACGGCTTGGGAGCGTACGTTCCGGGTGCGTTCATTGGGGGTGAAGACGCGGCGGACGAAGGCGGGTGTTTCAGTCACGATTCGTTCGAATCGTTCAATGTTGACGGTATCTACGCCGATTCCCATGATCATGAGCTACACCTTTTACGTTAGGAGTGGTGACCGCGTCCTGTTTGCGGTTTCTCTTGTTTTAAGTCTAGCGAGATTCGCATCTTTTAGGTGGGATGGCGTCAAATATGACACCTGGTTGATGTCTGTTTCACAGTGTCTATTTTTGTCGGTTAATCCACGAATAACCTCCGGATAAACGACAAGGGCGGTGGTTGAGTTCTCTAAGAACTCAACCACCGCCCTTTCGTTATCGCTCAAGCAATTTCCGAGGATTGCTCCAGAGAATTACTCCACGGTCACGGACTTTGCGAGGTTACGCGGCTGGTCAACGTCCAGGCCCTTAGCTTCTGCCAGTGCGCATGCGAAGATCTGCAGGGGCACGGTTGCCAGCAGGGGCTGCAACAGCGAGGGGCATGCCGGGACGGTGATGAGGCGGTCTGCGTAGGGCTTGACGGCCTCGTCGCCTTCCTCGGCGATGACGATGGTGAAGGCACCGCGAGCGCGCACTTCCTGAATGTTGGAGACGACCTTGCCGTGCAGGGAGTCGCGACCGTTTGCGGAGGGAACCACTACGATGACCGGCTGGCCTTCATCGATCAGTGCGATGGGGCCGTGCTTGAGCTCGCCTGCTGCGAAGCCTTCAGCGTGGATGTAGGTGATTTCCTTGAGCTTGAGTGCGCCTTCCATTGCTACGGGGAAGCCCACGTGGCGGCCGAGGAAGATCACGGAGGAGGCATCCTTCATTTCGACGCCCAGTTCCTTGACCTGGGTGTCGTTGTCGATGACCTTCTGAATCTTTGCGGGCATGTTCTGCAGCTCGGCGAGGATCGAAGCGATTTCGTCCTTGTACTTGTTGCCGCGTAGCTGTGCCAGGTACAGGCCGAGCAGGTATGCTGCGGTGATCTGTGCCAGGAATGCCTTGGTGGATGCCACTGCGATTTCGGGGCCTGCGTGGGTGTACAGCGCAGCGTCGGATTCGCGGGGCAGGGTCGAGCCGTGGGTGTTGCAGATGGAGATAACCTTTGCGCCCTGTTCGCGTGCGTGGCGCACTGCCATCAGGGTGTCCATGGTTTCACCGGACTGCGAGAGTGCCACGATGAGGGTCTTCTCGTTCACGATGGGGTCGCGGTAGCGGAACTCGTGTGCGAGCTCAACCTCGGTGGGGATGCGGCACCAGTGCTCGATGGCGTAGCGCGCCACCTGGCCTGCGTATGCTGCGGTACCACATGCGACGACGATGATCTTGTCGATCGAGCGCAACACCGAATCGTCGATGTTCAGCTCGTCGAGGGTAAGGTTGCCGTTCTCATCCAGGCGGCCCATGAGGGTCTGCTCTACCGCTGCGGGCTGCTCGTGGATTTCCTTCTCCATGAAGGAGTTGTAGCCGCCCTTTTCAGCTGCCGCTGCGTCCCATTCGATGTGGAAGGGCTTGCCCTCTGCGGGGTTGCCTTCGAAGTCGATGATGGAGTAGTCGGTGCCGGTGATGGTCACGATCTGGTCCTGACCCATCTCGACGGCTTCCTTGGTGTAGTCAATGAACGCGGAAACGTCCGAGCCGAGGAAGTTCTCGTTCTCGCCCAGGCCGATGACCAGCGGGGAGTTGCGGCGGGTTGCCACAACGCGGTCCGGGTGGTCGGCGTGGATAGCCAGGATGGTGAACGCACCTTCCAGGCGGTTGGATGCGACGCGTACTGCCTCGGTGAGGTCACCGGTACCGAGCTTGTTGTAAATGCTTGCGATGGTTGCTGCAGCTACCTCGGTGTCGGTCTGAGATGCGAACTCTACACCTTCGGCGAGCAGTTCGGCACGCAGTTCTGCGAAGTTTTCGATAATACCGTTGTGTACGACGGCGAGGCGGCCGTTGTCGACAACGTGGGGGTGAGCGTTGTTGTCGGTGGGTCCACCGTGGGTTGCCCAACGGGTGTGACCGATACCAATCTGAGAGTCCGGCAGGGGGTGTTCCTTGACCTCGTTTTCGAGGTTCAGGAGCTTGCCTGCCTTCTTACGGAATACGATGCCGTCGGGGCATACGAGTGCCACGCCAGCAGAGTCATAGCCGCGGTATTCCTGGCGGCGCAGACCTTCGAGGACCACATCGTATGCGTTGTGGTCAAACTTGTTACCGTCCGGAGCAGTGTCCAGACCTACATATCCTACGATTCCACACATGCTATAAGTTTATCCCACAAGTATCCGAATATGCGCACGGTGAAATACAGTTATACGTCACGTTTAATGTGGCTTTCCTAGCTTTTTCAGGTTTTACCCTTTTCTTCTCATACATTTATTTCTCGAAACAAACCGTGGGGCGGGTATTTTCCCCGCGGGCTGAAAGTTCGTACACTTAGATAAATGAGCACCGCACCGTATATTTCTGGCGATGACCGCTTCATGCATCTTGACCGTTCCCGTTGGTCGCACCTAGCCGATGAGATTTCTGTTCCCCTCAGTGCTGAGGAAATTGAGTCTCTTCGAGGTCTGGGTGAGACTGTCGACCTTGAAGAGGTGCAGCGTATTTATCTGCCGGTTTCTCGTCTTCTGAATCTGTATGTGACTGCTGCTTCTTCGTTGAACCATATGACGAATGATTTTCTGCATGTGTCTCAGCGCCGCGTGCCGTTCATTATTGGTGTGGCGGGTTCTGTTGCGGTGGGTAAGTCGACGACGGCGCGTATTTTGCAGGCTCTTTTGAGTCGTTGGCCGTCTACTCCTAATGTTCAGCTGGTGACTACGGATGGTTTCTTGTACCCGAACGCGGAGCTTCAGCGTCGCGGCATTATGCACCGTAAGGGTTTCCCGGGAGTCCTATGATCGCCGTGCTCTGTTGAATTTTGTGTCGCAGGTGAAGTCCGGTGCCGAGCGTGTGGTCGCACCGAAGTATTCGCACCTGTATTACGACATCATGCCGGATGAGCATATTGAGGTCACCGCACCGGATGTGCTGATTCTTGAGGGTTTGAATGTTTTGGCGCCTTCTCAGGCTGAGGGTCCGGAGACTTCTGATCTGACGCTGAGTGATTTCTTTGATTTCTCTATTTATGTGGATGCCCGCACTGAGGATATTGAGCGCTGGTATGTGAATCGTTTCTTGACTCTGCGTTCTTCGGCTTTTGCGAATCCGGAGTCGTATTTCAAGCGTTATGCGGAGTTGAGCGATGAGCAGGCGGTTGAGGTGGCGACCGGCATTTGGAAGAGTGTGAATGAGCCGAATCTGTTGCAGAATGTTTTGCCGACTCGTGCTCGTGCGCATTTGATTCTGCAGAAGGGTCCCGAGCATACCGTGGAGCAGGTTCTTCTGCGTAAGAATTAGAGGCTTTTAGGTTTTTATTGTTCGTGTGCGGCTTTCAGTCACCCGTGTAGCTCGTTTGTGGTGCATTCTAGTAGAAGGTGCCGGAGGCTCCATTCCCCTTTCGGGGTGGGTTTTAGGTCTCCGGCGCTTTTTGTATGCACCTACTTTTGTATGAACCTACACCGTGATGAGGAGTTATTGTGAAGTCTCTGCACCGTACGTCTACCGTTCAGGAGCCTTTTGATAGTTCTGTGGTGAACCGCCGCACTCTCTTGGGTGCCGCTTTGGGTGTTGGTGGCACTGCGCTATTGGCAGCTTGTGGCTCGCAGGGCCGGGGGGCGTCTTCTTCATCTTCTGCAGCGAGCGCTTCTGCTTCTGAGTCTGCGGCGGCTTCGGCGGCTTCGTCTAGTGCCTCTTCCACTGCGGCGGCTTCTTCTGCCGCGCCCTCCCCTGTTGTTTCTGCTACCAGCGCCTCTGCAAGTGCTTCGGCTTCTGCGAGCGCCTCTTCTTCCCCGCTGGCTCTTGCTCAGCCCAGTGTTGAGTCTCAGCCGGACTCGTTGCGTTGCCTCGTGAATAAGATGCGCCCCTTTGCGCAGCAGGATTGGGAGCCGAGTGACCTGGTGGAGTTCTACGGTCATCAATTGCGTGCTGAGGCGGCGAAGGCGGCGGATACGATGATTGATGCGGCCGCTACCGATGGCGTGACTCTGCTTGTTTCTAGCGCGTATCGTTCGTATGCGGTGCAGCAGCAGACCTATCAGTATTGGGTTTCGGTGAACGGCCAGAAGGTGGCGGACCAGTTGTCGGCTCGTCCCGGCTATTCGGAGCATCAGACGGGTTTGGCGATTGATTTTGCTTCTCCTGAGGGTTGCCGTTTGGAGGAGTGTTACCGCGATACGCTGGCTGGTCAGTGGTTGGCGAAGAATGCTCCGCGTTACGGATATATTTTGCGTTTCCCTGATGGTCGTCAGTCGGTGACCGGTTATCGTTTTGAGCCGTGGCATTACCGTTATGTGGGTGTGCAGATTGCTCAGGAGTATGTGTCTTCGGGTGCGAAGACTTTTGAGGAGTTTATCGGTACGGGTGCGGCACCCGATTACGCAAGTGCTAGCTAGGCTCTGAGCTAATCTTTGGGCTTTGCCCGATGCGTCAGGTGGTGATGTGTATCGTATTTCTAGGTTCCGCACCAGAAATAAATAGGCACAGCAGATGCATATTTTTTCGCGTACACACCCCGTAAATCCGCGGTTTTTCGCGGGTTTTAGAGATTCTTACTCATGCTTTATGTGACCTAGACCTTAAGTATTGGGCACCATAGAACTGCTGTGAAGAAAAACACATACTTTACAACGAAAATTTTCTCAAGATACTGCTTTTTGAACACCTAAAAGGCGCTATTCTATATCTCATGCTTAAGGGTTTTAAAGATTTTCTGATCCGCGGTAACGTCATCGACCTCGCAGTTGGTCTGATCATGGGTACCGCCTTCACCGCTGTGGTGACCGCACTTGTCCAGTCCGTCCTGATGCCCGCTATCTCGATGCTGGTTAAGTCCCCCAACTTCGACGAGTTCCTGGTCTTTGACCAGATCAAGGTCGGTGTATTCCTGACTGCCGTCGTTAACTTCATCCTGATTGCAGCTGCTGTGTACTTCGCAGTTGTTGTGCCCGTTCAGAAGCTGACCGAGCTGGCTGCAAAGAACAAGGCTGAAGACGAGGCTGCTGAAGAAGAGGAAGAGACCGAGATCGCACTCCTCAAGGAGATTCGCGACGCTCTGGCAAAGAAGTAATTTCTCTGCTCTCTACCACTAACTTTCAACCCCCGTATCCCCTGTGGATGCGGGGGTTTTCCGCGTCCTCTTCCCCTTGCGCCCATTCAAGGTAACGCAGAAGGGCTGGGAAGGTGTTACCTTCCCAGCCCTTTCTCTATCCTCCACTGCGGTCTTCGCACCGGAAGGATACGTTTAGAGTGCCAGTTCCTTAGCCACAACGTCAGCCAGCTGCTGAGCAACCTCGTCAGCCTGCTCCTGGGTTGCAGCTTCAACCATCACGCGAACCAGAGGCTCGGTACCGGATGCACGCAACAGCACGCGGCCGCTCTCACCCAGTACGTCTTCAGCCTCGCTGACAGCAGCAACGAGCGCCTCGTTGGTCTTCACAGCGGCACGGTCAACGCCCTTGACGTTGATCAGACGCTGCGGGGTGGGCTGCATGCGCGATGCCAGCTCGGAGAGGGTCTGGCCGCTACGAGCCACCTCTGCAGCCAGCTGGATGCCGGTCAGAACGCCGTCACCGGTGGTTGCGTAGTCGCTCATGATGACGTGACCGGACTGCTCACCGCCGAGGTTGTAGCCGTGCTCGCGCATGGACTCGAGGACGTAGCGGTCACCCACAGCGGTACGGCCGAGGGTAATACCGTGCTCGCGCAGGTACAGCTCCAGACCCAGGCTACTCATCACGGTCGCGACGAGGGTGTCCTTTGCGAGCTTACCTTCGCGCTTAGCCGCAACAGCCAGGATAGCCATGATCTGGTCGCCGTCTACCAGGTTGCCCTTTTCGTCAACTGCCTGGCAGCGGTCGGAGTCGCCGTCGTGGGCGATACCGAGGTCCGCACCGTGCTCAACGACAGCTGCCTGCAGCTTCTCCGGGTGGGTGGAGCCCACACCGTCATTGATGTTGGTGCCGTTGGGCTCTACAGCCAGTGCAACGACCTCTGCACCCAGCGCCTCGAAGGTTGCCGGGGATGCCGCATAGGCTGCACCGTTTGCGCAGTCCAGAACAATCTTCATGCCGGCGAGGGGCTTGCCTTCGGGAAGGGTGGAGACCAGGTGCTTCACGTAAGCCTCAGTACCGTCCTCCAGGGGCTTGACGGTACCCACAGCACCACCGGTCGGGTAGCGGAAGGACTTCTCGCGGTAGACGCGCTCAATAGCGTCCTCAACGGAGTCTTCCAGCTTCTGGCCGCCGCGAGCCAGGAACTTAATACCGTTGTCCGCTGCGGGGTTGTGCGATGCAGAAATCATCACGCCGAAGTCAGCACCGGTGTGTGCCACCAGGTAAGCTGCTGCGGGGGTGGGGACAATGCCAGCGTCCAGCACGTCAACACCTGCGCTAGCGAAGCCAGCCTTCATCGCAGAGACAATAAAGTCTGCAGAGGATCGGGAGTCATTTGCAATCACGGCACGGGGGCGTACACCCTCTTCTACCGTGTCAAAGCCCAGAACAATAGAAGCCGCCTGAGCGAGCTCCATAGCCAGGGCGGGAGTAATTACATCGTTTGCCAGACCGCGTACGCCGTCGGTTCCAAAAAGTCGTTCAGTCACCCTTTTATTTTACGTTGTGAGTAACTCTGCTTAGGCGTATACACCGTAAATTCTTCAGAATCAGAAAGTGATTTTCAGCGGCTACACATCTGCTTCATAACTAAGGTTCGTGTAAATGCGCGAAGGTGCCTGCTCTCCGTTCCCGGGTTGGGAAAAGAGAGACAGGCACCTTCATAGCGCAAGCTGTTTGGCAGCCATATCGCCGCAGGGTTGAGTTTTTACTCTCCCCTATCTATCGACGCTTACTTGACAACCGGGAAGCCGTCGGGAGAGTCGCCGGACTCATCCTCGAAGACGTCGGATGCGGAGCGGACGATCAGCGAGTCGAGCTCGCCCACGACTGCCTCATCCTTGGCGGGGTAGTCGAACTGGGTGAGCACGTAACGCATTGCTTCCAGGCGTGCGCGCTTCTTGTCGTTGGACTTGATAACGGTCCAGGGAGCGTCACCGGTGTGGGTGTAGAAGAACATTGCTTCCTTCGCCGCGGTGTAGTCGTCCCACTTGTCCAGGGAGGCCAGGTCGGTGGGGGAAAGCTTCCACTGACGAACCGGATCGGTACGGCGGGAGGTGAAGCGTGCGAGCTGCTCTTCGCGGGTGACGGAGAACCAGAACTTGATGATGTGGATACCGGAGTTCACCAGCATGCGCTCCAGGTCCGGAACTTCGCGCATGAACTCGAAGTACTGTGCCTGGGTGCAGTAACCCATAACGCGCTCAACACCGGCACGGTTGTACCAGGAGCGGTCCATCAGAACGATTTCGCCGCCGGAGGGCAGGTGCTTGATGTAACGCTGGAAGTACCACTGGGTCTGCTCGATATCGGTCGGCTTCTCCAATGCGACAACGCGAGCGCCACGGGGGTTCAGGTGCTCGGTGAAGCGCTTAATGGAGCCACCCTTACCCGCTGCGTCACGGCCTTCGAAGATGATGAGGATCTTCTGACCGGTGGACTTAGCCCAGAGCTGCAGCTTCAGCAGCTCGATCTGCAGGGCACGCTTTTCCTTCTCGTATGCCTTACGGCTGAGCTTGGTGTCGTAGGGGTAGCCCTTCTTCCACGCCTGAGAGGTTTCGTCGTCCTTCTTGTCCTTGCCGAGGGCACGGGTGAGGGAAGCCATTTCGTCCAGTTCTGCCGAGTAGTCTTCAACGACGGAGGTGCGGCGTGCCTGGGGCTTCAGGGCTTCCTTGATGGCTTGTTTCTTCTCAGAACCGGTGTGTGCGTGTGCGCCTTCAGCGGTGTGCTGGTGGGCTTCAGTCTGAGGAGCCTCCACTGCCTGTTCTTCGGGCTTGGTGGAGGGATTCTGCTCTGCCATGAGTACTCTTTTCTTCCTGTCTGCTTTGACTCTTTAACTCTACCGGTGTGCTCTTCGATGAACAAACGTAACAGTTACAAGCACCCTTAACGTTTAAGACCGATAGATACGCAAAACGCCCCGACTCTCCCAAGGGGAGAAGCGGGGCGTAACGCTTCGTGAAAACCAGCGATTAACGCTTTGGAGAACTGCGAAGCCTTGCGTGCCTTCTTAAGACCAGCCTTCTTACGCTCGATGACGCGTGCGTCACGGGTCAGGTAGCCAGCCTTCTTCAGTGCGGGGCGGTTGTTCTCGCGGTCGATCTCGTTCAGTGCACGAGCGATACCCAGGCGCAGAGCACCTGCCTGACCGGAGGGGCCACCACCGTTGATGCGTGCGATGACGTCGTATGCACCCTCGAGCTCCAGGAGCTTGAAGGGCTGGTTGACATCCTGCTGGTGCAGCTTGTTGGGGAAGTAGTCTTCCAGGCTACGACCGTTGATGGTCCAGTTGCCGGAACCGGGCACAACGCGAACGCGTGCCACTGCTTCCTTACGGCGACCAACCGCTGCACCTGCAACGGTCAGTGCCGGACGTGCTGCCTTAGCCGCTGCGGGGGCAGCGGACTCCGAGGTGTAGCTGGTCAGCTCTTCCTCGACTACGATCAGCTCTTCGTTCTGAGCCACGATTTCTCCTATTGTTTCTCGTAGGCCCGAATTACTGGGCGACCTGGTTGAATTCGTAGGTCTTGGGCTGCTGTGCCGCGTGCGGGTGCTCGGGGCCAGCGTAGACCTTCAGCTTCTTGAGCTGCTGTGCAGCAAGCTTGTTCTTGGGCAGCATGCCCTTAACAGCCTTCTCAACCGCGCGAACGGGGTTGGTCTCAAGCAGCTCTGCGTAGTTCACGGACTTCAGACCGCCGGGGTAACCCGAGTGGCGGTATGCACGCTTCTGCTCGAGCTTTGCACCGGTCAGGGCGACCTTCTCAGCGTTCACGATGATAACGAAGTCACCGGTGTCAACGTGGGGAGCAAAAGTCGGCTTGTGCTTACCGCGCAGCAGGATAGCGGTCTGGCTTGCGAGGCGGCCGAGAACAACGTCGGTGGCGTCAATGACGTGCCACTGGCGCTCGACTTCGCCGGGCTTGGGAGTATAAGTGCGCAAAATATTGGCCTTTGTCTCGAAATGTACATACGGCGCTTAGTTGGGTATCGCGCCTTTTACTTACGTGCATGACGAACACCCGGGTGAGGACCGAGCTGCCGCCCGTTCTGCCCGTACTCTATACCGCCTTAACGTCCTGCAACTAGACAGCGATTTAGAGCGCGCTCGGGTAGAACACGCACAACATATCAAGACTATACAGGACGTCGAGTGCTTAATCCACCGCCAAAGCCTTAAAAATAGGGCTTTTTGTCTTAAACACATTTTAAATTCCATCCGTGTAATTCGCCCTCGACGGTTGCACTCCCCCACCAGGCCCCTCGCCGCTTTCAGCATGTGACGGGGCTCAATATACACGGCTCATATACACAGCTCAATATGCACAGGGCGTTATGCGCTCTGTGCCTCGTGGTCTTCACGCTTTGCTCGAGCACGCTCAGCTTGCTCTCCATACAACTCCGGCGCAGGGTAGTAAATCTCAGCCAGAGCAAGCGCATGCGGAGGCGCCAGAGTCAGCGACGCCTCGCGTCCCGGGCTCTCGATTCGCTCACGCAACCAGGCTGCGTCACGTTTACCCGTGCCGTAGAGCACCAGCGCGCCCACCAGCGAACGCACCATGTGATGGCAGAAGGCATCAGCCACCACGCGCACTTCAATAAGACCGCTCTCTGTGCGAGTGAAGCTAAGCTCTCGCAGTTCACGAATCGTGGTCGCGCCTTCACGCGGCTTACAGAAGGAGAGGAAATCGCGCAGACCGAGTAGCTGCTGTGCCGATTCGTTGAGATCAGCGCAATCCAGATGCTCAGGTACTGCCCAGGTGTAGGTGCGGTGCAGCGGGTTAAGACCGTCCGCCGCACCATCTGCAATGCGATAAACGTAGCGCCGACCGGTAGCGGAGAAACGCGCATCAAAATCGAAGGGAACCTCAGCGACCCGGTGAATCTGAATAGCGCCCTGCAGAATACCGCGGACATTCTTCGGCAAGTTCAACTGCTCTTCCGCATCGTAGAGACAGCGTTGCAGAGCACCGGTGAGGCGGCGACCCAGGGCAGCCGTCGGGTCGTCCTCCCCCGTTCGACCCTGCAGGCGAGTCCAATCCTCATCGTTCAGATCACAATGCAGGGTCTGGGCTTCCGCATGCACACCGGCGTCGGTTCGGCCCGCGACCACCACGCGGTGAGGTGCACGCAAAATCAGTTCAAGGGCGCTCTCAATGACTCCCTGCACCGTGACAAGGTTCGGCTGGGCAGCCCATCCGCTGAAAAGGGAACCGTCGTAGGCACAATCAATTCGCACGCGGTGCGTAGCAATGAAGAGCTGCTCTTCGTGATTCTCTAAAGCAGTAGCATTCTGCATTGGTGTGCCTTTCAGCGGTGATAGTGTACGAAAACATTGGCAGGTTCTTGAAGATTGAGGGGACCTCAGGAACAGCTTCATCTTAAAGTATGCAGATACGCCAATCCGCCGCCCACAATAGTGGACGGCGGATTGACATATTTTAGGCTTAGCCTAAATCAGCTGGGATCCGTATTACTCGGAAACCTTCTGTGCTGCTGCGCCACCTGCGGGGGCGTAACCTGCAGCCTCTGCCGACTCAGCGGAGTCGAACCAGATTTCAGCCTTGGTGCTGGAGTACCAACGGGAACCGGGCACGTGGTACTTCATGGAATCGGCGTTACCCTTAACCTCGAAGCCCTCGGGAGCCTCGCCGGACTCCAGGGGTGCGTGGGAACCTGCGGGCAGGCCCTCAGCTGCTTCAGCCTTGGGAGCCTCAGCTGCCTTCTCAGCAACCTTGGTTGCCTCAGCAACTGCACCCTTGGTTGCAACGGGCTCCATGACGAGCTCGATGACAGCCATGGGAGCGTTGTCACCCTTGCGGTTACCGATCTTGATGATGCGGGTGTAACCACCGGGGCGCTCTGCCATTGCCGGAGCAATAACGGTGAAGAGCTCGTGCACGACGGACTTATCGGTGATGGAACGCAGCACGCGACGGCGAGCAGCCAGGTCGCCCTTCTTACCGAAGGTGATGAAGCGCTCTGCCACCGGACGCAGGCGCTTTGCCTTGGTCAGGGTGGTGGTGATGCGCTTGTGCTGGAACAGCTGCGCCGACAGGTTGTTGAGCATGTGGCGCTCGTGGGTCGGGGAACCGCCGAGGCGGGGACCCTTAGTGGGAGTAGGCATAGTTAAATCTCCATAGTTGCGTTCCCTAACGCCCCAGCAGCGGAGCCTCTTAGGGAATCAAGTTTGACTGATCCCGGTGGAACCGGGTGAACTATTCGGTCGAAATTATTCGCCGGAACCGTCTTCGTCATCAAGCGGGCGTGCAGCAGGCTCGAAACCGGGAGGGGAGTCCTTCAGGGACAGGCCAAGCTCCATGAGCTTTGCCTTGACCTCGTCAATGGACTTAGCACCGAAGTTACGGATGTCCATCAGGTCAGCTTCACTGCGGGTCACGAGCTCACCCACGGTGTGGATGCCCTCGCGCTTGAGGCAGTTGTAGGAACGAACGGACATGTTCAGTTCCTCAATTGCCAGTGCCAGATCAGCTGCCATGGACTCGTCGGCGGGCGACGGGCCAACTTCGATACCCTCAGCTGCAATGTTCAGCTCACGTGCCAGGCCGAAGAGCTCAACCAGGGTGCTGCCTGCAGAAGCAACGGCGTCACGCGGTGCGATGGCTTCCTTGGTTTCGACGTCCAGGGTCAGGCTGTCGAAGTCGGTGCGCTGCTCAACACGGGTCGCGTTCACGCTGAAGGTAACCTTCAGAACCGGGGAGTAGATGGAGTCAACCGGGATACGGCCAATCTCGCCATCGCCGACCTTGTTCTGAGCTGCAGTCACGTAGCCGCGACCGCGCTCGATAACCAGCTCAGCGTTGAAGTTTGCCGAGGCGTTCAGGGTTGCCAGGTGCAGTTCCGGGTTGTGGATCTCCACGCCAGCGGGAACCTCGATGTCGCCTGCGGTCAGTTCACCTTCGCCCTGCTTGCGCAGGTAGGCCACGACGGGCTCGTCGTTCTCGGAAGAGATGGAGAGCTTCTTGATGTTCAAGATGATCTCAGTGACGTCCTCGGTCACGCCGGGAACGGTGCTGAACTCGTGCAGTACGCCATCAATGCGGACGCTGGTAACAGCGGCGCCGGGGATGGAGGACAGCAGAGTACGGCGGAGGGAGTTACCCATGGTGTAGCCGAAACCGGGCTCCAGAGGCTCGATGGTGAAGCGCGAGCGGTTGGGCGCTACGACCTCTTCAGTCAGAGTGGGGCGCTGTGCAATAAGCACTTTGTTTCCTTTCGGTGAGCTCCGCTATATGAGCCCACAGGTTGGGGAAACATATCTTAGGAAGCAGACGGGTGTCTGTACTCTCCGGGTACAGCTCCGTGGAGTGTACCCGTCGAGGGATTAGGTCGAGACCTAATTAGACGCGGCGGCGCTTCGGGGGACGGCAACCGTTGTGTGCAACGGGGGTAACGTCCTGGATCGAACCGACCTCGAGGCCTGCAGCCTGCAGGGAGCGGATTGCGGTTTCGCGACCGGAACCGGGGCCCTTGACGAACACGTCAACCTTGCGGACGCCGTGCTCCTTGGCGCGGTTTGCAGCAGCCTCAGCAGCCAGCTGTGCGGCGTAGGGGGTGGACTTACGGGAGCCCTTGAAGCCCATGTCGCCAGCGGAGGACCAGGAGATCACTGCACCGGTGGGATCGGTGATGGAGACGATGGTGTTGTTGAAGGTCGACTTGATGTGAGCCTGACCAGCAACGATGTTCTTGCTAACCTTGCGGCGGTTGGTCTTACGAGCTGCCGCAGCGCGAGTCTTGGGAGGCATTTTTGATTCTCCTACAAAGGTTTTCTAATACGTTGGTCGGATAGGGATATCCAACAGAGCAACGTTGCTTACTTCTTCTTACCTGCGACGGTACGCTTCGGGCCCTTGCGGGTACGTGCGTTAGTCTTGGTGCGCTGACCGTGAACCGGCAGGCCGCGGCGGTGGCGCAGGCCCTGGTAGGAACCGATTTCAACCTTACGGCGGATGTCAGCTGCAACCTCGCGGCGAAGATCACCTTCAACCTTGTAGTTGCCTTCGATGAAGTCACGAAGTGCCACGAGCTCCTGGTCGGTCAGGTCCTTGACGCGGGTGTCAGGGTTGACGCCGGTAGCAGCGAGGGTTTCGTGTGCACGGGTCTTGCCCACGCCGTAGATGTAAGTGAGAGCAACTTCCACGCGCTTTTCGCGGGGAATATCAACTCCAGCGAGACGTGCCATACTGGCTTCTCCTTGTTGTTTTCCAGAGGTCTATAGCATCACTGCCCGGGTTATTCTTACCCGGTCCCCGGCCTCTGAGTCCGGAGGTATCCGAAGGCGCCTCGTGGGCGTTGCTTCGGAGCGGTGCCTATGACAATTCCGCCCTCTGTTGGGGCAGTTATGAAGTCAGCTACTAGGGATTAGCCCTGGCGCTGCTTGTGGCGCGGGTTTTCGCAGATCACCATGACCACACCGTGACGGCGGATCACCTTGCACTTATCGCAGATCGGCTTAACGCTCGGCTTGACCTTCATCGCATTCCTTTTGATTGCAACTTGATTACTGGCGAGATAAGAGGTTCCCTCACTTACGTTGGGGAACTGCGTTATCCCTTTGAACACGATTTAAACGCCGCCAGGGGCGACGTTTATCTCGGGTTTACTTGTAACGGTAGACGATACGACCTCGGGAAAGGTCGTAGGGGCTCAGTTCCACTACTACTCGGTCCTCAGGCAGGATGCGAATGTAGTGCTGACGCATCTTGCCCGAGATGTGTGCGAGAACCTTGTGGCCGTTATCCAGCTCAACACGGAACATCGCGTTGGGCAGAGCTTCAACCACAGAGCCTTCAATCTCGATGACGCCGTCTTCTTAGCCATATCCTCCGCTAACGTCGGTGCCCGTCGCAGGTGCGGCGGGCAAATGTATCTTCTGTTTGTGAGCTCACCGCGGTGAGGTGCTAGGGCGTTTTAAGGCGCACTTAACACTGGCACAAACAACCAACTGTTAACTGTACGGCAAAGACATGGGAAAAACAACCGTGATTTTTATGACATCAGGCACTTAAGGTTTAAAAGGAAGAAGCCCCTCCCCCACGCTCCAGAAAGTCTTAAGGACTTCCGTCCGCAGGAAAGGGGCACCGCTTATCGGTCAAAGCTCAGTTGCTTAGTCTTCCTTAGCTTGCAAGCTGACCGCATGCGCCATCAATATCGGAACCGCGAGTATCACGAATAGTCGTCGGAATACCGTGGGCACGCAGACGCTCCACAAAGTTCTGCTCAACGCCCTTACGGGATGCCGTCCACTTCGAACCCGGGGTCGGGTTCAGCGGAATCGGGTTCACGTGCACCCAACCGCGACCGCGCTGAGCCAGCTTCTTACCGAGCAGATCCGCACGCCAGCCCTGATCGTTAATATCGCGAATCAGTGCGTACTCAATGGAGACGCGGCGGCCGGTCGTACGGTAGTAGTCGTACGCAGCGTCCAGAGTCTCGTCGACCTTCCAACGCTGGTTAATCGGGATCAGCTCATCACGCAGCTCATCATCCGGAGCATGCAGAGACAGCGCCAAAGTAATGGGCAGCTTCTCCATCTCAAACTTACGAATACCCGGCACCAGACCCACGGTCGACATGGTCAGACCGCGAGCAGAAATACCGAGACCCTCGGGCGAAGGGTCAATCAGGCGGTGCACCGCACCCATGGTTGCCTGTAGTTAGCGAGCGCCTCGCCCATACCCATGAAGACAATATTGGAAACACGCAGCGGACGAGTATCCTCAGAACCGCCTTCTGCTTCTTCCAGACCCTTCATCTGCTTCAGGTAGCGGGCACCGGCAACGACCTGCTCCACAATTTCTGCGGTGGACAGGTTACGGGTCAGACCCTGCTGACCGGTCGCGCAGAAGGGGCAGTTCATGCCGCAGCCAGCCTGCGAAGAGATGCACATGGTCACGCGGTTGTCATAGCGCATGATGACGGACTCAATGAGCGCACCGTCAAAGAGGCGGTGCACAACCTTCAGGGTGTCGCCACCGTCAGCCTCGAGGGTACGGACCGGGGTCAGAAGCTGGGGCATCGCCTGTGCAACCATCCGCTCGCGGTCCTTAGCCGGCAGGTCAGTCATCTCAGCGGGGTCAGTGACCAGACGCTCAAAATAGTGCTTGGACAGCTGGGATGCACGGAACGACTGGTAGCCCAGTTCCTTCAGAAATTCGCGGCGGCCAGCCATGTCGAAGTCAGCGATATGCTTGGGCGGCTTCGCGCGGCGCGGTGCTTTCAGGGCAATCTGGCCGGGTGCGGGGCGAACGTTCGAGATTTCAACCGGCACCTTGGTCGCAGCGGGTGCGGTTGCCTCGCCGCTGTTGAGAGTTTCGCTCATGGAGCTTCTTCCTTGTGATGTGGATGCTTTCGGATGCGCTATCACGCACCGGACCGGATTCGCCGGTTTCTTCGGTGTAGGTGGGGTAGCTAAAGGTGGGGCCCCTCCCCTAGCGGTGGGACTTAGGCGGGAATCGGAACCGGGGTCACGCCGAAGCGAGCAAGTTCGCTTGCGCCACCGTCTTCTGCGGTCAGGACCCAGATGCCTTCGCTGTGCACAGCAACGGAGTGCTCCCACTGGCATGCATCGGAGCCGTCAACGGTCACAACAGTCCAGTCGTCGGAGAGCACCTTGGTCTCGATGGAACCGGTGACGAGCATCGGTTCGATAGCGAAAGCCATGCCGGGCTTGATCTTCGGGCCCATGTCACGCACAGCGTAGTTCAGCACGTCCGGTGCCATGTGCATCTGGGAACCGATACCGTGACCCACGTAGTCTTCAATGATGCCGTACTTATCGCCGTATTCTTCGGTCACGTACGCTTCGATGGCAAGCCCGATTTCGCCGACCTTCTTTGCGGTTGCCAGGGCGGCAATACCGTGCCACATTGCCTCACGGGTGACGGCGGAGAGCTCGGCGCGTGCTTCGCTCACGTTGCCAACCAGTACGGTGCGCGCCGAATCGCCGTGCCACTGGCGGTTGGTTGCGGGATCAATAACGTACGCACCACCGTCGATGGAGAGAATGTCGCCATCCTTGAGCACGTAGTCGCCGGGGATACCGTGAACAACCTCGTGGTTGACGGAGGTGCATACGGTTGCCGGGTAATCGTAGTAGCCGTAGAAGTTGGAGGTGCCACCCAGTTCCAGCATGGTGCGTTCAAAGGCGGCGTTCACCTCTGCGGTGGTTACGCCGGGGCGCGCTGCCGCCACCGCCGCATCAAGTGCACGGCTGGTAATGACGCCTGCACGAGCCATCTGCTGAAGCTGTGCGTTGGTTTTAATTTCGACTCGTGCCATTCTGGCTCCTTAGGTATGTGGGGCGGTACGCCCAAGCTTAGAACTCTACAGACAGCACTGTACCCCCCGCAAGTCTTTGTGATGCATCATGCACCTCAAATTGCGGGGGTACAGCAGAAGATTACTTCAGAGCGTCGAGGATGCGCTCGGTGACTTCAGCAATCTCGCCAAGGCCGTTAACTTCCTTGACGATGCCGCGTTCGCGGTAGATTGCGATCAGCGGTGCGGTCTCTTCTTCGTAGACCTTCAGGCGGTGGCGGATGACCTCTTCGTTGTCATCGGTGCGACCCTGCTCTGCTGCGCGGTTGAGCAGACGCTCGACGAGTTCGTCGTTATCTGCGACCAGCAGGAGAACGCGGTCGATCTTCTCGCCCTTGGCTTCGAGGATGGAGTCCAGCTCGTGCACCTGGGAAGTGTTGCGGGGGTAGCCATCGAGCAGGAAGCCGTTGACGACGTCGCTTTCCGCCAGGCGTGCGCGCACCATGTTGTTGGTGACGGAGTCGGGAACCAGGTTGCCGGAGTCGATGTACGACTTCGCTTCCTTGCCCAGTTCGGTCTCTTCCTTGATGTTCTTGCGGAAGATATCACCGGTGGAAATCGCGGGAATCTTCAGCGCTTCAGCGATCTTGACGGCCTGGGTGCCCTTACCGGCACCGGGAGGGCCGACGATGAGCAGACGGTTCATCGGAGCAGTCCTTCGTAGTTTCGTTGTTGGAGCTGAGCGTTGATCTGCTTGAGAGTATCAAGACCAACACCCACCACGATCAGCAGCGAGGCGCCGCCGAACGGGAAATTCTGGTTTGCGTTGAATAGGATAAGCGCTACCAGGGGAATCATGGAAATTACACCCAGGTAAAGTGCGCCAGGCAACGTAATTCGGTTGAGTACGTAGCTGAGGTAACGCTCGGTGGGCTTACCGGCACGGATACCGGGGATGAAGCCACCGTACTTCTTCATATTGTCCGCTACTTCTACCGGGTCGAAGGTGACCGCCACGTAGAAGTACGCGAAGCCAATAATCATGAAGAAGTAGAGAGCAATGTACAGCGGGTGGTCGCCGCGCACCAGGTATGCGTTGATCCAGTTAACCCAGTCCGGCGGAGTGGAGCCGTCGGTGGGGGTGTTGAACTGGGCAAGCAGACCGGGCAGGGTCAGCAGGGAGGAGGCGAAGATCAGCGGGATCACGCCGGCCATGTTGACCTTGAGCGGAATGTAGGTGTTGGTGCCGCCGATGGTGCGTCGACCAATCATGCGCTTTGCGTACTGCACGGGGATGCGGCGAACGGACTGCTCGACGTAGACCACAGCGAGCATGACCAGCAGGCCGATGCCGCAGACAGCTGCGAAGATACCCCAACCGTGGGTGCGCTGGATGGAACCCAGAGCGCTCGGGAAGGAGGAAGCGATGGAGGTGAAGATCAGCAGGGACATGCCGTTGCCGACGCCACGCTCGGTAATCTGCTCACCCATCCACATGATGACGGTAGTACCCGCACACAGGGTGACGATGATCAGCAGGATGTGCAGTACGTCGTCCTGGGGGATGATGCCGGGGCAGTTACCCAGCAGAACGCCGGAGCGCGCCATCGAGACGATGGTGGTTGCGTTCAGCAGAGCAAGAGCGATGGTCAGGTAGCGGGTGTACTGGGTGAGCTTTGCCTGACCCTGTGCGCCTTCATCGTGCAGCTCCTGGAATCGCGGAATGACCACGCGCAACAGCTGGATGATAATGGACGCGGTAATGTACGGCATCACGCCGAGGGCAAAGATCGAAAGCTGCAACAGTGCGCCACCGCTGAAGAGGTTGACGATATCGTAGACGCCACCGCTCGTAACATTGGCGTTCAGACACTGCTGTACATTTCCGTAGGAAACGCCTGGCGCGGGGATGAAAGTGCCCACGCGGTACAGCACAATCATTGCCAGGGTAAACAGCAGCTTACGCCGCAAATCGGCGGTCTTAACGACTCGCCCGAATGCGCTCAGCACATGTCCTCCTGTAAGTCTATGGGGCGCCCATCCCTCTCAAGGAGTTTTAGGGCGCAGTAAACACATCTTCCAGTCTATCGTGTTTGGAGCGGGTAACGATAACTCCCTAGCAGATTATGTAGCTTTTATATTCTCTTAGTGTGATTTTTGAACACTAAATGTGGCGTGCACCAAGCGTTCAAATATACGAATACAGGAATATACCCCTGTTGTGAGTCTTTTCGAGCAGCAAAAAGCCCCCGCCGTACAGTGTACGGACGGGGGCTTTCTCGTCTTGAAGACTACTTAACGGTTACAGAACCGCCAGCGGCCTCGATCTTCTCGATAGCGGAAGCCGATGCCTTGTCGACAACAACGTTCACCTTGACGGAGATTTCGCCGTTGCCCAGAACCTTCACGAGCTCGTTCTTACGAACGGCACCCTTAGCAACCAGTGCCTCGACGGTGACGTCGCCACCGTTGGGGAACAGTTCCTGGATGCGGTCCAGGTTAACAACCTGGTACTCGGTGCGGAAGGGGTTCTTGAAGCCGCGCAGCTTCGGCAGGCGCATGTGCAGCGGCAGCTGGCCGCCTTCGAAGCCTGCACGAACCTGGTAACGTGCCTTGGTACCCTTGGTACCGCGACCTGCGGTCTTACCCTTGGAGCCTTCACCGCGGCCAACGCGGGTCTTTGCCTTGTGGGCACCCGGTGCCGGGCGCAGATCGTGAATCTTGATAGCTTCTGCCATCTTTACTTGACCTCCTCAACCTTCACCAGGTGAGCAACGGTGTTAACCATGCCAACGGTGACGGGGTCAGCAGTGCGGACTACCTTGTTGCCGGGGCGCTTGAGGCCCAGGGAACGCAGGGTGTCGCGCATGTTCTGCTTCTGACCAACATAGGACTTGACCTGGGTGATTTCCAGCTTTGCGTCGCTGGGCTGAATACGCTTGGCCATTACTACGCACCTGCCTTTTCAGACTTGGTGTTGCGCAGGTAGCTGGGGATAACCTCATCGGTGGGCAGGCCACGGCGGGCTGCCACTGCCAGGGGCTCCTCAAGCTCCTTGAGTGCTGCAACAGTTGCGTGAACGATGTTGATCTGGTTCGAGGAACCGAGCGACTTGGACAGCACATCGTGAATGCCTGCGCACTCGAGTACTGCACGCACGGGGCCACCTGCGATAACACCGGTACCAGCGGTTGCCGGACGGAGCATCACAACGCCTGCAGCTGCTTCACCCTGCACGCGGTGCGGGATGGTGCGGCCTTCGATGCGGGGAACGCGGAAGAAGTTCTTCTTTGCTTCCTCGACACCCTTGGAGATTGCTGCGGGAACTTCCTTAGCCTTACCGTAGCCAACGCCGACCAGGCCGTTACCGTCACCAACGACGACCAGTGCGGTGAAGCTGAAGCGACGACCACCCTTGACGACCTTGGAAACGCGGTTGATGGTCACAACGCGCTCGATGTACTTGTCCTTCTCCTCCTCGCGAGCGCGGTTGTTACGGCGCTCACCACGGCCACGACGCTCGCCGCGGTTGTTGCGGCGCTCCTCGCGCTGGTTGGAGGTCTCAGCGGTTTCAGCTACTACTGCTTCGCTCACCTGAGTTTCCTTTACGTTCTGCTCGCTCATTAGAGTGCAAGACCTCCCTCGCGTGCACCGTCAGCAACGGCTGCAACACGGCCGTGGTACTTGTTACCACCGCGGTCGAACACGACTGCCTCAACACCAGCTGCCTTGGCGCGCTCTGCAACGAGCTCACCAACGCGCTTTGCCTTAGCGGTCTTGTCCAGGTCAGCTGCACGCAGCTCTGCTTCCATGGTGGAAGCGGATGCCAGGGTTACGCCCTTGACATCGTCGATAACCTGAACGAACATGTGACGGGTCGAACGGGTGACGCACAGGCGCGGACGCGCAGCGGTACCCGAAACGTACTTGCGGATGCGAGCGTGACGACGTGCACGCTGCGCTGCCTTCGACTTGATAGCCATGTTTACTTACCAGCCTTTCCGACCTTGCGGCGGATGTGCTCACCTGCGTAGCGAACACCCTTACCCTTGTAGGGATCGGGCTTACGCAGACCACGAATGTTTGCTGCAACCTGACCAACGAGCTGCTTGTCGATACCCGACACGGTCAGCTTGTTAGCACCCTCCACTGCGAAGGTAATACCCTCGGGAGCGGTGATGTTGATCGGGTGGGAGTAGCCCAGAGCGAACTCCAGGTCGTTACCCTTCGGGGTCACACGGTAACCGGTACCAACGATTTCCAGCTTCTTCTCGTAGCCGGAGGTAACGCCGATAATCAGGTTCTGAATCAGGGTACGAGTCAGACCGTGCAGCGAGCGAGACAGGCGCTCGTCGTTCGGACGAGATACAACGATCTCGTTTTCGTTCAGAGCCACGGTGATGGGGGAAGCTACCTTGTGGGAGAGCTCGCCCTTCGGGCCCTTAACGGTGACCAGGTTGCCATCGACCTTAACCTCAACGCCGGCGGGAACCGAGATGGGGAGACGTCCAATACGTGACATTATTCTCTTCCTTTCTCTTCTAACCGACTACCAGATGTAAGCGATGACTTCGCCGCCCACGCCCTTCTTCGCAGCCTGCTTGTCAGTGAGCAGACCCGAAGAGGTGGACAGGATTGCGATGCCGAGGCCACCCAGAACCTGGGGCAGGTTGGTGGACTTTGCGTAGGTACGCAGGCCCGGCTTGGAAATACGACGCACGCCAGCGATGGAACGCTCGCGGGACGGACCGTACTTGAGGACGAGGGTCAGGGTCTTGCCGACCTTTGCATCCTCAACCTTCACGTCGGCGATGTAGCCCTCAGCCTTCAGGATCTCTGCAATGCGAGACTTCAGCTTGGAGTAGGGCATGGATACGGTGTCGTGGTATGCGGAGTTTGCGTTACGCAAACGGGTCAGCATATCTGCGACCGGATCAGTCATAGTCATTGTGGGCTTTAGCCCTTCCTCGTTGTGGTTTCCCTACCCCGCGGTAACGGGGTCTGGACCTACAACGTAGTCGTTAGTTGGTCTTGAACGGGAAGCCCAGTGCCTTCAGGATTGCACGGCCTTCTTCGTCGGTCTTCGCGGAGGTCACCACGGTGATGTCCATACCACGCACGCGGTCGATCGAGTCCTGATCGATTTCGTGGAACATGGACTGCTCGGTCAGACCGAAGGTGTAGTTACCGTTACCGTCGAACTGGCGGTCCGAGAGGCCGCGGAAGTCGCGGATTCGGGGCAGTGCCAGGGTGACGAGGCGGTCCAGGAATTCCCACATGCGGTCGCCACGCAGGGTGACGTGTGCACCGATGGGCATACCTTCGCGCAGCTTGAACTGTGCGATGGACTTCTTAGCGCGGGTAACAATCGGCTTCTGACCGGTGATTGCGGTGAGATCGCGGATTGCGCCGTCCATGAGCTTTGCGTCGCGAGCTGCCTCGCCAACACCCATGTTTACGACGACCTTAACGATCTTCGGGGTCTGCATGACGTTCTCGTACTTGAACTCTTCCTGCAGAGCGGGAACGACGACCTCAGCGTACTTGGTCTTGAAGCGGGGGGTGATCTTGGTTTCGGTCATTAGATGTCCTTACCCGAACGCTTAGCAACGCGCACGCGAACGGTGCGCTCCTTGCCGTCACGCTCTACAGTCTCGAGGCGGAAACCAACACGGGTCGGCTTCTTGGTCTCGGGGTCAACAATCGCAACGTTAGAAACGTGGATCGGTGCCTCAACCTTCTGAATGCCGCCTCGTCGCGCCGGTCAGGGGTTAGCCTTGGTGTGCTTGGTGACGACCTTGACGCCCTCAACAATCACGCGGTTTTCCTTGGGGATAACCTTCAGAACCTTGCCCTGCTTGCCCTTATCTGCACCGGAAATAACCTGAACCAGGTCGCCGGACTTGATCTTAGCCATGAATTAGAGCACCTCCGGAGCCAGCGAAACGATCTTCATGAACTTCTTGTCGCGAAGCTCACGACCCACGGGGCCGAAGATACGGGTACCACGGGGATCACCATCAGTGTTCTTCAGGATCACTGCGGAGTTCTCGTCGAACTTGATGTAGGAGCCGTCGGGACGACGGGTTTCCTTCTTGGTGCGGACGACGACTGCCTTGACAACGTCACCCTTCTTTACGGTACCGCCGGGGATTGCATCCTTGACGGTTGCGACAATGATGTCGCCAATGCCTGCGTAGCGACGCGAGGAACCACCGAGAACACGGATGGTCAGGATTTCCTTCGCACCAGTGTTGTCGGCGACCTTCAGTCGCGACTCCTGCTGAATCATATTTCTCCTGTCGTCTCGCCGGTTCCGACTCGCTTTAGGCGCGAGCCAGCCTTGCGGAACATTTTTACGGGATTGGTTGACGCCCCGGGCCCCATCTCTGTGGAAGGGGTTAGCGGAAACGCCTGGGGCAAACCCATGCCAGAAGCATTTGGACCCGCGTGAAGCGGGCGTATCCCACCCGTAAGTAGCGGCATTATGCACTGGCACGAGAAGCCCGTGGTTGTGCGGCTATTTGGATACAGCCACACAGTCTTAACACTGTACAGGAAGCAGGTATGTAGCGCAAGAGTTTGCCCACTATGATTTCAGTCTCCCCCACCCTATCTCTGGGGAAGAGTCGGGTTTAGAGAGTAAAAACCCCATATCCCACATCAGTATCAATCGAGAAGGCCCCTTATTTGACACTTAATGCAGGAGGCCCCTTCGTGTAGTTCCTGACGCATAAGAAACTGAAGGGGCCTCGAGAAATCTACCAAACAATGTGTCAAACAAGAATGGTAGATATTTATATTTTACTACGCTTTAATGTCCCTCTACGACAGACTTGCCGCGGGGCTAGCAAGAGCAGGGCTAGCAAGAGACCACCCCGACCCTAGTCCCCGCTGCGCAAGCATGCACACAGCACTAGAGCACGGCACGCACTACGTTGATATATCAGCTGCTCTCAGTCGCGCTTCACTCAGCAGCTAGGACAGATATACTTTCGCGATACCGTCACGAACGATAGGACGAGGGGCTTCTCCCGGCCGGTTTTCTTCCGCTGCCTCGTAGTATTCGCCAGAGCGCGCATCCAACACGTAGGGTACCTCAGCTGCGGGGTAGTCACCCGCCTTGTCGATAGCAATGACGCTCCCGTCTCCCAGCAGGACCTGGTGATTAATACGGGTCGGGGATACCTGCAAGGTCTCGATGATGGTTCGATTGAGCGTGTCAATGACGGTAATGGTTCCACCACCGGCAACTGCAGACTCTCCCTTACCTCCAAAATCAGCGACGTACAGCAGATGACGTTCTGCATCGAGCAAGATATCGGTGGGCATTTTACCGAAGGGAAGATAAGCGAGGTGCTCGCCCTCAAAACTCAGAACGTATAGACCACCATTTTTACCCTCGCGTCCTTGTGCAGAGACATAAAGTTCACCACGGGTCGAATCAATCTCTACGCCGTGAACGCCAACTGGAGTATTGGCGTCTTCCCCACCAGTTACGGGCAGTCTGTGCACGAGACCCCAGGTATTCATATCCACAACCCAGATTTCATCTCGCAAAATATTCGGGATGTACAGACGGCTACGAGCTTCATCCGCTACGGGTCCTAGCAGCATGGCGGGGCCTTCCCCTTGAAGGGGACTAACCGTGCGTTCCCTCTCCGCGGTGGATGCAGAGATTACCTGGTAACCCCCCATTCCGGTAACGAGTACGGCACCGTTGGGTGCAACGTATAGCTCGCGCGGCGTCAGCATCTCCACCCCTAGAGTGAGAGAATCCCATACGAGCGATAGGTCTTTTTGGGAGTATGCAGTTACCGAGTTTGTACGGGTTCCTCCGGTCCAAAGAAGCCCTCGCTGATTGTCTACAGCTAGACCATAGGCGAGCTTGAATCTGGAAGAGGTTTTCTAGCTCGGGTTTATTTTTCCGGGATAGCAGGCAGAACAGCCGTCTTCTCAATTTGCAGGGTATCTGCGTTGATACGAGCAATTGTGGCGCAGAGAGTGCCGTGGGTCTTTGTATGGTTGAAGCTTCCGCTCACAAAAAGAACGTTCTCTTCAGGGTTGTATGCCACCTGATATTGATCGGCGAGTCCCGCAGAACGATCTACGGAAAAAAACGCTTGGTATCCAGCGTATTCTTCTGTTCTTCTCCAGCAGCCGAGGGAAGCATAGGTATCTCCAGAGTTATGTAGTTTGGAGGCTAGCTCGTCTCATATTTTGCGAGCTTAGCCTCCGGAGCTTTCTGCTGTATATTTTACGCTTTACCCTCCATTTTGAGGCTTTTCTAGCGCAGGCCACGCACTACATGGCTCATGATTAAGACACCCTCTATCAGCAGTACATATTGCTCTCCCCCAGGCTCTGAGCAGGGTGGATTTACTCAAGGAAGGCTTTGCATTCTACATATAATAACCACAATAGACATCAAACTAGAGATGTTGACAGCTTAGAGAATTTATAAGCTTACCCTGAGGTGTCTAGAGCCATGAATTCCGTAATATTTCGTCACCTCTGACCCCCTATCAAAGCAGTATTCTGAAAAAATCTGCTTAAAAATTTAGAAACTAAGGGTCGCTTTTTCAAAAATCAAGTTTTTTAGTAAAAAACGCGCTTCAAGGTGCGAAAATCAGCGAGATGTACCATAATAGAAGAGACGCATGCGTCAAATAAGAGGTTCGGTCCCTATCGGACAGATTTCTTGGGTCCCTTTTTCCTCGCTAATCCGTTTGTCTAGGGACCGAACCTCGCTTTGACCGCTAAACCCGCACTTCGGTGCGGGTTTTCTTTGTATCTGAGGCTCTAGAACCCTACATTTCATTCTTTGGGAGCTGATAACTCGTCAAATATGGGCGGGCGAGTACAGAGGGAGCGTCTCTCTCTCCTTTTCTCCCTTCCCCCCCCCCCTACTACCTCTGACCCTAGTCTAGGTTCCGCCTAAATAACAGGCGTATGGACAAACTGAAAGGGGCGGCACCCATCGCTTTGATGAGTACCGCCCCTTTCAGCGTGTATCGGCAGTTTCAGAGAGTCAATCGGGTTCTTGATTATCTAGCAGATCCCGCTCAACCTCTTTCGCTACTACCGAGCAGTAGTAATGTAGGCTGCCGTGGGGTACGGACTATGCCTTGCGGCGACGTGCTACCAGCACAGTTGCACCAACGACCAGGGCAAGGACACCAATTCCGGCTGCAACTACGACGCCCGAAGCACCGGTGTTAGCCAGTGAAGACTTCGAAGAGGTGGAGCCGTTGCTGGAAGAGGTGACATTCTGCGACGAAGAGCCGGAGGTCTTCGGGGCGGTGCTGTCCTTCTTCTGGGTCTCGGACTTCAGAGAATCCACGGGAGCCTTGGACTGATCCTTAGCAGGCTGGTCCTTTGCCTGTTCCTTGGAATCTGCAGGTGCAGAGGGGTTAGTTACAGGTGCGTTAGCCGACTCGGATGCCTTCGGTTCTGAGACCTTCGGCGCAGGTGCCTGGTTCTCGATGCTGAAGGTGTATTCTGCAGGCCACACCACCACGTACATTATCGTTCTCTGCCAGAGAACCGGAGAGCAGGTAGATAGCAACGCTATCGCCGGTCTTCAGTTCTTCAGTCAGGTTAGAGTTTGCCACGGTGGGGCGGTCGATAGTTGCAGTGAAGTTACCGTTTTCGTCCGCCTTGATGTAAGCCCAGACGCCTGCACTATTGCCTTCAACGCCTTCGAGCTTAGGCTCTTCCTTCGCAGAAATAGCGCCCTTGTTCAGCTTGACGGCGATAATGGAGCCCTTGCCATCCCGAGTCTTGAAGCCTTCACCACGGAAGGTCAGCTTCTGGCCGTCCCAGGTCTTGGGGAAGTAAACCTTAGCGCCGTCCTTGTACTCGTGTACAACTTCATTGGACTCTGCACTTTCGGAGGGTGCAGGGGTGCTGGGTTCGGGCTTAGCGGACTCGCTCGGAGCCGGAGTAGTCGGCTCGGGCTTAGCAGACTCGCTCGGTGCCGGAGTAGTCGGCTCGGGCTTAGCAGACTCACTCGGTGCCGGAGTAGTCGGCTCAGGCTTAGCAGACTCACTCGGAGCCGGGGTGGGCTCGTTGCTATCAGGCAGGCTCAGCTTAGTACCGGCGGGGTAAGTGGTAGTCACGCCAGAAGGAGTAGCAGCAACCTGGGTAGTTTCTGCCGGTGCGCAGGTCTCAGCGGTCTCTGCCTTCTTCTCTGCAACAGTTGCGGAGAGTGCTTCACCGCCACGTGCGGTATCGCCTTCAACCATGGAGCCGGAGAGCAGGAAGACCGATACCTTATCGCCGCTCTTCAGGTTTTCCTTCAGGTTGGAGTTCTCAGTGGTCGGGTACGGCAGCTCAGCGGTGAAGTTACCCTTCTCATCTGCCTGGATGTAAGCCCAGACGCCTGCGCTGTTGCCATCAGCGCCGTTGAACTTCGGCTCTTCCTTCGCGGAGATGCGGCCCTTGTTCAGTTTGACGGCGAGTACGGAACCCTTTGAACCGTCCTGAGTCTTAAAGCCTTCACCACGCAGCTTCAGGGTTTCGCCGGTGGTCCAGTCCTTCGTAGCGTACAGCTTAGCGCCGTCGGCGTAGGTCTTCACCAGTTCTTCAGAAGAAGTCTGTGCGGCAGGCTTTGCGGTGGTTTCAACGGTGGTGTTGATCTTCACCATGACGCCGGGAACGATCGGGGAATCTGCGTTGTCCTTACCCTTGGGCTCGGTGCTAGAGGTGCGGTATTCGCCGGTGGTCTTATCGATGGTGTAGTCAGTTTCAATAGCGGAAGCGCCTTCGATGCTGCGTGCTACAGCGTATGCGCTACCGTCTGCAGTGACCAGAACATCATTTGCGCCGCTGGTTGCGCCGGTAGACACCTGAGAAACAACGGTGCCGGTTCGTGCATCAACAACACCGACGTTACCGGTGCCATAATCGGTCACGTACAGCAGGTCACGGGCTTCGTCGGAGGCGAGGGCGAGGGCCTGGGTACCGAAAGGAATGGTCTTCTTGTAGGCACCGGTTTCCAGGTCGTAGACGGTGATAGTGGAGTTAGCTCCCTTACGGTCGCCCTGGGAGCTGACGTAGATTTCCTTCAGGGACTTGTCAATAGTGACGTCTGAGGGGTTCAGAGCAGCTTCAGCGTTTCCTTGTGCAGCTGAATGGTCTTCTCGACCTCGTAGCTCTTGGTGTTGATCACCTTCAGGGTGCCGGCGCTCAGGGAGGGCACGTAGAGCTTGCCATCAGCGGAGTCTACGTGCATGTTCATTGCGATGTCAGATTCGCCCTTGGCGTCGGTGAATTCAATCTTCTTGACCAGTGCGCGCAGGGTAGTGTCGAAGACGCTAATGCCACCGGAGCCAGAGACAAAGACCTTACCGCTAGAGGGGTCGATGCGTACCTCACGCGGGTGGTTGACGTCACCTTCTGCGCTGCTCCAAACAATCTTGTTGGTCGCGGGATCGATGACGGATACCTTGTTGACGCGGGTCTGGGTCACCCATACGTATCCGGTTGCTTCGTCGTAGGCAATACCGTAGGGAGATTCAATCTGCTTACCGCTCGGTGCAGTAGCACCACGTCCAATAAAGTCCGTGGTCGGGAACTGGTAGACAGTGGCAAGGCTCGGGGTGGATGCAACGTTCCAGGCGCCAACGCCACCGGTCAGAATCGGCGGGCGTCCGGAGGAGAAGGAAGTGTAGAGGGAAGAGGTTGCTGCCGAGTATGCCAGCTGGTACTGGCCGGGCAGACCCTGGTACTGGGTAGCGCTTACTGCGATGTGGCGGCATTCCTCAGTAGAGTTCTGCGAGTTCCCACCGGGAACAGATGCGGAGACGTTTGCCGCAAAGGTAGCGGGAACGGTAGCAAAAGAGCCTGCAATAACGGAAAGTGCGCCAGCAATGGCGAGCAGCTTACGTGAGGGCTTGGGTGAAGAAGTCATGCTGATCCTCGATGATGTGTAGTGGTACTTCTCCAAAGGTCGTGCAACCTCCGGAAGGTGCAGAGCCACCCCACCAATTATTAGGCAAGGTTACGCTAAGCAACTATAAAGTTGATAATAAGTGCCTTATCAGGTTATTTTCAAGTGCTGTTCATCGAAAGTCATAGTTTCTAGGCACCTTACTCACGTATTAGTTTTTATTTTTTCGCTAGAATTCCGTCTCCACATGCGCTTTCTTCCCTAGCAGTATCTGCTCATGGGCTATGCCAGCGAATCGAGAGAAAAATATTGCTTTCCCGTATGACATATCAAGACATTTATGACAGATATTGTCATAGCGCCTGTTATAACCCCATGTCCTAGGGCACCCGTCCGGGTTCTGACGGAGGTTAAACGCAAAGAACCCCTCTCCCTACCGAAGTAGGAGAGGGGTTCTTCTGCTCTAGCAGAGAGTCCTTAGAGGGCTTACTTAGCCTTCTCGAGGATCTCCACGATACGCCAACGCTTGGAAGCGGACAGCGGACGGGTCTCTGCAATCAGAACGAGGTCACCAATACCAGCAGTGTTCTGCTCGTCGTGTGCCTTGATCTTGGAGCTACGGCGAACGACCTTGCCGTACAGTGCGTGCTTTAACGTGGTCCTCGACCTCGACGACAACGGTCTTGTCCATCTTGTCGGAGACAACGTAGCCGCGGCGGGTCTTGCGGTAGCCGCGCTCTTCGTTCTTTACTTCACTCACTTGGACTCACCTTCAGTTGCGGGACGAATACCGAGCTCGCGCTCACGCAGCACGGTGTAGATACGTGCGATGTCGCGCTTGATAGTGCGGCGACGACCTGCGTTAGCCTGACCGGTGACTTCCTGGAAGCGGATGTTGAAGAGTTCCTTCTTCGCTTCGCTCAGCTTTGCAGCCAGCTCTTCGTTGGAGAGCTCTGCGAGCTTATCGATGCTCAGGTCCTTGGATCCTACTGCCATCTCGCTTATTCACCACCTTCGCGGCGACGCACAACACGTGCCTTCATCGGGAGCTTGTGGATTGCCAGGCGCATTGCCTCGCGAGCCACTTCTTCGGACACACCGGAGAGTTCAAACATGACTCGACCCGGCTTGACATTTGCGACCCACCACTCGGGCGAACCCTTACCGGAACCCATACGGGTTTCAGCAGGCTTCTTGGTCAGCGGACGGTCGGGATAAATGTTGATCCAGACCTTACCGCCACGCTTGATGTGACGGGTCATTGCGATACGTGCAGCCTCAATCTGGCGGTTGGTCACGTATGCGGGCGACAGGGCCTGAATGCCCCACTCACCGAAGCTAACCTCGGTGCCGCCCTTTGCGAGACCACTACGCTTGGGGTGGTGCTGCTTGCGGTACTTTACTCGACGGGGAATAAGCATTTATGCCTCACCGTTCTCTGCAGTCTTGGCCTCGACCTTTGCCGAAGCGTTCTCGTTGCGGCGCTCGCGACGAGGACCACGGTTGCCCTGGCGGCGGCGGTCACCATCGCGGCGGTTGCCACGGCGGTTGTTTGCTGCCTGCTGAGCTGCCAGCTCCTTGTCGGTCAGGTCGCCCTTGTAGATCCAGACCTTCACGCCGATGCGACCGAAGGTGGTCTTAGCCTCGAAGAAGCCGTAGTCGATGTTCGCACGCAGGGTGTGCAGGGGCACACGACCTTCGCGGTAGAACTCGGAACGGGACATTTCAGCGCCACCCAGACGGCCGGAGCACTGGATACGGATACCCTTTGCGCCTGCACGCTGTGCGGACTGGATTGCCTTCTTCATTGCACGGCGGAATGCAACACGCGATGCGAGCTGCTCTGCGATGCTCTGTGCAACCAGCTGAGCGGAGAGGTCGGGGTTAGCAACCTCGAGGATGTTCAGCTGAATCTGCTTGTTGGTGAGCTTCTCGAGCTCGCCGCGGATGCGGTCTGCTTCTGCGCCACGGCGGCCAATCACGATACCGGGACGAGCGGTGTGGATGTCCACACGCACGCGGTCACGGGTACGCTCGATCTCGACCTTTGCAACGCCTGCGCGATCCAGGTTCTTTGCCAGCAGCTCGCGGATCTTTACGTCCTCGCGGACGAAGTCAGCGTAACGCTCGCCGGGCTTGTTGGAATCAGCAAACCACTTGGAGACGTGGTCAGTGGTGATGCCCAGTCGGAAACCGTTCGGGTGAATTTTCTGACCCATTTAGCGGTCCTCCTCCTTCTCCGGGGTAGCAACTACCACGGTGATGTGGCTGGTGCGCTTGTTGATTCGGTATGCGCGACCCTGAGCGCGGGGCTGAATGCGCTTCATGGTCGGGCCCTCGTTCACGAATGCTTCGCTAATGAACAGCTCTTCCTCGCGGAAGGGCAGACCCTGCTGGGTTGCCTTCTGACGAGCGTTAGCTACTGCCGAAGCAACGATCTTGTATACCGGTTCCGAAGCTGCCTGGGGGCGAACTTCAGAATCGCCAGAGCCTCTTCCGCCTGCTTACCACGGATCAGGTTGACGACACGGCGGGCCTTCATAGGCGTAACGCGAACGAAACGCGCTGATGCCTTGGCTTCCATTGCCTATCTCTCTTTCGTCTATTGCCGAAAGGGAAACGTTAGCTTATCGGTGTAAACCGATTAGCGACGCTTGCCCTTACGGTCGTCCTTCACGTGGCTGCGGAAAGTGCGGGTCGGAGCAAACTCACCGAGCTTGTGACCAACCATCGACTCGGTGATGAACACCGGCACGTGCTTGCGACCGTCGTACACTGCGATGGTGTGACCGAGCATGTCGGGGATAATCATCGAGCGACGCGACCAAGTCTTGATTACGTTCTTGGTGCCCTTCTCGTTCTGAGCTGCAACCTTCAGGTAGAGGTGCTGATCAACGAAAGGGCCCTTCTTCAAACTACGAGGCATGTTTCAGGCTCCTTAGCGCTTCTTGCCAGTACGACGGCGACGAACGATGAGCTTGTCGCTTTCCTTGTTGGGACGGCGGGTACGACCCTCGGGCTTACCGTTGGGGTTAACCGGGTGACGACCACCGGAGGTCTTACCTTCACCACCACCGTGCGGGTGGTCAACCGGGTTCATGACCACACCACGGACGGTCGGGCGGATACCCTTCCAGCGGTTACGGCCTGCCTTACCCCAGTTGATGTTGGACTGCTCAGCGTTGCCAACTTCACCAACGGTTGCGCGGCAAGCGAACATCCACGTTGCGGATTTCGCCGGAGGGCAGACGGAGCTGACCGTACTTGCCTTCCTTAGCAACCAGCTGTACAGAAGCACCTGCGGAACGAGCCAGCTTTGCGCCGCCACCGGGGCGGAGCTCGACACAGTGAATCACGGTACCAACGGGGATGTTGCGCAGGGGCAGGTTGTTACCGGGCTTGATGTCAGCTGCGGGGCCGGACTCGACGATGTCGCCCTGAGCGAGCTTGTTCGGAGCGATGATGTAGCGCTTGGAACCATCGAAGTAGTGCAGCAGCGCGATGCGAGCGGTACGGTTGGGATCGTACTCGATGTGTGCAACGCGTGCGTTAACGCCGTCCTTGTCGTGACGACGGAAGTCGATCAGACGGTACTGGCGCTTGTGGCCGCCACCCTTGTGACGGGTGGTGATGCGGCCGGTGTTGTTACGGCCGCCGGTCTTGTGAAGCGGACGAAGCAGGGACTTTTCCGGGGTGGAGCGGGTGATCTCGGAGAAATCAGCAACGCTCGAACCGCGGCGACCCGGGGTCGTCGGCTTGTACTTACGAATACCCATTTAGATATTTCTTCCTTCGTTAAAGTGGTCTCCGCGGGGCTTATGCCTGCGGACCGCCGAAGATGTCGATGGTGCCTTCCTTGAGGGTCACAATCGCACGCTTGGTGTTCTTGCGAGCGCCCCAACCGAAACGGGTGCGCTTGCGCTTGCCCTGACGGTTGATGGTGTTGACGGAAGCAACCTTGACGTCAAAGATCTTCTCGATGGCCTGCTTGATTTCCAGCTTGTTGGAATCGGTTGCGACCTCGAAGGTGTACTTACCTTCGTCGAGCTGACCGTAGCTCTTCTCGGAAACGACGGGAGCGATGATCACGTCGTATACAGACTTGGTGGAAACGCTCATTACTTAGCGCCCTCCTTCTTCTGAGCTCGCAGCAACGAATGCGTCGAATGTCGCCTTGGTGAAGACCACGTCGTCAGAAACCAGCACATCGTAGGTGTTGAGCTGGTCTGCGTACAGAACGTGGACGTTCTCCAGGTTACGTGCGGACAGAGCCACAACGTCCTCTGCACGAGCAATCACAAGAAGGATGTTCTTGCGCTCGGTGATAGCTGCGAATGCAGCCTTTGCAGCCTGGTCGAGGGGGTTTCACCGGAGATGAAGTTCTCGACAACGTGGACGCGGTCGTGACGAGCGCGATCGGAGAGAGCACCGCGCAGTGCAGCGGCGATCATCTTCTTGGGGGTGCGCTGTGCGTAGTTACGCGGGGTCGGACCGTGAACAACGCCACCGCCGGTCATGTGCGGTGCACGGATGGAGCCCTGACGTGCGTTACCGGTGCCCTTCTGCTTGAAGGGCTTACGGCCTGCACCGGAAACCTCGCCGCGGTTCTTGGTCTTGTGGGTGCCCTGGCGTGCAGCAGCGAGCTGTGCAACGACAACCTGGTGCAGCAGGGGCACGGATGCCTGCGCGTCGAAAATCTCTGCGGGCAGGTCTACCTTAAGGGTCTTAACAGCCATGATGTATTAGGCTCCCTTCACAGCGGTACGAACCAGAACAACGCCGCCCTTGGGACCGGGGATTGCGCCCTTGATCAGCAGGACATTGTTCTCTGCGTCCACACCCTGGATAGTCAGGTTCAAGGTAGTGTGACGTGCTGCGCCCATACGGCCAGCCATGCGCATACCCTTGAACACGCGTGCGGGGTAGGATGCGCCACCGATGGAACCGGGCTTACGGTGGTTCTTGTGCTGACCGTGAGACGCGCCAACACCCTTGAAGCCGTGACGCTTCATAACACCTGCGAAGCCCTTACCCTTGGTCTTACCAACGACGTCGACCTTCTGGCCTGCTTCGAAGAGCTCAACGGTCAGTTCCTGACCGAGGGAATACTCAGAAGCATCTGCGGTACGCAGCTCGACGATGTGGCGGCGGGGGGTAACACCGGCCTTCTCGAAGTGACCAGCCAGGGGCTTGGTAACCTTGCGAGAGTCGATTGCACCGAAACCAATCTGAATAGCTTCGTAGCCGTCAGTTTCCTGGTTACGGATCTGGGTAACAACGTTAGAATCAGCCTTGACGACGGTGACGGGCACGAACTTGCCGTCCTCGTCCCAGACCTGGGTCATGCCGAGCTTGGTGCCCAGCAGGCCCTTCACCTGGCGCTCGAATTTGTTAGTCATTAGATGCGATCCTCTACAGCTTGATCTCGATGTTTACGTCTGCCGGCAGGTCGAGACGCATGAGGGCATCAACAGCCTTGGGGGTCGGATCAACAACGTCGATCAGACGCTTGTGCGTACGCATCTCGAAGTGCTCGCGGCTGTCCTTGTACTTGTGGGGAGAACGGATAACACAGTAAACGTTCTTCTCGGTCGGCAGCGGCACGGGGCCAACTACAGTTGCGCCTGCGCCCTTTACCGTTTCGACGATTTTCCGTGCCGAAGAATCGATGACCTCGTGGTCATAGGACTTCAGACGGATGCGGATTTTCTGTCCCGCCATCTGTCGGACTCTCTTTCTTGATGTATTCCCTGTATCGGAGCTTTTGCCCCTTTGTTATAGCGCTTAAGGAACGCGATATATTCATCACGTGCGCCACTCAGAACGGACTGAATCCGGCTTTGCCGGGTTCCTCACCCCGCCTGAGTACCGACCCCCGAACTCGGGCGTGTCGCCTATTTTCTAGACAGACTCATCCCGTCATCCTTCGGACCGGGTCATACGTGGGCCTACCTTTAGTGCAGGTAGACGCTTTGACAACGTCGTCAATTCTCTCAGAGATAGAGCGCTTACGCAATACAAACACGAGTTAAGTGCTTAAGAACACTTAACTGTCTCTGTCAATTTGAGGCACTTCTCTGAATGCAACTCTCAGGGAGCTTTCAATCTACTTTCAGTAAGTTCCATGCGCTTTATTGCTCGTAATAAAGCTTTTAGGTCTAAAGACTCTCGTATCGTAGAAGTATCACTACAGCCTAAGGAGAAACCATGTCTCAGCCGACACAACCTCATCAGGCATCCTCTAGCTCTCACTCTTCATCTCAGAGCCCTCAGCATGTCCAGCCGCAAGGTCTCGGCCTGTATGTTCCCCCGTCCCTGTCGGGTCCGTATCCTCAGCCTCCTGCGCAGCGACGCCGGGTCAATGAGGATATCTTCCTCAATATTGTTCTGTATATCGGTTCGCTCCTGCTCATCGGTGCTGCGGGGCTTTTTGTCACCTCTGTGACGTCTTCTCAGGATGAAACGGCTATCTTCCGTGTCCTTGCAATGGCGCTTGGAGCAGTCGTCTTCTACGGAGCTGGTCTGCTCACCTACCGTTTCGTGGAGCGCCTACGTATCGCTTCCTACTCTTTGCAGCAACCGGTCTTGCGTTTATTCCTCTGACTGGCGTTGCTATCTATGTCCTCAAGATTTGGACTGAAGGACGCTACATCTGGCTCCTCACGTCTCTGGTTGGCACTGCAGCCATTGTTGGAGCCTGCGCCCTCATGCGTAACCGTGTGATGGCGTACCTGCTGATTTCGTTCATCGTTTCGGACTCATTGGCGGCTACGAAGGTAGCGGCTCTGCCTTTCGTTTGGTATTTTGTTTCACTGACTGCAGTTGCCACTGTTCTGGGTTTGATTCTGCACTTTGCCCCGAATGCTGCCCCGAAGGGCATCCGCGAAGGTCTTGTTGATTCTTCCCGTATTTTTGTCCCGGCTACTGCCATCGCCATTTTCTTCTTCACCAGCAACCTGAGCTACACGGACGCGGGTATTGCGTTTGCAGTTATGTCTGTGCACGCCATTCTGTTCACCTGGCTGAACGGTACGGCGGATTACTACGCCCAGGCACGCATCTACCCTATTGCGTCCATTCTCTCCTTCATCATGGACTCGGATCACGGCCCGTGGTTCCCCAGCATCTTCTTCGTCTCTGTTCTGGTTGTTAACCTGATTTCTGCCTACGTATTTATTCCTCGTCTACAGAAGACTATTGCTGGTTCCGCTCCTGCTGCCGATGAACAGCTCAAGCAGCTACAAAGCACCCCGTCTATCCCATGGGCGAAGGAATCTCTTCACCAACCCGCTCGCAAGATAGAGTGGTTGCCTGCCATCGATGCATGCGTCGGCGTATTCTTCTCCTTCTTTGCTCTCCTTGATGCCTTCTTCACTGCTCATGCTGCCGATAGCCCTGTATACGCGACGCGCTGGAGTGCTTTCCTTCCTTATGCAGAAGGTAATCAAGGTATCTTCCCTGCCCCCTGGGTTATTGGTGTCCTCTGCATTGTGAGTTTCTTGCTGTACCGCAAGGCAATCCAGCCTCTGCTACTCATGAGTTTTGTAGCGCTCATTCCAGTTGTTGGCATGTACGCGTCCCCCGGCAATCAGGGTACTTTCTACCTCTTCTTTACCGCGGCAGTAGTCATCTATCTGGTCAGTGCTAAGGCCCCCGAGGCACGTGCCGCAGGAGCGGTACTGAGCAACATCGGTTATGCCATTGGTATGATTCAGCTCTTCCTCGCTCTCATTCCTGAGATGCAGACTTCTGAGTCGCTTTTGATGTTTGCGCTGGTCTGCGCCGCTATTGCGCTACTGACTTTTGGCCTCTCCCAGGGCGTTGCAGCGCAGAACGCAAGCTACCGTCTTGTAGAGATGTCGGTTTACCTCTTCTTGGGCGTTTTTGCTCTCTTCGTTGGGTACGTGGCTAACCATGCTGATGGCGGAGCACACGGCCGATTCTGGATTGGTTTCCCTCTCTTCTCGGGTGCCGTCCTCTTCTTGAGCGTGCTGGGCGCTCTTATTCTGGCTCGCGCGTTGCGACTTTCGGACGTTGGATCCTTCCGCTCAACGCTTGTCATGTTTGTCCGTATCGCGTTCTACGCGACTCTGCTTATCGCGACGATCGGCTCACGACACTACCTGCTGTACGACTTGCAGAAGGAGTACATCGCTGTAGCGCTACCGGCACTCCTGACCGTCGTCTACGGTGCACTCGGTTTCTTTATGCCGGCTGGCTCTTCGATTCGTTCAGAGCTACTCACCGTTGCACGGTTCCCCATCTGCTGGTCGGTCATTCTGCTCGCTATCAGCGGCAATATGCAGGAATCGCTCGTAGACTTCCTCGTACTTGCACTGTTGGCGGTTCAGGCACTGTGTAGCGTGCTACTCTACGCGTACTCCAAGCGAAGCTACGAAGCATACGCGGCAGCAATTTTCTTCACTCTTGGTTCTATCCTGAGCGCAGGCCGTTTCATTGGTGATTTTGATAATCTGCTGTTCGCAGTAGCAACCCCGATGATCTTCATCGCCGTATGGGTACTTGCACTCATCTTCAGGATCCCCCGCATGCAGATTGGTGCCTCCATCAGTATCACGACTTTCTGCATTGGTTCTCTATGGAATCTCTTCAACACGAGGGAAAGCACAATGGTGATGACTCTTCTGGGCTACTACGCTCTGATTGCCGTCGTTATCCTGTTCGTTCTGAAGGTCACGCTCCCGGTTGAGGTCTTCGGTGTGAACGCAAACGTTCGTCCTCGCATCGCTGTCCCGGTCGGTAATACGATGGTTGACTTGCCGATGCACGGCCCGTTAGGTGCCCCCTACGTGCGTTTCATGTCTCGCCGCCCCCTGAGCCAGGGCATCTATGCACCGGTCAATACGCTGCTGATGATTCCCGCTCTGGCGGTGCTGGGATTCTACACCTTCGTTGGGTTGGTTTTTGAGCCCAAGCAGGTAGAACTCAACGCACTTCTCTGGGGCCTAGGCGCTCTGTCTTTCGTGTCTGTCACCAAGGCGAAGAACCTGCCGATCGTCTGCACCACGGCGTTCAGCCTCTTCATCGCCCGTCTGGTCATTGATTACTCGAAGTCCAATCCCCTGAGCGTCATTCTTGAGGTTGCTCTCCTGATTCTGCTGGCTGTTGTAGCTGCCAAGGTTCTCAAGAACTTCATCGCAAAGAGGCCTGTAGACGAGCAGGTATCGGATTCTCCTCTGTACTGGGCTTTGGGTCTGCAGGTATTTCTCACCCTGGTAACGTGGGCAGTTCCCGCTGATGGTCCGGATATTGTGGTGCTGGTACTCGGCATCGCTCTGACTCTCCTGAGCGCTTTGCTGCTCGACCGAGTCTGGACCTATATTGCAACCGCCTTGGTCACCCTCGATCTGGCAATTTTGCTCAACGGTCTGAACCCGCTGACCCTGCTGATTATCTCTATCTTGCTTATTGCCGGCGTTATCTGGCGTCTGCTGGTGCGACAGAACAAGCAGGATGCAGTAGCTCCGCACCAGGATTCTGAGCAGCTTGGGGATTTCACACAGCCTCAGAATCAGCAGGGCATGTACCCCCAGGGTAATGTCCAGATGCAGCTGCCTCCGGTTCCTCAGCAGGGATACCAGCCTCGTGACGGGGAGAATATCTAACCTGTTGCAGGTATAGGTTCTTTTCCTGCGGCATTCTGTAGTAGGATTACCTATGTCCCTTACGAGGGGCAGTCATTCGAATCGCGGTTCCCAGCCTTCGGGCTGGGAACCGTTTTTCTTTGTCCGCAGATCTTATATTCCTATCTGCAGGGTCTTTAGACGCTCCCCCGCCGCAAGCCGGTCCACATGACCAGGTTCTTTCTGAGGTCTGCAAATCTCTAAACGGATCAGGCAGTCATTCACCTGCCCGTGCTCTTTCCATATCCGGGAGTTCAGGATTTACAGCTAGAAGGTACGGACTTGCCATGCCGCCGCAGGGGGATTTCTATCGTTACGGATGCAACGTGAACTTCCGCTATTACTACGCATGTTTCCCCACTCAGAAGTCTTGAGCGGCTGCTAAAGGGGACCGAGAATGCCCAGAGCTGTACTTTGGCGGCCCTGCTGATAATGCCGCTTTCTCTGCTTCGGCGGAGTCCTCAACAGGCCAATATGGGCATAACAAAAAGGACCCCCGCATCTGCGGGGGTCCTTGAGTATCGCTACCTGATGGAGAGTTTTCTCTCCGGCAGATCTTTAGCGAATTGTCGTAAATTTACGGCAATTACTTGATGATCTTGGTAACGCGACCCGAACCAACGGTGCGGCCACCCTCACGGATAGCGAAGCCGAGACCCTCTTCCATTGCGATGGGCTGGATCAGGGTAACGGTCATCTCGGTGTTGTCACCGGGCATAACCATCTCGGTGCCCTCGGGGAGGGTGATAACGCCGGTCACGTCAGTGGTACGGAAGTAGAACTGAGGACGGTAGTTGGAGTAGAAGGGGTTGTGACGGCCACCCTCATCCTTGGAGAGGATGTAGACGTTTGCCTCGAACTCGGTGTGGGGGGTGATGGAGCCCGGCTCCACGACAACCTGACCACGCTCAACATCGTCACGCTTCAGACCACGCAGCAGCAGACCACAGTTCTCGCCTGCCCATGCTTCGTCGAGCTGCTTGTGGAACATCTCGATACCGGTAACGGTGGTCTTCTGGATCGGGCGGATACCGACGATCTCGACCTCGGAGTTGATCTTCAGGGTACCGCGCTCTGCACGACCGGTAACAACGGTGCCACGACCGGTGATGGTGAAGACGTCCTCGATGGGCATGAGGAAGGGCTTGTCCTTCTCACGCACGGGGTCCGGAATGTAGGTGTCGACTGCGTCCATGAGCTCCTCGACCTTAGCAACCCACTCGGGATCGCCTTCGAGAGCCTTCAGCGCGGAAACGCGAACAACCGGAGCGTTGTCGCCGTCGAACTCCTGCGAGGAGAGGAGGTCACGGACCTCCATCTCGACGAGGTCGAGGAGCTCTTCGTCGTCAACCATGTCTGCCTTGTTCAGTGCAACCAGCAGGGTGGGGACGCCAACCTGGCGAGCGAGCAGAACGTGCTCGCGGGTCTGTGCCATGGGGCCGTCGGTAGCTGCAACCACGAGGATTGCGCCGTCCATCTGAGCCGCACCGGTAATCATGTTCTTGACGTAGTCAGCGTGGCCGGGAGCGTCAACGTGTGCGTAGTGGCGCTTCTCGGTCTGGTACTCGATGTGAGCAATGTTAATGGTAATACCGCGCTGGCGCTCCTCGGGAGCGGAGTCGATCATACCGAAGTCGCGCTTCTCGTTCAGGTCCGGGTACTTGTCAGCCAGAACCTTGGAGATTGCTGCGGTCAGGGTGGTCTTACCGTGGTCAACGTGACCAATGGTACCGACGTTAACGTGAGGCTTGGAGCGCTCGAACTTAGCCTTAGCCAAGAGTGTTCCTCCTAGAACGATTGAAAACATGCACGCGGATCTTCGCTCCGGCGCATCCCGTTATAAAACGGTCTAGCGTCTACAATAGCGGATTACGCCGCAGAGATGAAACTGTTCATGCTCTCAATAATGGATTTAATTGAAAATTTTGACGTGGGCCACAGGTTTTTAGCCCGTGGCCCACGGGTGAGACGCGAAAATTACTCGCCGCGGCTCTTCTGGATGATCTCGTCAGCGACGTTCTTGGGAACCTCGCCGTAGCTATCGAATGCCATCGAGAACACTGCACGACCCTGGGTCTTGCCACGCAGGTCGCCAATGTAACCGAACATTTCGGTCAGGGGCACGATAGCCTTGATGATCTTAACGCCGGATGCGTCCTCCATGGAACGAACCTGGCCACGGCGGGAGTTCAGGTCGCCGATAACGTCGCCCATGTACTCCTCGGGGGGTACGAACCTCAACGTCCATCAGCGGCTCGAGCAGGACCGGGTTAGCGCGCTTAGCGCCTTCCTTGAAGACCATCGAACCAGCGATCTTGAACGCCATTTCGGAGGAGTCGACGTCGTGGTAAGCACCGTCGATCAGGGTTGCCTTCACGCCCACCATCGGGTAGCCAGCGAGGACACCGAACTTCATAGCGTCCTGGATACCAGCGTCGACCGAGGGAATGTACTCGCGAGGAACGCGGCCACCGGTGACCTTGTCCTCGAACAGGTACAGCTCTTCGCCATCCAGGGGCAGGGGCTCGAAGGAGACCTGCACCTTTGCGAACTGACCGGAACCACCGGTCTGCTTCTTGTGGGTGTAGTCGACCTTCTCGACTGCCTTCTTGATGGTCTCGCGGTAAGCAACCTGAGGCTTACCAACGTTAGCCTCAACCTTGAACTCGCGCTTCATACGGTCAACGATGATGTCCAGGTGCAGCTCACCCATACCACCAATTTCGGTCTGACCGGTTTCTTCGTTCAGCGAAACGGTGAAGGTGGGGTCCTCAGCGGAAAGCTTCTGGATAGCGGTGGACATCTTCTCCTGGTCACCCTTGGTCTTGGGCTCGATAGCCACGAAGATCACAGGGTCGGGGAAGGTCATCGACTCGAGAACGATCGGGTGTGCGGGGTCGCACAGGGTGTCACCGGTGGTGGTGTCCTTCAGACCAATCGCAGCGTAAATGTGACCTGCGGTAATCTCCTCAACCGGGTTCTCCTTGTTGGAGTGCATCTGGAAGAGCTTACCGATGCGCTCCTTCTTACCCTTGGTGGAGTTCAGAACCTGCTGGCCCTGAGCTGCAACACCGGAGTAAACACGGGTGTAGTCAGCTGACCGTAGAACGGGTGAGCTGCAACCTTGAACGCCAGTGCTGCGAAGGGCTCGTCTGCGGATGCCTTACGGGTCAGCTTCTCTTCCTCGTTGGAGGGGTTGGAACCGACAACGTCCGGAACGTCCAGCGGGGAGGGCAGGTACTCAATCACAGCGTCCAGCATGGGCTGAACACCGCGGTTCTTGAATGCAGAACCGCAGAGAACGGGGAATGCCTCGCCGGAGATAACAAGCTGACGGATACCCGACTTAATCTCGGGGATAGTCAGTTCGCCCTCTTCGAGGTACTTCTCCATGAGCTCTTCGCTGGACTCAGCAACAGCCTCAACCAGCTCAGCGCGGTACTGCTCAGCCTTCTCAACCAGGTCAGCAGGAATGTCCTGAACCTCGTAAGAAGCACCCATGCTCACGTCACCCTTGGCGTCGCCGGGCCAGACGTATGCCTTCATTTCGAGCAGGTCAACAACACCGAGGAAGTCGCTCTCAGCGCCGATGGGGAGCTGAACAACCAGCGGACGTGCGCCCAGGCGGTCGATGATGGTCTGAACGGTGAAGTAGAAGTCAGCACCCATCTTGTCCATCTTGTTGACGAAGCAGATACGGGGGACATCGTACTTGTCAGCCTGGCGCCAAACGGTCTCAGACTGGGGCTCAACACCTTCCTTGCCGTCGAACACAGCAACTGCGCCGTCGAGGACGCGCAGGGAGCGCTCAACCTCAACGGTGAAGTCGACGTGACCGGGGGTGTCGATAATGTTGATCTGGTTGTCCTTCCAGAAGCAGGTGGTTGCTGCGGAGGTAATGGTAATACCTCGCTCCTGCTCCTGAGCCATCCAGTCCATGGTGGAAGCGCCGTCGTGAGTCTCACCAATCTTGTGGTTAATACCGGTGTAGAACAGAATGCGCTCAGTGGTGGTGGTCTTACCGGCGTCGATGTGCGCCATAATACCGATGTTGCGGACCTTGTTAAGGTCGGTGAACACGTCAAGTGCCACGTTATTCTCCCTAAATGAGATACTCCGAAAGCCTGCCGACTCGAATCGACTCGGCAGGCTCTAAACGGAGAATTACCAGCGGTAGTGTGCGAAGGCCTTGTTGGACTCGGCCATCTTGTGAGTGTCCTCGCGACGCTTCACAGCGGCACCGAGACCATTGGATGCATCCAGGATCTCGTTCATCAGACGCTCAGTCATGGTCTTCTCGCGGCGCTGCTTGGAGAAGCCAACGAGCCAGCGGAGAGCCAGAGCGGTGGAACGGCCGGGGCGAACCTCAACCGGAACCTGGTAGGTTGCACCGCCAACGCGGCGGGAGCGAACCTCGAGAGAAGGCTTGATGTTGTCCATAGCCTTCTTCAGGGTTGCGACCGGGTCAGAACCGGTCTTCTTCTCGACGCCCTCGAGGGCACCGTAGACGATGCGCTCTGCGACGGACTTCTTGCCGTCCAGCAGAACCTTGTTGATCAGCTGGGTGACCAGAGCGGAACCGTAAACAGGATCGTTTACGAGGGGACGCTTGGGAGCGGGACCCTTACGAGGCATTACTTCTTCTCCTTCTTAGCGCCGTAGCGGGAGCGAGCCTGGCCGCGACCCTTAACACCCTGGGTATCCAGAGCGCCACGAACGATCTTGTAGCGAACACCGGGGAGGTCCTTCACACGACCACCGCGAACGAGCACGATCGAGTGCTCCTGCAGGTTGTGACCCTCACCGGGGATGTATGCGGTAACCTCGACGCCGCCGTTGAGCTTGACACGAGCGACCTTACGCAGTGCCGAGTTCGGCTTCTTCGGGGTGGTGGTGTACACACGGGTGCACACGCCACGCTTCATGGGGTTGCCCTTCAGTGCGGGCGCCTTGGTCTTAACGACCTTGGGAGTCCGGCCCTTACGGACCAGCTGCTGAATAGTAGGCACGTTTCTCCGTTGCTTGATCAGGTTTCTCGTTAGAGAAGCCCGTATAAACTTACTGGCCCCCATCACGTTGGATGGGTGCTCTCGGTTATCAGAAACGCTCGGATGCATATCCGGTTGGTTTCTATAGGTTCCTCGACATCTCGGCGAGTTCTCAGGGCTAAAATTCCCCACCATCAGAGGTGAAAAAGTTTTTGGGCACGCTTAAAAATGGCATTTAGGCGTCAGCAAAAAGCAACGCCAAAGGACGGTATCCATACTGCCATTGATTCATCATGCCCGTGCCCTCGGGAAATATCCCGCGTAAACCCACCGGGGGTGGATCCTTGTGCACCGAGCTCAAGTACTTCGGATAAGACTATACAGGTTAAATCCCGCTTAATCTAGCGCCCAAGCTGGGATTCTTTGCTTTTAATGCCTCCCCCAGGGGCAAAACCCAATGATTTGCCTCACTTAAATTACATCTTTGGGATTTACCTCTCCCCCGCCACCACCTCTGCCCGCTCTGTTTCTTTTGCCCCCTTGCCGCAATTTAAAGCAGAAGGCCGCCAAGAACCTCTCAATGATTCTTGGCGCCCCCAACAGATGCGGGAGGCGAGCGCATATCTACACCCGCCTCCCGCAAGAGAGTATTCAGTTATAGGTCCGCCACAGCAGCTACTGGACTACGCTACCTGGAAGACTCGAGTCTGCCCCTCAAACGGGGTAATAGTCTTTGAGTTCTTCTTGGCATTACCGTAGTAACGGATGCGGTACTGACCCTTAGGGGTATTTGCCGGAACACTCCAACGCACCGTCACCTGAGAAGCAGAAATGCCGATACGCTTCCACTCAAAGAAAGTGTCCGGGTTGTTATCCGCAGTATAGTACTTCCAGGTATTACCCACACGACGCTCAATTACAAAGTAGCTACCGTCGTGATGCATGTTGTTGTTCGGGTGCGCACCCACGAAACGAGCAGAGACTTCCTGGCGGCCAGCAATCGCATCCTGAGGTTGCTGGGTCACCTGACCGTAACGAGTGCCGAACATCGGGGTATCGTAGACAACCTTACCCTGCAGGCTGGCTACCGGGCGACGGTCATTCGGACGGTCGCCAATACCCAGCGGAGTGCCGTTCTTCAGCGAAGTTCCAACAACATTAATGGTCTGGCGGAACGCACTGGAGGTGTAACGACCAAAGAGGGTCGCGCCACCTTCATACTGCTGAGAGTCATACTCCTCAGGAGTCGTCACGTAGTGGTCGTAGGCGTTGGTGTAGCCCTGCAGAATAATGTGCGATTCGGGAACGCCGAAAAGCTTGGCAGCATCCTGGCGATATTGCACACCCACCGCGCCGGTGAACTCACCGGGCATACCCAGCAGGTAGTAGTCACCGAAGCGCATAATCTGCACCGGATACTTTTCCTGAATGATCGTTCCATTTTTGCAGAGAAGAGAATGCCCTTCGGCTGCTGGCAACGCGTCTGGGCAGCACTCGGAGTGAATACCAGAGTACCCAGAATAGAGGGGCGACCGGAGCCTTCCTTATAGACAGCCCAGCCACCGCCACCATCCTCGGTGGACCCCGCACCGAACGGAGTACCCAGGAAGCCCTGACAAGTTCGCTCATTATGGCCACTGCCGGTGTACTTGGCATCCACATTCATACCCGAGAAGTTGAAGTACGAAATACGCGAATCCAAGCCCTTACCCACCGGAGTACCCGAGCTCTTCAACTGAGAACGCACAGCGTTAGCCTGCTTCTCACCCTGAATCTTCATGTTCTTGAATTGGTCATTGGTCGGACCCTGGCCAGGCTTCAACCAAGTATTCGGAGAAACATCACCAGCATTAGCATTCGCAAATGCAGCTACGAAGCCATCACCACTGCCAGGAACATTGCGGTCAACACCGTGGTCCTGGTTCTCCAGCAGGTACTCCGCGTAACCCTTGTTGTCGCTCGAAATCAAGGTGTTCTTCGAGGTCAAAGACGTCGGGTGAATTGCGAACCAGTTCAACACCGCACGAGTCTTACCGTTACGCTCCAGACGCAGAGTCATATTGGTCGGATCGGTACCGCCGGGCAGCTTAGAGCGAATCTCAGGAGAGTCCAGGTTGAACGCCTCGCGAGAACGGTTAACACCGACACCAGTCAGCTTTGAAGAAGAAATCGTCAGGTTACCGGGTGAAAGGTCCTTCGTCGCCTGGCGAATCGCCTTCAGTGACCCATCTACCTGTGCATTAAACGTGTCCTGATGGAAGCCCAGAGTCGTAATGTTGTACAGGCTCTGGTGCGTGATACCGCCAGGAGTTGCGTGAGTGTGGGTTGCAGTAATCATAATGTTCGATTCATCGTACGCAGAACCAAACTCAGCGCGGATACGCTTCACCAGCTCATCACGCAAAGACTGCCAACTGGTCAACGTATCGAGTACAACAATGAGGTTGCGCTTACCCGAAGCTCGATCCACAGCAATGAAAGCGCGTGCGTACTGGCGAGTATGCACACCGCTACCCTTCTGAGAGGTCTCACCGTAACCCATGAAGCCGACCTCACCGGGCTCACCGGTAATATCCGCCGCACCTGCACCAACCAGGTAGGGGGTAGCACTGGAGCTCTGAGAGGCAGGAGCTGCCGTCGCAATCTGGCCAGCGGGAAGAATTGCGGATGCCGCAATGAGGCATGCAGCACCAATGCGAGTTAGAGAATGCATGGGTGCTTTAAAGCGCGAAAGACAGAGGAGCGCTTTTGCTCACCTGCAGACAAAGAGGAATTCTGTTCAGGCATCTGAGATTGAGATGTTCCGGAGGGCAGTCGGGTGCCGCTAGTAGTCACCCGTCCGGAAGTGATTGGAGTGATATGCATGCCTTCAAGAATAGAACCTAGTCAAAAGGCTTTCCAGTTGAATTAGCATCGTTCAAATCAAGAACATTTATTCTATATATACCCCAAAGAAAAACGAGTGAATATTCTATATATTGCAGTTCTAGTGCGGTTTCTAGGGAGATTTAGCATATTTGACCGTCATCTAATTTCTTGCTCTGTCAAGCAATTTTCTCATCATGAAAAATGATGCACTCCAATGATTTTTTCATAAATAAATTCGTCCACTAGGCATAAAATCTACAACCTCACATTGAAGGGTAAAGAATATTAAAGCCACGCTTAAAAGAAACCTCCACCTCCTCATGAAACAAAAAACGCGGATACCCGAGACAACTCGAGTATCCGCGTTCTTTATCAAGGACCAGGCCGGGGCTCTAAACCCTCAACCTACCCCTCACGGCAGAAGCCTTAGTCCAGACCACGACCGTACTCATCCAGCGAAACAGCCATAAAGCCGCCGTTGCCGTAAGTGTACACCTCGTTATCCATCTGGAACGCGCTCTGGTAACCACCGAAAGTGTCCAGAGCCTGCATACGCTCAGCAGTAGCCTGGGCGCTGGGCTCAACCTCAATATCGTTGTAACGTGCCAGACCGGTACCGGCGGGAACCAGCTTACCGATGATCACGTTCTCCTTCAGGCCGAGCAGCGGGTCAGTCTTCGCCTCCATAGCAGCCTGAGTCAGGACACGGGTGGTCTCCTGGAAGGAGGCCGCCGACAGCCAGGACTCGGTAGCCAGCGAAGCCTTGGTAATACCCATCATTTCCGGACGGCCAGCTGCGGGCTTCTTACCCTCAACCAGTGCCTTACGGTTAGCAGTCTGGAAAGCAATGTTATCAACCAGCTCACCAGGCAGAAGATCGGTATCACCGGACTCAATCACGGTCACGCGACGCAGCATCTGGCGAACAATAACCTCAACGTGCTTGTCGTGGATTTCCACACCCTGCGACTTGTACACGCCCTGAACCTCGCTCACCAGGTGCTTCTGAGCCTCACGAGGACCACGAATACGCAGAACCTCCTTCGGATCAACAGAACCGGTAGCCAGCTGATCGCCAACCTGAACGTGATCGCCGTTCTGCAGCTTAGAAGCCGCACGACGCAGAACAGTGTAGGACTGGGGCTCGGAACCATCGTCCGGGGTCACCACAATCTTGTAGGACTTCTCGGTATCCTCAATGGTCACGCGACCAGACACCTCAGAAATCGGGGCAACACCCTTGGGGGTACGAGCCTCGAACAGCTCCTGAATACGGGGCAGACCCTGAGTAATATCGTCAGCCGAAGCCACACCACCGGTGTGGAAGGTACGCATGGTCAGCTGGGTACCGGGCTCACCAATCGACTGAGCCGCAATAATACCAACAGCCTCACCAATGTCCACCAGCACGTTCGAAGCCATCGAACGACCGTAGCACAGTGCACACACACCAATAGCGGACTCACAGGTCAGAACCGAACGGACGCGAACATCCTTCACACCTGCCTTGAAGAGCTTCTCAATGAGCTCATCAGAGACATCGGAACCAGCAGCAGCCAGAACGTTGCCAGCCTCGTCCTTCACGTCAACCGCAAGGGTACGACCGTGAATCGAAGTCTCAACATCCTGGTGCAGACCGCCATCCTCATCAATCAGAGGCAGAACCAAACCGCGGCGAGTGCCACAGTCGTGCTCGCGAACGATAACGTCCTGCGAAACGTCCACCAGACGACGAGTCAGGTAACCCGAGTTAGCGGTACGCAGCGCAGTATCAGCCAGACCCTTACGTGCACCGTGGGTCGCGATGAAGTACTCCAGAACCGACAGGCCCTCACGGTACGAGGACTTAATCGGGCGAGGCATAATCTCACCCTTCGGGTTCGACACCAGACCACGGATACCCGCAATCTGACGGACCTGCATCCAGTTACCACGTGCACCGGAGGTCACCATACGGTAAATGGTGTTCAGACCACCGTGAGAGCTCAAGTTCTCACGCATAGCCTCTGCAACCACGTCGGTAGCCTCGGTCCAAACCTTAATCAGCTCCTGACGACGCTCTTCGTCATCGATGGTACCGATCTCAAAGTCGTCCTGAATTGCGCAGACCTGCTTCGTAGCGCTCCATAATTGCCGGCTTCTCAGCAGGAGTAGCAATATCAGAAACAGCCACGGTCACGCCCGAACGAGAAGCCCAGTAGAAACCGGAGTTCTTCAGGTTATCCAGAGCACGAGCCACAACATCCATCGGGTAGCGCTCAGCCAGATCGTTAATCAGGCTACCCAGGCCCTTCTTATCTGCCACACCGGAGAACCAGGGGTAATCCTTCGGCAGAGCCTGGTTGAACAGAACCTGACCAACGGTGCAGTCCAGCAGCACGGGGTCGCCAGCCTTGTAACCCTCAGGAGCTTCCCAGCCCTCAGGAGCAACAAACTGGTCACCATCAAGGCGAATCTTCACCTTGGTGTACAGCTCAATCTCGTGACGATCCATCGCCATCAGAGCCTCAGACACCGAGGAGAATGCGTGACCCTCGTTCTTCTGACCATCGCGAGGAGTCGTCAGGTGGAACAGACCAATGATCATATCCTGCGAAGGAACAGCCACAGGGCGGCCATCCGACGGCTTCAGGATGTTGTTCGAGGACAGCATGAGGATACGAGCCTCAGCCTGAGCCTCGGGAGACAGCGGCAGGTGAACTGCCATCTGGTCACCATCGAAGTCAGCGTTGAACGCGGAGCAAACCAGCGGGTGTAGCTGAATAGCCTTACCCTCAACCAGCTTCGGCTCAAACGCCTGAATACCGAGGCGGTGCAGGGTAGGTGCACGGTTCAGCAGAACCGGGTGCTCAGCAATAACCTCTTCCAGAACGTCCCAAACCTGCGGGCGGAAACGCTCAACCATACGCTTAGCGCTCTTAATGTTCTGAGCGTGGCTCAGCTCCACCAGACGCTTCATGACGAAGGGCTTGAACAGCTCCAGCGCCATCTGCTTGGGCAGACCACACTGGTGCATCTGCAGCTGAGGACCAACCACAATCACGGAACGACCCGAGTAGTCAACACGCTTACCGAGCAGGTTCTGACGGAAACGGCCCTGCTTACCCTTCAGCATGTCAGACAGAGACTTCAGGGGGCGGTTACCGGGGCCGGTCACCGGGCGACCGCGACGACCGTTATCGAACAGCGAGTCCACGGCTTCCTGCAGCATACGCTTCTCGTTGTTCACGATAATCTCGGGAGCACCCAGCTCCAGCAGACGCTTCAAACGGTTGTTACGGTTAATCACACGACGGTACAGGTCGTTCAGGTCGGAGGTCGCGAAACGGCCACCGTCCAGCTGAACCATCGGGCGCAGTTCCGGCGGAATAACCGGAACAACATCCAGGACCATACCCAGCGGAGAGTTGTTAGTGGTCAGGAAGGCGTTAACAACCTTCAGACGCTTCAGAGCGCGGGTCTTCTTCTGCCCCTTACCGGTCTGAATAATCTCCTTGAGAGCCTCAGCCTCAGCCTCCAGGTCGAAGGACTCCAGACGCTTCTTAATAGCCTCTGCGCCCATAGCGCCCTCAAAGTACAGGCCGTACTTATCAATCATGGAACGGTACAGAGCCTCATCACCCTCAAGGTCAGCGACCTTCAGGTTCTTGAAGCGATCCCACACACGATCCAAGTGCTCAGCCTCACGTTCGTAGCGCTTACGCACCGACGCGAGCTGACGCTCAGCGTTATCGCGCAGCTTACGCTTCTCAGCAGCCTTGCCGCCCTCAGCCTCAATACGAGCCAGCTCCGCCTCAACCTCACGGCTGATAGCGTTCACGTCAGCGTTCAGAGCAGCCTCAAGCTCCTGCTTCTCACGATCGTGAGCAGCCTGCAGCATCGGCAGATCCTCGTGACGAGCCTCCTCGTCAACCTTAGTGATCATGTACGCAGCGAAGTAAATGACCTTCTCCAGGTCCTTCGGAGCCAGATCCAGCAGGTAACCCAGGCGGGAAGGAACACCCTTGAAGTACCAAATGTGGGTAACAGGAGCAGCCAGCTCAATGTGACCCATACGCTCACGACGTACCTTAGAGCGGGTCACCTCAACACCACAGCGCTCACACACAATGCCCTTGAAGCGCACGCGCTTGTACTTACCGCAGTAGCACTCCCAGTCCTTAGTGGGGCCGAAGATACGCTCGTCGAAGAGGCCGTCCTTCTCGGGCTTCAGGGTACGGTAGTTGATGGTCTCGGGCTTTAACCTCACCAAAAGACCAACGACGGATGTCGTCGGCGGTGGCGAGGCCAATTCGCATCAAACCAAGCGAAGATTCGTTGGACATATCGGTCCCTAATCTCTTTCTGTAAGTTTCTGAAGACTTGGGTTAGCGGGCGGGAACCCCACAACGCACGCGAGCGCATGCGGGCTCCCCACCCCTAGAAGGAGGCGGTGCTTATGCCTCGTCGACGGAGCTAGGCTCGTCGTGGGTCAGGCTCACGCCCATATCTTCTGCTCGCCCGGAAGCCTTCTTCCTCCGAGTCGCTCATCTCAATAATCTTGCCGTCGGTGGAGAGCACCTCGACGTTCAGGCACAGAGACTGCATTTCCTTGATAAGAACCTTGAAGGATTCGGGGATACCCGGCTCAGGGATGTTCTCGCCCTTCACGATAGCCTCGTAAACCTTCACACGGCCCGCCACGTCATCGGACTTGACGGTCAGGATTTCCTGCAGGGTGTATGCAGCGCCGTATGCTTCCAGCGCCCACACTTCCATCTCACCGAAGCGCTGACCACCGAACTGCGCTTTACCACCCAGAGGTCGCTGGGTAATCATCGAGTACGGACCGGTGGAACGAGCGTGAATCTTGTCATCCACCAGGTGGTGCGACTTCAGGATGTACTGGTAACCAACCGAAATCGGGTCCGGGAACGGCTCACCGGAACGGCCGTCAATCAGACGTGCCTTACCGGAACGGTTGATCAGACGGTCACCATCGCGGTTCGGGTTCGAGTGGTCCATAAGGTCGAACAGTTCGTCCTCGTGGGCACCGTCGAACACCGGGGTTGCGAGGCGGGTCGGGCCGGATTCCTTCGGGAAGTTCGGCATGTGCTTAAGCCACTCGGGCTCGCCCTCAATCTTCCAACCCCTGCTTAGCCAGCCAACCGGTGTGGACTTCCAGAACCCTGACCAATGTTCATACGACCGGGCACGCCCAGCGGGTTCAGGATGACGTCCACGGGGTACCGTCTTCCAGGAAGGGCATATCCTCGATCGGCAGGATCTTGGAAATAACACCCTTGTTACCGTGGCGGCCTGCAAGCTTGTCGCCGTCGGTAATCTTACGCTTCTGAGCCACGTACACGCGGACCAGCTGGTTCACGCCCGGGGGCAGATCGTCCTCATCGTTGTTCTCGCGGTCGAAGATACGGATACCGATGACGGTACCGGACTCGCCGTGAGGAACCTTCAGGGAGGTGTCGCGAACCTCGCGAGACTTCTCGCCGAAGATTGCGCGCAGCAGGCGCTCCTCGGGGGTCAGCTCGGTCTCGCCCCTTGGGGGTGACCTTACCGACGAGGATGTCGCCAGCCCTCAACCTCAGCACCGATGTGGATGATGCCGCGCTCGTCCAGAGCCGAGAGAACATCCTCGGACACGTTCGGAATGTCGCGGGTAATCTCCTCGGGGCCCAGCTTGGTGTCGCGGGCGTCAATCTCGTGCTCCTCAATGTGAATCGAGGTCAGCACGTCCTCAGAAACCATGCGCTGGGAGAGGATGATTGCATCCTCGTAGTTCAGGCCTTCCCACGGCATGTATGCCACGAGCAGGTTCTTACCCAGTGCCAGCTCGCCACCGTCGGTGGAGGGGCCATCAGCACAACGTCGCGGTACTCGACGCGCTGGCCTTCCTTCACCACAACGCGCTGGTTGTAGCAGTTACCCGGGTTCGAGCGGGAGAACTTCATGATCGGGTAGGTGGAGACAGAGCCGTCGTCGTTACGGACGATAACGGTCTTAGCGTCCACGGAGGAAACCACACCGGGCTTCTTCGCGAGCACGGAGTCACCGGAGTCCAGTGTCGCGTACTTCTCCATACCGGTACCAACCACGGGAGCCTCAGACTCCAGCAGGGGCACAGCCTGACGTCGCATGTTAGCACCCATCAGTGCTCGGTTAGCGTCGTCGTGCTCCAGGTAAGGAATCAGAGCGGTAGCAACAGACACCATCTGGCGCGGGGAGACGTCCATGTACTGAACGGCGCCGGGAGCAACCAGAACAGCTTCGCCAGAACCATCGCCCGCGCGGCAGAGAACCTCGTTCTCAGCGAAGGTGCGGTCAGCGTTCAGCGGTGCGTTTGCCTGTGCGATAACAACAGACTTCTCGTCGTCAGCGGTCAGGTAGCGGACCTCATCGGTCACGCGGCCGTCAGTCACCACGCGGTAGGGGGTCTCAATGAAACCGAAGGAGTTGATGCGACCGTAGGTTGCCAGCGAACCGATCAGACCAATGTTCGGGCCTTCAGGGGTTTCAATGGGGCACATACGACCGTAGTGCGAGGGTGGACGTCTCGAACTTCCATGCCTGCACGGTCACGGGACAGACCGCCCGGACCCAGTGCGGACAGACGACGCTTGTGGGTCAGACCCTGCCAGCGGGTTGTTCTGGTCCATGAACTGGGACAGCTGAGAAGTACCGAAGAACTCCTTGATAGCTGCCACGACGGGGCGGATGTTCACCAGGGACTGCGGGGTGATAGCGTCCACGTCCTGGGTGGTCATGCGCTCGCGAACCACGCGCTCCATACGGGACAGACCGGTACGGATCTGGTTCTCAATCAGCTCGCCCACAGTGCGGATACGACGGTTACCGAAGTGGTCGATGTCGTCGATATCAATCTTGAGGGAGATCTCCTCGCCGTCACGGACGCCGGGGATGCTGGTCTCGCCTGCGTGCAGAGCGCAGAGGTAACGAATCATCTGAGCGATGTCGTCCTGGCTCAGCACGGAAGCCTCGGGGGAATCCATGGGAACGTCCACACCGAGCTTACGGTTCAGCTTGTAACGGCCAACCTTCGCCAGGTCATAGCGGCGCGGGGTGAAGTACATGTTGTCCAGCAGAGCCTGGGCAGCTTCAACCGTCGGGGGTTCGCCCGGACGCAGCTTGCGGTAGATGTCCAGCAGAGCCTCGTCGCGGTCCTTGACGGAGTCCTTCTCCAGGGTTGCGCGGATGGAGTCGTACTGACCGAACTCAGCCAGAATCTTAGACTCGGTCCAGCCCAGAGCCTTCAGCAGAACAGTCACGGACTGCTTACGCTTGCGGTCCAGACGCACGCCAACCTGGTCGCGCTTATCAATCTCAAGCTCGAACCATGCGCCGCGGGAAGGAATCACGCGGGCAGAGTAAATGTCCTTATCGGAGGTACGGTCCGGAGCCTTCTCGAAGTAAGCACCGGGGGAACGCACCAGCTGAGAAACGACCACACGCTCAGTACCGTTAATAACGAAGGTACCGGCCTCGGTCATCAGGGGGAAGTCACCCATGAACAGGGTCTGCTGCTTGACCTCGCCGGTAGCGAGGTTCATGAATTCAGCCTTAATGTACAGCGGAGCCGAGTAGGTTGCGTCGCGGTCCTTGCACTCCTCAACAGAGTACTTGGGGTCAGCAAACTCAGGCTCAGAGAAGGAGAGCTGCATAGTCTCCTGGAAGTCACGAATCGGGGAGATTTCTTCAAAAATCTCAGCCAGACCGGACTGAGCGGGGACAGAAGTGTCACCAGCAGCCTGCGCCTTCTCCAGACGCTCCGCCCAGCGCTCGTTACCAACGAGGCGGTCGAAGCTATCGGTCTGGATAGCAAGCAGGTTGGGAACCTTCAGCGGTTCGTTAATCTTCGCGAATGAAATTCGGCGCGAGACGTTCTCTGCGCCGTTAGCGGCGTCATGGTTAGAGGTGCTCGAAGCGACCAAAATGGGGATCCTTCCACAGACATGTCTGTTAGCAATCAGCCTCCCGGCGACATTACCGGCGACACGACAACCTCAGCCCCCGAATAAAACGGTGCTCGAAGCTATAGAGTCGGACGGAAAAACGTCACCTTCAGCCCGTGCCCACCGCTATATGAAGGCACAAAGGTTAGGGAAAGCGTAAATACTAACGATACAGGAAGAAATCCCTTCTGTCTACCACACCCTCATCAGGAGTGCAAACCTGCCACAGCGTGCACCTAGCATTCCACCACGTTCACAGCCAAACCACCCATGGACGTCTCCTTATAGCGGTGAGACATATCCAAACCGGTCTGACGCATCGTCTCAATCACCTGATCCAACGACACACGGTGCGTACCATCACCACGCAACGCCATACGAGCCGCCGTCACAGCATTCGACGCAGCCATCGCATTACGCTCAATACAGGGAATCTGCACCAAACCACCCACCGGGTCACACGTCAGACCCAGGTTGTGTTCCATCGCAATCTCAGCCGCATTCTCAACCTGCTCGGGAGTACCACCCATCACCTGCGCCAAACCAGCAGCAGCCCATCGAGGAGGCACTGCCCACCTCACCCTGGCAACCCACCTCAGCACCAGAAATCGACGCGCGTCTTTTATACAGCACACCCACAGCAAAGAGACGCCAAGAAGAAATCAACAACCGCCTGATCACGAGCGACCTGACCGCAATGGCGAATACCCTGCGTGTAATTCATCGCGTAATGCAACACTGCAGGAATAATACCCGCAAAGCACCATTCGTCGGAGCAGTCACCACACGGCCGCCAAAAGCGTTCTCCTCATTGACCGCCAAAGCAATCAGGTTCACCCAGTCAATAGCGAACTCAGGAGACTTCGAAGGATCCTCCACCATCAAATCGCGATGCCACGCACCCGCACGGCAACGCACCTTCAGAGGCCCCGGCAAAATAACCCACACGCGCCAGAGAAGAGCCAATGCACTCCTTCATCACACGGTAGATATGCAAGATGCCATCACGGACCTCCTGCTCAGAACGCAGAGAACACTCATTCGCCATCTTCAACTGCGCAATCGACAGACCAGACTCATTCGCCATCTCCAGCAGCTCAGCAGCCGAACCAAACGGATACGGAGGGTTCATCAGCGACGCACAACCGGTCGCCTCCTCATCACCCTCAACAATGAAGCCACCACCAATCGAATAGTAAGTGCGCTCCAACAGCAACTGCTCACCCGCAAACGCCGCAATCTTCATACCGTTCGTATGGCGCGGAAGAACCGTCAACGGACGCAGAGTCATATCCAGCTCACGGTAATTCACCACCGGGCCGTACACCTTCTGCTCCTCACCACCGGGCGCACTCACACCGTAAGCAGAGGAGGGGTAACCCGCCAGAGGCAACGTGCCATCCACGCTATTACGCTCAATCATCGCCTCAGAATCAGCGATATTAATCGTCTCCGGAACAAAACCACACAGACCCTTCAACGCAGCACTCATCGTACCGTGACCAGCGCCCGTAGCCGCCAACGAACCATACAGATCAACATGTACGCCCGTCACACGGTCCAACAGGCCCTCATCAATCAGCTCCGCCACAAAACGGTTCGAAGCGCGCATCGGCCCCACCGTATGCGAGCTCGAAGGACCCACACCAACGCTGAACATCTCAAAAACACTGATGTCATACGGCAGAGCCTCTGCCTTCTTCTGGGCGCTGCTGGGCGCGCTCTGGTTAATAGCCACGTTCTGTCCTTCAAATAAATAATGTCTGTGCACCGCACCAAAAGATACGCGCCCCTCAACGGAGGAACCACACATCAACCTGCGGTCTATAAGTGCGGACAATCACCCTTGACTGGCCGCTCTAATCCTAACGCACTTCAGAACCAGCACAAACTAAGGCTCAGAACACCTCACGCCCTCCCCCGCTATTCAACGCCCACCTCACGGCACAGAAAAGGCGCCGTGCCCACACAGGACACGACGCCTCTACCCTACAGATTACCTGCAGAAAAACTCTTACTTCTCTCACGCTTGTAGAACGGCAGAGCCACAACATCAAACGGAGCACGCTTACCGCGGATATCAACATCCACAGTAGAACCAACCTCAGAGAATTCACGGTTCACCAGCGCCATAGCAATCGGGAAGCCCAGAGTCGGGGAAGGAATACCGGAGGTAACCTCACCAATCTCATTGCCCTCAGCATCCACCAGCTTAGAACCGGCACGAGCAGGACGCTTCGCCTGAGCCTTCAAACCAACCAGGATGCGCTTCGACTCGCTCTTAGCCAGCTCAGTCAGAGCCTCACGACCAACGAAGTCAGCTGCCTTCTTCTCCAGAGCAATCTCAACCAGACGGCCCAGACCGGACTCAAACGGAGTAATCTCAAGACCCAGCTCATGACCGTACAGCGGCATACCAGCCTCAAGACGCAGGGAGTCACGAGAAGCCAGACCGGCAGGAATCATACCGAAAGGCTCACCAGCAGCAGCCAGCTTATCCCACAGCTCAACAGCGTTCTCATTCGGAACGAACAGCTCGAAGCCGTCCTCACCGGTGTAACCGGTACGAGCCAGCAGAACATCAACACCGGCAACAGTCAGCGGCACCGAAGCGTAGTACTTCAGCTCGCGGACAGCCTCCTCATCAGAAACACCAGCGGCCAGCAGAATCTCCTCAGCACGAGGACCCTGAACAGCAACCAGAGAAGTCTGATTCGACTCATTCACAAACTCAACGTTAAAATCGCCCAGGCGCTCGCTCATCGCCGCGAAGTCAGTGTCAATGTTCGAAGCGTTCGGAACGACCATGAATTCCTCATCGCCCAGACGGTAAGTAATCAGGTCGTCAATCACGCCGCCCTTATCGTTGACCAGGATCGAGTACTTCGCCTTACCAACCTTCAGGATGGACATGTTCGACACCAGAGCATAGTCCAGGAACGCACCCGCATCCGGGCCGGTCACACGGAACTCACCCATGTGAGACAGGTCGAAAATACCGGCACGAGTACGGACAGCCTCGTGCTCAGCAACGTCGTTAGCATACTTCAGGGGCATATCCCAGCCACCAAAGTCGGTGAAAGAAGCGCCCAGCTTCTCGTGAACCGGGTACAAAGAGGTCTTCTTGGGGGACATTAGGTTCTCCTCACGCACAGCCTTGTGCTGTTATCGTTCAATCGTCGTAGATTTAGTTCACCCCCACAGACACGAGATACGCTGCGGAGGCGACCCCCACCCGCCCCCAGGAACCTGAGGACGGGTGAGGCAGGTAGACCGCTACAGCCTACCCAGGAGCGTTACAGGCTCCTTATGCTTCCAGGTCGAAAGCCTCCATCGGGGGGCATTCGCACACGAAGTTACGGTCACCGCCAGCGCCATCAATACGACCCACCGAGGTGAAGTACTTGTTAGCGCGCAGGCTCGGGACAGGGAAAGCTGCCTGAGTACGGCTGTAGGGGCGATCCCACTCATCAGCGCTCACCACATCAACGGTGTGCGGTGCGTTGCGCAGAACCGAATCCTCCACAGCGACCTTGCCCTCAGCCACCTCGATAATCTCGTCGTAGATGGTCTCCATTGCCTCAATGAAGCGGTCCAGCTCTTCCTTCGACTCAGACTCAGTCGGCTCAACCATCAGGGTGCCCGGAACCGGGAACGCCAAGGTCGGAGCGTGGAAACCGAAGTCCATCAGACGCTTGCAGACATCCTCAGCAGTCACGTGAGACTGATCGGTCAGCTGACGCAGGTCCAGGATGCACTCGTGAGCGACCAGACCGCCGGGGCCGGTGTACAGCACCGGGTACTTGTCGTTGAGCTTCTTCGCAATGTAGTTAGCGTTCAGCACCGCGTACTGCGAAGAGTCCTTCAGACCCTGAGCACCAGTCATCGCAATGTACATCCAGCTAATCGGCAGAACACCGGCAGAACCGAAGAACGCCTGCGAAATCGGCAGTGCAAAGATCGTTGGGGAGCTTACCCTCAGAGTCAGCGCGGTATGCGTCGCCGGGCAGGAACTTCGCCAGGTGCTCACGAACAGCCAGCGGGCCAACACCGGGGCCGCCACCACCGTGAGGAATGGAGAAGGTCTTGTGCAGGTTCAGGTGCGAAACGTCGCCGCCGAACTTACCGGGCTGAGCGAAGCCCATCTGAGCGTTCAGGTTCGCGCCATCCACGTACACCTGGCCGCCAGCCTCGTGAACCAGCTGGCAAACCTCAGCAACCTGCTCCTCAAACACACCGTGGGTGGAGGGGTAGGTAATCGCGATGCTTGCAACCTTGGGACCGTACTTCTCGATCTTGACCTTCAGGTCATCAACATCAATCGAGCTGTCAGCCGCAGTTGCCACACCGGCAACCTTCAGACCAGCCAGAGCAAAGCAGATGCCGCGTTGGTGCCGTGAGCAGACAGCGGAATCAGGACGGTATCGCGCTCGTGGTCACCGTTAGCCTCGTGGAAGGAACGGATAGCGCGCAGACCAGCGTACTCACCGGTTGCACCCGAGTTCGGTCGCAGCGAGATAGCATCGTAACCGGTAATAGCAACCAGCCACTCGCTCAAATCCTTTAATCAGCTCGTGCCAGCCCTCAGCCTGATTCTCCGGGACCAGCGGGTGGATGTTCGCGAACTCAGGCCAGGAGATGGGCTCCATCTCAGCGGCCGCGTTCAGCTTCATAGTGCACGAACCCAGCGGAATCATGGTGCGGTCAGGTGCCAGATCCTTGTCAGCGAGGTGACGCAGGTAGCGCATCATCTCGGTCTCGGAACGGTACTTTGTGGAAAATCGGGTCGCATGTAGTCATCGGTACGCGCAGCTCAGCGGGCAGATCGTACTGTGCATCTGCCTCACCCAGGGTGCCGCCCAGAGCCTCAACCAGGCCCTTGAGCAGCTCCTCACCGTGAGACTCACCCACGGAAATACCAACACGGTTCTCGTCGAAGCGGCGGATGTTCACGCCAGCTTCCAGAGCCTTCGCAACCAGCTCGTCGGCACGGCCAGCAGCCTCCACCACGACGGTATCGAAGAAAGTATCGTGAGTGATACCGTAGCCCGCAGCCTTCAGCGCGGTAGCAACACGAGCGGCGTTAGTGTGCAGGCGGTTCGCGATAGCGCGCAGACCCTCAGGACCGTGGTACATCGCGTAAGCGCCAGCAACAATCGCCAGCAGAGCCTGAGCAGTACAAATGTTGGAAGTAGCCTTCTCACGGCGGATGTGCTGCTCGCGAGTCTGCAGAGCCAGACGGTACGCAGGCTTACCAGCCGAATCCTTAGAAACACCCACCAGACGGCCAGGCATGGTACGCTCCATACCCTTGTGAACAGCCATGTACGCAGCATGGGGGCCACCGAAGAAGAAGGGCAGACCGAAACGCTGAGTGTTACCCACAGCGATATCAGCGCCCAGCTCACCCGGAGACTTCAGCAGGGTCAGAGCCAGCAGGTCAGCGACCACAGTGACCAGGGCGTTACGCTCCTTAGCGGCCTTAATCAGCGGCTCAATATCGCGGATATCGCCTTCATTGCCGGGGTACGCCAGGACGATACCGTACAGGTCACCCTCGGGCAGACCCTCAGAGAAATCAGTAATGACGAAGGGAATGCCGAGCATCTCTGCACGGCCGCGAGTCACCGAAATAACCTGAGGCAGGCAACGGGAGTCAATAGCAAAGAAGCCGTTCTTCACCTTGCGGTTCGCACGGTGCATCATGACAGCCGCTTCAGCCACTGCGGACGCCTCATCCAGCAGGGAGGAGTTTGCAATCTCCAGGCCGGTCAGCTCCATCACGGTGTTCTGAAGTTCAGCAGAGCCTCCAGACGACCCCTGAGAAATCTCAGCCTGGTACGGGGTGTAAGAAGTGTAGAAACCGGGGTTTTTCCAGAATGTTACGGCGCAGAACCGCGGGAGTTACTGCATCGTAGTATCCGGCACCAATCATCTGGGCGAGAACCTTATTCTTCGCAAAGATAGCTTACAATCTTTGCCTGAGCCTCATGCTCCGACAGCGGAGCAGGTAACTGCACCGCCGTCAAGGCGAATCTGGGAGGGACGACAGCGTCCATCAGCGCATCCAGGGAAGAGTATCCCAGGGTTTCGAGCATCTGCTCTGCGTCTGCGGAACGGGGGCCGAGATGACGATCAATAAAGGACATAGGATTCTCCTATTGGTCGGCGCAAACCGTAGAGGGGTCACGTCGCGCTATTGCGACGAGTCGAACACTTTAAAGTGTCCCACATCTCCACAAAGTTTCGCTAGCTTTACCAACATTCGACATGCCCAAACATCAAACTCTTCTGCCCCGCCAAAGCCCACCCCCTGTCAGACGACAAAACAGCAAAATATAGAAGCCCGGCTCGTCCTCTCCGAAGAGAAAAACGAGCCGGGCTCAGTCAAAGCAAACTTCACATACACCCTGCAGAAGGATGTACTAGAAGAACCTACTTAGCGTGGTTGGGCTTGCCACCGTGCGGCACCAGGAATGCCGACAGGAAAGCCAGAGCCGCAGTCACAGCCAGCAGCATCAGACCGATGAAGTAGTTGTTCTCAGCCTGGTTGTAGGTTGCACCCATCACCAGCGGCGGGAAGAAACCACCCAGAGCGCCAGCAAAGAAGAACCACACCGGACACCGCACCAACGTTCTTCGGATCAGCCGCACGAGCCACCCAGCCGAAGACCGAGCCGTGGCCCAGACCCAGAAGAGCGACCCATCAGGATGAAGACAGCACCATACACGTGCTCAGCATCAGGCTGGAACGCGGTAATAACTGCCAGAATCACCACACCACCCAGGGAGATGAGGGTGATAATCTTCGGACCGAACTTATCAGCCAGAACACCACCGAAGGGACGAGCAATCACGGCAGCAACCGCGAAGCCAGCCGCACGCATACCAGCGTCGTTAGCGTTGAAGTTGTAGATGTTGCTCAGGTAAGTGGGCAGGTAGTTCGAGAATGCCACGAACGCACCGAACACAACAGCGTAGAGGAAGCACAGCTGCCAAGTGGTCTTCACCTTGAATGCCTGAACAATCTTCGGCATCAGCGGAGTAACCTCACGGCCGATGGTTGCCGGAGAATCCTTCAAGAAGAAGAAAGAGATAGCAGCGGTTACAGCACAGATAACAGCAATCAGAACGTGAGTCTGGAAGTAACCAATACCCCTGCACCAGGCGGGGGGTAGCGAATGCAGAAATTGCAGTACCCACCATGCTTAGCACCGAACACACCGGTCGCAAAAACCCTTCTTGGAAGCGTCATACCATGCGGAACTGAAGGGAATACCCACAGCGAACACGGTACCCGCAATACCCAGGAAGAACGCCACAACAAGCAAAGATGGGCGCTGAGTTCATCTGACCAGCAACACCAACCAGGAAGACCAGGGGTGCGCTAATCGCCAGAACAGCGGTGAACATAATACGACCACCGTAGCGGTCAGTCAGACCACCAACGGGAATACGGCCGATAGCGCCGATGAAAATCGGCATAGCAACCAGAAGGCTGGTCATACCAGCGTCCAGGTGCATCTGCTTTGCGTACATCTTGGCCAGCGGGCCAACAACGGTCCACGCCCAGAAACCAATGGTCGAGGCGAAGGTTGCAAGCAGAACGTTACGGAGCTGACCATTCTTCAGGTCGTAGCTCGTGCAAAGAGGGGTGCTCATATTTCCTCTTTTGCAATATGGATATGTGTATTAGCGGTCGGCGCGCTCACGCGGGAGAGTACCAACCGGATCCCAACCTCGACGTGCACCAACACGCTGGCCGCCACGAGAGCGGTACACGGTGTAGGGGCGGAAGAGGTAGTGCAGAGGCACAGTCAGTGCATGCACCAGGCGGGTAAACGGCCAAATGATGAACAGAACCATAGCCACCACGATGTGAATCTTGAAAGCCACAGGAATATTCACCATCAGAGCCACCTCAGGGTGGAAGTAGAACAGCGAACGGAACCACACAGAAATGGTCTCACGGTAGTTGAAGTGAACCTCGTGACCATTCACCGGAGGCAAACCGCCCGAGGGGTTCACTGCCGAAATCAGAGTAGCCGCAGTACCGGCGAGAATCACCAGAACCAAAACGACATACATGAAAACGTCATTACGAGTGGTAGCCGAACGCACACGAGAGTTCGAAGCGCGGCGACCAATCAGAACGAACATACCAACAATGGTTGCGACCGCAGCGACAGAACCGCCAACCAGCGCCACAATGTGGTAAGTGTCATCCGAAACGACCAGGTCGGTGAATGCCTTAGGCACCAGCAGACCACCAACGTGGCTAGGGCGAAAACGGCCGCAAGACCGTAATGGAACAGGGGCGAAGCGATGCGCAACAGCTTCGATTCATAGACCTGGGACGAGCGGGTAGTCCATCCGAACTGGTCAGTACGGTAACGCCAAATGGTGCCACCAATCAGAATGACCAGTGCAACATAGGGCAGAACGCCCCACAGCAGGATGTCAACAATACCCGGATCGGCTACAGCCTGTGCAGCATGTCCTGCGTTCTCAGAAGCAAGTACGTACACGTGTTGTCTCCTCACAAGGGATAAAACTAGTTAGAACGAGCCGAAGCTCGCTGGAGCAGACTGATGATCAGCGTAGCCATTCAGGCCAACAGTCTCGACGGGAGGGCCGTAGCCAGCCATCTTCTGACCTCCTCCTGAGTCTGCGGAGAGACGCCAGGAAGGGTATCGCAGATGCTCTGCAACAACCCGTAGTGGGGCAGATTTCCGTCCTTCATGGACAGACGAAGAAGCTCAAGGGACGGACGGTACGCCTGCAAAGCGGAACGGCCCTTACGGCGATCCACCAACGCACAGAACTCCAGCACCAACGGCAGGTAGTCCGGAAGCTCACCATTCAAACGGTCAACATACCGGAGTCGCGGTACATCTGCTTGAAACGCAGAAGAGTCTCACCACGGCGGCGGGTATCACCATCGGTCCAGTAGGACAGATGCAGAGAATGACGACGCGAAAGGTCGTACTCCTGCACGTACTCGGACTGCACATCCTCCAGGTCCTTAGAAGTCAGCCACTGTTGAACCGCATCAACGGCAGCAATGAAAGCCTCATCCTGGGTGGAAGCGGTAATCTCCACCAGTTCAGGCAGAACCTTCAGAGTCTCCTCATCGGGGTAGCCCAGGAGCATACCGCTCACCTGGTAAATCACCGAGTCCTTATCCTCGCCGGGACCGTAATCGATATCAAACGGGTTCTCCGGCTGAGCCGGCTCCGAGACAGTAGCCTCGGAACCGGCCTTGCCCATGAGCTTGGAAAAGAATCCAGCCACTTATTACTTCTTTCCGGTGGTATTCGGGAAGAGGCCGTCAGGACGGGAAGAACCGTCCCAGCTGAACAAGCTGACCTTGTTGTTAGCCTCGTAGACACCGGTGGACACGGGGGTCGGGCGACCCTCCATGTCGTTGAACGCATCGCCGTACATGCCGGGTCCGCCATCCACGCTCAGGGAGCAGCCCATTTCCTCAAGGTTGTGGGCGTCTTCCATGTGAGCCTTCGGAATGACGTAACGCTCGTTGTACTTAGCGATAGCCATCAGGCGGTACATCTCGTACACCTGCTGACCAGTCATGCCAACTGCCTGAGCAATCTCCTCGTTGCCTTCGCCACCGAGGTTGATGTCACGCATGTACGAACGCATCGCAGCCAGGCGGCGCAGAACGTTAGTAACAACCTCAGTGTCACCAGCGGTGAACAGCTCAGCCAGGTACTCAACCGGAATACGGAGAGACTCAATAGCGCCGAACAGGTTGTTGCTGTTCTCTGCATCGTGGCCCTGCTCCTTGAGCAGGTCAACAATCGGAGACAGCGGCGGCACGTACCAAACCATCGGCATGGTGCGGTACTCGGGGTGCAGGGGCAGAGCCACCTTCCACTCCTTCGCCAGCTTGTACACGGGCGACTTCTGAGCTGCAGTAATCCACGCATCGGGGATGTCGTTCTTACGAGCCTGCTCAATCACAGCCGGATCCGAAGGATCAAGCATCAGCGACAGCTGAGCCTCGTAGAGGTCCTTCTCATCCTCAACCGAAGCAGCCTCAGTCACGCGGTCTGCATCGTAGAGGAAGATACCGATGTAGCGCATACGACCAACACAGGTCTCAGCACACACGGTCGGAATACCAGCCTCAATACGGGGGTAGCAGAAGGTACACTTCTCAGCCTTACCCGTCTTGTGGTTGAAGTACACCTTCTTGTAGGGGCAGCCGGTGATGCACTGACGCCAACCGCGGCAACGGTCCTGGTCAACCAGAACGATACCGTCCTCAGCGCGCTTGTAGATAGCGCCGGAGGGGGCAAGAAGCCATGCAGGAGGGGTTCAAGCAGTGCTCACAAATACGAGGCAGGTAGAACATGAAGGTCTGCTCGAACTCGAACTTAATCTTGTCCTCAGCCTTCTTGCGAACCTTCTCAACCAGCGGGTCCAGGTGACCGTACTCGGTCGCACCAGCCAGGTTGTCGTCCCAGTTCATACCCCACTCGACCTTGGTGTCCTCACCGGTGATGAGGGAGACCGGCTTAGCAGCCGGGAAGTCATCACCCAGAGGAGCACTGGTCAGGTTCTGGTAATCGTAGGTCCAGGGCTCGTAGTAGTCGTTCAGCTCGGGCTGAATCGGGAAGCAAAGATCGTGAAGAGCTTCTGGAAGCGGTTACCGCTCTTGAGCTCCAGACGACCGCGCTTGTTCAGCACCCAGCCGCCCTTCCACTTCTCCTGATCCTCGTAACGGCGGGGGTAACCCTGGCCGGGACGAGTCTCAACGTTGTTGAACCAGACGTACTCGGTACCGGCTCGGTTCGTCCATGCCTGCTTACAGGTCACGGAGCAGGTGTGGCGACCCGATGCACTTATCGAGCGCCATCACCATAGCAACTTGTGCCATAACGCGCATTAGAAAGTTACCTCCTGGGACTTACGGCGACGGATGTACGAGACGATGTCTCGCTGGTTACCGGTCGGTCCAAGATAGTTGAAGGCGAACGCCTGGTGAGCGTAGCCACCAATCATGTGGGTGGGCTTCAGAAGAATACGGGTCACCGAGTTGTGAATACCACCGCGCTTACCGGTGACTTCAGACTTCGGGCTAACCATACGCTCCTGAGCGTGGTAGACGTAGCAAACGCCCTCGGGCATACGGTGCGAAACAACCGCACGGCCGACGAAGACACCATTGGTGTTCACACACTCAATCCACTCGCCATCCTTGACGCCAATCTTCTCAGCGTCCTGCGGGCTCATCCATGCAGTCGGACCGCCACGGAACATGCTCAGCATGTAGTGGTTATCGAAGTACTGCGAGTGAATTGCCCACTTGTTGTGCGGGGTCAGGTAGCGAACAGCAACCGAAACACCATCGGTAGTACCGAGCTCAGGCTCGTTGTACAGGCCGGTCATATCCAGCGGCGGACGGTAAATCGGCAGAGCCTCGCCCATTTCGTGCATCCAGTCGTGGTCGAGGAAGAAGTGCATACGGCCGGTCAGGGTGTGGAACGGCTTCTTCTCTCGATGTTGACGGTGAACGGAGCGTAACGGCGACCACCGGTCTCCGAACCGGACCACTCGGGGAGGTCATCACGGGTCGCGGTGCGGCCTGGGTCATAGGGAAGGTGATACGACGTCCTCGTTACCTTCTGCCAGGTCCATCAGGTGCAGACCGGTCTGCTTCTCAAGCTCCTTGAAGCCCTTTGACAGCGACCCTCACCGTTGGAGGTACCGGAAATCATGAGGATTGCTTCAGAAATCTTCACGTCGGTATCCAGTGCCGGACGGCCTGCGCCCTTACCGGAGTCCATCACGCCGAATTCCTTAGCCATCTTCGCGACTTCGTCCTTCAGGTCGTGAGTGATGAACTTGGTGGTTGCACCGAGCTTATCGAACAGCGGGCCAACGGTGGTGTACATGTCGTACAGTGCGCCGTAGTCGCGCTCGACGGTGACGAAGTTCGGCATGTTCTTGCCGGGTACGCCCACCATACCGGGGGTGTTCTTCCAGTCGGGTGCGTGACCGCCGGGCTGAGCAATCTGGCCGGGGGTGTCGTGCAACAGCGGGACCGAAACGATGTCCTTACGGACGCCGAGGTGCTTCTTAGCCAGGCGGCTGAACTCAAACGCCAGTGCCTTGAAGGTCTCGTGGTCGGTCTTTGCCTCCCACGGCGGGTCAATTGCCGGGGAGAACGCGTGCAGGAACGGGTGCATATCGGTCGAGGAGATATCGTGCTTCTCGTACCAGGTAGCAGTCGGCAGAACGATGTCAGACAGCAGGGTCGTGGAGGTCATACGGAAGTCCGAGGTGACCAGCAGATCCAGCTTGCCCTGAGGCGCGTCGTCAACCCACTTCACTTCGTTCGGCAGCTTCTCCGAGTCGGAGCCCTGGACGTTGTCCATGCTACCGACCAGGTGCTTCAGGAAGTAGCTCTCACCCTTAGCGGAGGAACCGAACAGGTTCGAACGCCACAGGGTCAGGGTACGAGGCCAGTTGACGGGGTTGTCAACGTCCTCAACGGAGAACCCAGGTCACCGGAGTTCAGGCGCTGTGCAATGTAGTCCGCGTTCGAGGAAGCCTCGCCGCGTGCCACTGCCTGCTCTGCCTTGTCTGCCAGATCCAGCGAGTTCTCGGGAACTGCGGGTAGAACGGCATCCAGCCCATACGGGTAGAACGTGCCACAACGTCAGCAGTGTGAACGTCGCGCGACCGCCCTTAGCCAGCGGGGACTGCAGGTAGTCGGTGGAGTATGCGTCCTGACGGAACTGGTCAGTGTGCATGTACCAGAAGCCGGTACCGATCATGTGACGCGGCGGGCGGCTCCAGTCCAGAGCGTTCGCAATGTTGGTCAGACCGGTCAGAGGACGTGCCTTCTCCTGGCCCACGTAGTGAGCCCAACCGCCACCGTTGCGACCCTGGCAACCGGTCAGGTTCAGCAGAGCGAGGATAGCGCGGTAGGTGGTGTCAGCGTGGTACCACTGGCAGATACCCTGCACCGAAGATGACCATGGAGCGGCCGCCGGAATCCAGGGCGCTCTTGGCGAACTCGCGGGCAACGCGAATAACAGCCTCGGCGGGGACAGAAGTAATCTGCTCCCTGCCATGCCGGGGTGTTCTGAACGTTCCAGTCCTCGTAGTCCTTAGCCCAGGTACCGGGCAGACCTCACGGCCCACACCGTACTGTGCCAGCATGATATCGAAGACGGTAGTAACTTCGTGACCATCAACGTAGGTTACGGGCACGCCGCGGGTAATGACGTCGCCGTGACCCTTCGGGTTATCGAAGGTCGGCATCTTAATCTCAACCGCTGCGGACTGGCCCCTGAGGCAGGTCGCGAATCGACAGAATCGGCTTACGACCCTGCAAATCCAGGTTCCACTTGCCCCTGGTCTTCCTGAGCGTAACGGTGACCCATGGTGCCGTTGGGCACGAAGACCTCGCCAGTCTCGCGGTCCATCAGGACGGGCTTGAAGTCAGCGTTCGGCTGCTCAGCCTCGCCAGCGAGCTTAGCTGCAGTCAGGAACTTGAGGGAACCTTTAATGCCGTCTTCACGGGTTTCCAGGGTGACCAGGAAGGGAAGGTTTGCGTAGGTCAGGAGAAGTCCTCGAAGAACTCGACACGCTGGTCGACGTAGTTCTCCTTAGCGATGACGTGGCCCATCGCCATTGCCAGTGCCGCGTCGGTACCTGCCTGGGCGGGCAGCCACTCGTCAGCGAACTTGGTGTTGTCGGCGTAGTCGGGGCTCACGGTGACAACCTTGGTACCGCGGTAGCGGACCTCGGAGACCCAGTGAGCATCCGGGGTACGGGTCAGCGGAACGTTTGCACCCCACATGATGAGGTATGCAGCGTCCCACCAGTCGCCGGACTCGGGAACGTCGGTCTGGTCGCCGAAGACCTGCGGGGAAGCCACGGGGAGGTCAGCGTACCAGTCGTAGAAGCTGGTCATGACGCCACCGGCCAGCTGGATGTAGCGAACACCCGCGCTGAAGGACGCCATGGACATTGCCGGAATCGGGGTGAAGCCGGTGTTACGGTCGGGGCCGTAGTACTTGATGGTGTGCACGTGAGCAGCAGCCATCAGCTCGAGAGCCTCAGCCCAGGTCGAGCGCACCAGACCACCCTTACCGCGTGCGTTCACGTAGCGTGCACGCTTGGCGGGGTCGGACACGATGGAGTGGAAGGCGTCCACGGATCGTTGTGGATTGCCTCGCTTCGCGGTACATCTCCAGCAGGAGACCGCGAACGTAGGGGTACTTAACGCGAGTGGGAGAGTAGGTGTACCACGAGAATGCCGCACCGCGGGGCAACCGCGGGGCTCGTACTCGGGGCGGTCGGGACCAACCGAGGGTAATCGGTTTCCCTGTGCTTCCCAGGTGATAATGCCGTCCTTGACGTACACCTTCCAGGAGCAGGAGCCGTGCAGTTCACGCCGTGGGTAGAGCGAACTTCCTTATCGTGGCTCCAACGGTCGCGGTAGAAGGCGTCACCTTCGCGGCCGTTTTCACGGAAGACGGCGCGGCCGTCTTCAGTCTCATCCCAGCGGGAGAAGAACTTACCGAACTTGATCAGCTGATCGGTAAGGGGGCCGTCCGGGCCCTTAATCTGTGATGCTTGTTCCATACTGCCCAATATATCGGAAATTTGGCATGGAAAATACGAGATAAAAACCTTGCCTAATTCATACGAAATAAGGGTGCTTTAGACCGTAAGCCAGGCGGAAATTCCACCCTCAAGCATGTACACAGAACGCTCCTCCAGGGGCGCTATTTCACGAGCCGCCTCAACCGTTCGGGTGTATCCGGTGCAGTAAATAACGATTTTCTGGGCATTTGCGGGGATTTTACGCTCAATCAGGGCTTTGAGAGAGTCATTTCGAGCCGCTTCAAGCAATTCAGTGAGGGGCAGGTTAATGGCACCGTCAATCGCAAAGGCATTGAACTCCACCTGCTCACGGACATCCAAAAGGGCAATATTTTCACCCGATGACATCTTTTTAAGGTCCTGAGCGCTCATCGAGCGGGGTTTCGAGTCAGCAGAAGAGCTTGTAAAATCCTGAGAAATATTACGAATTGTTACATGATTTTTGGGCTTATGACTCGTTTCTTGGGGCAAAACAGCGCTTTTCTTAGGTACAGCTTGCACGCTAGCTACAAGAGGTATATATTCCCACCTTCCGCTTTAATGCCGAATATAGGCCAACCTCACCCATGAGCGGCTCCCCACCCCGGTCAGCGACTTCACTGCCTCCATGGCCATCGCAAAGACCCACCACGCCAGCCATAGCACCCACCACGCCAGCAGTACTACACGACGGCACGCTACCGGCAGCAGGAGCATGAGGGTACAAATCCTCATACACCGGACCGCGACCAGCCCAAAACACACTCAGCTGCGCATCAAAACCAAGAATCGCAGCCCATACATGCGCAATTCCAGCACGCGCAGCCGCCGCCGACACCACATAACGCGACTCGAAATTATCGCTACCATCCAGCACCAGGTCAGCACCAGACAGAAGCTCATCAACATTCGCCTCCGTCAAACGCTCACGCACCGGCACAACCTCAATAAAAGGATTCAGCGAGCGCAAAGACTCTGCGGCAGACTCAGCCTTAGAATTACCCACTCTGGCGTGCGTATGAATCACCTGGCGGTGCAGATTCGAAGCATCCACGAAGTCATCATCAACCACCACAATCTGACCGACCCCGGCACCCGCCAGGTACAGCAGCGCGGGAGCACCCAAACCGCCAGCGCCAAGCACCACCACTCGCGCACGCTTGAGTGCCAGCTGAGCTTCGTACCCCATTTCGGGCAGAATCAGCTGACGAGAGTAGAACGCACGCTCAGCGGCAGAGAGCTCGCTCGTGCTACGAGAGGTGTGAGAAGACATAGGGGTTCCTCGCATCAAATAGTAGAGGTGGCTTGAACTTTAGGGATCCAAGCTTCAAGGAGAATAAGCCTGCCCGAGAGAAATCCCCCTGACAGGCTTATATTCAGAATATTCAGAAGGCTAAGCGGGCGAAGTATCCACGCCAACCCACTCGATGCTTCCATCGAGCAGTTCCTGTTCCTTCCAAATCGGTACACGAGCCTTCACCCGGTCAGCCACCAGCTCGCAAGCATCAAACGCACGGCCACGGTGAGCAGCCGCAGCCATCACGGTCAGAGCCGACTCGCCAATAGCAATCGGACCCACACGGTGCACGGCCCACAGACGCACGCCATCCAGCTCGGCGGCAACCTCAGCAGCAACCTCCGCAATATACTCTCGAGCCTGCGGATGCGCGCTATAAGACAGCCCGCGCACCGCGCTACCGTGATCATGGTTGCGCACAATGCCGTCAAAAATTACCAGGGCACCCATGGCGTCAGTCATGACCTCAGCTTTAGCCGCCGCGTACAGCGGCTCCAGGGGCGCTTCCGTAATATCGGTGAACACCACGGTCGAGCCGCTCGGCTCAGCACCGTGCGCACCCGAATGGTCCAGGGATTCTTCGTTCTGCGGCTTAGTGGTCATGGTAGTCCTCCATCTGACGGCAAATGTGCTCAACAAGCGGGTCGAGGGTTGCCACGCCGTCCTTCACACCACCGCGCGAACCGGGCAGGGTCATCACGAAGGTTCGGTCAATAACACCCGCCACGCCGCGTGAAAGCACCGCCGCGGGAACGTTCTTCAGACCGTTCATCCAGAAGGCGTGCATGATGCCGGGTACTTCCTTGTCCAGGTGGGGGCGAACCGCCTCCACGGTCTGGTCGTCAGAGTTCAGACCGGTACCACCGCTGGTCAGGATGAAGGTCGGCAGGTTACCGTTCTTCTTACCTTCGGCCACCAGGGTGTTGAAGTACTCGACAATATCACGGTCTTCAATGACCACGGCATCCGGGGTGTCGAAACCGCGCGAGCGCAGCCACTCCACAGCGATGGGGCCGGACTTATCCTCGTACACGCCGCGGGCTGCACGGGTGGAGGCGACAATAACCAGGCCGGTGAGGTTCTCGGGCATGGTGTAGTCTTCGCTACTCATTGGCTTTCCTTTTCTGTATCTATCAGGTGACGGTGGAATCGGTGGGGGCGGTGTGCCGCCGTAACTTAGGGAGTCCTCGCGGACGGACCAGTCGCCGGACTTGCCGCCGCTCTTCTCCAGAACACGGATATCGGTAATGACGGCGTGCTTATCGACTGCCTTAATCATGTCGAAAACGGTCAGCGCCGCCGAGGAGACGGCGGTGAGCGCCTCCATCTCTACGCCGGTGACGCCGCGGGTCTTCACGGACGCCTCAATACGCACGAAGTCGGTGCCGCGCTCAAAGTCCACCGTGATCTTACCCAGGGGCAGCGGGTGGCAGAGGGGAATGATTTCCGGGGTGCGCTTAGCGCCCATGATGCCGGCAACACGTGCAACGGGAAGAGCGTCGCCCTTGGGCAGATCGGCATCAAAAATCATGGCGATAACGTCTTCGCGGGTGCGCACGGTCGCCTCAGCCAGGGCGGTGCGGGTGGTGACAGACTTCTCCGTAACGTCTACCATGTGCGCCGAGCCGTCGGCGCGCACATGGGTCAGTTCCTGGTTGGGCTGCGAGGTAGAGGTCATCGTTTCTCCTGGCTTCTGCGCGGTATTCTTCTGCCGCGAATCGTTACTTAGTGTGAGTCTCAATTATTCCCTGTCGCTATTATTCACTGCTCTAAAGCAAGGAACAATGCGGGGGTGCGTCGCCTAGTTATCGGTGAGGCGGATGCGGTGGTAGGGTACCGCTTCTCCCCCGGTGTAGGTGGTTCCGGGCGCCAGCTCAATGAGCACATCCGCCTGTGCCGCGCGGTGCAGCAGGTGCGAGCCGGAGAGCACGTCGGGGTAGAGCTCCACCCGGTAGGTTCCGGGCTCCACCTCGACCATGGCGAGGGTACCGCGCAGGAACTGGCGCTTGGTCGCCGGTGCGGTGAGCGGGGCGTCGGTGACGAGCACGCCTCGGGGTGCGTTGTTCAGGGTTGCCTGTTCAGAGGCAACCGCGTGGGGCACACCGTAGGGGCCGCCGGCTCGCAGGTAGGGGCGCAGAATCAGCGCGTACGAGATGAGGGTGCTCACCGGGTTGCCGGGGAAGGAAATCATGGGCACGCGGTGGCCCTTGAAGTCGAGCAGGTTCACGCCCTGGGGGCCGCCAGGCTGCTGGCTGACGTGGCCAAACCAGGAGACGGGCACCAGAATATCGGCTTCGTGCGCCTTGGCGATGGCGTTGCGGACCACCTCGTATTTACCGTGGCTGATACCGCCCGAGGTGATGATGATGTCCGGTTTGAAGCTCTCGTATTCTGCCGTGAGGCGGTGCAGTAGCTCGATAGGATCGTCACCGATAGCGATACGCCGCACCTCCGCTCCGTCTTCGCGGAGCATGGCGGTGAGCATGGGGCCGTTGGCGTCAAAAATCTGGCCCTGGCCGAGTTCCTGGGTGGTGGCGCTGCCGTCTTCTTCAACACCGGAGAGGATCTCGTCGCCGCCGGTGCAGACGAGCACGCGGGGACCTGCCGCGACGGTCAAGCGGGCATAGCCCTGGGATGCGAGCGCACCGAGCAGAGCGGGGGTGACGCGTTCACCGGCGCGTGCGAGGACCTGACCGGTGACGACGTCTTCACCGCGGCGGCGCACGAACTGCCCGGGCTTGCCGGGGGCAAGTTTGACCTTTTCGCTGGGGCGGCCGAAGGATTCGGGCAGGTCGGGGTATTCGATGCGTTCGGACTGTTCGACGGGAATAACGGCATCGTAGCCCTTGGGCATGGGCGCGCCGGTCATGATGGGGTAGGTCAGGTCGTCGGAGGAGCGGGAACGCTGCAGGGGGCGGCCTGCGGGGATTTCACGTCCGACGGTGAAGATGCGGTCTTCGCGTTCTGCAGCTTCGGCGGTGAGGGCGTAGCCGTCCATTTGGGAGTTGTCGAAGCTGGGTACGTCCATGCGTGCGGTGACGTCTTGGGCGAGGATGCGTCCTGCCGCGTGGTAGAGGGGAACCGTTTCTGCTGTGCCGATGAAGACTTCGCGTAGCAGTAACGCCAGGTAGGCGCGGTATTCTTCGGTGCTGGGGGTTCCGTTGAATTCGGGGGAAATCATGGAGGTTCCAATCGTGCGGCGGCGGTTATGACTAGTGTAGGTGTGTGTTTGCGGGCTGGTAAATGGAGCTTGTCCTAAGGCTCTCTGTATACCAGGTGTGGGTGGGGTGAGCGGAGGGGTGGCTTATCGGGTGCTTTCGCGTAGTTTTTTGAGGGCGCGGATTAGGCCGAGGACCCCGAAGATTCCTAGGTAGAGGCTGATGAGAATCAGGGCGCTTCCGAGGGCGCTGGGGATGTCGCTGCTGTTGATGGCTAGGTCGATGGCGAGGGGTATGGTTTGGGTTTTGCCTTGCACGTTGCCGGCGAAGGTGACGGTTGCGCCGTATTCGCCGAGGGCGCGGGCGAAGGAGAGCAGGAAGGCGGTGGCGAGGCCGGGCGCGGCGAGGGGGCAGGAGCACTTTGAAGGTGATTTCTGCGGGTTTAGCGCCTTCGACGAGGGCGATTTCTTCGTATTCGCGGGGAATAGCCTGCAGGGTGGTGACCGCGGTGGCAACGAAGAAGGGTAGGGCGACGAAGACCTGGGCGATAATCACCGCGTTGGGGGTGAAGGGGATGGAGATTCCTGCCTGGTAGAGGTAGGTGCCGATCATGCCTTTGCGTCCCCAGAAGAAGAGCAGACCGAGTCCGGAGACGACCGGGGAGAGAATCACCGGGGTGTAGATGATGGCGTAGAGGACCGACCCGAACCGATGTAGCCGCGAGCGGTTGAGCACTTTGGAGAGCACGAGTGCCAGGGGTGCACCGAGAAGCCCGCAGATGAGGGTGGAGGCGGCGGCGGTGCTGAGGGAGAGGTTCGCAGCTCCGAGCACCTGCGGGGTGAAGATGCTGCCGAGCTGGCTCCAGGGGATGTTGAGGAAGAGCCCGAGGAGCGGCCCGGCAATGAGGAAAATACCCAGCGACGCCGGAACCAGGAAGAGCACGGGCACGGAGGCAAAGAGACTGCTTCCGGGTGTGCGTGAGGTTCCGGCGTTGCGGCGGGTAGCGGTAGTGTCTGTCATGGGTGGTGAGACGCGGGTTGTTCCCTACTGTGTTGATTTACTGTGCGGTGCTGAAGCCGTACTCGGTGAGAATCTTCTTCGCCTCGTCGGAGTTCTTCAGCCATTCGTTGAACTTCTTGGCGGTCTCGGAGGAGGAGCCGGTCTTGCTGAGCGCTGCGGGGTATTCGTTGCGTTCCACGTCGGTCAGTTCGATGGAGCCGAGGTTGGCGCCCTTCTTCTTGGCTGCGGCGAGGTCGGTGGTGTAGATGAAGCCCGCATCGGCGTTACCGGTGGTGACCTTGGTTGCTACGTCGGTGACCTTGCTTTCGGTGGTTGCGTTCTTGAGGGTGATGTCGTGCTTCTTCAGTTCCTGGTGCGCGAGGGTGCCGCAGGGGACGTCTTCCTTGCAGACTGCGACGACGCCGTCGGTGGTCTTGAGGTCGTCGAGGCTGTTGATCTTGCCGGGGTTGCCTTCGGCGGTGACGAGCACGAGCTTATTGGTGACGAGGACGTCGGTCTTGGAGTCGGAGAACTGGTCGAGCTTCTTCGCCTTGTCCATGTTCTTGGTGTCTGCGGTGATGAGCAGGTCGGGGGTTGCGCCCTGCTCGATCTGGTTGACGAGCTTTGCGGAGCCTTCGTAGACGAAGGTGACGTCCACGCCGGGGTTGGCGGCTTCGTATGCCTTTTCGAGGTCTGCGCCAGCATTGTTCAGGGAGGCTGCGGCGAAGACTTCGATCTTGCCGGAAGCAGCCTGGCTGCTCGTTGCAGAGGCGGTGGACGAAGAGGAGCTCTGGGTGGCGCCGCATCCGGTGAGGGCGAGAGTTGCTGCAGCGAGCGCGCTAAGGGCTGCGAGGGGGGTCTTCATAAGGTTTGTTTCCTTGGTTGGTTTCGTACTCTTGCGGTGGTGAGGTGCATCCATGTGTGGGCTTTGTATGACGTTTCGTGTACATCCCTAGCTTGTGCACGCAATATTGCTTTGTCACTGTGGTCTGCGATGACGCAGTTGTAACTTACCCTGCACACACTATGTACAGGGCGCCGGAACATGGAATAATCATATTGTCACCTGAAATATGCAAATTTTCCACATAGGTTTTACATGGCGTACACGGCGAATTCGGCCTCTTCTGAACTCATTGCGGGCCCAATGTTAAGCACCTTATCTTCTGCAGAGGATAACGGGGCTGCTTTTGTGACGCCCCAAAAATCTGAGAGTGGCGTAAAGGCCCAGCGTAAACTCCCGAATATTACGAATAGCGGTCCGCTCTTGGACCGTTGGGGTCGCGTGGCAACGGATCTGCGTATCTCTCTCTGACCGATAAATGTAATCTTCGTTGCATTTATTGCATGCCGGCGGACGGTTTGCAGTGGCTCCCGAAGGAAAATCTGCTCTCCGCCGAGGAGATTGCGCGCCTTGCCGACATTGCGATTACTGAGCTGGGCGTTGAGGAGATCCGCTTTACCGGTGGTGAGCCGCTGGTGCGCGCCGATCTAGTGGACATTATTTCCCGCATCCACCAGGCGCATCCGGATGTTCCGCTTGCTATTACGACGAACGGTATTGGTTTGGAGAAGCGTGCCGCAGCCCTGGCGGAGGCTGGCCTGACCCGCATCAATGTTTCTCTGGATACGATTTGCCGCGAAACCTTTGCCGAACTGACCCGCCGAGACAAGCTCGACGCCGTGCTCAAGGGTATTGACGGTGCTGCGGAGGCTGGCCTGTGGCCCATCAAGATTAATGCTGTGCTGATGCCGGGTCTGAATGATGATCAGGCTCCGGAGCTTCTGCGCTGGGCGTTGGCGGGTGGCTATCAGCTGCGTTTCATTGAGCAGATGCCGCTGGATGCCGATAACCGTTGGACCCGTGAGGGCACGATTACTGCCGCTGAGATTCGTGAGAAACTGTCGGCCGAGTATGTTCTGGGTTCGGTGGCGGAGGCGCGTGGCGACTCCCCCGCCCAGCTGTGGGAGGTGTACCCGCTCGGTACTGCCCTGGACGAGGCTGGCTTCCCGGTTGACGGCACCGAGTCGCTGGGCCGTGTGGGTATTATCGCCTCGGTCACGGAGTCGTTCTGCGGTGCGTGCACCCGCACCCGCCTGACGGCGGACGGCAAGATCCGCTCCTGCCTGTTCTCTGACACCGAGACTGATTTGATGCAGCTTCTGCGTTCTGGCGCTGACGATAAGCAGCTGGCTCTGCGTTGGCGTGAAGGCATGTGGTTCAAGCCGCGCGCCCACGGCAAGGAAGACGCTGACTTCGATATTGAGGAGTTCGCTAAGGCGAGCCGCTCGATGAGCGCTATTGGTGGCTAAGGAAGCCGCTGTTCTCAGCCGAAGATGCACGGATAAGGCTTTTTACTGGTTCTTGCGTCCGTGATTTTCGGCTGTCCCCTGACGTAAGGTTTGAGGAGCATGATGCAGGTTCATTTTTCGCTGCCGCACGTTCTGCGGCGGGTACCGCGCAGCTGTCGGTGCCCCTGGCCGAGTTGCCGTCCGCGACTCTTGGCGCGCTGGTTGAGCATCTGGGTCAGAGCCTGGAGGGTACGACCCCGTCGGGTCTGACTCTTGCGCAGGTCATGGAGCAGTGCTCCTTCCTGGTCAACGGTGCCCGTTCGGATGCGCAGGCGACCCTGCAGGATGCCGATCGCGTGGACGTTCTGCCTCCCTTTGCGGGTGGATAATGCGGGCGGATAAGATGCCCGGTTCTGCGCTTCCCACTGAGGGCTCTGCCGATTTTTCGTGCGCCGCGGTTGTTGTTGCCGGAGGCGCTTCTCGCCGCCTGAACCACGTGCCGAAGGCGTCCCTGTCTGATGGCACGAGTACCCTGCTGGATTGTGCCCTGGAGGCGGTGGCCGCCGCATCCCCGCGCGTGGTGGTGGGTCCTGAGAGCTTGCCGTTGCCGCCCGAGGTGTTGCGCACTCGTGAGGATCCGCCGTTTTCGGGTCCTGCCGCGGCGATTCATGCCGGGTTGGAGTGTATTGCAGCGGCTTGCGAGCGCTCGCAGGCTCCCATGCCTGAATGGTGTCTGATTTTGGGTGTGGATACTCCGCGTATTGCCCCGGCGGTTCAGCAGCTGATTGCTGCGGCGCGGGGCGTTGAGCAGACGTGTGCTGAGCGTGCGGCGGACTTCTCCCCCACCGATTCTGAAGCATCTACTGATTCTGAATCATCTGAAGGTTCTGAATCGTCTGCAGGTTTTTGGGGTGTCGCTGAGGGCGTCTATCAGCCGCTGGTGGGTATTTACCGTTTTGAGGCGATTCGTTCGGTCTTTTCGACCGGCACTACCGACGCTTCTGTTCGTTCTTTTTTGCGCCGTTTGAACCCCGCGGCGGTTCAGATGTCTGCCGCTGACACCGCCGATGTTGATACCTGGGAGCAGGCGCAGGCGCTCGGCTATACGACTTCGCTCTGGTCGAGTTATTAGCAGCCGAGCTACCGCGGTGTGATATTAGAGCCTGACTACGAGTACCCTAGGTGATAAGTCTTTGCTCTAGATGCCGTGTACATGTGGCGTTTTTATGAGCCCCGTGCGCTGTTGCGCGTCCCGCACACACTTTTACGAGGTACGATGTCTCACCATATTCCTTCTGTTTCGTGGTACCAGGCCCGCCAGATTCTGCATGAGCAGGGCCTGGATATTGCTCACCATGTGAAGACGGAGTCTTTGCCGCTGTTGGCGACGATTGGCCATTATTTGGCGACCGATATTTATTCGGTGATGCCGGTGCCCCACTACAGCTCTTCCGCGATGGACGGCTATGCTGTGGCGGGTACGCCTCCGTGGCGTCTGGTGACTCCTGCGTACCCGGAGGATTCTCGCGCGAATATTCACCGTCTAACGGTGCCGATTGCTCCGGGTGAGGCGACCCCGATTCTGACGGGTGGTTTGATTCCTGAGGGTACTGAGGCGATTGTGCGTGAGGAGCATTCCCGCCTGTATGAGGGTGCGGAGGCTTCTTCTCGCCCTGGTGTTGCTGCTCATTTGGAGACTGCGTCGAGCATTCATTACCTGGACATGGCGGAGGGTTTTGAACCTCCAGCCCTGGGTGCTGATATTCGCCATGCCGGTGCTGAGCTGGAGCGTGGCGAGTTGTTGGCGCGCCACGGTGACCGTATTTCTGCGCGTATGGCGGCGTTCTTGGGCACAAATGGTTTTGATGAGTTGCCGGTGTATGCCCCGATTCCGGTGCGTTGCGCGTTTACGGGTAATGAGGTCATTACGTTTGGTGTGCCTGCGCCGGGTCAGGTGCGTGATGCGTTTGGCGGCTTTATGGAGCATGCGATTATTTCTGCAGGCTGCGAGGCGCGCCCGTCGATTCGCCTGGCGGATGTTGAGTCTGAGTTCCGCACGTTCTTGTCTACGTCGACGGCTCGCGTGTTGGTATTTACGGGTGGGTCGAGCACCTCGGGTGTTGATTTGGTGCGTAAGGTGCTCAACGATATAGGCGCGACGTACCTGTTTGAGTCGGTGGATGTGCGTCCGGGTCATCCGGCTCTGGCTGCGCGTTTGCCGGTTCCGGAGACGGGCCCGAATTCTGGTCGTGAGCGTTTTGTGTTGGGTCTGCCGGGTAATCCTTTGGCGGCGTACACGGCTTTGTATTCGTATTTGCCGCCGCTTTTGGCTGGTATGCGGAATATGCCACTGCCTGATTTGGATTCGGCGGTTTTGGGCGGGCCGGTGGATACTTTGCGTAGGCCGGCGGGAGTTCGCCTGCTTCCGGTATCGGTGCGTGATGGTGTGGCGTATCCTCTGCCGAAGTCGGCGTCGCATATGTTGTCGTCGTTGGCGGCGGCTACTCATTGTGCCGTGTTGGATGATTCTTCGGTTCGGGGTTCTGCCCATGAGGTGGGGGCTCGGGTGCCGATCATTCCGGTGCTGTAGAGCGGCACTGTAATTAGCTAGCGCGCAAAAGCTCTTTTTCCTGGTCGCACGGCTCTTCTGCTTTGCGTTGGGAGGGTATAGTAGAAAGATATGTCAATCGTTTAGCATATCGAAGGGAGCCCCCGTGGCAAAGCCCAAACTCAGCGACGTTGCAGCACTAGCGGGTGTCTCCCCCACCACGGTCTCCCGCGTGCTCAACAACCGCGGCTACCTGAGCGAAAGCACCCGCACCAAGGTCCACGAGGCCATGCGGGAGCTCGGCTACCGACCCAACGCCATCGCCCGTAGCCTACAGGGTCAGCGCTCGCAGATGGTGGGCCTCATCTTCCCCACGGTCGCGAACCCCTTCTACGGGGAGATGGTGTACCGCCTCGAAAGCCACCTCGCTGAAGAAGGCTACCGGGTCATTCTCTGCAATAGCGACGATCACCCCGAGCAGGAAAAGCGCTATCTGGAGATGCTCTTTGCCAATCAGGTGGACGGCATCATCAGCGGCGCCCACTCAGACGCACTGGTCAATATTCCGCATGCGCAGGCTCCCCTGGTGACCGTAGACCGCCTCGAAAGCGGTTTCTATCCGAATATTCGCTCCGATAACTACGGAGGCGCCCGCGCTGCCACGGAGCACCTCATTGCCACGGGTGCGCAGAATATCGTCCACGTGACGTCGACTCTGGGTGCGCACAATGAGCGTCAGCATGGCTACCGCGAGGCAATGCTTGAGGCGGGGCTCATGCCGGAGTTCGTGGAGCTGGGCTTCCACCCCTCGCTGGGTATTAAACGCGAGGTGCTCTACCGCTACCTGGATGAGCGCGCGGAGAGCCCGGAGCCCGTGGAGGCGGTCTTCGCCTCGAACGATAATTACGCTGCTCTTACGCTGGGGTGGGCACGTGCTCGAAACATCCGCGTTCCCGAGGATTTCCAGGTGATTGGCTACGACGGCACTCAAAGCGTTCAGCTGCTCATGCCGGAGCTTGCGACGGTCGTTCAGCCGATTGAGGGTATTGCGGAGCGTGCCGTTCAGCGGTTGCTGCAGCTCATTGAGTTGCAGCAGGGGGAATCTGCTGAGGAAGACGCTCCCCCGGCCAGCCAACCTGAGGATGTACTCCCTGTTGAGCTCCACCTGGGGGCAACGGTGCGTTCTATCCCGAATCTGGATCAGATTCAGCCTGATACCTCTGCCCCGGATGAGCTCCAATAAGAGGCTCCCATCCTTTGACAATAAAAAGCCGCCCCACCGTGCGAGTGCTCACGGTGGGGCGGCTTTCATTTATGCATTTATCGGTTTGTGTTAGCGCCCGGAAGTTTTAGGAGGTGCGCTGCACAATCTCGGTTGGGCCGGTTCCGGGGTAGACCATACCGACGGCGTGCGCTTTGGAGAAGATGCCGTGGAGCGGGCCGAGGGAGAAGAATCCGCGGCGCTCGTAGAGGCGTGCACTGTCGTAGGTTGACGCTTCGAGGTAGGCGGGGTAGTCACCGATGCGTTCGGTACCGTAATCGAGTAGCTGGGAGCCGATACCGCGGCCTCGATACTCTTCGAGAACACCAATATTGAAGAGGTACCAGTGCTTGTACGCGGGGCGGTACTTGAGCAGGTGCAGCTCCATCGTGATGGCTCGCAGCAGAGTCTTGCAACCGAGTGCCTTGTAGTAGGCGCCAAACTGCTTGAGCTCGTTAGCGAAGGAACCTTCATGGGATTCGGGGGTGTTCCAGAGGCAGACGCCGACAATTTTGCCGGTGGAGTTATCGATGCCGATGTCGATGCGTCCGCGGTCCTGGAAGTTGCCGTAGACCTGCAGGGTCATGATGGCGCGGAGCTTGGCGAGCTCCTGTCGGCGGCTACCGCCCGCGATGACTGCCATCATGGCGGGGTCACCGTCGAATGCGGCAATCAGCACTTCGAGCGCGTCAGCATATTCATGAGGCTCGGCGGTGCGGACGGTATAGGAAGCTAAGGTCATATTCACCCTTTACAAAAGCTTGAAAGTATACATAAATATTAGCTGGATTATTCACTCCTGGCTAATAAATTGTGCCTTATCAAGACATTTTTCACCGCCATGCACCGAATGTATGTCAGCTTATATTGCACCATTATGCATAATTTTTGCGCATATTTATTCACTACTATTTTTCATGCTTTTGCAGGAAAAATTGAACACCCCGCACCAGCTCTAGGAAGAGCGGTACGGGGTGTGCATCACGTTGAGGTTATCTACTCACTAAGAGTGCAGACTATGCGTTAGCCTTTGCCTTCAGTGCAACCTTCAGAAGCGAATCTGCGTTAGTCACAGATGCGCCCGAAACCTGGACATCTTCAACCGAGGCAGCCGCCTTCTTGGCGTTGGTGATCACCATGGGGGTTGCCAGCGGGTAGCCAGCCGCCTTGATGGCGGGAATATCGAACTCGGCGATAACGTCGCCGCGCTTGACGGTGTCACCCTTAGCAACCTTGGGCTCGAAGTGCTTGCCGTCGAGCTCAACGGTGTCCATGCCGATGTGCATCAGCAGGTCCAGGCCATCCTCGGTTCGCAGACCGTAGGCGTGGCCGGTGGGGAATGCGACGGTAATCTTGCCGTCAGCCGGTGCGTAGAGCTTACCTTCGGTGGGCTCCACTGCAGTGCCTGCACCCAGTGCACCGGAGGAGAAGGTGGGGTCCTTGACGTCAGCCAGCAGAACCACGGAACCGACCATGTGGGAGCCGATTTCGACGCTCTCGCCAGCCTCAGCTGCTACGGCAGTAGAGGGGGCTGCGGCAGCTGCCACGGGAGCCGCAGCAGCGGGTGCCTCAGCTTCCTCAGTGTTGCCCGCCTCGACCTTCTTACCCCAGATGAAGGAGGTAACGAAGGCGATGACGGTGGTCAGGACGAGGCAGCCCAAGAAGCCCGGGATACCTGCACCAACGGTTGCTTCAATCGAGGGGAAGCCAAGGTAACCAGCAGCGCCCAGCTTACCCGCCTTAATTCCAAGAATAGAGGTAACCATCGAACCAATACCCGCGGAAACGATTGCAATGTAGAAGGGCCAGCGCAGAGCCAGGTTGACACCGAACATTGCGGGCTCGGTAATGCCCAGGAACGCGGAGGGTGCAGCTGCAGAAGCAATACCCTTAATCTTCTTGTTCTTGGTGGTCAGTGCGACACCGGCTGCGGCACCACCCTGAGCCACGTTAGACATGGAGGCAACGACGAAGATGAAGGAACCACCGGTAGCCCACAGGCTCATCTCGATGGGCGGGAATGCCTGGTGCATACCGGTCATCACGATGAATGCGTAGAAGGTACCGAAGAGCAGACCGCCGAGCGGGCCGGCAACGGTGTAGAGCCAGTTGATGCTTTCACCCAGCCAGGTGCCCAGCTGGAACATCGGGGGTCCGACCAACAGGAAGGTCAGGAAGCCGGTGATCAGGATGGTGAGGGTCGGGGTGAAGATGAAGTCGATGGTTCCCTTGAGGACCTTGTGGAAGAACTTCTCGACGTGGGACAGGATAAATGCGACCAGCATGATGGGCAGCACGGTACCCTGGTAGCCCGCCTGCTGAACCTGCAGACCGAAGAGGTTCCAGTACTTCATCGGGTCGGTGCCTTCAGCACCTGCCAGGGATGCTGCGACGTTGTAGCCATTCATCAGGGCCGGGGATACCATTGCGGCACCCATGGTCATACCCAGGTAGGGGTTACCGCCGAAGACCTTGGTGGCGGAGAAGCCGACCAGCACGGGCAGGAAGGCGAAGGGAGCTGCGGAGAGCAGGTTGACGATATCCGCGAAGTCAGCCCACTCAGGGAAAAGTTCAATAACTGCCTGGGGGCCAAAAATACCCTTAGAGGTCAGGAGGCTATTGAGCGCCATCAGCATACCGCCACCGACCAGCACCGGGATGAGCGGCACGAAGATGTCAGCAATGGTCTTGATGAAGCGGGAGACAATGTTGCCCTGCTTGGAGGCAATTTCCTTGAGCTCGTCCTTGGATGCCTCGGGTGCGCCAGCAGCGATGAGGTGCTTATGCACCTCGTTGACGTCGCCGGGGCCGACGATGATCTGGAACTGGCCAGCGTTGAGGAAGCTGCCCTTGAGGTCTTCGTCGTTGTCGATTGCCGCCTGGTCGACCTTGTCCTGGTTCTTCAGGACGAGGCGAAGGCGGGTTGCGCAGTGTGCGGCTGCAACGATGTTGCCGGCGCCACCGACGTCCTTCAGCACGCGCTGTGCCACTGACTTGTGGTCCACGCTCGCTCTCCTTTGTTTGGAGCACCACCGTATGATGCTTTGTGAATGAGGTGAGATATGTCTGTGTGTGCATGTCATGCATATGTCATACGTTTGACATATCGGATGTAAAACATGGTATCACGGGAAAGTTCTTAAAAGCGAGGGCCCACCCTCCATACGGAAAGTGAGCCCTCAGACATATTCAGAAATTACCAGAAACCACCCGTGCAGGCGGCTCCTAACGCTTAGAAAACGGCTTAGAGACGGCCGTACTCCAGGGACAGCACCTCGCCACCGGTCAGGCGGACGCGGCGCTTATCACCCTTGAAGAAGGTACGAGCAGTCATAACCTCAGCACCCATGGAGGCGACCAACTTGCCGCCTACGTACAGTTCGGTAGCCGAGCCATCCACAAGCAGATCAAACTCGCGAATCTTCGAACGCTTCAGGGTACGGCGGCGCAGGCTACCGCCCTCGGTGTAGCGGGTACCGCCACGGTCCATCTGCACAAAGTCCTTATCCAGCACAATGCTCAGAGCCACGCCGTGAGTGTCCTTAATCTTCAGCTTCACGCGCTCATCAGAGACATTTACGCGGCCACGCAGACGGAAGGTCAGGGCGTTCTTCAGCTCCACGAGCTTGCCCTTCTCCTCCTCACGGTACAGAGGGTTCATCTCCATCGCGTCATTCAGCTGCGGAACCGGACGCTGGAAAATCTTGCCGTTACGCAGGTGCAGCTCACGCGGGTAGGTGAACATGTGCACCCAGCGGTGACTCCACGAGGGCAGGTCGTCCTGGGCTGCGTTACCCAGCCACGCAATCATCACCGGGGCATCGCCGCTCACGGTGTGCGGTGCCTTCGGGTCAGCAGTCAGGCCGGTACCGGAGATGGTCTGCGGAGCGTAGAACTCGAAACCTGCATCCAGCTCGGTGAAGGGGGTCTCCACGGTGAACTTGAGGGTCTCGTTATCCAGCGAACCAACAATGTAGCCGCTCTGGAAAATGTTGTTGTACTTCTCGCCGAGGGGCTCCATGCCCTGCGGACTGAAGATCAGCACGTCGCGGATTTCGCCGGTCAGCTCATCGCGCATGCTCAGCAGGGAGGGGCACTCATACATGTAGGTGCCCTTGAGGGTCTTGTCCTTGATGCCCAGCTCGCCGCGGAAGGTCCACTCACGGCGGTCGGCGGAGGTGTACACGACCACGGCGCCGGTCAGATCCTCACGCTGAGCACCAATGACCATCCACCATTCGCCGTTACGCTCAAAAACGTGCGGATCGCGGTAGTGTGCAGTGTAGCCCTTTGCGGGGCCGGAAATCAGCGGGGGCAGCTGACGGGTCGGCTTCGCGTCCTCACCCGCGGTTGCGAGAATCTGGTAGGTTTCGCGGTTGCCCTTTTCGTCCTTCACGTTACCGGTGTAGAAGAACTCAAAACCGCCGGGAACCTTAATACCGGAGCCGGAGTAGCAGCCGTGCGAGTCGTAGCGGCTATCGGGAACCAGCGCGGTACCCTCATCGGTCCAGTGGGTCAGGTCCTCACTGACCGCATGGCGCCAGTAGACCATACGCTCCGGGTGCAGGGGCGAGTACTGGTAGAAGGCGTGATAACGCTTACCATCGAAGACCAGGCCGTTCGGGTCATTCAGACGGCCCACGGGAGGCGCCAGGTGTAGAGCCGGGTAATCGCGGTCTTCACGAACACCGGCACCGAAAGCGTCCAGGACCTGCTGTGCTTCAGCCGCCAAGTCGCGGGCGGGTCGCTCGGTTGCGCTCTTCTTCTTTTTCTTCTGCTCGCTCATGTCTATCCGCTTTCGTGCAAAGGAATGTCTGGGTTGTCTCATCCCATCATACGGCACCTCTGCCCCGTTGCCGGGCTCTAGGAGAGAGGCACCACAGTGCTCTCAGCCTCTCTCACCCGGGGCACAGGGTGGTCACAGCGGCTTATACCGCCACCTGCCGAATATGTAGCGCATACCCCGTTTGCTACAGGAGAAAAGAGCGGACACGGCAAAGCCCCGAACCTCCCCAGTCTTCATACCGGGCGGGTTCGGGGCTGTTAAATGCCGCGAGGCGGCACATCCGATGGATGCACCGCCCGCGTAAGAATCGAGAAGAAGTCGATTACTTGAGGGTGATGGTTGCGCCAGCAGCCTCGAGCTGCTCCTTAGCCTTCTCAGCGTCTTCCTTGGAAACGCCCTCGAGCAGAGCCTTGGGAGCGCTGTCAACCAGGTCCTTTGCTTCCTTCAGGCCGAGGGAGGTCAGGGCACGAACTTCCTTGATCACTGCGATCTTCTTGTCGCCAGCGGACTCCAGGATAACGTCGAACTCGGACTTCTCTTCAGCAGCCTCGCCTGCTGCGCCGCCTGCTACAACTGCAACGGGAGCAACTGCGGTGACGTCGAACTCTTCCTCGAATGCCTTGACGAACTCGGAAACCTCAACGAGGGACAGTTCCTTGAATGCTGCAATGAGTTCTTCGATGGACAGCTTAGCCATTGTTTGGCTCCTTCACTATCTGGTGCGGACTGACGCCCGCGGTGTAAATCTTCAGTACCTACCCGAAAGGGTCGGTCAAATTTAGGGTGCGTTACACGCTATTCGCGTTCACGCCGCTGAGTATCTCAGCGCTGGTGCAGTAGCACGAAAGGGGCTTATGCCTCTTCCGAAGCCTCCTCGGCGGCAGCGGGAGTCGCGCCTTCCTGCTCCTCCAGCTTGACGCGCAGTGCGTCCACAACCCTGTGCGATGCGTGCGATGGTAGCCTTTGCACCACCTGCAACCTTGGACAGCAGAACCTCGCGGGATTCCAGGTCAGCGTAGCGCTTGACGTCGTCCTCGGTCAGAGCGGCACCTTCGTAGTAACCGTTCTTCACAATCAGCTGGGGGTTAGCCTTGGCAAAGTCACGCAGGCCCTTAGCAAAGATCGATCAGGTCGCCCTTGATGAATGCCAGTGCGGAGGGACCCTGAGGTGGCCTTCGAATGCGTCGATGCCAGCTTCCTTAGTCGCGATAGCGACCCAGCGTGTTCTTCACCACGGCGTATTCGGTCTCTGCACCGAGTGCGCGGCGCGCCTCCCTGAGCTGTGCAACAGTGAGACCGCGGTATTCGGTCAGGATGACTGCGTTCGAAGCTTCGAAGAGTTCCTTCAGCTCGGATACTGCGACGATCTTTTCCTGAGTCGCCATGGTAGTTCCTTCTTCCGATTCTTGTAAGGTCGCCGGTAGAGCCTCGAAGCATTTATTGCAAGCAATAAAAAATGCCCCGACGCGTAGGCGTACGAGGCACGATAGACGGAACCCTGCATGAGGGCGACGGCTATTCACTTCGAGTTACCTACGCGGGCGGCGATTTCTAGTGAAATCTGCTCTTATCAGAACTCTGTTCTTCGTCTCCATCGAGGTGGCGATAAAGGACATAGTTCTAGACCGGCGGTCTTTGGTTCATTCATCATCTCAGGTTAAAGCCCGAGTCGCAAGTTAAAACAAGAAATTAATGAGATTAAGCGGGGTTAATCACTTAAAGCCCCTCCTTAAGCCGATTAACCCGCACTTTCTCCCACCTAAAAGGCCCGGCTGAAAGACCCAGAAACCGTGTTCTAGAGGTAAAAACGCTTTCCATCCGAGAATAAGAAGCAACGCTCCGCCGCCACACCCAGGTGCACCCGCTCCCCAATACTTAGGGAGGAGCCGCCCTGCGCATCCGAGATAAAGAACTCAAGCTCCTGACCGGCACGCACTCGGGCACTCAACTCAGAATCCGCCGAAGCCCGTCGAGATTCCAGAGGTAGGGACACCGCCTCTAACAGACGCGCACGGTACAGCATGCCACCCACCAGATGGCGGCTGCCAAGCACCTGCACCGGCAGAGCATGAGCAGCGTCTGCTGCCACAGGGCACAGCGCGGTCGCACGAATCGCCAGCTCACACCCGGCAGGAAGCGACTCAGAATCCTCAAGATTCAAAAGGTTCAGCGCGGGCGCCGCCAAAAGCTTAGCCACCTGCAGAGTATGCGGATGCGCCAGCAGCCGCTCCGGAGTGTCCACCTGCACCAGGTAGCCAGCATCCATCACCGCCACCCGCTGACCCAGCATGAGCGCCTCATTCTGATCATGGGTCACGTACAGGCCCGTAAAACCGTAACGCTCATGCAGGCGCACAATGTCGGCGCGGATACTCGCACTCATCTGCTCATCCACACTCGCCAGCGGCTCATCAAAAAGAACCACCGGAGCACGACGAATCAAAGCACGCGCAATACCCACACGCTGAGCCTGACCACCCGACAGTTGCGAAGGCTTACGGGATTCCAGCCCCTCAAGCTTCAAAGCCTCCAGCAGCTCACGGTAGTAGTCCATATCAACCCGACCGGCGAACGCACCCAGCCGGGTCGGAAACAGAATATTGTCCTTCACGCTCAGGTGCGGGTACAGAATAGGGCGCTGAAAAACCACACCCACCGAGCCGCGTTCCAGAGGCTGACCAGCGTAGGTCACCCGACCGGCGCTCGGCTCCTCCAGGCCGGCAATAATACGCAACAGAGTCGACTTACCCGTACCCGAAGAACCAACCAGAGAAATCAACTCGCCAGGGTGCACATCCAGGTCAATCTCATTCAGAACCGTCGTATCGGTGCCAAAGGTCTTAGCGACACCTCGAATACGCAGGCCTTCAAAAGGCTCCGCCGCGGCAGAAGAATAGGATACAGAAGTCATTCCCCCATTATCGCCGAAACTTGTGCCCGGCACGGGTGCAGAAGATAAGCACCGTCATAAAACAACGCGCGAGCCTCGCACCAGAGTCTCATGTGAGCACCCTAGCTCGGTCGTACCAGCAAACGCCCCTTCAACGCCAGATGCAGCGTACCCACCCACAGGAAGATGAGGAAAGCCGTACCCGCCACCGTTAGCGCAGGACCCACCAACCCCAGCGAGCCAGCAGCCGTCAAGCGAATACCGCTCGCCGCCATGGAAGCCATACCGAACGAGAAACCCCACATGCTCATCGAGAAACCACCCTCAAGAGTCCAGGGGAGCAAACGCATCAAGAAGAACAGCTGCAGAATGCCATAACCGGTCAGTATCAGGAAGAACCAGTCCACCGTGCCGCCGTTAGCCGCCAGGTACGCGTTACCACCCACAAAAGGCGGCGCCATCTGAACACCGATGACACCGCGCTCCCCCTGAGGTAGCGGGGCCAGGGTGCGCAGGCGGCTCAGAATTGCGGCCTCAACACTGAACCACGAAATCAGGCCCGCACCGAAGAAGAGCATCGCCATATCGTGCCACCCCACAAAGCCCATCGCCGTAGCGGTCGCAAAATTTGTCGCCACAGTCGGCAGATACAGCACCGGCGAGGCAGCCTCAGGCGCATACCCACCACGCCATGTACCGGCAATACGATGAGACGCGAAATACAACTGACCCACAGCTCCCAGCACCACCAGAGTCAGAGCCGGAGCCTCAGCATAGGGGTAGAGAGCCGCACCCACCTGCGCCGTCGTCGCCGGAACCAGCGAAAAGAAGCAGGTACGCGCCGGATGCTCCCAAAAACCACGCACCCACGCACGGTACTTCACCATCGAATGAACCAAAAACCCCACAAGAAGCAGCCACACCACAGCGTTAAAAGCCAGGATGCTCTCCCCCACCCAATCAGGTGCCATTCCCTTCGACGCACCGGTACGCCAGGCAGCGCCCAAAGCACCGGTGCCCAGCGCCACCGCAAAATAATTGACCGGCACGCTGAGACCGCGACGGGCGCTCTGCTCGTTCTGAAGGGAAGAAGGCATTAGGTTTACCTCTCATAGTTGTAGGGCAGGATGGGGGCACGCAGCCCCAATATGTGTTTCGACGGTGCCGGGACATGGACAGGCCCAACGGAACCAGGGGCTAGAAAAACATTCTATGTTTTAAGCCTATATAAGCTGGAAGTCCGTGACGTACTTTAACTGACGCCGGTCACACATGTCTTGAATCTTCACGCTGTGTTTTGAATCTTCACACAGACAAAATCATGCACAAAAAAATCGCCCCCGACGCCTAAACGTCGGGGGCGACTACTAGCTAAATGCTAGAAGCTACAGGTGCATACCTTAGGCAGCAACGGCAGCCGGATCAACGGGGATGCCGGGGCCGAAGGTGGTAGCAACGGTTGCCTTGGAGATGTAACGACCCTTAGCCGAAGAGGGCTTCAGACGGTTAACCTCTTCCAGAGCTGCCTGGAAGTTCTCCTCGAGCTGCTCAGCGGTGAAGGAAGCCTTACCGATGATGAAGTGCAGGTTGGGAGTTACGGTCAACGCGGAAGTCGATCTTACCGCCCTTGATGTCTGCAACAGCCTTTGCAACATCCATGGTCACGGTACCGGTCTTGGGGTTCGGCATCAGGTTACGGGGACCCAGGATCTTACCCAGGCGGCCGACCTTGCCCATCATGTCGGGGGTTGCAACCGCTGCGTCGAAGTCAGTCCAGCCGCCAGCGATCTTTGCGATCAGCTCGTCGGAACCAACGTAGTCAGCGCCAGTCGCCTCAGCCTCAGCGACCTTTGGGGCCTCGTCGCGATAACGACCACGCGAGCGGTCTTACCGGTGCCGTGGGGCAGGTTCACGGTACCGCGAACCATCTGGTCTGCCTTACGGGGGTCAACGGACAGACGCATTGCAACCTCAACGGTTGCGTCGGTCTTGGTGGAAGAGGTTTCCTTCGCCAGGGCAACTGCCTCAGCGGGGGTGTAGAGCTTACCCTCTTCAATCTTGGCTACAGCCGCTTTGTACGCCTTGTCGCGCTTTGCCATCTGCTTTTCTCCTTATGCAGTTGTGGTCTCGTGAGCCGCGCTCGGCTCTGCCACATCCCGTCCATACGACGGGCATTTACAAGTTCTGTGTAGAAAAATCTACGGTGCCGATTACTCGGCTATTCGGCGAACCGAAATTACTCGACGGTGATACCCATGGAACGAGCGGTACCTGCGATGATCTTGGAAGCAGCATCCAGGTCGTTTGCGTTCAGGTCGGGCATCTTGGTCTCAGCGATCTCGCGCACCTGAGCCTCGGTCAGCGAACCAACCTTGGTGGTGTGAGGAACAGCGGAGCCCTTAGCAACGCCAGCGACCTTTCTTGATCAGCTGGGAAGCCGGAGGGGTCTTGGTGATGAAGGTGAAGGAGCGATCCTCGTAGACGGTAATCTCAACGGGGATGATGTTACCGCGCTGCGACTCAGTTGCAGCGTTGTATGCCTTGCAGAACTCCATGATGTTCACACCGTGCGAGCCCAGTGCGGGGCCGACGGGGGGAGCCGGGTTAGCGGCGCCTGCCTGGATCTGCAGCTTGATGAGGCCAGTGACCTTCTTCTTGGGAGCCAATGTAGGGTCCTTTTCTTAGCTGGGAACCGACGCACAGGAGCGTACGCCGGCAAGACGGTGACCGTGGCGCGGTCACCCGTGCATCCGCATGAAAGCGTGACATGCGCATACACAAACCAACATTCTAGCGTTAATCAGCGACTTAATCCAGCGCCAGCTAGCAGAAAGGTTAAACCTCGTCCGCACAGCCGCCGCTTATAAAGCCGACACAAAATATGAGCCCCGCACCAACAGTGCGAGGCTCATATTCACACGCTAGAAGCGTTAAATCTTTTCAATCTCGGTGAAGCTCAAGGTCACCGGGGTGTCGCGGCCGAAGACGGAAATCATCACAACAATCTGCTGGGACTCGCCCTTGATCTCCGAAACGGTAGCGTCCATGCCCTCGAAAGCACCGGACTTCACGCGGACGTTCTCGCCCACAGTGTAGTCAGACTCGATAACGGGCTTGGAAACGGGCAGGCCCTGGCTCTGCTGCTGCTCTTCAAAGACCGGCAGCAGCATGTCAAAGACCTCGTCCATGCGCAGCGGGACCGGGTTGTACGCGTCCTGACCCACGAAGCCAGTCACACCGGGGGTGTGGCGGACAACGCCCCACGAGTGGTCGGTCAGTTCCATACGAACCAGAACGTAACCGGGAACGCGCACGCGGCGGATGGTCTTCTTCACGGTGTTCTTGAACTCAACCACGGTCTCCATGGGAACCTGAACCTCGAAGATCTCATCTTCAGCTTCCAGGTTCTGGATACGGGTCTCGATACCGGTCTTCACCTTGTTCTCGTAACCGGAGTAGGTGTGCACCACGTACCAGTCGCCCGCCTGACGGCGCAGCTTGGACTTGAATTCTTCCAGAGCGTCGACTTCCTCAGCCGCCTCAGCAGCTGCTTCAGCCACCTCGACAGCCTCGGTAGCTTCCTCAGCCTGCTGCTCAATAGCCGCAGACTCCTCAGTAGCCTCAGCAGCGGCTACCTCGACCTCTTCAATCTCGGATACCAGTTCCTGCTCGGACACGTCGCTCCTACTTTCTATCGTTAATCATCTAGAGGGGACTCCCACTCGCCAATACGCTGAGGGAAATCACTGATGGGGCACCCCAGATCAGGATGCAGCCAGTACTAGTTACGCTGAATCGTTCCGTTACCGAAAATCCAGAATGCTCCCTGGCCGAAAAGATAATCCAGACCAGAAATAAGCAGGAGCATCACCACGACAAAGAACAGGACAGCAAAGAAGTAGCCAACCAGTTCGCGTCCGGTGGGAGTAGTAACCTTCTTCAACTCCGCAATAACTTCACGGAGGAATGCAAAAATACGGCCGAAGAAACCGAGCTTCTTATCGCTCTTCGACGATGCGCCGGGCTGAACAGCCTTCTCGGCGGTAGCAGACGATGCCATTTCTTCTGCCCCTTTCTGAGTCTAAAAAAGTACGCCCGGGGAACGGGCGTACGAAGATGTTATTGAGGCAATAAAGCAGGGCGGACAGGACTCGAACCTGCAACCTGCGGTTTTGGAGACCGCTGCTCTACCAATTGAGCCACCACCCTTTGAAGTTTTCACTTCAGGTGTGAGAGTTGCTTCTCACTCGCTTGCTCCTCCATTGCCTCCTAAGCCGTGGCTTTAGAGGGGCAAACAATTACACCCTTGCGGGTGCAGAACTAACTGTAAACCATCTTTCGGGGCCGATGCAACTTCAGAATGTAATATTTTTTCGAAAAACCTCTTGAGATACCTTGACGAAGGGTTCCGCATCACCACTAGTGACCCGTATTCTATTACTAAGGAACGCCGCTCACACCCGCGCCCATCACGCGCGAATTGGTCCTCCACGCGTATTCCCATCACCTATTTCCTTGTCGACTTCACGCCGGCAGCGCACAAGAAGAAAGAGAAGAGAGCCCCATGGCGCGTATTTCAAGCCGCATCGGTGCCATCGCACCCTCCGCAACCCTTGCCGTCGACGCAAAGGCAAAAGCACTCAAGGCTCAGGGACGCCCCGTCATCGGTTTCGGTGCAGGCGAACCGGACTTCCCCACCCCCGCGCACATTGTTGACGCAGCACGCGAGGCGCTCAACGACCCCAAGAACTTCCGCTACTCCCCCGCCTCCGGCCTTCCCGAACTGAAGAAGGCCATCGCGGAAAAGACCCTGCGCGACTCCGGCGTAGAGGTTGACCCCCTCCCAGGTTATCGTCACCAACGGTGGCAAGCAGGCCGTCTACCAGGCCTTTGCAACCGTCATCGACGAAGGCGACGACGTCCTGCTGCCCGCCCCCTACTGGACCACCTACCCCGAATGCATCCGCCTGGCAGGTGGCAACCCCATCGAGGTTTTCGCCGGTAGCGACCAGCACTACAAGGTCACCGTCGAGCAGCTCGAAGCCGCATACACCCCCGCCACCAAGGCACTTATCTTCGTCTCCCCCTCCAACCCGACCGGTGCCGTCTACACCGAAGAGGAAACCCGCGCCATCGGCGAATGGGCACTGTCCAAGGGTATTTTCGTGCTGACCGACGAGATTTACGAACACCTCACCTATGACGGTGTTAAGGCAGTCTCCATCCTGAAGGCAGTACCCGAGCTCGCCGACCTGTGCGTCATTCTCAACGGCGTGGCAAAGACCTACGCCATGACCGGTTGGCGTGTGGGCTGGATGATTGGCCCGCGCGACGTTATCGCCGCAGCCTCCAACCTGCAGTCCCACATGACCTCCAACGTCAACAACATCGCCCAGCGTGCCGCCCTTGAAGCACTGACTGGCCCGCAGGATGACGTGGAAATCATGCACGCCGCCTTCGATCGCCGCCGCCGCACCATTGTGGAGGGCCTGAACGCAATTGAAGGCGTGCACTGCCCCGTACCCACCGGCGCATTCTACGCCTACCCGGACGTACGCGAGCTGCTCGGCAAGGAAATTGAAGGCGTACGCCCGCAGACCAGTGCAGAACTGGCTGAGCTCATCCTCGAAAAGGCTGAGGTCGCCGTGGTTCCCGGTGAGGCATTCGGCCCCAGCGGCTACCTGCGCCTCTCCTACGCACTGAGCGACGAGGACCTGGCGGAGGGTCTGGCACGTCTGCAGAAGTTCCTCGGTCAGGCACGCGACTAGTTCCTTACCCCTGACCCCGCCCACTGAACCGTGCAACTCACCTCGATGGAGGTTGCGGTTCGGTAGGGACGGCGGTTCAGACGTGGGATGAACCGGCACAAAACGATCAATCACAGGGCTATTGACCGTTTTTTGCCCTAGAAACCGAGAATCCCACAAATATTTAAAAATATTTTTAAAACGAATGAGGCTTCCCGCATCTTTACAGATGCGAGGAAGCCTCATTCGTCTCTTCGGTGCCATAGGTGGGAAAGGGCGGCTATTTGTGTTTCAAACCCAAACATACAGGTACCAAAAACCTGAACTTTTCAGCACCAAAACGGGCGTTCCCACGGCTTTCCACCACTACCCACACAACCCAAACATCGCTAAAATAGAGACCAAGAGAACGACCTCCCGTCCGGCGCACATCCGCGCGCCGAATTTGTGGAGGTCATAGTTATATACACGCGCGCACAACACCTAAAACGCGCAGACATTAGGAGCCAACCATGAAGATCGGTCTGCTTACTTCCGGCGGCGACTGCCCCGGCCTGAACGCTGTCATCCGCGGCGCTGTCCTCAACGGCGTCAAGAAGTACGGCTACGAGTTCGTCGGCTTCCGCGATGGCTGGCGCGGCGTCGTTGAAGGCGACTACATGGACCTGCCCCGCCAGAAGGTCCGCGGCCTGGCATCCCAGGGCGGTACCATCATCGGTACCTCCCGCACCAACCCCTTCGACGGCCCCAACGGTGGCCCCGAAAACATCGAAATCATGATGGAACGCCACGGCATCGACGCAATCGTCGCTATCGGCGGTGAAGGCACCCTCGCAGGCGCAAAGCGTCTGGCAGACGCAGGCCTGCCCGTCATCGGTGTCCCCAAGACCATTGACAACGACCTGCGCGCAACCGACTACACCTTCGGCTTCGACACCGCAGTGTCCATCGCAACCGAGGCAATGGACCGCATCCGCACCACCGGCGAATCGCACCACCGTTGCATGGTCGCCGAGGTCATGGGCCGCCACGTCGGCTGGATTGCACTGCACTCCGGCATGGCAGCAGGCGCACACGCAATCCTGATCCCCGAGGTCAAGGTCTCCATGGAGCAGGTTGCAAACTGGGTCAAGGAAGTACACGACCGCGGCCGCTCTCCCCTGGTTGTTGTTGCTGAAGGCTTCATCCCCGAAGGCTTCGACGACGTCATGGCAAACAAGGGTACCGAGAAGGACGGTCGTCCCCGCCTCGGTGGTATCGGTGAGTACATCACCCAGGAAATCGAGAAGATGACCGGCGTCGAAACCCGCAACACCATCCTGGGCCACATCCAGCGCGGTGGCGCACCCACCGGCTACGACCGCGTGCTCGCAACCCGCCTGGGCATGGGCGCAGTCGACATGGTCGCTCAGAAGCAGTGGGGCAAGATGGTCTCCGTTCAGGGCACCGAAATCAAGTACGTACCCCTCGAAGAGGCACTGGACGGTCTGAAGTCCGTACCTCAGGAACGCTGGGAAGAAGCAGCCGTCCTCTTCGGCCGCTAAACCCCACAGCCTCAGCACATGAGACAGCCTCAGCACATTAGCTGGGCGCACATACTAAAACCGCGGAGGCGGGCACTCGCAACGAGTGTCCGCCTCCGCGGTTTTATGCAGGTAGTCAGCTGCTATTGCCTAGTCGGATGCTCTAGCGCTTTAAGAAGTCCTGACCTGCCAAAGAACGACGCGCCACCTCACCGGACTCCGGCGAAACCACCGTCGTCTGAGCCACCGCGTACTCGGTTGCCGGTGCCGGCGACCCATCGGGCAGGAAGTCGCCGCCATCGACCGCACGCAAAGGCGCCTGCGGATCAACACCGCGCTTGATCACAGCCAACGCAATCGGGCCCGCCTCGTGATGCAACGCCACCGAGGTAATGCGACCGACCGGGCGGGACTTGCCCTCCACAAACAGTTCACTACCTGCCGCCGGCAGGGTGTGCTCCGAACCGTCAATATCCAAGAACACCAGACGGCGCGGCGGACGACCTAGGTTATGCACGCGCGCCACCGTCTCCTGGCCCTTGTAGCAGCCCTTATCGAAATGCACCGCGGTACGGGTGTAATCCAGCTCCTGAGGGATGGCCTTATCGTCAGCCTCGGTGCCGTAGCGCGGGCGCCACGCCTCAATACGCAGAGCCTCCGCAGCCCACAGACCTGCCCAGCGAACGTCCTCGGAGTCAGCCAGGGAGGGCAGAACAGAGCGCGGCACAATGCTCAAGAAACGCTTGTAGTCCGCACCCGGGTGATGATCGCCCGCCTCATCGTAACGGTAGCTACCCGGTGCCGGAGTGTGCCAAGGATCCTCCCAGACCAGCGGCTGAGCCTCAGCGAGCGCCGGATGCACCGAACCGTCCAGAAGGATCGGGTTGCGGGCGGTCTCCAGCACGGCGTATTCGTCGCTGAGGTTCTGCACCTCAACGCGCATCATGAATTTCATGCGGTTCAGGTAATCGGTCAGGGGCTGAGCCTGGTCGCCTTCCACAATCAGCCAGAGTGCCTCGCCGTCCTCGATAGCGGCGGGTGCGTACTCCACTCGGCCCTGAGGGGAAAGCAACAGGAACTCGCGGCTCTCCCCGGCGGTCATGCCGGTCAGAATCTGCGAGGCGATGGAGGTCAGCCAATTCTGGCGGTCCGGCCCCTCAACACGCACCACGCCCAGGGAGGAGCGGTCCACCAGCACCAGCGGCTCGCCTGCTTCTGCGGAGCGGTCAAAGCTGAGGGCGCGCTGCTCCAGCATGGGGTTGCCGTAGTGTGCGGCAACGCCCGCATCCAGCCCGGAGGCGGCGAAAGCGCCGTGCAGGCTCAGCAGGGGGCTTACCGGGCGGGCTGCAGCGGGCTGGGGTACCTCAGTCTGAGGCGCTTCAAGCGAAGATTCAGTCACGGAAGGTGCACCTTTCACGTAAAGAGTCTGCCCCGCCGACCAGCGGGGCAGACTCACGTTAGTTATTAGGCGGTGGGCTCGGAGCCGGGCTCACCGGTGGGCTCTTCACCGTCCAGGGAACCGAACATCGAGGTACCCAGGGAATCGCCGGTCATCGACGAGGTCTTACGCAGCTCAGCGGAGGCATGCTTGTGGAGCTTGCCCTCGGCGTCCGCGACCTCCCAGTCCCACATGAGGTTGCCGTTGACCAGGCCCCACAGGCGCACGGAGCCCGCGTAGTCGTGGGAGATGTCGTCGCGCAGCAGGTTGCCGGTCTGCATGCGAATGACCGGGCCCTTGACCATGCCCACGTAGTTTTCGCTAATACCGCCGGGGTGCGCGATGGTCGCCAGCAGGGAGAAGCCGTCGTCCTCGTTGCGCAGGGTTTCAACGCTCTCGGCGTCGGGGAAGGCGGGTACAACATCCTTGGGGACAATACCGAAGCCGCCGTCGGCGTCGGTCAGGGGGCGGTCAATCTGCCAGAAACCGGTTTCAACGGTGATGGGGCGCAGCTTCTGACCCTCGTCATCGAGCAGGAAAGACTCAGCGCGGTATTCGATGAAGGGCAGACCGTCCTGCTCAAAAGTAATAATCTGGCCGAAGGGGGTGTTTTCCTGGCCTTCGTACCACATGGTTCCGGTACCTTCCCAGGTGCCGAGCAGCCATGCGAAGGGAACAAGTTCAGGGGTTAGGTTGGTAGGGATTTCAATAGCCATACCCTCTATTCTAGTACCCGCGGGTAAAACAGTGCCCTATTCGTTCGTCCACGGCACGTTTGTCCACGGCACGGGGTAGCGTCGCCGCCTGCAGAGTGAAGTGAACGGTGCGGTGGGCGGCATAAAGAAAACCCCCAACCGGAGGGGACCGGGTGGGGGTTCACGCCGTCATTGGCGAGGCGGTACGAACCGTATGAGGCAACCGCCTAAAGCCCTGTGTGGGCGATGCTTCTGCTCTGTGCGGGAAGATTACTTCTGACCGCTGAAGAGGCCACGCAACACTGCGAATGCACCGATACCGATGCACACGGAGATGATAGCCATCAGCGACATGAAGAGAGCTTCAAGAGCCATAAGATTGTTTTCCATGCCTTAAACCTACCACAGACCCACCCCGAAAAGGTGCAGAAAAGGGCGCAGAATCAGCGGCAGAAACATAGTGGACATCAAAGCCAGTTACCGGGCACACGATCCGCCTAGCACCGGGCAAAATCCCGGTTCCGCGCCAGCATGTCAAAACCCCGCGGTCATCGACCGAAAAGGCTGTATGCACAGTCCGGAATACGATATTCGCACCCACTCTGCGATGGCCCCCACAGCTGTGCCACAGGCGGGCGAGTACACTAGAAAGAGCCCAAAAGTTTTACACGGGAAATACGCGGGAAAGGAGAGGATGTGTACCGTATTGCGCTCATGAGCGATACCGCCGCGCAGGATATGATCCCCTCGCTGAGCCTCCTCAGCCACAAGGTACACGTCTTCCCGCTCGATACCGCCCACACCGCACTCGAATCCGAGGCTTTCGACCTGCTCATGGTCGACGCCCGCACCGCACTCGTACAGGCACGCCAATGCGCCCAGCTGTTGCGCGCCGCCGGCGTACAGTTGCCGCTCATCGCGCTCCTGAACGAAGGCGGTATGGCGGCGGTTGCAGCCTCCTGGCAGGTTGACGATATTGTTTCTGACCAGGCCTCCCCCCTCCGAAATGGATGCGCGCCTGCGCCTCGCCATCAAGAGCGACACCGGTGCAGAAGAAGAGAACTCCGAAGAGCGCATCGTGCGCGCGGGCAACCTCGTGATTGACACCCAGGCGTACTCCGCACATCTTTCCGGTACCGCGCTGAACCTGACCTTCAAAGAGTTTGAACTGCTCAAGTTCATGGCTCAGCACCCCGGACGCGTCTTCTCCCGCGCCCAGCTGCTCTCCGAGGTGTGGGGTTACGACTCCTATTACGGCGGCACCCGCACCGTGGACGTGCACGTGCGTCGTCTGCGTTCCAAGCTCGGCACCGAATACGAGCAGATGATTTCGACCGTGCGTAACGTGGGCTATTCCTTCAACAGCACCCGCTAAATTTTGCGGCACCAACCGCTGTTTTGGTGTGCCCGTTCTCAAGTAGCCTCGCCGATGAGCCGAGTACCAGAATGTGCAAATGTTCCGGTTCTTGTCATATTCACCCAGGAAGAAGAGCAAACTCTTCAAAGAGCAACCATCCCCGGTAGAGTTGAATCAGAAGGCTACGAAAGAAGGCGATGATGGTACACAGTCAGACACCCAATCCCTCCACCCTGCCCGCTGAAAGCTCCCTTGTTTACGCGGAACCGCAGCTCACCGAAGAGCTGCTGGAACGATTCGATTCCTTTGCGCAGGCGGTTGCTAAGCACGATGGCGTTTCGGCGTTCTCCGAGCAGACCCGCATTGAGCTGAGCAAGGCATTGCGTGAAAGCACCCTGACCCCTCCGCGTTTCTTTGTCGCCGAGGATAACGGCACCCTCGCCGCCGTGTTCGTGGCGCTCACCCCCGCCAACGACGAAGATACCGGCGTGATTGAGGCAGCCGTCACCCCCGAACACCGCGGACGAGGCGCCGGTAGCGCATTCTTCGACCACGCCGTCCGCCAGCTGGGTGAAGACGCCGTACGATACCGCCTCTGGGTTCACGGCAGTGCCACCGACACCGGCATTGAAAGCCCCGCCCACGCGTTCGCGACCCTGCACGGCTTCGAGCCGGTACGTGTGTTGTACAAGATGGTTCTGCCCCTGGACGCGCAGACCCGCGAAGAGCTCGTGGAACGCTCCGATGCGCGCACTCTGCCGGAGAACCTGCGGATGCGCACCTTCACCGGCGCGGACGAATTCCCCTGGCTGCGCGTGAACGCCGCAGCGTTTGCGCACCACCCGGAGCAGGGCAAGCTCACCCTTGCCGATTTGCGCGAGCGCACCGGCTCCCCCTGGTTCCGTCCCGAGGGTTTCTTCATCGCCTCCGAGGTGGAGGACGACTCCGCTATTGCGGCGTTCACCTGGACGAAGATCCCGACCGGTCAGGAGCAGGGCGAGCTGTCCCCCGCCGGCGAGATTTATGTGGTGGGTGTGAGCCCGCAGGCTCAGGGAGGCGGCCTGGGCCGAACCCTCACCCTGCGCGCGCTGGCGTACCTGGCGTGCGCTGAGGATGAGAAGGGTGAGCCGCTGCGCGCCATCGACCTGTACGTGGACGCCGATAATGACGCCGCCTACGCCCTCTACACGTCCCTGGGCTTTGGTGTGGCGACGGTTGACCGCATGTACGCCCCCGCCCAGCAGAATGAGCCTGCCGCCTAGTTTTGGTGCGCCACAGTTGGCGTACTTCTTCACGACTTATCCCCGATCAGAAAGGCAAGTACAGTATGGTACCCGCCCCCAATGGCCTGAATAAGGCGCCTAAGCCCAAGCCCTCTGAGCCGGCACCCATGACCGGTGTTATTCACATTGGCCACGATATTTCGAAGATTGAGCGTGCCGAGTCTCGCGGTGACCGCATTGAGAAGGGCGAGAAGCGCTCCTACTTCAGCCTTGAAGAGGAGTTCGGCCCGGAGCGTTTCTTTGACCGTGAGAGCAGCTGGCTGGACTTCAACACCCGCGTGCTGGAGCTCGCGGAGGACCCGAACCTGTTCCTGCTGGAGCGTCTGAACTTCCTGGCGATTGTGGCCTCTAACCTGGACGAGTTCTTCATGGTGCGTGTGGCGGGTCTGAAGCGTCGCATTGCGACCGGTCTGGCGGTTCCTTCGGCTGCCGGTCTGAGCCCCGAGGAGCAGATGGAAGAGATTGCTGAGCGCGCTCACCAGCTGCAGGCTCGTCACGCTGATGTGTTCCACAACCAGGTGCTGCCGGCTCTGGAGGAGCAGAACATCCGTATCGTGGGTTGGAACGACCTGGATACGGACGCTAAGCAGCGTCTGCGTCAGGAGTTCATGCAGGACATCTTCCCGATTCTGACTCCGCTGGCGGTTGACCCGGCGCACCCCTTCCCGTACATTTCGGGCCTGTCGCTGAACCTTGCGGTGCTGGTGCGTAACCCGCAGACCGGCAAGGAGCTGTTCGCTCGTGTGAAGGTGCCCGATCAGCTGGACCGTATGGTCTCTGTGGATGGTTCGCGTGCCGCCAACACTGCTGGCCGCGAGAGCCGCTACATTGCGCTCGAAGACATCATTGCTGAACACCTGGATACGCTCTTCCCGGGCATGGAGGTTGTGGAGCACCACGTCTTCCGCGTGACCCGTAATGAGGATCTCGAGGTGGAAGAGGACGATGCAGAGAACCTGCTGAAGGCTCTGGAGAAGGAGCTTCTGCGCCGTCGTTTCGGTCCGCCGGTCCGCTTGGAGGTTGAGGACACCATCAACCCGACCATCCTGGATCTGCTGATTTCTGAGCTAAACATTGATGAGTCCGAGGTGTACCGTCTGCCTGCTCCGCTGGATCTGCGCGGCATGAGCGCGATTGTTCGTGCGAACCGCCCGGCTCTGCACTACCCCAAGCACATTGCGCACACTTCCCGCTGGCTCAACGCCACCGAGACTGCGAAGGCTGCGGATGTGTTCGCTGCCGCCCGCGACCACGACGTGCTGCTGCACCACCCGTACGATTCGTTCGCGACCAGTGTGCAGGCGTTCCTGGCTCAGGCTGCCGCCGACCCGCGTGTTCAGGCGATTAAGCAGACCCTGTACCGCACCAGTGGCGACTCCCCCCATCGTGGATGCGCTGATTGAGGCGGCGGAGGCTGGCAAGCAGGTTGTGGCGCTGGTGGAGATTAAGGCTCGCTTTGATGAGGAAGCCAACATCTCCTGGGCTCGTAAGCTGGAACGCGCGGGCGTGCACGTGGTGTACGGCATCGTGGGTTTGAAGACTCACTGCAAGCTGTCGCTGGTGGTGCGCCGCGAGGGTAACCACCTGCGTCGTTACGCGCACATTGGTACCGGTAACTACCACCCGTCGACCGCTCGTTTCTACGAGGATTTGGGCATCATCACCTGCGATGAGCAGATTTGTGAGGATGTTTCCCGCCTGTTCAACCAGCTGTCTGGTTACGCGCCGAAGACCAACTACCAGTCGCTGCTGGTGGCGCCGCGTACTCTGCGTAGCGGCCTGATTGAGTGCATCGATCAGGAGATTGAGAACCACAAGGCGGGCCGTCCGGCGAAGATTCAGATCAAGTGCAACTCCATGGTGGATGAGGCCATCATCGATTCGCTGTACCGTGCTTCGCAGGCTGGTGTGCCAGTGGATGTGGTGGTTCGCGGTATTTGCGCGCTGCGCCCGGGCGTTAAGGGTCTGAGCGAGAATATTCGCGTCCGTTCGGTGCTGGGCCGCTTCTTGGAGCACTCGCGCGTGTTTGCGTTTGAGAACGGTGGCGATCCGATTGTCTACATTGGCTCTGCCGATATGATGCACCGCAACCTGGACCGCCGCATTGAGGCTCTGGTACCGGTGAAGGATCCGCGCCACGTGAAGTACCTGCGTGACATGTTCACCATCTACATGAGTGATTCTTCGCGTACTTGGCACCTGGATTCTGAGGGTAACTGGACCCGCCACGACACCGATGATCAGGGCAACCCGCTGCAGGATGTGCAGTCGTACTACCTGAGCTCGCGTTCCCGTAAGAACGTGGTGGATAAGGTCTAAGGATTTGCCGCTGACCTGCCGGTGATTTCTGGTGGTGAACCCCGTCTGTTCTCGCGCTTTATGGCGTGGGGCAGGCGGGGTTTGCCGCGTGTCGTGCAAAAACGTGCGGTGGACTAGTGCACTTAGCGCAAAAGTGAACAACAGGTTACGTTGAGATTACAACTTGACCGTTCTCTCCCCTACAATTAGACGCGGAGCATGGTGCCCGTTGGCATTGTGCGCAGCCTAGCGAAGAGGATCAGAGAGAGATATGGCACCGCTGGATTCCCCCTCCATCTACTACTCGGCACGACGTTTTGATGCGGTCAACAGCATTGACCGCGCCCCCACAAACACTGCGGATATTGTTGCTTCTGGCGCACTGATTTGGCGCATGCGCGATGGTGCGCTTGAGGTCCTGATTATTCACCGCCCCCGCTACGATGACTGGTCCTGGCCTAAGGGCAAGCAGGATCCGGGCGAGTCCCTGGCGGAGACCGCTATTCGCGAGATTCGCGAAGAGGTTGGCCTGCAGGTTGTTTTGGGCGTGCCCCTGGCGGTGACGTCCTACCCGGTGGGTGGCCGCCCGAAGGATGTTTTCTACTGGGCTGCTGAGCTGCCCGATGGTGCCCGCGCCCTGGCGGATGAGGGTGAAGTGGATGAGCTGCGTTGGGTAACCACCGATGTGGCTCGCGCACTGCTGACCAACCAGGATGACCTAGCGCCTCTGGAATCTCTGGAAGCCCTGGCTGAGGCAGACGCGCTGCGCACCCGCCCGGTGCTGATTGCCCGCCACGCGAAGGCTAAGCCGCGTTCGAACTGGGCTGCCGCTGAGGATGACCGTCCGCTTGCGGCGACCGGCAAGCGTCAGGCACTGGCTTCTAGCCGCCTCTTTGCGGCGTGGGCTCCGAGCCGTATTATTTCTTCCCCGTGGCTGCGTTGCGTTCAGACTGTGACCCCGTACTCGGTGGATTATGGTGTGTCGGTGAAGGAGAAGAAGTCCCTGTCTGAGGCTGGCGCTCAGCGTCACCCGGCACGTGTTGCCCGTACCGTGGTATCCCTGTTCGATAAGGATTCTTCCTCGCTGCTGTGCACGCACCGCCCGGTACTGCCTCGGGTGATGGATGTTCTGCGTGAGTACCTGTTTGAGGGTTCCGCCGAGCTTCTTCCGACCGAGGACCCGTACCTGGAGCCCGGCGATACCCTGGTTCTGCAGGTGACTGAGGGCGATGACCCGCGTATTGTCTCGGTGGAGCGAGTACGCGCGGCCCTGGATTAGACTTCTGAGCTAGATTTTTAGCTTCTGCTGGCGAGCGCGCTGGGCTTTATGCTCAGCGCGTTTGCTATATCCGTACATCTTCGAGAGTTTTACAATAGAGGGGCGGCTGATTGTGCCGCTTCTGACGCCTACTAACAGGATTCAAGGTTTTTCTTATGACTCATGCAATCCCCACCCCTTACGAAGATCTTCTGCGCGAAATCCTCGAGGAGAACAAGGACGCCATTGCGGCGGATGCGCAGCGTTCCGACCGTACCGGCACCGGTACCTTCGGCGTGTTTGGCCGTCAGATGCGTTTTGATCTGCGTGAGTCGTTCCCGCTGATTACCACCAAGCGCGTGCATTTTAAGTCCGTTGCTATTGAGCTGCTGTGGTTCTTGCGCGGTTCTTCGAATGTGCGCTGGTTGCAGGAGCGCGGCGTGACCATTTGGGATGAGTGGGCTGATGAGAACGGCGATTTGGGCCCAGTGTACGGCGTGCAGTGGCGTTCGTGGCCGACCCCCGATGGTGGCACGATTGACCAGATTGCGAAGGTTATCGAGTCGCTGAAGAATAACCCGAGCTCTCGCCGCCACATCGTTTCGGCGTGGAACCCCGCCGAGGTGGACAGCATGGCGCTTCCCCCCTGCCACGCACTCTTCCAGTTCTACGTGCACGAACGCGCGGACGGTGTGAAGGAGCTGTCCTGCCAGCTGTACCAGCGTAGCGCGGACATGTTCCTGGGTGTGCCCTTCAACATCGCCTCGTACGCGCTGCTGACCTACCTGATTGCGCAGGAGGTGGGCATGGAGCCGGGCGAGTTCATCTGGACCGGCGGCGACTGCCACATCTACTCAAACCACCTGGAGCAGGTGAAGAAGCAGCTGGGCTACGGCACCGATCCGGAGGGCAACCCCTACCCGCCGCGCGAACCGTACCCCTACCCGAAGCTGGTTATTAAGACCAAGAAGCCTTCTATTTTCGATTACGAGTATGAAGACTTTGAGCTGGTGGATTACAAGCACCACCCCGGTATTGCCGCCCCGATTGCGGTCTAACTGCAGGTTGTGAGGAGTCATGATGTATCGTCTGGGCGCTATTTGGGCTCAAACTGATGCCGGCATCATTGGTCGTAACGGGGATATGCCCTGGTACGCTCCGGAAGATTTGGCGCATTTTAAGAAGGTGACGCTGGGTGCTCCGGTGATTATGGGTCGCCGCACCTGGGAGTCGTTCCCGCCGCGTTTTCGCCCCCTACCGGGCCGTACGAATATTGTGATTAGCCGTTCGGTCACCGAGGCGGAAGAACGCGATGGTGCGCTGTGGGTTCCTTCGCTGGATGCGGCGCTGTACGCGGCTCGTGACGCCGCGGGCGCGCCGGTTGAAGATACCCCCGCAGATACCACCGCGGTTGACACCTGGATTATTGGTGGCGGCTCTGTGTACGCGGAGGCTCTCTCCCGCACCGACCTGCCCGCCTTTGGTCGGGTAGAGACGGTGGAGCGTACCCTCTTCTACTGCCAGGAAGGTAACGAGATCACCGGCGATACGCGAGCGCCCGAACTGCAGCTTGCAGATTCTGCGGGTAACTGCGGGGGCCGCTCCCCGAACGGGTGCTGGCGGGTTACCTCCGAGAGTGCCTGGGAGAAGAGCGAGAAGGGCTACCTGCTCGATGAGTCGGGTACGAAGAACCCCATGTACTTCTCGTTCCAGCACCTGGAGCGTCTGTAGCTCTCGCACACGTGCCGGTACCGGGCCGTTCCGAATATCAAATTTTTTGTACGGTGTTAGTCCGCACCCGCCAACCTGAGAGTACACTGGGAACCATGAACTTTAATCCCGGTGACTCTGTAGGTTTTGTTGGCTGGCGCGGCATGGTGGGCTCCGTCCTCATGAAGCGCATGGTTGAGGAAGGCGACTTCGAGGGCATTACCCCCGTCTTCTTCACTACCTCTAATGTTGGTGGCGCAGCGCCCACCTTCGACGGCGTGATTGAGCCGTCCGAGCTGAAGGACGCATACGACATTGACGAGCTGCGTAAGCACTCGATTATTGTGACCGCTCAGGGCGGTGGCTACACCGAGGCTGTGCACCCGAAGCTGCGTGCGGCTGGTTGGGACGGCCTGTGGATTGACGCCGCATCTACCCTGCGCATGAACGATGACTCCATCATCGTGTTGGACCCGATCAACCGCGACGTCATCGACCGCGGCCTGGCATCCGGCGTGAAGGACTTCGTCGGCGGTAACTGCACCGTCTCCTGCCTGCTGATGGGTCTGGGCGGCCTCTTCAAGAAAGATCTGGTCGAGTGGGCAACCTCCATGACCTACCAGGCAGCATCCGGCGGCGGTGCCCGCCACATGCGCGAGGTGCTCGCACAGTTCCGCGACCTGGGCAACGAGGTCTCCGAGGAGCTGAACGACCCCGCATCCGCGATCCTGGATATCGACCGCAAGGTCCTCGCAAAGCAGCGTTCCGGTGAGCTGGATGCCACCCAGTTCGGTGTGCCGCTCTCCGGCTCCCTGATTCCCTGGATTGACTCTGACCTGGGTAACGGTCAGTCCCGCGAGGAGTGGAAGGCTGAGGTCGAGACCAACAAGATCCTGGGCCGCTCCGAGGACGAGAAGATCACCATGGACGGCCTGTGCGTCCGTATCGCTGCGATGCGCTCGCACTCTCAGGCGCTGACCATCAAGCTCAAGAAGGACCTGCCGCTCGAGGAGATTGAGCGCATCATCGCTGAGGACAACCCCTGGGTTCGCTTCGTGCCGAACGAGCGTGAGGCTTCCATGGAGCAGCTGACCCCCGTGGCTGCTTCCGGTTCTCTGGAGATTCCGGTTGGTCGCGTGCGTAAGCTCGCGATGGGCCCCGAGTACATTAGCGCGTTCACCGTGGGTGACCAGCTGCTCTGGGGTGCTGCTGAGCCGATTCGCCGCATGCTGCAGATTGCTATTGGCAAGCTCTAAAGCTCACTGACAAGCTATAACAAAAACCCTCGCTACCATTCTTATCGGATGGGAGCGAGGGCTTTTGTGTCTGCGTATATCTTGCGCGGACCGGGTTAATGAGAGCTGGGTTAGCGCTGGTTTGCGGCGGCCGCCTTACGTTCTGCTTTGCGTGCAGCTTTGCGTTCCTTGCGTTGCTGTCGCCAGGCGCGGTAGCGGTACCAGGCGGTGAGCACCACGTGCTTCATGAAAATATTGGCGCGGCGTGCCCAGGTGAATTCGGTACCCCAAATGCCCAGGCCGATAAAGATGAACAGCCAGCCGGGGCCGGGGGTGACGAGCATAATCAGTCCGGCGATAAAGCAGAAGGCGCCCACGCCGATGACGAGGGGCTTGTAGAGATGACGCATGACCGGATGCGCGTGCATGCGCTCCTTGCGGGCTTCGAGCCAGCGGTGAAAGCGGCTGGTCTCGCTTTCTTTGACTTCATCTTCAATGGTTTTCAGGGGTGGTCCTTCCAAACGTGCCGTAGGTGAGTTTCACCGGGCGGCGGTGGTTAGAGAATAGCATTCACAGCTGGGTTGCGGCTGTGAAAGATTTCTTCATGATGAGATTTTTCCGTCATCTTTAAAATTTTTTCGTTTCAATGGTGTTCAAGTCGAAAGTACCTTTATACACTGTAAAGGACCAATTCACCCGGCACTACGCCTAAACACTAAGGAAGCGACCCACCACCGTGTCCTCCTCACGTCCCGCATCGACGGACTCACTCCGCACCAACGCTGCTGCACCCGCTGCTGAACGCAATGCCGCACCGACTCTCAACGAACGCCTCGAAAACCTGCCCTTCACCCGTGCCCACGGCAAGCTCCTGGGCATCTCGGGTCTCGGCTGGGCGCTGGACGCCATGGACGTCGGCCTCATCTCCTTCGTCATGGCAGCCCTCATCAAGGAATGGCAGCTCAGCCCCACCGAAGCCTCCTGGCTCGGATCCATCGGATTCGTAGGCATGGCGCTCGGTGCGACCTTCGGCGGTCTACTCGCCGATAAGCTCGGCCGCCGCTACATCTTCGCCCTCACCCTGCTGGTGTACGGTCTGGCGACCGGCGCCTCCGCCCTGGCAACCTCCCTGGGTGTGCTGCTCATCTTCCGTTTCCTGGTCGGTCTGGGCCTGGGCGCGGAACTTCCCGTGGCATCCACCCTGATTTCTGAGTTCTCACCGCGCGCTATTCGCGGCCGCGTCGTGGTCGCCCTGGAGGCTTTCTGGGCTCTGGGCTGGATCCTCGCCGCTCTCATCGGCACCTTCATCGTTCCGCAGACGAACGGCTGGCGCTGGGCACTTGCCATCGGTCTGATTCCCGCCATCTACTCGCTCGTAATCCGTATGGGAACCCCGGAGTCGGTGCGCTTCCTGGAGTCGGTCGGCAAGCACGACCAGGCTCGCCAGATTGTTGAACGTTTCGAGGCATCCCCCGCGCTCTTCTCCCGAACCAACAAGAAGCAGACCGAAGACGCTTCCGCACACGGCGCGGCAGAAAGCACCGACAACGCAGAATCCGCGAAGATCCACTCGATCTGGGCTGCCGGTCAGCGCCGCAAGACCATCGCCCTGTGCGTCATCTGGTTCTGCATTAACCTCTCCTACTACGGCGCGTTCATCTGGATTCCGGCGCTGCTGAACGCCCAGGGCTTCAGCCTCGTGAAGTCCTTCGCGTTCACGCTCATCATGACCCTCGCCCAGCTGCCCGGCTACGCGGTCGCCGCCTACCTCATCGAAAAGTGGGGCCGACGCGCAACCCTGGCGACCTTCCTGCTCGGCTCCGCGCTGGCGGCTGCTGGCTACGGTATGGCGCACGCCGAGGTATTCATTATCCTCGCCGGTTGCATGCTCTCCTTCTTCAACCTGGGTGCGTGGGGTGCCCTCTACGCCCTGAGCCCGGAGATCTTCCCGACCCACCTGCGCGGAACCGGCACCGGTGCCGCCGCCGGTATCGGTCGTATCGCCTCCATCGCGGCACCGCTCATTGTGCCGCCGCTGGTCGCATTCGGTGGAACCCCGTTGCTCTTTACGCTCTTCTCCACCGCGTTCCTGGTAGCGGCAACCACCGTGTTCCTGTTGCCTGAACGCCGCGGCGAATCCCTCTAACGAGCCGCGCACCCTACACGATGAGCTGTCCCTTCTGAACACTCTTTCCGAGTAGCCAGAAGGGACAGCTCATTTGTCATTTAAGCCCTCTAACCATGCGCCACAACCTCAAACTATGAGAGGATACGTTCTATGCTCGATTCCTTCCTCTCCAACCCCTACCGCACAGAGTTCAGCCCCTGGCCCGTAAGCGAACACTACGCCGCAGAACGCGCTGGCGGCGCGCCCGAAGCTATGCTGCTGCCGGGCGAACTCACCGTGCACCGTGGCGACGGGGCACAAATGAGCTACTACCTGGACTGGCCCGAGGAATTCAACGAATACACCCGCGCAATCACCCTGCGCCCGCGCACCAAAAACGGCTACCCGCAAGACTTTACGCTCAGCGTCGCCGTACGCGACGGCCAGGCTGTCTTCACCGCAACCGCCCTCAGCTTCTGGGAGCTGCGCGACGGCCGCCCTCACGACCGCGAGCCCATCGCCCGCGGCTACGTGGACGTCGCCTCCTACGAATCCTGCGAGGAATACGCAGGCAGTTCCGCCGCGCCCGCCCTCATCGGCTGGGACATCGCAGACCTCTACCCGGCACGTATGGCGCTCATCCGCGCCCTCTGCGAAGGAATCGCCAGCAGTATCACGATGGACACCCAAATCCTCGCGGACGGGCAGGTACAGGTAGACCACAAGGACGGGGACCTACTCGCCCTACATGTGAACGCGGTCAGCACCGTAGGCGGCATGGTCCGCGCCCTCATCATCGAGCAGGACCGCGTGCCCGGCAGCGTATCTACCGGCGCCTCCGAGCGCACCGACCTGCAGGCACGCGCCTACTACGCCAACGTGCTCTCCCCCGTTCCCGGCGAGTTCGGCAACCTTGTCTGGTCCCACAGCGAGGACGCGGAATACTACCCGTACCGGCCCACGCGCCATAAGCCGATTTCCACGCCCCCAGCCCGCCGCAGAAGCTTCCCCTAGCGGTTCAGGTGTTGATGGAGCACCTACCCGCCGCTCCCCTGGCAGCAACGCGCACAGCGCCCAAGCGCAGGCCGTACCTGCCGGGGCAGGCACGCCTCTCCTCGCCTCGCCACTAGCTCAGCGGGTCAATACAACGGTCAACACAACGCTTCGGGCGGTCTCCCGATGAAGAGACCGCCCGAAGCGTTTATTCTGAAGCATTTATTCTATGCGTCCTCGCGCTAGGCGAGGTGAGAAGTTGAGCGTTTAGATTTCTCCGTTGACCACAACAGGCTCAGGAACCAGGGTCACGCCAAAACGTTCACGCACGCCATCGCGCACAGCGCGGGCGATAGCGAAGATGTCCTCAGCGGATGCGCCGCCGCGGTTCGTAATCGCCAGGGTGTGCTTGGTCGACAGGCTTGCGCGGCCCTGGGCAATCTCGCGGGACTCGCCCTCCAGACCGAAGCCCTTATCGAAGCCTGCGTGCTGAATCAGCCATGCAGCCGAAAGCTTCACGTGATCGGGGTCCTCGACACCGGCGGTGAACGGGGAAGTCTTCACAACCACCGGGAAGTTCGGGGCACCCTCGGGCAGGGACTCCAGGGTCGAGCGGGGCACAATCGGGTTGGTGAAGAAAGAACCGGTCGAGAAGGTGTCACGGTCCTCGGGGTTGAGCACCATGCCCTTGGAGCCGCGCAGCTCCAGCACCTTTTCACGAACCAGCGCAGAGTCGGCGCGCTCGCCGGGCTCAACACCCAGGCTCTTCGCCAGCTCGGCGTAGCGAATCGGGGAAGAGAGGTTGCCGAGGGTGAACTGGAAATCAACAGTCAGCACCACGTAGCGGGGCGAGCCGTTGACAGTTGCGCGCTTGAGCACCGAGTCGCGGTAGCCGAAGCGCAGGTCTGCGCTCGCGAAGGTCTTCCGAGTGTTCTTTTCACGGTCCCAGGTGCGTACGGAGGCGATGAACTCGCCCACCTCCACGCCGTAGGCGCCGACGTTCTGCACGGGGGTCGCGCCCACGGTACCGGGAATGCCGGAGAGGGCCGCGGGGCCGACCCATTCGTTCTCGATGCTGAGCTTGACGAAGTCATCCCAGATGGTGCCCGCCTGTACGCGCACGTTTGCGCCGCCGCATGCGGGGATGGGCAGAACCTCTACGCCTTCGGAGGCGATGTGCACGACGGTTCCGTTGAAGCCTTCGTCGGAAACCAGCAGGTTGGAGCCGCCGCCCACGATGAGGACGGGTTCGCCTGAGGCGTCTGCAGCGGAGACTGCTTCGATAATTTCTGCTTCGGAGGTGGCGCGGACGTAGGTCTTAGCGGGGCCGCCTACCTGGGCGGTGGTCAGTTCGCTCAACAGCTTTTCAGTCATAGGTTAAGAATACCGGTCGTTGTGCGGGGTCGACACCCACCATGCGTTAAAGTCACGAAAACCTTATGGTGATTTTGCCTTCATTTTCCGCCGCACCTTTCTCAGAAAAACGCCACCACCCCGCCGATAAGCGCACAAAATCGGTGAGCGCACAAAAGCCCCGGCACCACCTCATCGGGTAGCGCCAGGGCTTTCACATAATTGCTTTCACACGGCTATCTGCAAGCACAGAAACTCTATGCCGAGAGACGAACCACAGCCTGGCTCTTCATCAGAACCTTCTGCTCCTTGCCTTCCTCATCACGAGCGGTGACGGTCAGGTCAATGCGGGCGGTGCGCTCCTCCTCGTTCAGGGCGCCCACCTTACCGCTGATGGTCAGGGCGTTCGTGGGGGTGTCGGGGTTTTCGCCGCCGGGTGCATCCGCCACGGGAACGGGCTTGGTGAATCGAGTCTGGTAGTCCACGATCGCGCCAGGGTCGCCCGCCCAGTCGCTCACGAGCTGCACGGCGGTACCCATGGTCAGCATGCCGTGAGCGATCACGCCGGACAGGCCCACCGACTGAGCAAAACGCTCGTTCCAGTGAATCGGATTGAAGTCACCGGATGCGCCAGCGTAACGCACCAGCGAAGCGCGGGAGAGCTCCACGGTACGCGAACCGATGTCCTGGCCCTTTTCAAGCTCTTCAAAACGCACCATTAGTTTTCCTCCTCAGCACGAACCAGCAGGGAAGAAATGCAGGTGGTGACCGGCTCGCCCTGCGCGTCAACGATTTCTTCACGGGTAGTCAGCATTGCGCCGGCACCCATAACGCGCACGGAGTCCACGTGAACTTCGGTGCGCAGCTCATCACCGGCAACGATGGGGCGGTGGTGGGTGAAGCGCTGGTCGGCGTGCACCACGCGGGAGAAATCAATACCGGCGGAATCGTCGTTGATGAGTGCCGCGTCAGCTGCCTGCGCCAGGATAATGGCGAAGGTCGGCGGGGCAATCACATCTGCGTACCTGCCGCGCGGGCTGCCTCAACGTCGTGGTGGAGGGGGTTTTCTGCGTGAACTGCTCGGGCAAATTCGCGGATCTTTTCGCGACCGACAACGTAGGTGTTCTCGGACGGGTAGACCCTGCCCACAATCTCAGGGTTAATGCTCATGATTTCAGTCTACCGTTCTTGTGCACAGTGTTCAGCTCAAACGTACAGAGTGGACAGACCACTGTACAGGTAACCGGCGTGCAGGCGTGCAGTATTTCGTCGCATTTTTACCTGCTAGCGAAGGCCCCTACCCATCCAGCCCAAGCAGGCGTAGGCTGGACGGGTACCCGCAATCTATTTCAGAAGGAAAAGTTATGTCTTCCAACGTAAAAATTTCGGTGCTTGACCTGATGCCGCACCGCCCCGACCAGAGCCAGCACCAGACCATGCTCAACACCATCGATGCCGCCCGCGCGGCTGAGTCCTACGGCTACGAGCGTTTCTGGGTCGCCGAGCACCACAATGCCGGCTCCCTGCTGTCCTCGGCGACCGTCGTGGTCATGGCGGAGATCGCTGCCGCAACCGAGCGTATTCGCGTGGGTTCGGGCGGCATTATGCTCCCCAACCACGCACCCTACGTGGTGGCGGAGCAGTTCGGTACCCTCAACGCATTCCACCCCGGCCGTATTGACCTGGGTGTGGGCCGTGCGCCCGGCACCGACCCGATGACCGCCGCCGCTCTGCGCCGCGACGATTCTGCCGCCATGAGCTTCCCCGCCGAGGTGCAGCAGCTGCAGCGCTTCCTGGGCGAGCCCTCCCCCATGCACCGCGTGCACGCCATTCCCGGCCAGGGCTCGAAGGTGCCCCTGTACATTCTGGGTTCTTCCCTGTTCGGTGCGCAGCTTGCCGCACAGCTGGGTCTGCCCTACGCGTTCGCTTCGCATTTTGCGCCCGCAATGCTGCAGGAGGCGGTAGACACCTACCGCGCAAACTTCAAGCCCTCCGAGCACCTGGAACAGCCCTACGTCATGGTGGGTGCAACCGCAATGCTCGCCGATACCGACGAGCGAGCACGCTACCTGTACACGACCCAGCAGCAGCATTTCCTGGGCGTGGTGCGCGGCAATCTGTCTTTCGCACCTCCCGTGGAAGATATGGACGCCGTCTGGACCGACGCGGAGAAGATGCACATTGAACGCATGACCGCCGAAGCAATCGTAGGCTCCCCCGCCACCGCACAGGCTCGTATTGAGGACCTGGTGGCGCGCACGGGCGCTGACGAGCTCATCGTCATGACCGAGGCGTGGGAGCACGAGGACCGTCTGCGCTCCTACGAGCTGCTGTCCCAGCTGCCGGTGGTGCGCCGCGCCTCCTAACGCTTCGATCAGAGCATAAAGATGAAGCCCCCGAGTATTTTTCTCGGGGGCTTTGCTATGCCCGGCATCGGGCCGCGGGGCTGAGTACCTATTGAGCACATGCAGACCGGGCTTCAGGCAAAGAAAATAGGCAGACAAAATGGCAAACAAAAAAGCCTGCCTCCGAAGAGACAGGCTTATCTGAGCCCCGACCGGGAATCGATCCCGGGACCTCCATCTTACCAAGATGGCGCTCTACCACTGAGCTATCGGGGCGTAGCGGTGGACGGGCTCGATCCGTCGACCTCACGATTATGAGTCGTGCGCTCTAACCAGCTGAGCTACACCGCCACATCATTAATACGTGCTCTCGCATGAATTAATGAGAGAGCCCCGACCGGGAATCGATCCCGGGACCTCCATCTTACCAAGATGGCGCTCTACCACTGAGCTATCGGGGCAACAGGTAAAACTATACAGGTCTTCAAGAATGCTCGCAAGCGGAGAAGCTATGGCATGCACCACATTTAACGTTTTCCTGTTCTCCGCCCTGCCGCACGATAGCCCAGCAATGACCAGGCGCCCCAGTAATGATCAGGCACCACCGCAACAGCTGACGCAAACACATCAACACCCATATACATGAAGACCGGCAGGAGAGCTCATCGCTCCCCTGCCGGTCTTTGACTCATATGCGAATGACAAGGCTGCTAGCCGATAGCCTTAGCAAGCCCCTCATACCGCAAATTCAGGCTTAGCTGAAATCTTAGTAGCGCTTGCCGCGGCCGCCGAAGTCACGGCCACCGTCACGGTTACCGCGGTAGCCGCCATCGCGGCGGTTATCACGGCCACCGAAGTCGCGACCGCCGAAGTCACGGCCACCATCGCGGTTGCCACGGTAGCCGCCATCACGGCGGTTATCACGGCCACCGAAGTCGCGACCACCAAAGTCACGGTCATTACGCTTGCCACCGAAATCACGGCCGCCACGCTTGAAGTCGCGGTCACCGCCGAAGTCACGGCCACCCTCACGGTTACCGCGGTAGCCGCCTTCACGACGGCCACCCTCGCGGCGATCGAAGTCGCGGAAACCGCCCTCACGACGGCCACCACCGAAGCTGCGGCCACCGCCGCCGCCCTTGGGACCGTTGTCCTTGCGGATGTTGATGAACTCGCCAGCAATCTTGGTGTCGCGCAGGCGATCGAAGAAGTCGCGGGGCAGGTCCTCGGGCAGGCCAACAATGGTGAAGTGCTGGCGAATGTCGATGGAGCCGATCTGGGAGCCCTTAATGCCACCCTCGTTAGCCAGCGCACCCACAATAGCGCCTGCGGTCACGCGGGAGGAACGGCCAACGTTCAGCTTGTAGTTGACCATGCCCTCGTCGTTGTGCGCGCGCTTAGCCTTGCGGCCGCCGCGGTCCGAATCGTCGTCGGAGAAGGGGCGGGAGTTGCGCGCGATGTCCTCTTCCTCATCCAGGAAGAACGGGCGACCCTGCTGGGCGATAACAGCCAGTGCAGCCGCAATATCCTCAGCGGTGGTGTCGTGCTCGTTCTCGTAGTCCTCGATAATCTGGCGGAAGAAGCTCAGGTCCTCAGACTCGATGGTCTCGGTAATCTGCTGTGCGAAGCGCTGCTTACGGGTCTCGTTCACTGCCTCTGCGGTGGGCATGTGCATCGGCTCGACCTTCTGGCGGGTTGCCTTCTCGATCTGACGCAGCATGTACTTCTCACGCGGGGTGACGAAGAGGATTGCGGCACCTTCACGACCTGCACGGCCGGTACGGCCGATGCGGTGCACGTAGGACTCGGTGTCGTGGGGGATGTCGTAGTTGACGACCAGGGAGATGCGCTCAACGTCCAGGCCGCGTGCAGCCACGTCGGTTGCTACGAGGATGTCGATGCGGCCATCACGCAGGGCGTCAACGGTGCGCTCACGCAGCTGCTGGGGGATGTCACCGTTGATCGCTGCTGCCGCGAAACCGCGTGCCTTCAGCTTGTCGGCAACTTCCTCGGTTTCCTTCTTGGTGCGCACGAAGACAATGATGCCATCGTAGTTTTCGACCTCGAGCACGCGGGTCATTGCATCCAGCTTGTGGGAGTGCATGACCTGCATGTAGCGCTGGGAGATGTTTGCGCTGGTGGTGGTCTTAGCCTTGACACGAATCTCGGTGGGGTCGTTCAGGTACTGCTGAGCGATCTTGCGGATCGAGTTGGGCATGGTTGCAGAGAAGAGCGCAACCTGCTTGCTGTCGGGGGTGCCTTCGAGGATCTTTTCCACGTCTTCGGCGAAGCCCATGCGCAGCATTTCGTCTGCCTCGTCCAGTACCAGGTACTGCAGGTTGGACAGATCCAGGGAGCCCTTCTCCAGGTGGTCGATCACACGGCCAGGGGTACCGACGACGACCTGCGCACCGCGGCGCAGACCAGCCAGCTGCGGGCCGTAGGGGGAGCCACCGTAGATGGGCAGGACGGTGAAGTCCTCCATGTGGGTTGCGTAGGAGGAGAAGGCTTCTGCAACCTGCAGAGCCAGCTCGCGGGTGGGTGCCAGGACCAGAACCTGGGTGTCGCGGGAGATGCCGTTGACGTCAGCAAGTTCAGCCATGCGGGACAGTGCCGGCAGCGCGAATGCTGCAGTCTTACCGGTACCGGTCTGTGCCAGACCGACCACATCGTGGCCTTCGAGCAGCAGCGGGATGGTCTGTTCCTGGATGGGGGACGGCTTCTCGTAGCCTACCTCTTCCAGAGCTGCCAGGACGCGAGCGTCCAGGCCCAGGTCGGTGAAGCGTACGCCTTCTTCTTCAGCCTTGTCGGCGGTTTCTTCTGCGGGGGTTTCTACAGTAGCTTCTGCGGTGGTTTCTTCTGCTTCTACAGCAGGGCTCTCAACGGTGTTCTCGGTGATGTTCTCAGTGGTCACAACGGTCTCTGCCTCGGCGTTCAGTTCGGCCGGGGTAGCAGTATTCTCAGTCAATTTCCTCTATACGGTAGGGGTGGAAGCGCACGCTTTTCGGCGCTTACCGGGTGTCCCCTTCACGGCCCAGCCACACATCATCCCCTGGGGAGTAGAGCGTCCAGGGGTCCTCCGTTACCGGCACATTCTGCAGAGGTGTTCTGCGGATGCTACGGGTAGCGGCTCTTTGCTGGGGGTGGTCTTGAATTTCTCGGCACATTATCCGCACGCTTGTTCGTACTCTACGCTCAACGCACAGTAGTTCCTGTGAATCAGGGTGTACAGGGTGGGTAATGCTCACATGCAATGTCACGTATTCCTGGTGGTTCGCCTTCCCGCTCTACGGCGGTGGTGTGTCTGTTACAGCAGACGCAGCAAAGACGCTGGACCAGAGATCGTTAAGAGAAGCCCGCGTGTACGGTGTAAACCGCAAATTTATGGGGCGTATCAATCGGTGATGGTGAGTACGGCGCACCTACAATTCCAGCACCACCTTGGGTGCCGGGTGCGCACAAGACCTTCATCGGGGGTTCCCGTGTTCTACCTAGTCTACCTTAGCGTCGCCTATTTAACCCCAAAAGGTGCTTAAAACCTCATCTCTTAACGGCGAGCGCCCACCCCAGCGATTGCGGAGTGGGCGCTCAATAAGATGCTGAGCCGAGGGGCTAGTCGACCCGTCGCACAATATCAATCGTGCCGACGGTCGCGTACTTCGCGTAGGAGTGGCCGTAGCGGTCAGCCGCATACTGTGCGGCGTTGGTTGGCGGGTTGCCGCCCCAGGAGTTGCTCATGCGGTCGATGACCACGTAGTCGGGCGCTGGCTTACCGGTGTGTCCAATCCAGTAGACGGTACGACCGGGAATCAGCTGGGTCAGAATCGACAGGTCAGATGCGACCGATACCCCTTCAGGTACCTTCTGGACGGCGTCCTGCTTCATCTGGTCAGTCGTAGTCAGCGCGGAGGCGGTGAACTGCGCATTACCCAGGGATGCGAGGGGCTGCTGGGAACCGGGTACGAAAATCGGGGATGCGGCAAAGGAAGAGCGCCACAGCGGGTAGAGCCCATACAGGCATGCGACGTGCCAGTGCGGTCAGGCGGCCGGGCTCGGTGTTGGTCTGAGGCTCCTCGTCGGAGGCGCTATCGGCTACTCGCGCACCTGAACGCACCGGAATCGCGGCGGGAACCACGCCGTAGCGTATCCGCATGACAGCGTCGAGCAGTGCGAGGAAAACGACGGGCATGAGCACAAGCGAGTAGTGCCAGGTGCTCGCCCAGTAGGATTCCATGGTGGAGAGCAGACGCCATGCAAGGGTCGGCAGGGCAATTGCCGCGAGCGGAGAAATCACCCAGAGGACTGCTCCGGTAATGAGCAGCAGGCCGAGGGTTGCCAGCTTGGTGTTGTTGCTGAGCATCTGCAGTGCCGAGCCGAAGGGGTCGCCCAGAGCCGCAGATAAGTTCACCTTGTCGGCATAGTCGAAGTTTCCGCCGCTGTTGAAGTAGGGCAGAATCACGTAGATGGCGACGGCGGACCAGAATACGCCCCAAATCATGACCATGGTGGATTCGGCGACGGCGGGGGTGCGCGCCCAGGAGGAGTAGAGCTGCTGCATGCGGGTGCGCATGGGGGCGGGGGTACCGGCGGAGAGGCGCGGCATCAGAATGTCTACGGCGGTGCTCAGCCAGCCGGTGCGGATAAAGATAATCAGGCCGATGGCTGCGGCAGTAACGCCCATATCTTCTTTGACGAAGGCAATGGGTAGAGCCCACCAGCAGGCGTAGGCGAGGTAGCGTGCGCGTTCGGTGCCGCTCACTCGTGAGGCGAGCACCAGGTAGCCGAGGCTCATGGCGAGCAGCGGCACGGCGAAGGCTACTTCATGGAATTGGGCGGCGATAGCTTGCTGAACGCCGAAGCTGAGGGCGAATCCGGCGCCGAGGAGCAGACCGGTGATGGTCGGGATAACGCCCTGAAGTTTTGCGGACTTGAGGTTTTCCGCAGTATCAGCGCCCTCAGTTTTCTGGGCGAGCGCGAAGGCACGCTGAGTGAAGCGCACAATGGCGAAGCTTGCGAAGGCAACCAGGGCGTTCTGCACGACCAGCAGGGTGGTCGGCGAGGGGAACAGCGCGTAGACGGGCCCCAGGAGCACCAGAATCGGGTGGAAGTGGTCACCCCAGAGGTTAAAGTCGGGTCCCTTGATGGGCACGATGGGCACGGAGAAGTGCGAGTACGCCTGCGCCATCTGGGTGAAAATCGCCAGGTCCCAGGAGGGGGTCACCCAGTGCTTCATCTGCTGAAGCGAATAGTAGGTGTACAGCGCCATGACGGCGGCGGCGAGGATTAGGCCGGGCAGAAGTTCGAGAGGGCGGATGCTCTTGACGCGCTCGGCGAAGGACTGACGCGGCTGTTTCCTGAAGCGCTGAGTACGGCCCGCACCGCTGGCGGCGGTGCTGTTCTTCTGTTCAGGTGCGTCAGTATTCGAGGATGCTTCGTGTGCTTCCGCTGCCATAGGCGTCCTTCTCTCGGGGTGTGTGTCCGGGCTACAGGCGCCCACGGAACGAGTGGAACGCACCGCCTATGTCGTGCCGGTATTGGCGTTCGTTCTCGCTCTACCTTTTAGAGTATCGCATTAGTGGCGTACCTGCCCTTCCTGCACTTTTTGTATCTTGTTCCTCAAATATCTACCCCGGATGTTGCCGCCCGGTTTGGGCGCATAGACTGGTGTGGTGAGTACGTTTCCTTCCTCAACCCCCGACGGTGTCACCCCTGACGGCACGACCCCCGGTAGCCGCCCGGCAGCGGGTGCGCGGCGCATCCGGCATCCTTTGGCGGCAGCTGGTGTGCCCTATGCGCAGGCGCTTGCGGATGTTCCTCGCGAACCGCGCGTTCAGATTCGTACTCTCTCCCCCGCTGTTTCCTTCCTTCCGGGCACTCTGAGCCCGGAGGTGTGCGAGATTGTAATTGAGCCGCATGTTCCGGTGCAGTTGGCGCAGACGCTGGGGTCGCTACGCCGCGGCGCTCAGGATCTTTCGTATCGCGCGCTGAGCCGCGCGGATGATGCCGAGAGAATCTGGTTGACGGCTCGCACGCCGTTTCACGAGTTCCCGGCGGTGCTGTACGCCGAACGATTGGCGCAGCCAGCCGATCTTCCGACGACTCTCCCCGCACTGCATCGTCTGCTGATGCGCCCGGTGCGTATTCGCATCTGGGTTTCTTATAGTGCCGCTGATCAGCAGATGCGGGCGCGAGCCGACCTTCAGGCGCTAGCGCAGGAAATGACGTACTGGCTGGGGTTGCACGACCCCGCCGAGCAGTTTGGCGCTCTATCTTCTTTTGAGTCTCTTCCGCCGCGTATTCAGCAGGCGTGGCGGCAGAATCCGGGGCTCCGCCTCAGCGCCTCGGGGCAGCTGGACCGGCAGATGCTCAACGCCATTGTGGAGCAGCGCATCACCCAGACCGAAGCGTTCAGAACCCTGGGCTGGGTTCTGCGAAAGTACGGCTCCCCCGCCCCTTCGACCGGGTTGGGGCATCAGCCGGAGGGCATGCGCGTCTACCCGAGCGCCCGGACCCTGGCGACGATTCCGACCTGGGATTGGCATCGGGCGGGCGTTGATAAAAGCCGCTACGATGCCGTGTACGCTTACGCTCGTTCCGCCGAGTCTCTAAAAAAACATTGCGGCTACAGGCGACATCGCGCTACTGGCGCGGAGCCTGCACGCTGTGCGCGGCGTGGGCCCGTGGAGCATTTCCGAGGCTCTGCAACGCGTGTGCGGGCACCCGGACGCCATCAGCGTGGGCGACTACCATCTGGCGCACGCGATTGGTGAGCTATTCACAGGTCAGCGCACCGATGACGCGGGAATGCTCGCCCTACTGGCACCCTACAGCCCGCATCGGCAACGACTGGTGCGGCTCATGCACGCTTCGGGCTTCTCAAAGCAACGCTACGGGGCGCGCATGAGCATTGAGGATCACCGCGGCCGCTAACGCCCCTGCACCCTACCGAGGTTAAAAGGGTACGGGGCGCCCCTGCCGGTTGTGCCGGCGGGTGCGCCCCGTTCAAACTCTTTTGTGGTGGTGAGCTTACTTCTTCTCTGCAGAGCCCTCTGCTGCTGCGATCTCTGCACGGACCTTGTCCATGTCGAGCTCGCGAATCGAACCGATTACGGTCTCCAGCTGGTCTTCGCGCAGTGCGCCAGCCTGCTGGTACACCAGGATACCGCCACGGAAGCCCATGATGGTGGGGATGGAGGTGATGCCTGCTGCCTGAGCGAGCTGGCCCTGGTCCTCGGTGTCGACCTTGCCGAAAACAATGTCGCTGTGCTTCTCCGAAGCAGCCTCGTAGACGGGGGAGAACTGCTTACAGGGACCGCACCAATCTGCCCAGAAGTCCAGGAAGACGATGTCGTTGCTCTCGACGGTAGCAGTCAGGTTCTGCTGAGTAATTTCAATAGTAGCCATGAGATAAAGCTACACCCTCAAGACCCTAATCGCGAATTGTTCGCCCTGAGATTCAAACATTGTGAAAGATATGACGAATTGCGGTCATAGTAAATACTTTTCGCGGCTGTTTCAGCCGGTTTACGGGCGTGTCGCAAATACTCTGAGGAATGTTCCTGTAGCCGAATGATGGAGGCGCCCGACCCGGCGGGCGAAGCCCCATGGTCGTCCCCTACAGCATCCTGAGGAAAGCACCCAATGCGGGCACCCAGAAAATACGGGCGCAACCATGAAAGACCGTTGCTGTGGAAGACCACTGTGGTGGAAGATTACCGCGGTGGAAAGCCGCTGGGCTGGAAAGCGGCTGCGGAATCCGCTATAAAACTGGTTTTAGATACACAAAAGCCCGGTTACTTTCGTAACCGGGCTATTTGTGGCAGGTGAGGGATTCGAACCCCCGTAGGCAGTGCCAGCTGATTTACAGTCAGCCCCCTTTGGCCGCTCGGGTAACCTGCCGCCTAGCTAGGTGCTAGTTGCTCGCTCAAGCGAACAGAGACTACTCTACAGCAGTTTTAGGGACTTGTACACTTCACATAGGGTTTGTGACGAAGGTTATATATCTGATTGTATTTATCGTAGCCCGCGCTCTCACCCTAATAAGTAAAGCCGTGAATAAAGCCCTTGCATAAAGCCTGTAAATAAAGCCACCGCCTACAGCAGTTTTAGAAGGAGCGGGAAGGCGTATCGCCATCTTGCTCAAGCAGAAGCACAATCTCCAGGTGCTCCAGGTAGCGGCGCGCCTGCTCCACAGTGCACATGTCACCGGCAATCTCACGCTCCAGGTCACGGCGAACACCGCGGAAACGCGCCACCAGCGAAGGCTCCGTCAGAGTGATACCGATACCGTCAAAGGGAGAAGGCTCAGCATCTTCCTCATGCAGGTCAAGGTGAATATCGTGACAATCAGATTCGTTGAGACGCTCCGCCTCAGGAATACCCTCGGGCTCAGCACCCAAAGAGGTATGCAGGTCGATGAAAAGGAGGGTTTGCAGGTCGCGAGCTTCCTCGCTCGTGCGCAGGTCCGTTGCGGACAGGTTAGGAGTGGTCATATTTCTATTGTCCTCTTTTTAGGTTAGTAACGCCTGTAAAACAGGCCCGTTATTCTGGTAGTTAGCTGTGAACAAGAGCCCCGACCCGGTAGGCTAGTACTAACCGGTGCCAGTAGCACCTCATTCACGAAAGGAAAGCCCATGGCTAGCGAATCCTCATTCGACATTGTGTCCAAGGTGGACAAGCAGGAAGTTTCCCAACGCGCTGCACCAGGCGCAGAAGGAAATCTCCCAGCGTTACGACTTCCGCGGCGTTGGTGCAGAAATCGACTACTCCGGCGACAAGATCCTCATCAAGGCAAACGCCGAAGAGCGCGCCCTGGCAGTGCTGGACGTTTTCCAGTCCAAGCTGGTCAAGCGCGGCATCTCCCTGAAGTCCCTGGACTCCGGCAAGCCCTACGCATCCGGCAAGGAAACCCGCATCGAGTGCTCCATCAAGGAAGGCATCGCGCAGGATCAGGCAAAGAAGATTTCCAAGATGATCCGCGAAGAGGGCCCCAAGGGCGTGAAGGCGAACATCCAGGGCGATGAGCTGCGCGTCTCCTCCAAGTCCCGCGATGACCTGCAGGAAGTCATTGCAATGCTCAAGTCCGCCGACCTTGAGGTTGACCTGCAGTTCGTCAACTACCGCTAAGCTCGGGCGAGGCGTTCCCCTCCTCCCCCGCCCCGCAATGGGTGAGAGGAGGAGGCTAGAAGCCGAAACGTAAAAATCCTCGGGGTGGCTACTTCCACAGTAGCCACCCCGAGGACTTTTTGTCTGCCGCCCCGTCATCGCGGGTCACAATCGTCACCCCGGGTCATATTCATGCAACGCCATCTTCATACAGCGCAATACTTCACACAGCACCACATGCGCGCCCGAATGGTTCAGCCAAGAAAAGGCCTAGTACTGACCCATCTCACGAGCCTGCTGCTGCAGACGCGCAATACGCTGATCCATCGGCGGGTGAGTAGAGAGCATGTTCTTCAGCGAACCGAAGGGGTTCGCAATCATCATGGCGCTCACCGCCTCGGTACTGCGGTTGTTCGGGTCCATCGGGTACATGGACACGCCGCTCTCCAGCTTGTGCAGTGCCGAAGCCAAAGCCAGCGGGTCGCCGGTCAGACGTGCGCCGTCCTCATCGGCATCAAATTCCCGGGTGCGGCTAATAGCCATCTGAATAATCTGCGTAGCAATGGGAGCCAGCATGGCAACCACAAACATGGCGAGAGGGTTCGAACGTTCACCATCGCGGTTGGAACCACCGAACATCGCGCCAAACGAAAGGAACTGAGCCACCGTACCAATAATGGAGGCAATACCCGCCGCCACGGAGGAGGTGAGGATATCGCGGTTGTACACGTGCATCAGCTCGTGGCCGAGCACACCGCGCATCTCGCGCTCATCCAACAGCTGCAGAATACCCTCGGTGCAGCACACCGCCGCATTCTGCGGGTTACGACCGGTTGCGAACGCATTCGGGGTCATGGTCGGTGCCACGTAGAGGGCGGGCATGGGCTGACCCGCGCGGGAAGACAGCTCCTCCACAATATCGTAAAGCACCGGAACCTCTTCACGGCTGACCGGGTACGCATTCATGGAGCGCAGGGCGAGCTTATCGGAGTTCCAGTAGGTGTACGCGACCGAAGCCAAACTCACCAGACCCATAATCCAGATGAAAAGAGGTGCGGAAGGTCGCCGAAAGCAGGCCACCGATGAGCAGCATCATGCCCACCATGGAGCCCATCAACAGGGCAGTTTTCAGTCCGTTGTTATGACTGTGCATGGGTATCCTCCTGAGCAAATAGGTCAGCGCGTACAGCGTGTACTTGACTCTATAGAATACGTGCCAGTACCCGCTGGCGCACCTTATGGCGCGCGGATTCACCCAGAGCGTCACCCATATGCCAAAAGCGCACGAAGGATCAGGGAATGGCGCCCGGAATATTCACCAGGGGCACCTGTTCCAGCACCTGCGCCGTAGCAGTCGGAAAAATACCCAGCAGCAGAATCGTGCCGTAAGCACCCAGGAAAAGGGTGAAGAGCAGGCCGAGCATCAGCTGCCCCTCCAAATCAAAACCGGTGGTAGTACTGCGGTACTGACCGTAAATCACCGGGGTCACAATGGGCACACCAAAGAGCAGAATCATCAGCAGAATATAGATGGGGTTTGTGAAGTCATACACCATGACCCTATCCTCCTTGATGGTGATCGCCGGTGCGGGTTACTCTAGGTTCTTTGATTGTACGGCATCTCTTCACGCCCGAGGCCAGAGCGAGAAGGGGTGCCACAGAGTGGATGAAAGGGACGCCCCACCGGCTTATTATGAGTTTTTCATAAGATAATGATGAATTTCTCATAATAACGTGTAGACTTAAACCTATGACCGACGCAAAGACAACCTCCGAAACGAAGAAGACCCAGCACCCAGACCATCACAATACCGGCTGCGCCCACACCACCGGCCTGCCCCTGCTCTCCGCAATGAGCCCCGAACAGCTCGAAGAAGCATGGACCACCGGTCTGCGCGCCAAGGGCCGCCGCGTCACCAAGCAGCGCCTCGCCGTACTCCACGCAGTGCAGGAACACCCGCACTCCACCGCCGACACCATCGTGCAGGCAGTCCGCGAGCGCATCCCCGCCATTACGGTTCAGTCGGTCTACGTGATTCTTGCCGATCTGACCGATATCGACCTGCTGCGCAAGTTTGAGCCGCCGGGAACCCCCGCCCTCTACGAAACCCGCACGGGCGACAACCACCACCACGCCTTCTGCGTACGCTGCGGCAAGGTCGAAGACGTGGACTGCGCGGTCGGCTCCGCGCCCTGCCTGACCCCCAGCGATTTTCACGGCATGGCGCTCTTCAGCGCAGACGTGCTCTATCAGGGCGTGTGCGTAGACTGCCAGACCGAACAGGAGGGGGCACTCGCCCGCGCCCAGCAGGAAGCGGCAGCACGCATCCTAGCGGCATAGCTTTTAGTCGGGTAGACCCGCTCGGTCATGAGAGATTTTAAACCGTTGAGGCGGCGACACTACACGTGTCGCCGCCTCAACGCTTTAAGCTTTAAGGTAATCAATGCAGAAGCTTAGGCACCCATGCGGGGGTTGCGAATCCACAATCTCCAGCAGCTCGCGAATCTGCGCCGCGCTCAGCACGGTCGAAGGGTTAATCGCGTTCACCTTCACGCTCGGTGCGCCAATATCCAGGGCGTAACGCAGAATATCCAGGGCGTTCGCCGAACGCACCTCAATATGCGGGTCCAGTGCCGCAATCTCAATGGGCGAGGTGAACACCAGCAGGCTCTGCGGGTTGCCGTTCTCATCCGGGTCAAACACAAAGGAGGTGCCGGACGGGTCGGCCGGGTCAACGCCCACCAGCAGTACGGACGCCGGGGACACCAGCGAGCCGAGCAGCATCTGCATGTTGTCCTGCACCAGCGCCATCTTCGCGCCGTCATTGCGGGGAGAGGTGACAATCCAGTGCACCTGAGCGCGCTCAATGTAGCACTCGTGATCGGTGCCCGGGTCAACCACAATCAGGTCCAGTGCCTCATTGCTGAGGAAGTCAATGAAGACCTTCATCGCCGGTTCGCGCAGAATCAGCTCATCACCCTCAGACTCCTGACGCACGTAGCTCTTGCCAATGTGCTCGGAAGAGGAGAACACGCACAGCGCCTGCATGCCGGTCTCGGGCATGCGAATAACCTGGTGAGCCAGCACCGAGTCGGGGCCCATCGGGTCGGTCTCGGAGGGAATGAGCAGGGAGCCGGTAGCGTCGAGCAGAACGTCACCACCGAGCATCGTACGAACCACGTTAATGAGGGTTCGCTCCTGCACATCGTTACGGAAGGTTTCCAGGGCGGCGACCAGGTACGGGTTCGGAATCTCATGCTCGCTCGAAGACAGCGTCGCGGCGGCAGAGTGGCGGGCGCGCCCCTCCATACGCTCACGAGCCCACTGCGGGATACGCGAAGCATCGCGAGGGAACTCAGCCAGGTGCTCACGCACGTCGGTTGCGGTCAGGGTGCCTTCATTCTTCCAGCTAGCAGGCTCATCGTCACGGTTATAGGAGGCACCCACGCTGAACTGCGGGTTGGGCCAGCCGGTAGCCGCCACCACGATGGAGGCGGTAAACCAGGTGCCGCGGTTACCGTCGTAGGCGGCGCGCTGCAGCTTGCGAACCTCAGCAATAATGGGCGAGCCGTCCTTGAGCGGGCCGATGGTGCCGATGAACTCTTCACCGTCGCGGAATTCACGCACGCGCACGAAATCTGACCTGCCAGAGGTTTGACGTCCAGCACCATTTCGCTCCAGCCGGGGTCAACACTAACGACATCCAGCAGCCAGCTTCCAATGTTGTTCAGCGCGTCCTGGATGCGCGCGGCGCGGCTACTCGTCTCGGCGAGGCGGGGTTCAGTCATAGTTCATACATCCTTGAGTGTGAATACGGCGCGGCTGGAGGCATCCGTGTTCGGTCGTAGTGTCGGCTTACAGGGTGCCGGAAGAAGCCGTCCCTTCGATTCTAACGAACACAGGCACTCAAAGCAGATAGTTTACGCCGAAAGATATATGCTCTATCTCTCCCTCAGAGCTCTTGGACACGGCTCAATCAGGCACCTTAAAGCCCAATACGCCTAAAGCGCACACTAAAACCGGGGATACACGGCATAGTGAACGCTAAAAGGTTGATAATCTTGAATCATGACGAATTCTCTGCAGGACCTTATCGACGCATCGATCTTTATCTCCACCGAGTACCAGGCTCGACTCGCTGAGCTCGTGGGTACCTCCGAGTGGAACGTGGATTTCACCTCCCAGTCTCTGGATTTTGAGACCACTCCCCCGCTCTCGCTCAAGCCGCACCTGCTGGGCACCGAATCCGAGAACCGCGGTACTTGGATTTGGTCTTGGCGAGCACTGGGCTACTTCCCCGACTCCGTTGTTTCTGCCGCTATTCAGGCGCGTGAAACCGGTGAGCGTGACGGCCTGACCGAGCTGACCACCGACGAGCTGCCCTCTCCGAGTCTCTGGCACGCCGCCTGACCCTGGCGACCAAGACCATTAGCGGCCTGTACGCACACTACCCGCTGCCCGCGGGCGCTGGCGTGCGCGCATGGACCCTGCTGGAGGGCGCCGAGCTGACCCTCGAGGCACCGACCTATAAGGGTATTGGCCGCGTCATTGCTAAGACCCTGCAGAGCGAAGAGGTACACAACCAGGTTCTGGCGGTGGACTCCTACGCTCAGCAGCGTGGCTTCCACATTGCCTGGGACACCGAGGCAACCGCAGTACTGACCGCAACCGACGGTGCCCTGCGCCTGTGGTTCGACGAGGGCCGCATCAGCGGCATCGAGCAGGCCGAGCCTCAGGTTGGCCCCGAGGTTCTGGAGCAGTGCGCAGCCGCTGCCGCACAGCGTCGCGAATCCCTCGCGGCACTGCGCGCCGAGATTGAGCGCGTGGCAGCCGCTGAGGCAGCCGCTCAGAACGCACAGCGCGAGCAGGAGGCGGCAGAACGCGCCGCCGCACGTGCCGAAGCTGAGGCTGAGCGCGCCGTCGAAATTGCCGAGCACGCACCGGTCGCAGAGACCGAGGTTGCCGGCGTTGAGAGCACCGAGAACCTCTACCCCGCCGACGAGGCTCCCTTCGATCAGGATCCGGCAGAGCACGCAGAGCCCGGCCTGGTCACCGTGGAGACCCTGCCCGGCGAGTACGAGGCAGAAGAGACCGAGCAGGCTCGTGTCTACACCGACGAGTCCATTGGCGCCGAGCAGCATGCTGACGAGTACGAGGCCGTTGAGGCTTCCGTCGAGTACGCTGAGGAGCCGATCGCTGCTGAGCCTGAGCAGCCCGTCGAGGTTGAGCAGCAGGCAGCAGAGTACGAGGAGCAGCACGTGGAGCCCATCCGCAACGCTGGTGCAGCTCCCGATCTGCAGGCAGAGCACGAAGAGGCAGCCCGCCGCGAGCAGGCAGAAGCTGCACGCCGCGAGGCAGAGCAGCCCAAGAAGAAGGGCTTCTTCTCCCGCTTCTTCGGCCTCTAAACCGAATACGCAACATTCCTCAGGCGCGGTATCCTCGTGGTGCCGCGCCTGTGGCGTGCCCCGGGGGGTAGAGTAAGCCTCAGTGCGCATCAATGCCCCCGCTGGCGCATCCCGAGGACTAGCATTAGAAGAACGTAACTAAAGATTCAGGTCAGAAGAAGAAACCATGTCAGAAACACAGAAGCACACCACCCGCAACGGGTTTATCACCATCATCGGCACCTACCTTATTTGGGGCATGCTCCCCCTGTATTTTGTGATGATGGCACCGGCGGGACCGATTGAGATTGTCGTGGCGCGCGTGGTCTTCTCCCTCATCTTCTGCGCCCTGCTGCTACCGATTGTGCGGGCAACCGCTGACTTCCGCCGCGCGCTACGGGACCGCCGCATCATGCTGGTGCTGACGGCGGCATCGTTCCTCATCGGCGCGAACTGGCTTATCTACGTGATGGCAACGACCAGCGGCCACACGATTGACGTGTCCCTGGGCTATTTCATTAACCCGCTGGTCTCCGTGGTGCTGGGCGTGATTTTCCTGCAAGAGCGCCTACGCCCGGCACAGTGGGTGTCCGTCGCAATTTCCTGTATTGCGGTGCTGATGATGAGCCTCATCTACGGCCAGGTACCCTGGACGGGCCTGGGTGTGGCGTTCTCCTTCGGCATCTACGGTCTGCTCAAGGCGCGCGTCGCCCACGACGTGAGCCCTATCGTTTCGCTATCTCTGGAGACCTTTATCCTGGCGCCTTTCGGCGTTGCCGCCCTCTTTGTTCTCAACGCACAGGGGCAGATGACTCTCTTCAGTGAGGGCCCCGGACACTTCTGGCTTCTCGCCTCCACCGGCGTGGTCACCGTTGTACCGCTCATGCTCTTTGCAGCGGCAACCAAGGCTCTTCCGCTGTCGATTATTGGTATGGTGCAGTACCTGGGCCCGACCATCCAGTTTGTTCTGGCGCTGACCGTTCTGCACGAGCAGATGAGCGCCGATAAGGTACTGGGCCTGGGCCTCATCTGGATCGCTCTCATCATCTTCACCGTGGATGCGGTGCGCGCCTCCCGCTCCTACCGCGCCTCCGCGCTGTCTGACCCGGAAACCGGCATGATCCCGCTCGTGCAGCAGAAGACGTACAGAGCAAGTAGCTCTCCCAAAATCCGCATAAAACACAGTGATGCCCCGCAGGCGTTAGCCTGCGGGGCATCACTGTATATCGCGTTCACACGCTAAAGCTCAGAACCCTGAGCCTCAGCAGCATCATCGAGAGCATCCAGATCCGGTTGACGGTGCAGGTTCAGCAGAGCCAAACCCAGACCACCCCAAATGATCAGGATTGCCACAACGAGCATCACAATTGCAGAGATAGACATGAGGGCTCCTAACGGGTAACGGTCGAATCAACGTGGCCGTGCTCAACCTGACCGGCAATCACCGGAGGTGCCGGAGGCTCTTCAGCCGCACGAGACTTCTTCGACCAGGGCAGAAGAGAAACAACAATCGCGCCCACCAGAATCAGCGCGCTCATGCCCCAACCAAAAATCGCCAGCAGATCCGTGGGATAACCCTCATAGGGGGTTGCCACAAGCTAATGACGCTCTGAATCAGGGAGTAGCCCAGAACCAGCGGGGTCACGACAGCCAGCAGAATCATCCAGATCTTGCCGACCTTGATGGAGGAGTAACGGTTCAGGTGCTCAGCCAGAGCGGGCAGCGCGCGCACCACATACGCCACAACGATAATGGCGCACAGACCAGCAGCCAGAATACCGAAGAGGTTCACGAAGTTATCGAGAATATCCAGCACGTACAGACCGGTGGTGGTCGGCATCAGCAGCAGCGAAATCAGAGCCATCGGAACAATCACCAGAGTGGTAGATGCCAGACGGGAGGTCGCGAACTTATCCTGAATACCCGCAATAATCACCTCAAGAATCGAAATAAGGGAGGTGAAACCAGCAAAGAGCAGGGAGCCGAAAAAGAGGATACCGATCAGCACGCCACCGGGCGCCTGAGAAATAATGGTCGGGAACGCAATGAACGCCAGACCAATACCGCTGGTCGCAACCTCGCTCACCTGGGTGCCAGCAGCCTGAGCCATGAAGCCCAAAGCAGCGAACACACCGATACCGGCAAGAAGCTCAAAACCGGAGTTCGCGAAACCAACCACAGCACCGGAACCGGTCAGGTCAGTCTTAGGCTTCAGGTAGGAAGAGTAGGTGACCATAATGCCGAAGCCAATGGACAGCGAGAAGAAAATCTGGCCGTACGCAGCAACCCACACCTCCGGATTAGCCAGGGAGTCCCAGCTGGGGGTGAACAGAGCATTCAGACCGTCCACAGCACCGGGCAGGGTCAGCGAGTAAATCACCAAACCAACGAACATGACCAGCAGCAGCGGGATAAAGACGATGTTGGCAGCGCCCACACCCTTCTGAACGCCCAGAGCCATCACAGCAAGCAGAACGCCCCACACCAGCACCATAGGAATCAGGACGTTCATGTTGAAGTCCAGGGAGACGCCGGGATCCTTTGCAACCTTCAGGAACTCACCCTGGAAGAACGCCTTCGGGTTATCGCCCCACTCATTGGTGAAGGAGAAAACCATGTAACGCAGAGCCCACGCCACAATAGCGGCGTAGTAGATAGCAATCACGAAGTTAATACCCATGTGCCACCAGCCGATGAACTCGGTCTTACGGTTCAGACGGCGGAAAGCAAGCGGGGACGACGCACGCGCACGGTGACCGATAGCGTAGTCAAAGAAAAGGAAGGTCAGACCGGCGGTTAGCAGGGCGACAATGTAGGGAATCATGAAGGCGCCGCCGCCGTTATCAAATGCGATGTAGGGGAAACGCCAAATATTGCCCAGACCAACAGCAGAACCGATGGCGGCAAAGATGAAGACGCGACGGCTGGAGAAGCCTTCGCGCTTCGTGGGCGCCTTAGGGGTAGATGCTCCCATAGTTGTAAACCTCGAATGTGTGGGGACGCGGATGGTTGGTGCGAGAATAACCCGGCGGGGTGGTGGGGCTCTGCTCGCGTCCAGAAATAGTAAACGGCTCTCCAACACGGGTTGAGCGTGGGAGCCGTCAGAGGTCTGAGGGATGGATGTGTACCTCAGGCATGCCTATAAGGATTACCTTAAAGGCATATGGCGGTCAAGAAGACCCCAGCATGCGGAAGCTTTCGGAGGGTGAGAGCAGCCCCAAACCACCCCATAAACCGGCGCTGACTAGCCGTAACACAGAAAACCCCCGCCGAATCCGGGCAGATTCAGCGGGGGTTTTGAAGTGTGAGACACCCGAAAATCGTTAGATTCGGGCACACGCTACACGGCGGGTTTTAGCCTTCGCGGTGAACCACAGCGTGCGCGAAGGACTCCAGCGCAGCCTTCGCGGTGGACTCGGGCAGCGGAGCAATCGCGGCAATCGCACGGTCCGCCCAGTCGTAGGCGATCTGCCATGCTTCCTGGGTGACCGGGTGAGCGGCGAGCGCCTCCACGGCTGCCTCCAGTGCCTCGTCGGAGCTCAGGTCGGCATCCAGCAGGGCGCGAACAGCAATAGCGGATTCGTCGCCGGCGGCTACCGCACGGTCCAGCAGGATGGTCGGCAGGTCGGCACACCCTCGCGCAGGTCGGTGCCGCGGGTCTTACCGCTGGTCTTGCCGTCGCTCACAATATCGATGACATCGTCTGCCAGCTGGAATGCCACGCCGACCAGCTCGCCGTACGCCTTGACCATGGAGATAACCTCTTCGGAAGCGCCCGAAAGCAGGGAGCCGTACTCGCCGGCTGCGGCAATCAGGGAGCCGGTCTTACCCTCAATGACGGCAATGTAGTGGTCGAGCAGGTCCTGGCCCTCGCGGGGGCCGGTGGTTTCGAAGAGCTGGCCGAGCACCAGACGTTCGAAGGTCTGGGACTGAATCTTCATGGGGCGGGTGCCCAGCTCGGACACCAGCAGGGATGCGCGGGAGAAGATCAGGTCGCCGGTGAGAATCGCGACGGAGTTGCCCCAAATCATCTGGGCGCTGTCCACGCCGCGGCGCTTGGGGGCATCGTCCATGACGTCGTCGTGGTAGAGGGTTGCCAGGTGGGTCAGCTCAACGACCACGGCGGCTTCAATGACCTCGTCGTTGATTTCGCCGTCTACGGCTGCGCAGAGCAGAGCCAGCAGGGGGCGCACGCGCTTGCCGCCCGCGGAGAGCAGGTGGCGGGACGCGACGTCCGCCAGGTGGTCGGTCTGTGCGATTGCCTCTGCCAGGCGTTCCTCAATACGCGCGAGAGAGGAGAGAATCTGCGGACCCAGCTTGGGGTCTGCGGCGATGAGTTCGAAGCCTGCGGGAAGCTTCAGGTCGAGGTCTCCCAGCAGGTCGGTTGCGGCGATGGGCTGCTCTGCGTTGCTCACGGTGTCTTCTATCTTCTTGGTGTTGGTGTCTTCAGTGGTGTTAGTGTCTTCGGTGGTGTGTGAACGCGGTGTTTAGGCGCTGTGCGTTTCGGGCTTGAAGGCGCGGTGAATCGCGACGATACCGCCGGTGAGGTTGCGGTACTGTACGGAGGTGAAGCCCGCCTCCTTGAACTTCTGCGCCAGTTCCTGCTGGTTGGGCCAGGCGATGATGGACTCGGCGAGGTATTCGTAGGATTCGGGGTTGGAGGAGATTGCGCGGGCAATCGGCGGGATCGCCTTCATGATGTAGTTCTTGTAGACCGCGCCGAAGGGGGCGAAGGTCGGGGTGGAGAACTCAAGGATGACGATGCGTCCGCCGGGCTTGAGTACGCGGTAGATTTCGCTCAGTGCCTTGGGGTAGTTGGCGACGTTGCGCAGACCGTAGGACATGGTCACTGCGTCGAAGGTTTCGTCGTCGAAGGGTAGGGCGGTGACGTCTGCCTGCACGAAGGTCATGTCGGGGCGACGGCGGCGGCCCACGTCGAGCATGCCTTCGGAGAGGTCTGCCGCGATGACATCTATGCCGGCATCGGCGAAGGGTTCGGAGGAGACGCCGGTACCTGCGGCTACATCCAGCACTTTCTGACCGGGGTGTGCGTCTACGGCGGCGACTGCCTGCTTACGCCAGTAGATGTGCTGGCCGAGGGAGAGGATGCCGTTCATGAGGTCGTAGCGTTCGGCTACGGTATCGAACATGGCGGCGATGTCGCCGGTTTTCTTGTCTAGGGTTGCGCGGGTTGCGCGGGTGTTCTTCTCTGCGTTCACGCTCTCAATTGTGGCATGGAGGTTACTAGATTCGATAGTTGGGTAAACCGTAGTAGTGTCGCACGGTGCGCTAAGGTGCGTTCTGGAGTTGTTTTTGAGCCGCCAATCCGGTGTTTTATTCAATTTTTGGGGTGGGTTTTATCCATATTCAGCAAAAATTTATGAATATTTATGTATCTGCTTGCATTTTTTAACATAGGGGCGCACAATGGAGCCTAGACTTCATAGAACACACCTCACACAGGAGCACCTCATGAACACCTCAATCCTCAAAAAGGCATCCCTCAAGCCCCTCGCGCTGCTGGCAGTGCTACCCCTGGCACTGACCGGTTGCGTCTCCACCGCCAACGAGAACACCGACCCCAACGGCGAGGTCAGCCTCGTCAAGTCCGGCACCCTCAGCGTCTGCACCAACACCCCCCTACAAGCCCTTCGAATACGAAGAAAACGGCACCATCGTCGGCCTGGACGCAGACATCGCCAACGCTATCGCTTCCGACCTGGGCGTGAAGGCTCAGCTGACCTCCATCAGCTTCGAGGGTCTGGACTCCGGTACCGGCCTGGCCACCGGTCAGTGCGATATCGCCCTGGCGGGTATCGGCGTGACCGATGAACGTAAGAGCAAGATGGAATTCACCACCGTCTACTTCGATGACAACCTGGCAATCCTGGTTCCCAAGGGTTCTTCCATCACCTCCGCTGCAGATTTGAAGGGCGTGAGCGTTGGTGCGCAGCAGGCAACCAGCGGTGAAACCTACGCCAAGGAAAACGGCGCAGAGGTCATCCAGTACGAAGACACCTCCCTCATGTTCTCCGCGCTGAAGACCGGTCAGGTCAAGGCAGTCGCAGCGAACCTTTCCGTGGTTTCTGAGGCGCTGACCAACGACCCGAACTCCTTCAAGATTGCCTACCAGGATTCTGAGAACACCGAGCAGATTGCCGCAGCAGTTTCCTCCAACAACAAGGCGCTGCTGACTAAGGCAAACGCCACCATCGACAAGCTCAAGGCAAACGGCGAACTCGACAAGATGAAGGCCAAGTGGGTTGGCGCCGCTTCCTCCACCTCCGCGAGCGCCTCGTCCTCCGCTTCCTAAGCGTCTAGCCGGTTAGCTCCCCCTTCCCCCAAATTCATGAGTACCCTTATTACTTTTGGGCTGGGGGATTCCCAGGCCTTTACCCTTGTGAGCGTGTACAACGCTCTTGACCGAACAGCACACGGATAAGAAAGCGCATGTCCTCTAAACTTTCACCCCGCCAGAAGCAGAAGCTCTTCCGCTACGCACAGTACGCCCTTCTGGCAGTTATCGCCCTGGCAGCCATTCTTCTGGCTGACTGGAAGACCCTCAGCCAGCAGGTATTCAACCTGGACGTTGCGGCGCAGCAGTTCCCCGACGTCATCACCGTGGCGTTAAAGAACACCCTGCTGTACACCAGCTTGGGCTTCATCGTGGGCCTCTCCGGCGGTCTGTTGCTGGCGCTTATGCGTATTTCCTCCATCGCCCCCTACCGCTGGATTGCGACCCTGTACGTGGAGCTTTTCCGCGGTATCCCGGCGCTGCTGGTCTTCTTCGCGTTCGGTTACGGTATTCCCCTGGCGTTCAAGATCCGCTTCGTGGATAACCTGATTCCGGTGACCCTGTCCCTGGGTATGGTTTCGGCAGCTTACATTAGTGAGGTTCTGCGTGCGGGCCTGCAGGCGATCCCGAAGGGCCAGATGGAGGCGGCACGTTCCCTGGGTATGTCCCACACTCGCGCGATGATTTCGATCATTATTCCGCAGGCGTTCCGCGTGGTTCTGCCGCCGCTGACCAACGAGGTTATCCTGCTGACCAAGGACTCCTCCCTCGTGTACCTGCTGGGTGTGACGGTTTCTCAGTACGAGCTGGCGAAGTTCGGTCGTGAGGGCCTGACCGCCGCTAACGCGGGTCTGACTCCGCTGGTGGTTGCGGGTCTGTGCTACCTGATTATCACTGTTCCGCTGGGCCAGCTCTCCGCATACTTTGAGCGCCGCACCCAGCTTGCGGGCCGCAAGTAAGCGCAACGACAGATACGGATTACGGAAGATACTATGACTGCTTCAACTTCATCCATGGCCGCCTCCTCGGTGCGCATTTCTAACCTGCACAAGTCCTACGGCAAGGTTCAGGTTCTCAAGGGTATTGACATGCAGGTCGAGCCGGGCGAGGTCGTGTGCCTTATCGGTCCTTCGGGTTCCGGTAAGTCCACCCTGCTGCGTTGCGTGAACCTGCTGGAGGAGCCGAACGACGGCACCATCATGGTGGGCGATACCGAGGTCACCGACCCGGACGTAGACATTAACCGTGTGCGTACCCACATGGGTATGGTGTTCCAGCAGTTCAACCTGTTCGGTCACCTAAACATTCTGGATAACTGCACGATTGCTCAGATTAAGGTTCTGGGCCGTTCCAAGGCGGAGGCGGAGGCGGTTGCCCGCGAGCAACTCGCCAAGGTCGGTCTGGAAGGCAAGGAAGACCGCTTCCCGGCTCAGCTGTCCGGTGGTCAGCAGCAGCGTGTGGCTATTGCGCGTGCGCTGTCCATGAACCCGGATCTGATGCTCTTCGATGAGCCGACCAGTGCGCTCGACCCGGAGATGGTCGGCGAGGTTCTGAGCATTATGCGCAACCTTGCTGACGAGGGCATGACCATGATTGTGGTGACTCACGAGATGGCGTTCGCCCGCGAGGTCGCCGATAAGGTCGTCTTCATGGCCGATGGTGTGGTCGTGGAGGAGGGTCCCGCCGATCAGGTGATTGGCAACCCCCAGCACGAACGTACTCAGGCTTCTTGGCGCGCGTGCTCGATCCGACCCACGCCGTAGTAGACTAGTACTAGCTCTTGAAAAACGTAGCGGGCGGTGCTGTACGAAACATTCTGTTTCGCGCAGCACCGCCCGCTTTTTAATGCTCTAGTTCGCGGCTATTTCGGTTCTAGAAGATACGGCGCGCAACCTTGTCAAAGAGACGGTCGGGCAGCACGGTATGCAGGAACACGGAGGGCTTAGCGCCGAATCCCACGAGGTAGCGGGTCTTGGGGCGGCGCGCCTCCAGGGCTCGCAGAATAGCGTTAGAGATAACCTTGGGCTCTGAGAGGTTGGAGGACGGCGAGTAGAGCTTACGCATATTTGCCGCAACCCGCTGCGCCTGAGCCGCGTAGACACCGTTTCGGGAGGATTCCTCGAGGTGGTCTGCCGCGATGAGTCCCCAGGGGGTTTTGATGCCGCCGGGCTCGATAATGACCACGTCAATACCGAACTCTTCAACCTCCATGCGCAGTGCATCGCTAAACGCCTCGAGGGCGTACTTGGTGGCGTAGTACCAGGCACCCAGGGGCGAGGTAATACGCCCCGCCATTGAGGAGATGTTTAGGATGCGCCCGCTGCCCCGTGCGCGCATATGCGGCAGCACCAGCTGGGTGAGGCGCGCCAGGCCGAAGAGGTTCACCTCGAACTGGCGGCGTGCCTCCTCGATGGGGACATCCTCAATAGCGCCGTAGGATCCGTAACCCGCATTGTTGATGAGCACGTCAATGCGGCCTTCTGCATCAATAATCTGCTGCACGGCGGCTTCCATGGAGGCTTCATCGGTGACGTCCATGCTGAGCGCTTTCACGCCCTCGGAGGCGAGCTCTTCAATCTTCTCAACGCGGCGGGCGGCACCGTAGACGGTGTATCCGTAGCGCACCAGTAGCGGCGCCACATCGTAGCCGATACCGGAGCTGGCGCCGGTGAGAAGAACAACGGGGCGTTGCAGGGACTTGGGCATTGCGTATCCTTTCGGGTTGCTCCCTGTGATGATAGCGGGAGTGTACTTTTCAGGGTACGCCCGCGCGGGGTGTACGAGCGTGCAGAAAGCTCAGGGCGTAGCGTGAGGGTAATCTCCGCCGGCATATGTGAGGGCAAGAGGACAGAGAAAAAGCTCGCCGCCGCATCCGGTGCAGATGCGGCGGCGAGCTAATGTTTTGGGGTTAGGGATTTTGGGGTCGGGGTTTAGACCTCTTCGACGTCAATATTGACCTTGGGTTCGGGGTGCGATTCGCCGGTCAGCATGGTCACCAGCAGGGTAGAGTCCTTCAGGGCACGCAGGGAGTGCAGCAGCTTGGCGGTCACGTGAATCGGCTTGCCGGGCACCAGGGTAATATCGCGGTCCTTCACGTGGAAAATCACCTCGCCCTTGAGCACCTGCACGAAGACGGGGTGGACGCTGTGGTGCTCGTGCCAGGACTGGCCTGCAGCCAGTTCCATGAGGGTCAGGTTGCCGCCGTCGGCATCAACGATCTTGCGGGCCTGGGGCTTATCTTCAAAGGGGGTCAGCGCTTCGGTGAGCTGGGGGAATACGAGGACGCGGCCTTCGTGGGTACCTGCCATGGTACGCACCTTTCTCTTCAGGGGTGAGTGAAAGGGGGTGCGCAACCCCCTCCCTATTATTGGTATTTAAAATACTAAATTTCTTATATTGTATTCCCCTCCCCGCAACAGGACAATACCTCAACTCACACCGAGCTAAAACATGCCGAGCAGGGAGGGGAACAACATCTACTGATAACTCCACACCTTCGAATAGGCGGAGCGATTACTATTACGCGGACGCAACAGGTTCACCATCAACGCCGTCGTACCAAAGCTCACCGCAATAATCATGCAGGTCGCCGCGGTAAACGCACCACCGGGAATCGGCGCAAAAATCGCAATCAGATACAGAATGACCGCGCAGAACGACAGGAACAGCGTCGCAATCGTCATCAACGGCACCAACACCAAACCACCACGCGCCGGCACCGCAAAATCTACCGGACGCACATAACGCAACACACCCATACCCACAACCGTCCAGATGGCGGTGACCAGAATAGCGGTCACCACATCCGCCGGTCGGTGCCAACCATTAATAATCGTGGAGGCACCCGTCAGGCAGTCGCCAATGCCGCGCACAGAGCCACCGTGGGCCGCAAGAAACGAGGCGCCGCCAAAAAGAGCGCCGCGCCAGCCGCCGCCGCGAAGGTCGTGTGGCCACTGGGCGCCGAGTTGCTCAGCGCCTCCTGAACACCCAGGTCGGGCTTCACAATCAGGTAGTGCTTGAGCAGGTACGTGCTCGTCACCGCCGCAGCCCCAACTAGCACGCCAATCAGCGAGGGCAGGAACCGGTGCTTCCAAATCAGCACCGCAATCAGACCCAGCACCGCAATCACACCAACAATCGTGGGCAAAGAATCCAGCGCAGTCAGGGTCGGACCGCGGTAACTCTTGAACTGATGCGCATACTCGGTGTACGCCTGCTCATCAACCTGCTGGCCGGTCGCCGTGTAAATGAAGAACACAAACGCACCGTAGAGAGACAGACCCAAGAACAGCAACGCCATCACGTGACGCATCAAAATACCGGTACTCGGAAGATGGTGCCCCTGCTCTTCGCCGGGACGATTCACCGGGCGGCCAGAAGCATCCACGGGAACCTGACCGGTCTGAACATACGCACCGTTCGGGTAGGCGGCGGCAGGATACGCCTCGGGAGGATAAGCCACCGGCTGCGGAGATGCCTGCGGAGGCATCGCACGCGTGGGAAGAGGCTGTTGAGCACCTATCTGAGGCGCACCCATTGGGGAGGCACCCATCTGATTGTTCAGCGGGAAACCGCTCACCGGAGGCTTCGGCGGATCCAGACGGCGCGTAGCCTGCATCGGTTCATCCGCGCTGTAGTTCCCCTGAGAGGCGCGTTCCTGCGGCGAGGGAATCGTCTCAGGAATCTTAATGGGGGCGCGGTAAGCGCGCGGCAAAGGACGGGTCGCGCCAATAACCTCTGAGGTGTCGGGGTGCGAAGAAATAACTTCGGTATTCGCCGATTCAGCGTTTATGGAAGCTGCGTTTGCAGAACCTACAGGCGCAACTTCATTAGCCGGCGAGGAACCGTAATCCGTCAAAACTTTCGTGCGGTCATCACTGTGCGTAGCGGCAGGGGTAGCCGTTTCGTGGGAGGTGAGCACCTGGGTAGCATCCTGATAATCAGAGAGCACCGCAGTCGGGTCCTGATAATCAGAAAGCGCCTGAGTCGGGTCCTGATAATCAGAGAGCACCGCAGTCTCATCAGAGGAAAACACCGTAGTGGGCGCATTGTCAGCAGCGGCCGCATGCACATCAGCGGGGTGAAACACACTGGTAGCATCGAGGTTTTCGGAGCTCTCCCAACCGGAGTTTTCCGAACCCGATGTATTTGCCGGTGTTTTCTTCTTCATAACCCTTTGTACCTTCTCGCCCTCATGTCTGTTAGTGATACCCGAGCCCGCCGATGCCAGCCCCTCAAAACGGTAGCCCCCAAGCTGCCGTTTTATGCGAAGCACCGTCCGAGTTCTCGGGCGAATAACTACCTACTATCCCAGGTTAAGCTATGAAAAACTAAAGTTTTTTCGACCACAACCTGAGAGTTTCCAGAGAATGCGTGACAGAACGCGAGCGCACCCGCCCGCCCCCAGAATGTTATGGTGAGCTCATAGCGCATCAAAGAAGGGCAGATACCTTGAACACCAGCATGAGCGTGCCGCCTCTCGGCTACGGTTTTCACCTCACGAACACTCCCCTGCCGCCGCTGCAGGAGGTTCTGGAGAACCTGTTCACGGTTGAAATTCCGATGACGGTCACCTTCCGCGGGGTCAACAGTCGCCAGAGTGCGCTGATTCGCGGCCCGCACGACTGGGGCGAGTTTGCACCCTTCCTCGAGTACGGTGCGCAGGAGTCTGCCGCGTGGCTTGCCTGCGCGCTAGAGGCGGCGTGGCTGCCCACCCCGGAGCCGGTGCGTACGCGCATCCCGCTGAACGCGACCCTGCCTGCGGTACCTGCGGAGCGTGTGCCGGAGGTGCTCGCCAAGTACGAGGGGGAGATTCAGGAACTCAAAATCAAGGTGGCTGAGAAGGGCCAGAGCCTCACTGACGATATTGCCCGCGTGGCGGCGGCACGAGATGCCCTCCCTAATGCACGCCTGAAGGTGGACGCGAACATGGGCTACACCCTCGACGGTGCCCTTGAGGCACTGCGCAAGCTCTGCGAGTACGACATTATCTACGCCGAGCAGCCGGTGGCGACCATTGAGGACATGGCGGCGCTCCGCTTTGCCATCGCCAAGGAGGGGCCGCCCGCCCGCATTGCCGCGGACGAGTCAATCCGCAAAGCGGAAGACCCGCTGAAGGTGGCTCGCGCGAACGCCGCGGACCTGATGGTTATCAAAGCGGCACCGCTGGGTGGTGTGCGTCGTGCGCTCGCGCTGGTTGAGCAGGCGCAGCTTCCGGCGGTAGTTTCTTCTGCGCTGGAGTCTTCGGTGGGCATTGCTACCGGTGCCTCTCTGGCGGCCTCCCTACCGACCTTGAGGTACGGGTGCGGTCTGGGCACGGTCTCCCTCATGGCTGAGGACGTCACCGATGAGCCGCTCATCGCCCGCGACGGGTTCATGGACCTGCGCGCCATCACCCCCAGCCCGCAGCGTCTGGGGCATCTTGCCACCGATGATCAGACCCACCAGTGGTGGGTGGAGCGCGTCACCGCCTGCTACCGGGTTCTGGAACGCGCCTGCGGACTGTAAAGACTGCAGTTGTCAAGGTCGCGCCCGTGAAGGGTAACCATAACTGAATGAAAAACCTTACGGCATTAGAATGGTACGGTGACTGAAAACCGCTCAACCCCCGCCATGCTCACCGCAGTATCCGTGCTCGATTCGCTGATTCGTGCCGGTATGCGGCATGTTGTCGTGTCTCCGGGATCCCGTAGCGCACCTCTTGCGTACGCTATTGCCGCCGCCGCTGAAGCCGGCGCCCTCATTGCGCACGTGCGCGTGGACGAGCGAAGTGCAAGCCTTTACCGCCCTGGGTATTGCCAAGGCATCCGGTCAGCCCGTGGGTCTGGTGTGCACCTCCGGTACGGCACTGGGCGAGTACGTGCCCGCCGTCATGGAGGCGTACCACGCTGGCGTGCCCCTGGCGGTGCTGAGCGCGGACCGCCCGGAGCGTCTGCGCGGTAGCGGCGTGAATCAGACGACCCGTCAGGCGAGTTTCTTCCATCCTTTTGTGCGTGCTGAAGCCGATCTGACCTCCTACCCCGAGCAGGTGGAGGGCGAGCAGACTCAGGCCTTTGCCGCCTGCCTGAATGCGCTGACCGGTCGTAGCGCCGAACACTGGCGCAAGCAGTCGGCGGAACCGATTGGCCCGGTACACCTGAACATTTGTTTCGATACGCCGCTGACCCCCTCTGGCCGTTTTGCGCAGATGCTGCCGCAGTGGGCGCAGAGCCTGCTGGAAGATTACGACCCGCAGGCTGAGGGTCGCGCCCGCGCCGCCCGCGCCGAGGGTTCCGGGCTCTCCAGCGCCGAGCAGCGTTGGCTTCTGGATTCTTTGGAGGCGCAGGCGGACCTTGCGGAGTTCACCCCGGCGCACCGTACCGTGGTGGTTGCCGCTGACGGTGCCGGCGAGTTTGCGGCGGAGTTCGCGCGCGTGCTGAACCTGCCGCTGTTTGCGGAGCCTTCCTCCGAGGCGCGCCACGGCGCAACCTCCATTCCTCACTACCCGCAGCTGCTCGCTGATGGTTCGTTCGCCCCCGCCGCGCAGATTGAGCGTGTGGTGCTCTTCGGCCACCCGACGCTTTCGCGCCCGATTACCGCACTGCTGGAACGCGAAGATATTCAGTGCGCGTTCTACGCCCCGCGCCGCGCCAGCTGGTACGAGCCGGGCGCTCGCTCCTTCGTGGAGCTGTCAACCCCGCACGAGCTCGCCGAGTTTGCGTGCGCATCCTCTGCTGCCGCTGATGAGCTGGTGGACGAGCTGAGCTGGCTGGAGCAGTGGGTTGAGCCCGCCCGCGAGCTGCAGGATGAGTGTCTGCGCGCCATTGCCGCCTACGAACATCCCGGTGCTGAGAGCACGGTTGACTACACCGATTACCGCAACCGCACCGCTGGCCGCTCCTACGCCCGCCGCGTCTGGCAGGATGCGGTGGCTCAGCGCCGCCTGCTCGTACTGGGATCCTCAAACCTGGTGCGTGATTTGGATGCGGCAGCCCCCGCCCTGGGCGAGCCCGCCCCCGCGCGCGTGTTTGCTAATCGCGGTCTTGCCGGTATTGACGGCACAATTGCGACCGCTATTGGCGTGTCTCTGTCTGGCTACTACCCTGCCGGTGTGGATGAGAACTCCCGCCCGGTCATTGGTGGTACCGCCCTGCCGGTGACCCTGCTGTGCGGTGATTTGACCTTCCAGCACGATGTTTCCTCGCTGAACCTGCCGAATACTGAGCTTCTGCCCGAGCTGCGCGTTGAGGTCTTTGACGATGCCGGCGGCGGTATTTCACGACCCTTGAACACGGTGATATGGCTCGTCAGGAGCAGTTCACCGCCGCTGTGGATCGTTTCTTCACGGTGGTTGCCGCCCCGAATACTGATTTGGCGCGCATGGCTGCTGGGTTTGGGACCGAATCGGGCGTTGAGGTGCGCATTCACACACCCTAAAGCCGTTTCTAAAGGGTGCTGGCTAAGCCCCGTGCGCGGGGTTGACCGATATACTGAAAACTACCTGTGCCGTAGCCTTCCGTGGCTGAAAGCTAGCCGGTCGTAGCGGTTTCACTCGCCGCTGCCTTCGCGTGTTCCTGCGCGCCTGCTAACGCAAGGCACCCTATCTATCATGTATTGACATTCACGCTCTCGCCGCTGACACACACCGCACGCAACCGGAGGTTTACCCCCGGTGAGCCCGGTGCATGCGGCGGGCGTTGCTCCCAAGGAATCTCATGAGCTCACTCGATATTATTGTTGCCGTCCCCCTCCGGAGCCGGTTGGGTTCCCGTACACGCTATGGCGGAGCTTCTCGCCCGTTACACCGGCGGTACCGTACACACCGTGGATGTGGGCGCATCCCTCAGCAAGGAAACGAAGCTTCTGGCGCGTCTGCCTCGCCTTAAGGGCGGCTCGAAGCGTTGCCTGGTGATTGCTTCTGATCCCGGTCAGCTGTACGCCATTTCGCAGCGTTCCTTCGCGTTCCGTCGCTACGGCGCTATCTACGGCTGGGTGATTGATAGCTTCTGGGATGACCGCATTCCCGCGGTGGCTAAGTCCTCCACTACGACCGTATTTTCGTTGCGGACGTTGATGATGTTCAGCCCTGGACCGCTGCGAGCGTGAAGACTCCCGGCGTTCTGCCCTGGGGTGCGGACGTGTGGAGTGCGTTCTCTGACCGCCTGGCTGCACTGGAGTCGAAGAGCACCGACCTGCTTGCGTGTGGGTCGTCAGCCCGCCGCCTACGAAGATGACGAGGCGACTGCCGCCCTCGCCGCCGAGCTGGGCCTGAGCTTTGAGGGCCGCCCGCCCTTCGGCGCGAACGACCGCGAGTCGGCTCAGCACCTGCAGGATTCTCTGAACCGTGCGAAGTTCCTGCTGGCGTTCTCCACTTCGGTCAGCCCGGCACCGTACACCCACCCGACCAAGGAGTACATTACCGGCCGTTGGACCGATGCCCTGGCTTCGGGCGTGACTGTGGTCGGCAAGGTTCCGAACACCACCACCGTACGTGACATCCTGTGGGACGGTGCAACCATCGATATTGATCACGCGGATGCACGCGCGGGCCTCGCGCAGGTTGCCGACGCCGCCTCCCGTTGGACCCCCGCGCAGGGTGAACAGCAGATTCGTCAGGCGCTGCAGCACCTGGATTGGCGCCACCGTTTTGTGCAGCTGTGCGAGGCGATGGGCGAGGTCCCGGCTTCTTTGACGGCTGATTGCGAGGCAATGCGAGCCCAGTACGTTCAGCACTAAATACGTGCCCTAAGGGTTCGGGCATATAAAAGGTGAGGGCTGGTTTCTACCGTAGAAACCAGCCCTCACCTGCATTTATGCTCCATAAGGCATATTGCATATGGGGTTTAGTACGAAGCCTGACCCAGAGTAATCGGACCCGTGAAACCACTGGTATCCGGGTGCTCCGCATCCAGGTACGCCCCCACGGGTGCATTCTCAAGCTGAGCCAAACGATCCAGTAGGAAACGAGTAGCACCCGGTGCGTACGGCAGCTTATACATTGCTGCGGTCGTCGCCTCGTCATCACGATTCAAAGTGGAGGAACGAATCAGCTCAATAGCAGTCACCATGGTGTTGCGTTCACGCTCCACGAAGGTGCGGTCCACCGGCTCACCATTACCGGGCACGAACACACGGTAACGATCAAATTCGAGCACCGCACCGAGGGTATCAATCCAACGGTCGGGGAAAGAATCCTCAAAGTAAGGGTCGGTACCCTCTTCAATCAGACCACCCATGAAGAGCACATCTTCAATACCGACCAGGATGTCACCGTCGGTGTGGCCGGGACCCATGTACATCAGGGTTGCGCTACGCTCACCCAGGTCAATGGGGGTAAAGGTAATGCCGTCACCGCTATTGGCGACCAAGCGGTTGGGAACAACAATATTGGTGGCTGCACCCTGGTGGTGCGCCATTTCCGGTTCGAGCGTCTCGACGTAGGGACGCTGCGCCTCACCGTATTTACGAATTGCACGCGCGGCGCGAGGATGCGCCCAGAATTCTTCGGCACCCATTGCCGCGAAACATCGTTACCGAAGAAACGCTCATAGTGACCGTGAGTGTTTACGACGGTGATAGGAAGGCGCGTGAGACGGCGAACCTCATCATAAATTTCGGTTGCCTGACGGGGACCAGCGCCGGTATCTACGACTAGTGCACGTTCCAGTCCGAGGACCAGTCCGGTGTTCAGTCGGTAGTTGTCGGTCGCAATACGGTACACGCCGTCTGCGAGTTCAATAGTACGAGCCATAGATACAACCCTACTGGAATTTTTAGCGTCTGAGGGGTTATTCCGGCTTCAGAGAACAGAAATTTACGGTTCGGTAACAATTCAAGGCAATGAAAGTGCATTATTTTGCACAAAATTATCTCTAGCATCAAGAAAGTGGTGAGCCTTATCAACCTCTCCGGATTGTTTGAACAGCACATCATCGCCATAGGAACCCCTCGAAGAGCCCGGCGCGCATCCGTAGAAGCAATATTTATGCCTCAATGCCACTCAACCCAGAGTCGTGCGCACGGTTAAACCCGCATCTGACACCCCTATAGGATAGGAGTATGATTTCTTCGCCTACCCCGTCTTCTAACCCCTCAGCTCAGCCCTTCCCCAGCGGTACCGGACGCTACGCCCCCTCCCCCTCGGGCGATTTGCATCTGGGCAATTTGCGTACCGCTATTTTGGCGTGGGCGATGGCGCGCCGCGGCGGCAAACCCTTCTATCTGCGCGTGGAGGATCTGGACCGCGTGCGCCCGGGTGCCGCGGAGCGTCAGATCGCTGATTTGGCGGCGCTGGGTTTGGATTGGGATGCAAGCCCCGGCGCCTCGACAGAGCGTATTGAGACAGAGCGCATTGAGGGTAGCGAAAGCACTGATGGCAAGGAAGCAGGCGTACTGTACCAGAGCACGCGCCTTGCCGCCTATGAGCAGGCGGTTCAGCAGCTGCGCGAGGCAAACCTCGTCTACGAGTGTTTCTGTACCCGCCGCGAAATTCAGGAGGCTTCGAGCGCCCCGCACGGTGCGCCGGGCGCATACCCGGGGACTTGCCGTGAGCTGACGGAAGAGCAGCAGGAAGAACGCCGCGCTCAGCGTCCGCCGGCTCTGCGCCTGCGCGCCGAGTGCACGAGCTACACGGTGCAGGATGATTTTTACGGTGCCTACACGGGGCTGGTGGATGATTTTTGTGCTGGTGCGCAATGACGGCACCTACGCTTATAACCTGACCTCCGTGGTGGATGATGCCTTTGTGGGGGTTGAGCAGATTGTGCGCGGCGATGATCTGCTCCCTTCGGCACCTCGCCAGTCGTATTTGGCGCAGCTTTTTGGGCTTGGCGCAGCCGCGTTACGCTCACGTGCCGCTGGCGCTCAATGAGGAGGGTAAGCGCCTGGCGAAGCGTGATGGTGCGGTGACCCTGCCGCAGCTGCGTGAGGCGGGCGTTGAAGTCCCGAGGATTTTGGGGTGGATTGCCGCTTCTATTCCGGTGTATAACGCGGATGGTTCTGCCCATTCGGCGGATGTTCCGGTGCCTAATGCGGCGGCGATTTTGGAGCGTTTTGACCCGGCTCGCATGGCTACCGAACCGTGGATCGTGAGGGATCTCTAAGCCTCTATGACATTGTCGTGTAACAGTTCAACACTCCGAACGGCTTTTAAATTTTTCGTTTAATTCGTTTTAGGTGCATACGACCCTGAACGTTTGCGTTGCTTTTAAACTATTCCTCTTGCACCAAAGTGCCCGAAACCCTGAATTCTAGGGATTTTTCGGGCACTTTTTCGCACATGCTCCCACATTGCCCCACGTGTACGACCATGAAGTTTACACAGAAAATACATATTTATTCCATAGTTCCTTACCCCTAAGCGTCAAATAGACTTTATTTTCAGCCCTTCAAAGCCTAGACTGTATCCTATGCCACTCATAAAGTTATGGGGTAGCGCATAAATACACACAGGCGCACACTACCACCAGGAGAGAAGGAACATTATGGCCGCGAGTACATACCAGGTCATCGCGCTGGCGATTTATTTTGTTGCCATGATCGCAATCGGCCTATGGGCAAATAGCAAGAACAACAGCCTCGACGACTATGTGCTGGGCGGGCGACAGCTCTCCCCCCACCGTCGCCGCACTCTCAGCGGGCGCCTCCGATATGTCCGGTTGGCTCCTCATGGGTCTGCCCGGCGCCGTCTACCTCAGCGGCCTCTCCCAGGCATGGCTCGCCGTCGGTCTGACCATCGGCGCATGGTGCAACTGGAAGTTCGTGGCACCGCGACTGCGTAGCTACACCGAAGTAGCAGGCGACGCCGTGACCGTCCCCGTCTTCCTGAGCAACCGCCTCCATGACACCAAGCGCGTGCCGCGCATCGTCTCCGGTGTCGTGATTCTGGTGTTCTTCACCTTCTACGTCTCCTCCGGCATGGTGTCCGGCGGTCTGTTCTTCAAGTCCTCCTTCGGTCAGGAATACCACACCGGTATGCTCCTGCTGGCAGGCATCACCGTGTTCTACACCTTCTTCGGCGGCTTCATGGGCGCATCCTACACCGACATGGTTCAGGGTCTGCTCATGCTCGCAGCACTGATTGCCGTTCCGGTTGTCACCATCATTGACCTCGGCGGCGTGGGCCCCGTGGTTGAGTCCATCAGCCAGGTACGCCCCGATGCGCTGAGCATCTTCGCAGGCACCACCTTCGCCGGTATTATTTCGTCCCTCGCATGGGGTTTGGGCTACTTCGGTCAGCCGCACATTATCGTGCGATTCATGGCAATGCGCACCCCCGCGGACGCTAAGTCCGGCCGCCGCATCGGCATCAGCTGGATGGTCCTGACCGTGTTCGGCGCACTGAGCGGCGCGTTCATGGGTATCGCCTACTTTGCACGCCACCCCGAGGCGTCCCTCACCAACCCCGAAACCGCTGAGTCGGTCTTCCTGGACCTCGCCCAGATTCTGTTCCACCCCCTCGTTGCGGGCCTGATTCTGGCTGCGGTTCTGGCGGCAATTATGTCCACCCTCTCCTCGCAGCTGATCGTGTGCTCCTCCGCTCTGGTGGAAGACCTCTACGGCATCTTCTCCTCGAAGAAGCTCAGCGCAGGCAAGTCCCTGTGGCTCGGCCGTGCAGGCGTGGCAATCGTGGCACTGGTCGCCGGTGCCCTGGCGTGGAACCCCAACAGCTCCATTCTGCAGCTGGTCGCATTCGCTTGGGCGGGCTTCGGTTCGGCATTCGGCCCGACCGTTCTGCTCTCCCTCTACTGGCGTAAGCTGACCACCCAGGGTGCACTCGCCTCCATGATTACCGGTGCTGTTGTGGCATTCGCATGGGGTCAGAGCCCGATGAAGTCCGTGCTCTACGAAATGGTTCCCGGCTTCGCTTCGGCAATGCTGGTCGCAATCATCGTCTCCCTGGTCACCTACAAGAAGAACCAGACCATTGACGAAGAATTCGACCGCGCGGTAGAGCTCGCAAAGGTCAAGTAACCCACAAATAACCGTAGCCTACAAATAACCAAGGACGGGTAAGGTTCCTTACCCAACTTCTAAGGCCCGGGCCGCACACGCGGTCCGGGCCTTCTTCTATGCTCGGCAACCCGGTTCGCTATACCGGGCACCCCGCTCACCCTCGACCGCGCCCGGGCAACGTAGAATAGGGTCTATGACTGCACAACTTCCCGAAAAGGTCTCGGACATCTTCAACCCCGCCGACTGGCGCGTCGTCGAAGGCTTCGAAGACTTCACCGACATCACCTACCACCGCCAGGTTCAGCGCGACGAAAACGGCGAAATCGTACGCGATCTGCCCACCGTGCGCATCGCATTCGACCGCCCCGAGGTCCGCAACGCATTCCGCCCGCACACCGTGGACGAACTCTACCGCGCCCTCGACCACGCCCGCATGACCTCCAACGTAGGCACCGTGCTGCTGACCGGTAATGGCCCCTCCGCCAAGGACGGCGGCTGGGCCTTCTGCTCCGGCGGCGACCAGCGCATCCGCGGCCGCGACGGCTACCACTACGCCAGCGGCGAGACCGCAGAAAGCATCGACCCGGCACGCGCAGGCCGACTGCACATCCTGGAAGTGCAGCGCCTCATCCGCACCATGCCCAAGGTCGTTATCGCCCTCGTCTCCGGCTGGGCTGCAGGCGGCGGCCACTCCCTGCATGTGGTGGCCGACCTGACCATCGCCTCCGAAGAGTACGGCAAGTTCAAGCAGACCGACGCAACCGTCGGCTCCTTCGACGCAGGCTACGGTTCGGCGCTGCTCGCACGCCAGGTGGGTCAAGAAGTTCGCCCGCGAAATCTTCTTCCTCGCCAAGGAATACGACGCACAGCGCATGTACGAAATGGGCGCAGTCAACGACGTAGTCCCCCACGCCGAGCTCGAGAACAAGGGCCTGGAATACGCGGCGCACATTGCCCGCCAGTCCCCGCAGGCAATCCGCATGCTCAAGTACGCCTTCAACCTGCCCGACGACGGCATGCTCGGCCAGCAGGTCTTTGCCGGTGAGGCAACCCGCATGGCATACATGACCGACGAAGCTGTGGAGGGTCGCGACGCGTTCTTGCAGAAGCGTGACCCGGACTGGTCCAACTACCCCTACTACTTCTAAGCAGTACTTCTCAGAGGCAGCCCATTCCGCAGAAGTAGTTTCAGATGCATAGGCTCGGAGCCGGATTCAACCCTGATACCCTCAGCTAAGAATCCGGCTCCGGCGCATTTGATGCCGCCCCTCTCTTTTTTCCTCCCCCCCCCGGGCATATGACACCCCGGCTCATAAGCACGTAGCCGCTACCAACAGCCGCTAAGGATTTAGCCATGATGAACACCCCCGTACCCGGGCTCGTGCCCTCCCCCGCCCCGCAGGAGGCTGCCCTGCACCCGCAGGCGGTACAGGTGCGCGCCGATCAGCCCGCCGACCCTCACGCCATGCTGGGTGCCTTTGAGCAGCTACTGTCTGGGTACGCGCTGAATGGGTACGCAGCGGGTGCTGGTGTGGAGAGTGCAGAGGTTGCCGAGCCTATTGCTCTGGTGGTGGGAACCTCCGGATCCACCGGAACCCCCAAATGCACCGCACTGACCGCGCGAGCTCTTGTCGCCAGCGCGGCAGCCACCGAGAACTTCTTCGGCTCAAACTCCGATGCCGCCTCGCAGTGGCTCCTGGCGCTTCCCGCGCACTATATTGCCGGTGCGCAGGTGCTCGCCCGCTCTGTGCTCGCCGGTACCTCCCCGGTCATTGCCCGCTCCGTGACCGAACCGGTGCACTTTACTCCTGAAGTCTTTTTGCAGGCGGTAGAGCGCATGAGCTCGGCACGCAGGTTTATCTCCCTGGTGCCCACTCAGCTACATAAGCTCCTTGAAAGCGCGGACGCCAACCCGACCCTGGGTGCTGAGATTCACGAGGCGCTCGGCTCCTTCACCGGAATCCTGCTCGGAGGCGCCCCCGCCAGCGCCGACCTGCTCACCGCCTCCACCGCGCTGGGGCTGAACACGGTGACCACCTACGGTAGCGCCGAAACCGCCGGAGGATGCGTCTACTCCGGCTCGGTTCTGCCCGGCGTGCGGGTGGAGCTCGTACCCGAAGAAGGTATGCCCGCCGTGCCAGATATTGAGGGGAAGCCGGCACAGGTGGGCCGTATTTGGATCAGCGGCGCGCACCTCGCCAGCGGCTACATTGGCGATGCCGCCCGCACCGCCGAGCACTTCTTCACCGCAGCGGACGGCACCCGCTGGTACCGCACCGACGACTACGGTCTGCTCAGCCCCGCACACGACCTCGATAACACTACAAACGGCCTCGACAGCGCTGCGCACGGTAACACTGCGCACAGTAGCGAGCCACGGCTGCAGGTGCTCGGTCGTAGCGACGACGTGCTCATCAGCGGAGGCGTAAAAATCTCCGCCCGCGCCGTGGCGACCGTCCTCGAAGAGCACCCCGCCGTACGCGAAGCCTGCGTCATCGGCCTACCCGATGCCCGCTGGGGCACCGCCATTGCCGCCGCGGTCACGCTGGTACCCTCTGCCGGTACCGCGGCTGCACCTACTGAGAATGGCCCCGCCCTGACCGAAGAACTCTGCGCCCTGCTGCGCGCCCGCTGCGCCGAAAAGCTCGGTGCCCCCGCCGCACCCAAGCAGCTGAGCATCCTGCCGGATTTCCCGCTCACCAGCACCGGCAAGCCGGACCGCGCAGAAATATACAGTATCCTGGACAGAGACTATCGTCAGGGCTAAAGCAGGTTCATCCGCGGGTTTTTGCCCCGCGCCTACAGCCGCCCGCACGCCCTGACCGTCACAGCACGACCCCTCACGCACAACACCCACGCATCATACGCACTTAGACCCGGAAGGAACCCCCGTGGCAACTGCCGCCCAATGGATTGAAGGCGCTCGCCTGCGCACCCTGCCGCTCGCCGTCGCCCCCATTATTGCCGGCTCAGCTGCCGCCTACGAGATCAACGAATTCAAGCCGCTCTACGCGTTCTTGGCCTTCCTCGTCGCGTTCTTCCTGCAGGTCGGCGTGAACTACGCCAACGACTACTCCGACGGCATCAAGGGCACCGACGAAGACCGCGTGGGTCCGCTACGCCTCGTCGGTTCCGGCGTGGCAAGCCCCCGCTCCGTCAAGTACGCCGCCTTCACCTGCTTCGGCCTAGCGATGCTCGCGGGCCTTGCCCTGGTCGCTCTGGCGAACCAGTGGTGGTTCCTGGCGATTGGCGCCTCCAGCGTCTTCGCGGCGTGGGGCTACACCGGCGGCAAGCACCCCTACGGCTACATGGGCTTAGGTGACGTGTTCGTCTTCGTCTACTTTGGTCTGGTCGCGACCCTGGGCACCCTCTACACGCAGGCGCACACCCTGACCCTGCTCGGCTGGGTTGGTGCTATCGGCATTGGTCTGATTTCCTGTGCGCTGCTCATGGCGAATAACGTGCGTGACATTCCCACCGACATTGAGGCGGGCAAGCTGACCATGGCGGTCCGCCTGGGCGAACGCTGGTCGCGCATCACCTACATCGTGGAGATGGCGCTGGCGCTGGGTCTGGGCGTGCTCCTGCTCGATGAGAACCCTTGGTTCCTGCTGATTTTCCTGCTGGTCGGCCCGACCATCCACTCCTGCGTGACCGTGTGGACGCGCGGCGGCCGCGAGCTGATCCCCGTGCTCAAGCAGGCGGGTATTGTGGCGCTCGTGTACTCCGTGATTCTTGCTCTCGCCGTGTGGCTGGGTTCGCTGAATATTATTAGCCACGAGGTTCAGGTGTTCACCGGTTACTAAGACCGGCTACTAAGCCGACGCACGAATCTGCCCCGGTTTGCCGCACCGTTAAGCCGCTAGCGGGCACCCTGTTCATAGTTCTGCGATAACGCGGCGGTATGTCATAGTAGTGCTTATGATTCGAGCCATGCTGATTATTGGCGGTGCCGCCCTCATCGTGGGGCTGACCCTCTACACCCTCTTGGACGCCGTCCGCACCCCCGCACACGAGGCGCGAACCCTGCCCAAGTGGCTGTGGGTTCTCGTCACCCTGCTCTTCCCCGTGGTGGGTCCGCTCATGTGGCTCATCCTGGGCCGCCCCAAGGCGCAGCCCGCAGCAGGCGCTCCTCGCCCCGGTTTCGGCCAGCGACGCAACACCCTGGCGCCCTCGGTGTCTTCCCCCGACGACGATGAAGAGTACCTGCGCTGGCTCAAAGCAAAAGCAGAACGCGAACGCCGCAGCCGCGAAGCAGAATCGAACAACAAGCAGGATTCCGAGCGTAAAGATTCAGAGCATAAGGACCCCGAGGACGGCACACCGAATCAGGGTCACGGGCAGAACTAGCCGGGACAGCTAGGTTTGCAGCCCGTGCGCCCCTCAAGGTTTATAGAAAGAGGCTGTGAGCGCATCCGTCACGGATGGGCTCACAGCCTCTTACTATGCTCAAAACAGCTTTGGGAACTAGCGGGAACTAGCTACCGGGTTTGTTAGCTACCGGGCAGCTGAATCACGCCACCGTACAGCGGCGCAGCAGGCTCCGAATACCCCACAAAATGCGGCATCTCATGCTCAAAATCAGTGGTGTTAAACGCCAGAGTCGTAATCGACGCCAGGTTACACTCACGGGCACGCGGGTCATGCTGCAGCATGCGGCCCTCAACGCCCAGGCGAGTAATCCAAATCGGCAGCTGGTGCGACACAATAATCGCCTCCGCACCCTCGCCGCCGCGCTCGTAGGCGGTACGCGCCGCATCTTGAACAGCCGCCGCCATACGGCGGATCTGATCCAGGTACGACTCACCCCAGGAGGGGCGCGCCGGGTTGTACAGCTTCGTCCAGTGACGCGGGTTCCTCAGTAGCTCCTGCGCGTTCACGTGCAGACCTTCAAAGTAGTTATCCGCCTCAATGACGCGCTCATCCGGCTGCGCGGTCAGGCCCAGCAGCTCCTCAACCGGGGCGGCAGATTCACGGGTACGCTGCAACGGCGAGCAGACCAGATGCACGAAACGGGAGCCTCGCTCAGCACGAGCCGCGAACTCCTCAGCGCTCAGACGCACCATCTGCTGGCCCTTATCGGACAGACGGTAACCGGGCAGACGGCCGTACACGATACGCTCGGGGTTGTGCACCTCGCCGTGACGCATGAGGTGAACTTTAATGGTGGAAGTTTCAGTCATAATCCCAGTCTCTCAGATAGCGCGCCGCACCCCAAACAGGTGACCCGCACATACCCTCTACAAATACAAAACCCGGCGCACAAACCCGGCCCGCAAAAACTGCAGGAACGCAAAAACCCCGCCTCTCCATACGGAGGGCGGGGCGAAAGAAGTCTATTTACTTCTTGTTGCGGCGCTGGTGGCGGGTCTTACGAAGCAGCTTACGGTGCTTCTTCTTGGACATACGCTTGCGGCGCTTCTTGATAACGGAACCCATAGGATTTCCTCACTTTACTCGTACCCGGCCGAGCCATTCGACTCGGTAGCTACCCGGGGATATTTATACCGGTATAACCGATCCAAAACGCATTTTAGGCACAGAAATACCCTTGCGTTTTAGAGCGCTACCTACCTAGAGTACTAGGTTTACCCCCATTTTCACCATTCGAGAGCGGCTTTTCAGGAGTTTTTCCCTGAATTTCCGCTTTTCCCGCGGGTATATCGAGGATATCTCGGGGCGAAAACGGGGATTCGGTAACCCTAACGGCGCTTCTTCTTCGACTTCTTCGAGCCCTTAGCACGGCCATGAGACAGCACCGAACCGGAAGAAGCTACAGCACCCTCATGAGTGCTCTCCTCAGCCGAGGAGGCGACCTCTACCGATTCCGCAGCCGATTCCAGCGCAGGATCAGAAGCCTCAGCGGGTTCTTCAACCGGCTCTTCCACCGAAACCTCTTCAGCGGCGCTTTCCTCAGCTGCCTCTTCTTCAGCCGCCGCATGCAACGCCTTCAAACGCTCAGCACGCTCGGCCTCGGCACGAGCCAGCGCCTCCTCATCAATGACGGGCTGGGGCTCAGGCTGGGGCTCGGGCTTCGTTTCAGCCTTCAGAGTCTGCTCCTTCACTGCCTGATCCTTCTCAGCGCTCTCCTGAGCTTCATTAGGTTCGTACACATCTACACCGAAGAAACGCTTCATCTTCGAGAAGATGCCACCGCGCTCCTGCACCGGCTCATCATGCGGAAGCTTCTCGTAGGTGTCGTGGATGGTCGCAGCCGCTTCAAGACGGGTAGGCTCAGCCGGCTCAGCAGCGGGCGCCTCCTGGCGTGCAGGGGCACGCAGAACATTCTCAGCCGACTCAGACTCCGCAGGCGCCGCGGCAGTCACAACAGCCGCAGGATGCGCGGCACGGGCAGGCGCAGTCAGCACCTTGCTACGGTCCACCGGCTTAATGATGGTCGCACGCACCGGAGAAATAATCTGACCGCTACGACGACGCGGAGCCGCCGTGGAGGCGCGCAGAACCTTCGCGGGGCCCTCAGCCTCTTCCTGCGCGTACGCGGCAGGGACGCTCGGCAGCTGACCGCTGGGGGTCTGGGAGCTGAGAGGCTGGGAAGCGAGAGTCTGGGAGCTAGCCGCTACAGAAGCAACCGGTGCCGCAGAAGCAACCGGGGTAACCTGCGATACCGAGGTGCTACGGCGCGGGGTGCCGAAGCTCAGCGGCACATCCGCGCTCACCGAATGAGCGGTAGGCTGCGCGGGAGCAGCAGGTGCGGGCTGAGCAACAGCGGGAATGGAACGTTCTACCTTGTCAGAGCCAGAAGCGTTAGAGCTAGAAAGAACCTCAGCAGGCTCATCAACCCGCTCCACAGGAGTCTCAGCAGCAGTCTCCTCAATGTAGACAATATCGCCCTCAGGCACCGTGTACTCCACGACAGAAGACGGAGCAGAAGCCTGAACAGGCTCAGCCGCAGGCTCCACAGAAGCGGGTGCCGCAACGGGTGCATCTGCGGCGGGCAGAGCCTCCGCATCAGCGAAAGACGGGTCATCCTGCATCAAATCATCAAAGTCATCAGCGGCAAACTCATCCACATCAACCGGCGCAAACTCAGAAGCAATCGGCTCGCCCGGCAGACCGTTCGCCGAGGTCGCCTCCTGCTCCAGGTCAATACCGGCATCGGAATACATGCCGCGCAGCTGACCAATCACCATGGCACGCGCAGTCGCAGCGTCGCCAGCCTTCAGCGCCTCCGCAATAGCGCGGCTCTCAGCACGCAGACGCTCCACAGCGCTACTCCACAGCGGCATACGACCCACCAGCGACAGCATCGACTCAAGCTAGGCTGACGCACCGACGCGAGCAGACCCACCAGCAACTCATTACCACCGCAACGCATCACCTGGTGGTGGAACGTCAACAGAAGCTCCAGGAAGTCACGAATCGACAGGTCGAAATCTTCCATCTGCTCCAGGACCTCGTCCATCTCCGCGAAGGAGACGGTCTTCGGGTCAATACGCGCAATCGCCCAGCTTTCCAGCAGAATACGGGTCTGCACCAAGTCACGAGTCGGGTAACGCGAACTGGACATGTGCAGGCGCAGAGCGGCACTCGCGGCAGCGGCAGGCTCATCACTCAGGTGTACCAGCATTTCCTTGCCGCGGCCGTTGTACAGTTGCACCAGATCCATATCTTCCAGGGTGCGTAGAGCCTCGCGGGTGCGGGAACGACTCACACCAATAGCGCGCGCAAATTTCGCTATCGCTGGGCAGGTCCTGGCCCAGCTGAATATTGCCCTCGAACAGTTCGTTCTCGAGCCAGCGCAGAATTTTACGATGAATAGCCACGTGAATGCGTCTTTCGGTCAAAAAGTGAGTGAGAGTGTGTGTTTTATACAGAGTTGTGCCGGAAGTAATCGGCAGGCAGACCCTAGCCGCCTGTTTTAGCGGCGGCGGCCACGCAGGAAGCCGAAGAGACCACCGCGATGGGTGTCCTTCGCCTCGGTACTGGTCGTCTCAGCGTTGGGGCGGTACACAGAATCGTAGGCGGGCATAGTCTGATACTCGGGCTCCTCAGCGGAGGTTTCAGCCTTAGTAGGCTCACCCTCAGCGAGCTCATCATTAGCAGGCTCGCCCTTAGCGAGCTCATCCTTTTCAGTAGCTTCTGCGGGCGAAGCTACTTCCTCAGCAGATTCAGCCTTCACCGGCTCTTCTGCCGCGGCTTCATCCACTACGTTCTTCTCAATCACAGACTTTTCAGCTGCAGAATCCTCAGATGCAGATTCCTCAGCTGCAAATTCCTTGCCGGTTGTTTCTTCCGTGACAGATTCAGCGGTTGCAACAGGCTTCTCAACAGCAACCTTTTCGTCGGCGACCTTTTCAAGCACAACAGCCTCGGGGATTACAGCGATAGGCTGAATCGAACCACCCACAACCGCAGCGGGGTCGGTACCATAAGACACCACAGCCGCAGGCTGAGGGAATACCACCGGCTTATGCGCTACGACAGGCTTAGCCTCAGTGGTCTTGGCGGTCTCAGCGGGCTTCACCTCAGCAGGTGCCGCAGGGGTAGCGGGCTGAGCGGGGGATGCCGACGCCGCGGGGGTCACCCCAGCATCGTAACCGTAGGATGCGGGAGTGAAGGGGCGCATCGGGGTGCTATCCGCTTGCCTCTTCCTGCGAGGTGGGCTCAGCAGCTCCTGCCTTCTCAGTGACAGGTTCGGAAGCGGCACTATCAGCAGCATGCTCCGCCGGGCGCGAGTAAATGCGCACGCTGGGGGTCAGGTGCTGTGCGCGGGCGCGCTGAATGCGAGCCTGCTCGATTTCCTCGGGGGTGGGCGCCTCAACGACGAAAGTCTCAGAGTCGGTCGCCTCGGTCTTCTCCGCGGTTGCGTTCTTCTCGGATGCAGCCGGCGCAGTTGCAGCGGGTGCAAGCTTCTGAGCGGGTTCTTCGGCTGCGGGCTTCTGAGCGCTCTTTTCAGAGGTCTTCTCGACCGGCTTCTGCCCAGCCTTCTCGACTGCGTTCTCAGCTGCAATCCTCTCAGCCATCGTCTTGTCGGAGGCAGATGCAGTCACGCCACCGGGCAGTGCCACGGGTACGTGCGCTTCGCTGGACTGGCGCGCAATCTGGACGGTCTCGTTGATCCACTCGGTCACGGTGGCGAATACATCCGGGTTCAGGGAGTAGAGGCGACGCTGCCCCTCCACGGTCACGGAGACCACGTCTGCATCACGAAGGACTTTCAGGTGCTTCGAAATGGTCGGCTGGCTCATGCCCAGCTTTCAACCACAGCACCCACCGTGTGGGTTTGCTCAGCGAGAATACGCACAATTCGGCGGCGAGTCGGATCCGCGATGACAGAAAAAACATCAGAATGCATATAGCGATTATGACATATAAAGTGGCGCTTCAAGCTTAGAATGAGGCTGATGCAGAAATTACCTTCAAAAATTCTGAAAGAAGCCTGAACACTAACTCAAAACGAAGCGTTGAAGGGGATAAAAGCATGAAGTGTCCATCACATATGGTGCGGAGTTTATGTATCTCATCCCTGGCATATGACCACCCTTCACCTTCCTCAATACTTATATAACAGATACAGAATATATAGTTTTCGTGGCTCCACCCACAAAACCAACTATGCGTCTTCTCAAGGCTCACATATTTAGCCCCAAGCCACCACAACTACAACCCCCTCCGCACACATTAGGCGCGATACACTAGAAGGCGTCAAAACAGGCACATATCCGCCACCCAACACACCAACACCCAGACCAGCTGAAGGAGGCGCATGGGACGCATCATCCGCCGCACCCGGCGCCGACACCACCACCCCCAGGGTCAGCTCAACCGCCGCTGGGACACCCTCAGCGGCACCACATCCGTACCTCAAAAGCAGCAGGTTCACCGTAGCCGACGCGACCGCCTCGAGGCCGAAAACCTTAGCATCCTCACGAGCGTGCCCGGTATTGACCTCGATCGTCTGCTCACCCTACGCGACCACGTGAGCGAAACCTCCGAGGTTCAGCGTAAGCGCGCCCCCATGGGGTTCAATCTGCAGACCCTCGAACGGTTCCGTGACTTTATTGACGTGACCGTTCTTGCCTCGCCTTCGCGCACCGCAATCACTGCGTTTCTGCTGGTCATCATCTTCTTTACGCTCACCTTGCTACTGCCCATCTCCTCCAATGATGGGCAGCCCGCGCCTTTCCACCACGCATTTTTTACCTCTACCAGCGCGGTGACCGTGACCGGCCTGACTACCGTCTCCACCGCCGAGCAGTGGTCCACCTTCGGTCAGGCAATGATTCTTGTGGCTTGTCAGGTCGGTGGTTTGGGTACTCTGACCATTACCTCCCTGCTGGCGCTGGCTATCGGCCGTAAGATGGGTCTGCGCACCAAACTCATCGCACAGGAAGACCTGAACATCAGCCGTCTTGGCGAGGTCGGTGGCATCATCAAGAGCGTCTCCTATGCTTCATTCTCCATCGAGGCAATCATTGCGCTTGTGCTGATTCCTCGTTTCCTGACCCTCGGCGAAGACCCGTTCCAGGCGATCTGGCACAGCATTTTCTACTCCATCTCAGCCTTCAACAATGCAGGCTTCACCCCGCATTCCGACGGCATCGTGCCTTACGGTCATGACCTTTCCTGCTCGTGCCCATCTGCATTGCCGTGTTCTTGGGCTCGCTCGGTTTCCCTGTTTTCATTGCGATTCAGCATCACCCTTTCCGCCCCCGCCACTGGTCGCTCACCGCGAAGCTGACCACCGTGACGACCCTGTTTTTCTTTGCTTTTGGCGCGTTCTTCTGGGGTCTCTTCGAGTGGAACAACCCCGCCACCATCGGCGACTACTCCGCAGGCGACAAGGTTCTGAACGCCATCTTTGCCTCCGTCATGATGCGTTCGGGCGGCTTCAATCTGGTCGACATGAGCAGCATTACCCCCGTCTCCACGCTCCTGACGGACATGCTCATGTTCATTGGCGGTGGCTCCGGCTCGACCGCGGGTGGCGTGAAGGTCACGACCATCGCCGTGATTGCCCTGTCTATCCTTGCTGAGGCGCGAGGCGATCAGAAGGTTGTCGCGTTCAACCGCACCATCCCCGAGTCCTCCCTGCGTATTGCTATCTCCGTGATTGTTATGGGTGCTACCGTGGTAGGTGTCGGCGCCGCGTCGATTCTGATTATTAGCGGCGCGGACCTCAGGAAGTCATTTTCGAGGTCATCTCCGCCTTCGCGACCTGCGGCCTCTCGAATGGCCTCTCCTCCAGCCTGCCGCCGGCGGGTATCTACGTGCTCAGCGGCCTGATGCTCATTGGCCGTGTGGGCACCACAACCGCCGCGACCGGCCTGGCGCTGCGTTCACGCCGCCGCCTCTACAAGTTCCCCGAAGAAAGGCCCACCATTGGCTAGTGCACATAACGCCCCCGTCCTCGTGATTGGTCTGGGACGCTTCGGCTCCGCGGTGGCGGCCCAGCTGCGCCTGCAGAACAAGGAGGTCCTTGCTATTGAGAAGGACCCCGAGCTGGTGCAGAAGTGGTCCGGCGTGCTGACGCACGTGGTCTCCGCCGACGCGACCGATATCGACACCCTGCACCAGTTGGGCGCGGACGATTTCGGCTCCGCCGTGGTGGGTGTGGGCACCTCCGTGGAGGCGTCCGTGCTGATTACCGCGAACCTCGTAGACATTGGAGTGGAGCGTATCTGGGCGAAGGCCATCACCCCCGCGCACGGCAAGATTCTGGAGCGTATTGGCGCGCACCACGTGGTCTACCCGGAGGCGGACGCCCCGGCCGCCGCGCCGCGCACCTCGTCTCGGGTCGACTGCTGGACTACATTGAGTTTGATGACGACTTCGCGATTGCGAAGATGCGCCCGCCGAAGGAAACCCACGGCTTCACCCTCGCTGAGTCAGATATCCGCTCCAAGTACGGCGTGTCTGTGGTCGGTATTAAGTCCCCCGGTGAGGACTTCACCTACGCGGACGCGACCACCCGCATTCACTCGCGCGACATTCTGATTGTGTCCGGTCAGGTGGATTTGATCGAGCGTTTTGCGGCGCGACCCTAAGCGCATTTTTCCTCGCTGCCTTGAGGAGCCCGCAAATAGACATAGAAAAGCAAATAGGCATAGAAAAACAGCCTCTTCCCGTTCTGTCGGGAGGAGGCTGTTTTCTGTGGTTTTACCCAATCATAGGGATGCTATCGGACGGCATTAGTCCCCGCTGGTTAGTCCGTAATGACTAGTCCTCGTCAGCGGTGTACAGCTGGCTCATTTCCGCCGAACGGGCTGCGCAGGCGCGCATCGCATCCTCGGTCAGCTGGAAGAGGCCACCCTCCACGAAGGTGTTCAGCGCACGCTCGGTGGTGCCGTTCGGGCTGGTCACGGCGCGGCGCAGGGCGGGCGCATCCGGGTTGGTGTCGAGCAGGAAGCCCGCACCGGCAACGGTTGCGCTGGCAAGCTTGAGCGCGGTGTCTGCATCCAGGCCGAGCTTCTCGCCGGCGGCGGCCATCGCCTCCGCAAGCAGGAACGCGTATGCCGGGCCAGAACCGGAGACAGCGGTGACCGCATCCATCTGGTCTTCGCGGACCTCAACGACCAAGCCGACGGTGCCCAGGACCTCTTCGACGAGCTTCTTCTGCTCGGCCTTCACGGTGTCGGTGGTGGAGATGGCGAGCACGCCCTTGCCCACGGAGGAGGGGGTGTTCGGCATGCAGCGAACAATGGGCTGACCTGCGGGAAGGCACTCGGCGAGGGTTTCGAGGGTCACGCCGGCAGCAACGGACACCACAACGGCGTTCGGTGCGAGGGCGGGTGCAATATCGCGGGCAAGCTCGACGATGCCGTAGGGCTTCACACCGAGCAGCACGACGTCTGCGTGGGCGGTTGCCTTGTGGTTGCCGTCGGCTTCGCCGCCGGTGGTGATGATTTCGACCTTGTCGCCGAGGCGCTGGGCGAGGGCAGCGCGAGATTCTTCGCTACGCACGGTGGCGCGGATGTGGGCGGGGTCGTGGCCTGCGGCGAGCAGACCTGCGGCGATGGAGCCGTTCATGGAGCCGGTGCCGAGAAAAGCAATAGTTGCGGTCATCGTTGATCCTTCCGTATGTGGTGCCTGCGCCCTGTGGATGCGCGTGGTGTGCTGTGCGCGGCGGGCGTGTGGAGGCGTACCCTTCCAGCATAGCGGGTGCGGGCTACGGGCTTGTGACCTGGCTCGTGCTTCTTCCGGGCTTTCTGGGTGGCGGCTTCACTCTGCGTGCCTCATGTACCGTCCCCAATGCGCCGCGTCCCATATACCGCGCCACATGCACCGCCCCGCTGCTCACCCTGCGGCCCACCCATGAGGCGTAAAAGTGCAGGCGTAGAATGAAAGTAGCTTCAACCGCGGCAGTTTGTGCCGGGCATGAGGCCTTCAACAACACACAGCACACAACACACAAACCCCCTTTTTCTATGTCTTCTCATATTGGTTCTTCCTCGAATAGCCCGCAGAATCCTGCGGGTTCCCGCTCTTTTTCATTTCGCCTCCTTCTGGGGCTAACCCTTGCCGCGCTGGTCACGGGTGTGTTCAGCGGCCTGGGTGCGATTGCCCTGCATTATGTTCTGGATTTTATGCAGGAGCTAACTTTCGGTCAGGCTGAGGGACATCACCCGATGGTCACTGATGGCGCTGACCCGACGCGTCGTGCCCTGGTGCTGGCGGCTCTGGGCCCGTTTGTGGCGTTGGTTTGGTATTACCTGCAGTCGGGCGGTCGGCGTGTGGTCGGCGTGAAGTCGCAGATTGCGGGTGCTACCGAGGAGGATCGTACCCCTTCGCTGTGGCGGCAGATTTCGCATTCGGTGATCCAGATTGTTGCGGTGGGTGCGGGTTCCCCGGTGGGTAAGGAGGTCGCGCCTCGTGAGCTGGGTGCACTGGCTGCGGGTCGGTGCGCGCGTTTTCTGGAGCGTGTGGGTGGCTCTCGCCCGGATGGTTCGCCGCTGCTGGGTGATCGTGAGCGTCGCCTGCTGGTGGCGGCGGGTGCGGCGTCCGGTTTGGCTGCGGTGTATCAGGTGCCGATTGGTGGCATGGTGTACCTTGTGGAGGCGATGGCTGCGGGTCTGAGCTTGTGGTCGCTGTATGTGGGTGCGGTGACGGTGTGGACTGCGACGATCACGGCGAATCTGGTGATTTCGAATGAGCCGACGTACCCGGTGCCGCAGCTTCCGTTGGATGCGACGACGCTGACGGTGGCGGCGCTAACGGGTGTGGTGTTGACTCCGTTGGCGTTGGGTTTTAGGGCGTTGTCGCAGCGTGCGGAGAAGATTAAGGCGAAGGATCGTTCTCTTTTGTGGCGTATTCCTTTGTCGTTTGTGCTGGTCGCGGTGGTTTCGCTGTGGCTTCCGGAGATTCTGGGTAATGGTCGTCTGCTGACTCAGCACACGTTTGATGTGTCTCTGGATGCGGCGGCGGGCGGCTTGTCTGCGGCGGCGGCAGGGTATGTGTTGGCGTTGTGTGTGGCGAAGGCTGCCGTGGTGTTGTTGAGTCTGCGTTCGGGTTCGTATGGCGGTACGTTGACGCCGGGTTTGGCGTTGGGTGCGGCGGCTGCGTTTTGTGTGGCGGCGCTGGCGCTGTGGGCGTTCCCCGGTTTGGACGGGGTGCCGGGTGGCGCGTCGATGGTGTTGTATGCGGCGGCACTGACGGGTACGGCGGCGTTTTTGGGTGTGTCGATGAATGCGCCGTTGTCTGCGTTGACGTTGTTGATTGGTTTTACGGGTCAGGGTGCGAGTGCGTGGCTGCCGATGGCGGTTGCGGTAGGCACGGCGGTGCTGACGCGTTGGGCGTGGACGCGGGCGTTCAGCTCTAAGAAGTGGGCGT